>Ga0209296_1000712_pt1 | contig 28350 bp, 14 predicted proteins | sample S_130206_EF_Meta_FD_187319 | JGI IMG/M metagenome (GOLD analysis project Ga0209296, IMG submission 187319) | Freshwater microbial communities from Lake Simoncouche, Canada to study carbon cycling - S_130206_EF_MetaG (SPAdes) (version 2) | ecosystem: Environmental > Aquatic > Freshwater > Lake ... | reverse complement strand
CCACCTTCAAGAAAAAGATCTGCAGAGCTAAGGGCGGATTTAAAAGCGCCGCCCGGGTTTCCCCTAAGATCGAGAAGAAGCCCGCGGATACCAAGAGTTTGCAAGCGAGCTAAAGCTTCGCGGAATTCATTGGTGGTAGTGCTTCGAAAAGAAGAAATGCGAACGATTCCAATGGGATCGGCATTCATGGGGTTGAGCACTTCCCAGTCAACGCTGGGAATAAGAAGCATTCGGCTACGAAGTTTTAGATCGGTGATGGTACTCATGCCTTGGGGTTGGACTTGCAATTCGATTTCTTGGCCTGCTTGAATGGTGAGAAGCGCATGAACTTGTGCGGGTGAAATCATTGCAGCGGGAATTCCCTGAAGGGAAATGACCAAATCGCCTTTAAGGATACCAGCTTCTTCAGCGGTGCTACCTGAGATGATTCGAGAAACTTCATAGTAAGAGCCGGAAGGCACCAAGGTTAAACCAATTCCGGGTTGTCTACCACTAGAGACGGCGTCGATAGCAACTTTTTGGGATGGAGTGAATAAAAGGGTGAATTGATCAAGGCCATGGCAGGCCCCATGAGCACATTCAAGAATTATAATGTTACAGGCCCGGGTGGTGTTTTCAGACCAGCCGGAGTTACGTACTTCGCCTGCTAATTCGATAAGAGTTTCGCGTAATTCAGCAAGGTTTTGAATAGGCTGCTTGCGAAGCTGAAGAATGCGTTGCTCGATAGTTTTTGCAGCTTCGGAATTTAAAGTCCCAAGAATTGGAGTTAAGAGTTTAGGTGTTCTTAGTAGAAGGAGAACTTCTTCGGTTGCATGATGAAAAAGTATTTCGGGGCGGGCGCGATCAGCTTCAACATAGTTTGCCCCCAGTACTTCTGCAATATAAATGCAAAGATCAATCACTTGGCTAGGGCGAAGGGCGACCACGATTTTTCGGTACTGTTCATCTTTAAGGCGAACCTGCTGTTGCTGGATTCTGCCCATGCGATTAAAGGAATCTCTAGCTTCCAGATCATCTCTGTTTTTACGGAGGTATTCAGCATAGAAATTGGCTGCACGGGAATAGGCACCAGATGCTTCGCTTTTTCGAGCTTTTTCCAACAGACGCAAATCTTCTTCTGAATCAAAGGCAAAAAGTGAGGTTGAAACAAAAAGACTACCAACCAATGCAAGTATCATTGGGATCAGAGGTAAACGGAGGTTCATGCAAAATCTCCGTCAAGTAGGAAAAAAGCACTTCCGGTTTATTAAAACCCAGGCTCACTAAACCAAGGCGTTAACCAAGTATAAGCGTTCCAAGGGCAAAGGTCAAACCTGACGCTCGCTTTTGAACTTATATATTAGACGAAGGTAGTTGTTGTTTAGTTTCAGAAATATTAAAATTACTTTGAAAGCCGGGCTTCCCCGAATCACCCAACATGGACGCTGAACGCAAAGAAATTCTGAAAAACGCTGAAACCATCGTAATCAAGGTTGGAACGAATGTTTTAACCAGAGCCGATGGCACCCTCGAACCCAACCAGGTTCACAGCTTGGCGGACCAGATTTTCAGGCTGAAACAAGCAGGAAAAAAAGTGGCCCTTGTTAGTTCCGGCGCCATCGGTGCGGGCATGGGCCGCCTTGGGCTTAAACAACGACCAACCGACCTTAGGCACCTTCAAGCCTGCGCTGCGGTTGGCCAATCCTTCCTAATGCGCGCCTACGAAGATTCCCTTGCACGCTATGGAATACCCACCGCACAGATCCTGCTTACTGCGGGCGATTTTGATAACCGCACCCGGTATCTCAATGTGCGTAATACCATCCTTACTTTGTTTGAATCTAACTGCCTGCCCATCATCAACGAAAACGATACCATCAGCGTTGCAGAAATTCGCTTTGGGGATAACGACACCCTCGCTGCACTGGTCACCAATTTGATTCAGGCGCCCTTACTTATTCTCCTGACCGTGGTTGATGGATTATATTCCGCTGATCCCAACACCGACCCCACCGCCTCTTTGGTTCACACGGTCAAACAAATCAACAAGGATGTTCTTGAAAAGGCAGGGGTGACGAAAAGCAGCCTCGGGTCTGGTGGCATGAAAAGCAAACTCAAAGCTGCAAGGCTTGCAACCATGGCGGGCGAATCGGTAATCATGGCGAATGGATCCATCCCCGGAGTACTTGATAGTATCTTTGCGGGGGAACTTATAGGCACGCTATTTCTTGCGGCAGAACAAAACATGACCGCCTGGAAACGCTGGCTGGGATGGGCCGCCCGCCCACAAGGAAAGATTATTCTCGATGCTGGGGCACTTGTCGCACTTTGTTCCAAGGGTAAAAGCCTGCTGCCCATTGGCGTTGCAAGCGTTAGCGGTACCTTCCATAAGGGGGCCGTCGTCTCGATTTGCAATCTTGAAGGCGAAGAGTATGGCAGGGGGCTTTCAAATTACTCCGCCACCGATATCGCTAAAATTGCGGGTAAAAAGTCAGACAAAATTATCGAACTCTTGGGCATCCTACCCTACGAAGAGGTGATCCACCGCGATAATCTGGTAATCATTGACCACCCTTAATAATTTGCCATCTGAAACTGCAACCGCACCGAATATCATCAGCGTGCCTGATACGATTTCCCAATCTAAATTAGATGTAATTCTTAAAGGTCTAGTGTAAAATAAAACTTTCCAAGTTGCTAGTCTTTGGTGCTGCATGACAAAATACCCGAAGAAAACGAATTGCCCTGCTTGCGGGGTGCGCATCCGGCTTAAGTACCCGCAACAATCGCACTATCATGAATGCACTTGTGGCGAATGGTTTTTTTACGAACCGATCAAAGAAGCTGCCGACCCGCAAACCACCCGGCTTGGATCTACCCCCAAAAATATTTCACCCCGTGTTACCCTTCTTGCAGGCCAGCCACCCTTAAATACCACTGCTCCTAAAGTTACAATTTTCAGAGACCATGAACCACCGGTACAACCAAAAACCTCTCTTAACCTCACTGAACCTGAAACAGAGAATGGCGAAACAAACATCCTGCCGCCCGAAGAGCCCGCAGCTACAATCGTGCCAATCCTACAAACTCCCAAAAGTTCATCCATCGCACCCCTCTTAATCGTTTCCGGTTTATTTGTTCTCGCAATGCTGGGGCTAACCGCTGCCTGGCTTTTCCTTGATGTCGCAAAGCTAGAAACCGAAGAGAAGAAACGCAACTACGCCCAAGAACAACTTCAAGAAAAAAACTTTCTGCTTGCTTCGGTGAAATTTGAGGAACTAGCATCGCTTCATCCACAAAGTGCATGGCATCAAGAATATTTGTTTCTAGAAAAAATCGCCTCTCAAAGAAATGGATTGGAATCGGAATCTCACAATCCTTCTGAAACTTTTGAAAAACTTCGTACTAAGCCACTTACAACTTCAGAACACTCCCCTTTTGCTTGGCTTCAATACTTGGGGTTGATGCAATCGCTGTTAGAAAAATCAGTTTCAGAGCCAGCCCTATTAGACTGGGTAGAGGTAGAAGTAAACAATGTAAAAAAGAAATTCCCGGGAGACGAGGCAGGAGCGGTATTGGCCTTGATAGCAGAAAAAAGAAGTATCCTCGCGAAGCAGAAACTTGAAGAAGAAGAAAAAGCAATGTTCCTTGCCGAACTGAAACAGTTAGAGGCCCTGCCCGCCCCTACCGCATTTCAATCCATCCAATATTTCATGGAACAGGAGTTACTGAAAAACCCAAAGTCCAACAATATATCTGATTGTAAGGTCGCACTTGAAACCGCTAAAACTAGACACCTAAACTCCATCGTTTACGAAAAAAACAACCTCCAAGAAAAACAAAGCCCATCATCTCAAAAACTACTCCAAGGCTGGAAATACTTCCAACACCCTGAACAAGCACTAAGAATCGCCAACTGGAATCCAGAACTTCAATCTCCGATTTTAACTCTCAACCATGGCATTCTTTACGCCCTTGATCGAACACGGGGAAATGTACTTTGGATCAAAAGGCTTGGCGTCGATGTCGAATCCCCTCCCCTCGAATTCTCTACCAATCAATTGACAGATGCCAGCCTGATCACCCTTGAAGATAACGGCACAAGCCTATCTGCCCTCGACAAATCAGGCAGCACCCTTTGGAAAACGAGCTTGGGTGGAACCTGCCTTGCGGGCATCACCCTATGGCACAACACAGCTTTAATACCATGCCTCGAAGGCTTTCTGGTTGAAGTGGAATTGGCAGGTGGGAATATCCTTGGGCGCTGGAATCTGGGGCAAGCCCTCCTTCATCCCCTTTGTATTCCCCATGATTCTAACTCAGGCTTTATTCCCGCAGACCCAGGACACATTCTTTGCCTAGATCTCACCACAAAAAAATGCACCGGCATTATTGCCTCAAACCACGCATTCGGCGCCCTGATATTTCCCCCTCTTCCTGTCTTCTTAACCAACCAAAAAGAACCAAGCCATATTCTTCTCTGCATCGAAGAACCAGGGCCGATTACCACAATTAGCGTTTTCCCATTCCCCACAAATCAAAATAACTACATAAAACATCCTATATACACCACTCTTCTTTCCGGCAGAATGTCTTGCCCCCCTGTGCCCTACCAAAGCAGGCTTGCGATTCTTGATGAATCACAAGAGCTTTCATTTTTCGCTTGGAACCAAGAAGCCACAAAAGCACCTCTCGTGCCATTCTTCGACGACAAAAACCAAAACAAACCTCTGGCAAATCTATTTGAATCACTCAAACAAAAAAAAGGTTCATCCCAGGTACTTGCCTTCGACGAAACCGAGGCGGATATCCTTTATAATGGCCACTATTGCAAACTATTTTTCGCATGGAACTTGCGCGATGGACTTAAACTTACAAGCTCTACCCCCCCCTTTCAGCAAACAGGAACTCTATCTTCAAAACCCACCCTTATAGAAGATCCCTCTCTTTCTAGAAACGCTTGGGCCATCTCAGGCAAACTGCCCAACGGTTCCACCATCGCCCAATTGATCGATTCTCAAAAGAACAAACTCTTGTGGAAAACCCTGCTTTCTCCACGCTTTGAAAGCGATCCACTTTCCATCGCTCCAACGTCAGAAAAAAACTTCCTCCTTCTTGCAGACAGTGCAGGCAACCTTTTCCTTGCAAAAAACAACCCATTACCTCCCGTCACAACCCAATCAAGCTGGGCCGAGGGCGCTTTATGTATCGCAAGAAACTCGAACTCTGATTCGCAATCCTTATCGCATCTATTGCAATTGGAAGATAAAAAATCAGCACTACAAATCCTTCAAGATTCCATCTCAAAAAAAGTGACCCTAAAACTTATTAGCTTCGAAAACGAATCTCCAAATATCAAATCACTCGATATTCCGGAGATAACTCACGCTTTTGCAGGGATTCCAAAAACGCTGGGAAGCCAGATTCTCATCCCCTTATCTAATGGAAGCATCGCACGCATCTGGCTTAAAGATTACAAGCCAATATTATCCACCGGCCCCACTTGGAAATCTCCCGAAGCTGCCAAAAACAACCAATGCAAAATCGCAATCTTAGACAACAACACCTTCTGCTTTTCCGATGGCACCAATGGCATTTCATTTTTCCGTTGGAACAATATCCCTGATGCCACCTTCGAAAAAACCAAGGCAGCGCAAAACTTCGCCCCCGCCCAATGCTTTTCTCTCGAGTCCATACCCACAGAAAAAGGTCCACTTGGAATCTTCCTAGACCCTCAGGGCCAGCTCATCTCATTGCAATCCAATCCTGATGGCTCTATCCAAAAATTGATCACCCTTGATTTAAAGGTAATACCGAAAGCAAGCTGGATTGTTCAAGGTGCCAACCGCCCTCTCCGTTATGCAGTTGCTTCAAATGCTGGAAGATTCGTCTGGATTGATTTACATGGAGGAAAAACGCTTTGGGATATTCCGCTTGCCTCTACCCCACTCGTAAGACCCATTGTAATTGAACAAAAAATCATGCTCTTTCTGGAATCGGGCGATACCCTTCTTCTCGACGAAGCCACAGGCAAGATTTTAAAAACGGGATTCAATCTACCCGAAGGATTGTTCCCTTCTACCACGCCGTATCAAGGCGCAGACAACTCTATTTTTATTCCTTTCACGGACGGCACCGTTCTTGAAACTACTTTGAAAGAACTCACCAACGATTCTTGAAATGTTCCGATTCTCATGAAAATATGCTGTTTTTTAATAGCTAAAGAAAGAAACCCACCCTAATTGATAGGATGGGTTTTATTTTTAAAGTAGTCGTACTTAAAACCAAATCAGTCGTTATCTTTTTTCAGGTCGAGGGCACGGGCTGTAATTCAAACACTGACCCATACTTTAGAGCTTCACCAATCCGCTCGTAACGCAACAACTCTCTAACCCTGTCAAGTTTTCTAGCGTCTTCAACAGTGAGATAAGGGGTCCAGCCGGTATCATCATCAATCAATTCCACCGCAACTTCTGCTGCATACCGACCTACATGGATCAATTTGGTCTTTTTGATTGTGCTCATTTTTTAACCCTTTGTCTGAATGCCGAATCCCATAATTTCGGATCTGGCCTATAGGATGTTATCAATACTGCAGGTTTTTCTAATCCTCGCGGGATTCCCCATACAGCATGAACAAAGGCACCGTTTGAATCTTTCTGCAAAACCAACAATGCCTTCCCCTTTGGATAATCGGGATATTCTTCAACGACAACTCCTTCTGAAATCCCTGCAATTATCTCGTCTACATTTAGGCTATGCTCGGCAATTTGGTCGTATCCGTGCTCCGAAATCCGAATATCCCCAGATAAAACCAAGCTTTTTATTTCCTGTAGCATTTCAGAGAAATCCTTTACTTGCCATGCCACAGAACTACTTTAATTAAATGATAACCTCTGGTCGGTAATGCACCAACCCCTAAAGAATGATTCTTAGGACAATGACTTTGCCTTTTATAAAAATCAGTCGTTATCTTTTTTCAGGTCGAGGGCACGAGCGCCCATGCGTGCCATGAACTTCAACTTCTGTCTGCCGGAAAGCTCTTTGGTGTAGCGATCCTTGACCGCATCAATCCAGCGCACTGGTCTTTGACCATAATCCGTGATAACCCGAGTCAACACCGGCCCCTTTTTATCCAATGCAATCTGAATCGAAGCTTCGAGATCATCGCCTGGTTTTATCTCGTGGTAATCCACGCCAAAACCCTTTGCTAAGGCCTCATAATTCATGCGTGCAAGAATAGTTGCAGTGGTGCGCAAGTACGCCTGCTTCTGCAGCTTTTGCATGTAATGGTAAGTCTGATCATCGAGCACGAAAAACTTCACGGGCAAACACTCTCGTGCCGTTGTCGAGATTTCCATCGCACTCATCAAGAAACATCCATCGCCGGTGATAGTTACTACTTGCCTGTTCGGAAAAGCTTTCTGGCCACCAATAGATGCAGGAATTGACCAACCCATCGCTTGATTATCGGTTGGGTTGAAATAATGTCTGGGCCTGCGGGTGGTAAACGCTTCTGCTGCCCAATGCTCGCTTAAGGTAACATCAACATAAGTGAGTGCATCTGGTTTTGTAGCCTTCCTTAATGCCAGGATGAATTGCATCGGATCAATGCCACACTTGGAATTTGGCTTAGCGTTAGCCCGTGCATCGTCGGCCTTCCATGAGGCAATGCAAGAGGTAAGCTTTTCGTTTTTATTTCTGCGTATATCGGATTCGTTTTCTAAGAGCTTCCTCATAAAGAAACCCGCATCGGTATGCACCGCAACAGTAGCTTTTTTTATTTTGTTCATGTTATCTGCATTGGCATCAACATGAATAAGGTAGGGCTTGGGTGGAAGAGAATAAAAAGCGGTGGAAACTTCACTGAATTTGACGCCGATGGCAAGCACTAAATCCACAGCCATAAAAGCTTTTTCAGCAGTGGGCGTTCCCTGTGGGCCGTAGCCCCAACCTACTGCCAACGGATGACATTCATCAATTGCGCCCTTGCCTGAAACACTAGTTGCAACAGGGGCCTGCAGCACCTCTGCAAGTGTGGTGAGTTCATCAGAGAAATCCTGGCACCCGATTCCAGCATATATTCCAACCCGTAGTTTGGAATTTTTTAGCAAGCAAAGTGCCTCTGCAAAGCACGCTTCATCAAAAGGAATACCTTGGTTTGGTAGTGGTTGGCTGTTGAACCTTGTAGCTTCGATGAAGAGATTGTAAGGAACCAAAACCCCGACTGGGCCGGGCTCTCCCTCTTTTGCTTTCATGAATGCGGTACGGATTGCACAAGGGATTTCATCCACGGTGCTTACTGAAATTACTTCCTTGGTGACAGCTTTCAGAAGTTGTTCCATGGGAAGTTCATGAACCTGAAAGGGCCTGTATTTTTCACCCCGGGCAACATCGCCTACTATGCATACCATGGGAATGCTATCTAAAAGGGCTTCGCCCATTCCTGTAAGCGAGTTGGTGAGGCCTGGCCCTGGCACCACGCTGATCACCCCGGGCTTGCCTGTTGCTCGAGCATAACCATCTGCCATGGTCGAGGCGGAAAATTCATGGGTGACAAACAAATAGGTAAGATCACGGGATTTCATAGCATCCCAAAGCTCGTTTTCCTGAGCACCAGGAATCCCAAACACGCATTCACAACCTTCTGCAAGCAGGGTTTCGACTAAGGCCCGTGCGCCCGACATAAGCCCGACCACCTTGCCGTCATGTTTGACCCGAGCTTCAGCATTTGCAGGCAAAAGCGCGGGAACTGCCCCCACTGCAAGGCCTTGCAAGATAGTTCGCCGGGTGAAATTGGTAGCCATCGAAAAGCCCTCTGTGCAAGCGCATTCGCAAGATAAAATCAAGATTCATGTATTAACATCGACTTAAAAGAGCGCCAGCTTCTAGAAGTTTTAAAATTTAAATTTATTATGATTTTAACGATTATTCTGGTTGGTTAAATGGGCAAGAATGGGTGCTTTTCTCTTGTAGTTACTTCACGAACCAACTATGTTGAAAGTTCCAGTTTTTAACAAAATTGATGCTTCCTTTTATTCGAGTTGGAGAAATGTAATGTTTTATCGATTGATTGGCTTGGCTTCCCTTCTTGCAATTATTTCCATCCCACTAATGCATTCAGCAAATGTTCGAGGGCAAGGCGAAGCGATTGAAAAGAAATTTGAGGATTTTGATAAAGTCGTAAAGGGAGCAAAAGAATACGAGGGATTGTTTCGACTTCATCTTAAGGAAGACAAGCTCTACGCAGAAATTCGCCCAGATCAGATGGAAAGAAATTTCTTACTTCCCATCGCAATCGCCCGTGGCGCAGGCATGGGTGGCCATACTCTTAATTTCGACAATCAATGGGTTATAGCATTTAAAAGAGTTGGCGATAAAGTTCATTTGGTGAGAAAAAATGTTCGCTTCACTGCTAAGGCAGGATCCCCCACCGCAAAAGCAGTAGAAACCACTTACACCGATTCAACACTGATTGCACTGCGAATTATTTCCATCAACCCAGGCAGGCAGAGTGTTTTAATCAACCTCAACGATATCTTTATGTCGGATTTTGCTCAACTTGGAATGGGAATGTTTGACCCCAGCAGAAGCACTTGGAGCAAGGTCAAGGCTTTCCCCAAGAACATCGAACTTGAAGTTTCCGCAACTTACACGGGCGGTCGCAACCGCGGATTTCATGGAGGAAATGGCGATAGCGTAATCGACTCGCGTGGTGAAAATGTTGTCATCCATTATGGCATCTGCGCGCTTTCAGATTTTGGCTACCAGCCCCGCATTGCAGATGATCGTGTGGGCCATTTCATCAGTGCAGTCAAGGATTTCAGTTCGGAAAACACCGACACCACTTTCATTCGATATGTAAATCGTTGGAGATTGGAGCGGGCTGAACCTGCGGACCCCAAAAACCCAGGTAAGCTTTCACCACCTCGCAAGAAGATTATTTTCTGGATAGAAAAGTCAGTTCCCGATGAATACCGTGCCGCGGTGCGGGAAGGGATTCTTGAGTGGAACAAGGCTTTTGAAAAAATCGGGTTCCGCGATGCTATTGAAGTACGCCAGCAGGAGAACGAAGACTTCGATCCCGAAGATATCAATTACAATACCTTCCGATGGATAGCGACCGATCAGGGATTTGCGATGGGGCCATCACGGGCCAATCCTTTGACAGGTGAAATTTTAGATGCAGACATCATCTTCGATGCCAGCATGGTTCGATTCTGGAGGCAGGAAGCAAAAGTTTATTCAGGAAACAACGAACCTGCGAGCACCATCATGGAAGCACGCAAAGGTTTGAACTTCCTGCAGACGCCCACCCTACCCGGCTTTTTCCGCGATGGCCTTAACTGGAATAATGCAAACACCACGGATGACCATCGCAAAAGTGCTATCGAACTTGCAGGCCAGCATGGCCTATGCCAATGCAGTTCGCATATGAAACACGAATTAAGTTTGGCAGCACTGGCTTCGATGGATCGCAGCTTGCTTAAACCTGGCGAAAAAATCCCTGAAGAGCTTCTAACCCAGGCCATCAAGGAAGTGACCATGCATGAAGTGGGCCATACACTTGGCCTAAGGCACAATTTCAAAGCCAGCACATTTTTAAAGAACGATCAGCTTCATGATACTACCATTACCCGAAAGCAAGGATTGGTAGGATCGGTCATGGATTACGCGCCAACAAACATTGCGCCCAAGGGCAAAAAGCAAGGTGACTATTACACCAACACCCTAGGCATCTACGATTACTGGGCCATTGAATACGCTTACAAACCCCTTTCAGGTGGCACCGATGGGGAAGTCGAAAAGCTCCGTGAAATTGCCAAGCTTGCACCAACCTCGGGTAATGATTATGCAACCGATGAAGATATGATGGCAAGTTCCGATCCATTGGTAAATGTTTGGGATCTCGGGGCAGATCCACTTTTATTCGCCAAGGAACGGGTTCAGATTGCCAAGGAACTCGTACAGGGCCTTGCAGAAAAAACCATCGAACCGGGCGAAGGCTACCAACGCGTTCGCACAGCTTTCTCTGTGATATTAAACCAGTATGGCAACGCAGGTGCCCTGGCCTCTAACTTTGTTGGTGGCGAATACATGCACCGTGATCATCGGGGCGACCCAGGTGCCCGCGATCCGTTTATTCCAGTGAGTGGTGCCAAGCAACGCGATGCCCTGAAGTTCGTTCAGGAAAACATACTTTCAGACACCGCATTTTCCTTCCCACCCGAGTTGCTGCGCAAACTTGCAGCAGACCGCTGGATGCATTGGGGCAACGACCGCGTAATGTCAAGCGTGGATTTCCCCTTGTACCAAAAAGTACTTTCCATCCAAAGTGTTGCAATCAATCAGTTCTTGAATAATTCAACACTTTCAAGAATTCAAAACAACATTCCAAAGGCTGCAGCAAACGACAAGCCACTCGCAATGAGTGAGGTATTCCGCTCGTTGACCGATGGTATTTGGTTAGATGTTGCGAACGCACCTAAGCAAGCTAAAAAGGATGTCAATCTTTCAATCATCCGAAGGAATTTGCAAAGGAAGTATGTGCAATCGCTTTCCGACTTGGTACTGAATCCAGTCGGGATTTCAGATGGCAAAAGCCTTGCAAGAATGCATTTGAAGGAAATCCAAAAGAACATCGTCGTTGTTCTTGCAGACAAGACCTTGGTTATTGAAGATGCGAGCAGGGCGCATTTGGATGAATGCCAGGAACGAATCCAAAAAGTGCTTACCGCATCGATACAATCGCGAGAATAACTTGAGTGCAGATTAAACCAAACGCCCGCAGCTTTCCATAAAGTCTGTGGGCGTTTCGCATTACAAGCAAAACACTAAAAGGCTTAATCTTTGCCAAACACAATATCGCCATAGGTGCTGTTCAATATCGCTTTCATTTTATCCTGCTCCAAAACTATCAAAATTGTCTAAAAGAACTACATGGCAGCCTATTTAAAAGATTCTAAGATCAATGCTTAATTGATTTTTAGGACTCCTAGATCAGGCTGATTTTTGGTTACTTTGACTTTTAATGGGCTAGTAGTAGGATTTTGATCTTTGGAAGGAAATCGGACCAGCCCTTCTTTCCGAAATTGTTTCTCAGTTGCAGCATCTTCCCAGGTTGAATCAGACTCATTGCTGGGGACCAAAAGCGTAATAATATAATCGCCTTCGGGGGCGCCATCCGCAGTTTTAAAAGTAGTTGTTACAAATTTTCCATCATCGTCCGTTGTTGCCTGGGACTTGATTTTCTGATTAACATCCGTGGAATGAAAAAGCAGGATAACTCCGGTCAGTGGTTTACCTTGATTAAGAATTTTACCAGATGCTGGAAAAACTTGCACGGTAGTTTTGAACGATGGTTTTTCTCCACATCCTAAAATCACCATGCAAAAAAACAGATGAAGTAAATGGGCTTAGTACTAATCTACATTTACTATTTCCCCATTGCTTTTAGTTGTGACTGCAGCAACTACACCAACACTAATACTCTCCTTGAAAAACCGTGTTGATCCATCACCAAAAACCACATTGGCACCGCCGTTGTGGAAAGAATAAATCTCGTTATTATTGCTACAGTTAGAGGCACAAGGCCCGCCAGAAGTAAGACCGTCGGTGGAGTACCCATGCAGGGTGAAGGTTCCGCCATCGTCGGTCCAAACTGCACCAGAAATTGCGGCGCCCGGTGTAATTTTTCCTTTGGCGTATCTATCCGGTCTACCTGCATCCTCAACAATTAATACTGTGTTCGAAGTGCCATCAGTTATAGCAGTCATGATGGTTTGAAAGCTAAAATCTAGGATGCCTCGCCTAGACGAATCATCGAGGATATACGGTATAAGCCCTAGAGAATACGCATTAGGTACGCTAGCGATTTCCACGCCATTCATAACGTTGTAATCCGAGGTGTAAGCATTTGTGTAAGCATAACCGGGGCCATTACCAGAGATAGTTTGAGTTCCCGGGGCAGATGGGCAGTTTAAAAGTTTCATCTTGGTCTGGTAGATGCTAGTCATGTCCGGGTGGTCCCAATTTCTACGGGATACCCCAGTTGCGGTTGGGAAAGGCGAATATATTCCTTCATATTTTTTATATAACGCTTCCTGCTCGATATAAGGCAAAATCAACAAAAATAGAGAGCGATTGGAATTACCATAAATAGCCCTGCCTTGCGCATTGGAAACCCGGCATAAGGGAAATCGATTGAATGTGTTTTCGGAATTTAAAACGCCAAGTCCAATATTTCGCAGGTTGTTGGCGCATTGCATTCTAGCGGCAGTTTCACGGACTTTTTGAACGGCGGGCAAAAGCAAACCGATTAGTAATGCAATAATACCAATCACTACCAAAAGCTCAATCAGGGTAAACCCCTTGTGCTGATTACGGTAGAACATAATATCGGCCTCTATTATTTACTTCTTAACCACATTAACAATGTAACAAACCCTGCGTTCTTAATCATAAATTTATGATGAAAAAGGTATTAATATTAAAAGTAGTGTAAATATTTTGTAATTACTGAATTGAAAGCAGTCCTTGGACCAATCAAATTTCATATATGCTAGGCTTTTGAATTTGAGTTGAACTATTTTACTTTTAGATCTTTCGGTGGGGTACTTCGTAAGTAAAGATTGTGCGTTTTTTTATGAATTCAGGCAAGAAAACAAATATCAAGCACATCACAAATAAAAAAAGCAGGCATACCAAAGTATGCCTGCAATCGAAAACCAGTTTATTGGTTTGCCAAAGATTAATAATCACCAGGAATGGTTTCCCCGTTGTCACGGGTGCATAGGGCGGCAAATACAGTAACTGAAACTGCTGCATTTATCGACCTAACAGAACCATCACCTAATAAATTGTTAATGGTGCCCGAATGAAAAGAAAAGGGCTGGCTGGTCCCCTCTGTACCAAAAGGAGCCATGTTGTAGGTTGGGTAATCAAAACCATTGGTGCAGTTAACAGCGCAAGGGCCAGGGTAACCCGTTCCTAAAGCATTTGATGTGATTAAATCCATATCCGAAGCAGGTCGGCACCAGCCCCCACCATTTACTTTATTAGTTGGCACGGAGCCAACTTTAGCCCCTTTTTGAATAAGTCTGGGTCTACCAGCAGATTCTGTAATTGCAATGGTGTTGGAAAGTCCATCTTTGACATCAAGAAGCTTGACCGTTTTGTTCTTTTCCATGATCCCAGGTACCAACGCCCCTGTGGTATTTACATTGGTTGCTAGTGCGTGCACCCCAGTCATTGCAGCGTAATCCGATATAGCCACAATATCCCAAGTTCCCGTTTGAGGATCCCCATCTAACCTTGTTTCATCCTGAGATACAGGGCATTGAAAGATTTTAATAGGCTGCTTGGTGATAAGTAGGTTAGTCGGGGAACTCCAAGTAGTAGTCAAGTCATATGTTTTAACCAAGTTCCCCTGCTCCAAGTAAGGCAGCAAAGCAACGGCCCAGCTAATTCTTGGTGAAGTAGTCACCCCACCAGGCCTTAAACTGGTAGGAATTTTACTATCATTCGAACTAGCATAACCATGGATGGATATACCCAGTTGTTTCAAATTATTTACACATTGTGTTTTAGCTGCGGCTTCCCGAACTTTTTGCACCGCAGGCAATAAAAGCCCGATAAGAATTGCAATGATAGCAATTACCACCAAGAGCTCTATAAGTGTAAATGCCTTCCTAGCATTGAACAAACGACTAACCATGAAAAGACTCCTTGAAAAAAAGTAAAAACCTAGCGCTGAAATCGAAGATCAAAAGATTTGGCTTGCGAAAGATCTTTTTGAACTGACGCAACAAGCCCGGACGTTTGTGGATTCGCGAGATAGGCTGGGAGAAAATTTCGGACGACTCCATCCCCTTCTCGCACTTTGTTGCCGGTGTTAACTGGCTTAAACCAAGTAATGGTCACCGCGTATTCCCCGGCAGGCGCACCATCAAATTCTTTGTTACTAGTCAAACGGAACTTCCCAGTTCCATCGGTGGTGCCTGAAGGCGAAACCATTTGGTCACCTGTTGTTTTGGAATGAAAAACTACCATTGCCCCAGAGATCGGCTTGCCATTGATTTTGACCTCCCCTTCATAAGGAAGCGCCGAAGAAGTTTCAGTTCCTTGGCACCCGGAAAGCAAAAGAGTAAATCCGAAAGAAAACAAGAAACCTAAACGAGTACGATTCATCACTTGCACTCCTTAAAACATTATGTTTATCAACTTAATGATATATCGTTCTTTTGTCAATATAAGTTCACTAAAATTATAATCAAGGTGAATTTTATTTTTAACGCAAAACAAATAGACATAAGTCATTAATATAAAACAACTTAAAAATAATATTGCATTTTTGAATTGTTGCAATTATGACAGAAAAGCGATTTTTATGAGGGAATTTTTGGATTCAAAGCACAAATCTTTATCAAATTAGTAATGTATGCCAGTAAAAAAAATGCCCAGAACGATCCGAAAGTAATGAGCTTTTTATCTTCCCAAAACTAAACATTGAATTGCAAATTGCATCGCCCGGAATTACTCCGAGTTGATAATTTTGAAGTTTAAAGCCTCACCACATTTATCTTCTTTGATAACCAAAGAATGCTATCATAGTGCGATATCTGCGTATTGAAACCTGCCTCGTTTTTCAAAATCTAGGAGTATTGCAAATGTTAGGGATTTCCAAAAAGTTATCACAGTCCATTCGAGTTGGCGCATTAGGCGTTTCCCTGATTATTTCCACCTCGATCGTCAATGCAGAGAACTGGCCCAACTGGCGCGGACAATCCTTTGATGGAATCTCCAAAGAAACCAAACTCCCCTCAACCTGGAGCGACAAGCAGAATATCGCCTGGACTTTACCCATGCCTGGAATGGGCAGTTCCACCCCCGTGATCTGGAACGACAAGATGTTTCTTACCAGTGTGGATGGCGAAGACCAAGTGTTACTTTGCGTTAGCACCGAAGGCAAACAGCTTTGGAAAAATGTATTGGCAAAAGGTAGCTCCAAGGTAAGAGTGGATGAAGGCAATGGCGCTTCCGCATCCTGCTCCACCGATGGCAAAAATGTCTGGGCTTTTGTCGGTGCTGGTATCCTTGGCTGCTATGATTTTTCAGGCAAAGAAGTCTGGAAGATGGATATGCAGAAAGAGTATGGCGCATTCAAAATCCAATTCGGAATCCACTCCACACCCGTTTTGCATGAAAACAAACTTTACCAAACCTTGATTCACGATGGCGGGGCCAAGGTGATTTGTATTGATAAAAACACGGGTAAAGAAGTCTGGAAAATTGATCGGCCCAGCGACGGCGTTGAAGAGTGCAAGCATTCCTACGCCTCACCCACCATCTGGACCAATGGCAAGGAAACCCAATTGATCGTGCATGGCAACGATTACGCAACCGGCCATTCGCTTACGGATGGCAAGGAACTCTGGCGTGTAGGCGGCTTAAACCCCAAAGACAAGTACAACAAAACCTTAAGGTTCGTGGCTTCACCCGTCGCGGTTAGTGATCTTATTGTAATTCCTAGCGCCAAGAATGGCCCAGTGGTTGGCTTGAAACCAGGCGCTTCTGGTTTGGTCACCATGGGCAATAGCAGCGAAGTATGGCGCAGGCCCACCAGCACCCCGGATGTACCTTCGCCATTGGTTCATGATGGATTGGTTTATCTGTGCAGGGAAAACGGATTCCTAATCTGCATGGATGCCAAGACTGGAAAAGAACTTTACAACGAGCGAACACATGCCGCCCGCCATAGAGCTTCCCCTGTTTTAGCTGATGGTAAAATCTATCTAGCAGCGAGAGATGGCACGGTAACTGTAGTGAAGGCGGGGCCTAAGTTTGAGATTATAGCGACCAATAAGCTTCCCGATGATATCACTTCATCACCTGCAATTTCGAATGGTAAAATTTATATTCGCGGATTTAAAACTCTTTACGCGATCGAAGTAAAGTAATAGATTTCGGCTAATATTCAGCAAAAGCTCTCTCTCGCAATAGTTGTGGGAGAGAGCTTTTTTATTTGATTAATGATAATTACACGAATAATTCATGAATTCTTACGAACAAATAGGTAGTTCGCTGCGTAAGATGATTATAGAAATTGATTTCGTGCGCAAGGATGCGCCAGCCACCTGAATTCAGGAAGGATTGGTCATGCTAGCTATCAACATTTCAGTTTCGGAAGATATACAGAGTTTTCCTGCGATAAAAAAGGCGCCACTCAAGCGCAAGAAAAACCCAAATGCCTGCAACCTTTTTGTGGATGCCCAATTTCATTGGATTGAAGTTGGCAATCCGGATGCGTATGCAGAAAGCTTTTGGAGCACTGAACACGGAAATCATCCGCGTTGCTATCACCGTTTAGACCAAAGGATTTACGCAGCCCTGTTATGCGAGATTGCACAGCTACGAAATCGTTGGGTTGCTGGTGATGTATCGAACCTATCGCATCAGGCTTGCGAAGATCGATTCCAGCAAATTGAAGAACGGGTGGGGCAATACTTCAAGGATGAAAACCTGCCTGCGCTAGTGCACAAGCACCCAAAGTTTCCCTCACCCAGTATCAACTGGGATCTAGTTGCGATGTAATAATGGCTTACTTGCCCTGCACTATTTTAACCTTTGCAGGGCTTTCCTTATCATCTTCGAGTTCAATTTTCACACCTGGAACTTTTCCATCTAGTTTAAGAACCACCGTGTGCACTCCAGGAGTGACCTTGAGGTTAATCAAACCCGTTGGCGCAATTGCAATTGGTTTTCCATCCACCCATGCCGATATCCCAGTAGCTTTATCCAGCATGATGTTTACACTTCCCATGCTACTTGTTTCGAATCCAAAGCGAACAAACGCCATTGAATGCGTGATATTTTCAAGGCTTCGTTTTTGTTGCAACAAGGGCAGGTCGCGCAGGGGCAAGGTGCCATCCACCATGGCATAAGCACTCGACCATTTTAAATTCTCAGCGGGATTTGCAAAGGCATCCTGCCCCTTGCGTGCCAGCACGGTGTAGGCATTTGCATCTGGTTCCATTGCTTCGTATTTTCGCACAATGGAAGCCTTGCCCGGACCATAGGACCCGACTTTCCCCAACTCGGAAAGAAATCTTACAAGGTCAAGAAGCTCACCTTGGGTCAAAGAATCCACCAAGCCTTCGGGCATCAGGGATTTACCGTTTTTCTGTTCTTCGATCTTCTTTAGCGAGATGTTAATAATCCGGTCTTCCGCATCACGCAGAACCAATTCATTATTATCCTGCCTAACCTTGATGCCATTGAAAACTTTGCCATCATCGGTGGTGACCACGATGGAATGATAATTTTCCTTGATGGCTTTGTTAGGATTGATCATAGATTCGATCAGGTAATCGATTTGAGCACTGGCTCCAATGCTTGTCATATCTGGTCCAACCAAGCCGCCCGAACCTGAAATCGCATGGCACTTCATGCAGACAAGTTCTTTCCTTCGAAAGACAAGTTCGCCCCGAGCAGGATCGCCCTGGGCAAGAACAGCCTTCGTCATTTCAGCGAGTTTTTCCTTGCTGAGTTCTCTTGAAACAGTGCCGATCTTACCGGCTTTTTCGAGGTTCTTCACCAGTTCAGTCACATCACGACCCGAACCCTTTGCCTGACGAATGCCCACCTTCGCTGCATCAGTAGAGATTGTAGAATTCGCAAGCACTTTAAGAATTGGGGCTAAGCCTTCTTTTTTGCTTAAAAAAGCATCAAAAACTTCTGCAATTTCTGCACTGCTTTGAGGCAGTTCCAGGATCTTTACAGATAATTCTGCTGCAGAGTTTACATCTAACGATGCGAGTGAGACCAAGGCCCAGCGCTTGATCGGCAAGGGATTATCGCTTGATGCTGCAATCATCCCTTTAAGCAATGCGATGGAGGATTTACTACCAAGGTCTGCTATGCTTTCAAACGCAGCTTTGCGGATGCTCAAATCTTTGGCATCATCCTTGGCAATACCTTCCAAGGCAGGCTGTGCTGAAACAATTTTCCACAAGCCCAAGAGCCGGATTGCAGATGCCTGCCTTGGATCGCTTTTACTTTCCAACGCAGCCATAAGAACTTTGGGATCGATTTGCGCCTTTATGGCACGGGTTTTTGTAGATTCAATAAGTGCAGATAAAATTGCATTACCGGCCTGAGCATCCGCCATGCCCAAGGCTTTGGTTGCAACAATCCCTAATTCCACAGGACCGCCCACGGAAGCAAGATGGAGGTATGCGCCTTCCATTGCGGAGGGCGGGAGCTTGCCTTCAACAACAAGTTCGCCAAGCTTCTTAGCAACATCTGCAGTACCAGCAGCTTTAAGAGCATAGACCATGCGATCGGATTTACCGCCGAAGGTTAACTCGCCTTTGCTGAAAGCAGGCAGCCAGCTATCCTGCAATTCCTGCAGGGTAAGCCACAAACTATACTCAATGAATTTATCCATGGGTGAATCAAGCACTGCAAGCGAAGCTTCAGCAGCTTCAGCCTTAGGGTAAAGCCCCAACGCCCGCACAGCTTCGAGCCTTACTTGCGGATGGGAATCGTTCACTTTAGCTTTAACGAGATCGAAAGTGCCTGGCATTTTATTGCGCCACATTTCTGCAACTCGAATTCCAGCAGCACGAACATTCGGATTTTTTGCAGCCAACGCCATGCCTAATAGTTTTTCATTAGGTAGGTCCAAAGCTTGCCAAGTCCATAGAGCCTCGAGATTTAAAACCTCATCGTCTGCTGGGATAGAGTTAGTCCAAGTTTTAAGATCAGGTGTTACGGATTCAAGTTTTCGTTCGACCAGAACTCTGCGGGCCATGTGCCTGGTCCACATTTCTGGGTCTTTCATATGGTTTAGCAAAGCAGCATTTGTATCTGCTTCAAGCTTTGGCCGAGGAACCAAAGGCCTGTTCTTTGCGGTAACGCGCCAGATTCTGCCATGGGTTTTGTCTCGCCTAGGGTCGCGAAAATCCACTTCGCCATGCTGAATAATAGGGTTGAACCAATCAGCAATATAAATTGCTCCATCAGGGCCTTGGCGCACATCAATCGGCCTAAATGCAGGGTGATTGGTCTTGATCAATTCAGGCTGCTGCTTAGAGATATAACCAGCGCCATCGGGTTCGAGGGTGAATCTGCAAACTCTGTGACCGCGGAAATCGTTGGTAATAAAGGATTGTTGCCAATCTTCTGGGAGATGCCTGCCTGAAAGGATTTCGAGACCGCAATGCTTGGGGCTACCAGGGTTCAAACCTTGAACCACACGCTTGGCACCAACAGCGGTTGCATAGTAGGCACGTGGGATAACATAATTAATGCCTTCGCCACCTGCACCATCGGTTGCAAAAGACTGGCCCCATTGATCAAAATGATGGCCCCAGCTATTGACCAAACCACGCATGGTGATTTCGAGTTCAAGATTTTTCGGACGAAGCTGCCAGATGCCACCACCACCCAAACGCTTGGGCCCGTATGGAGTTTCCAAATGGCTATGAATGTAAATCGATTGATTGAAATAAAGCAATCCATCCATGCCCCAACGCAGCGTATGCACCATGTGATGGGTGTCTTCGGTACCAAAACCAGACAGGATTACTTTTCTGGTATCAGCCTTGCCATCACCATCGGTATCGCTGAGGTGAATAAGGTCGGTACTATCAATAACATAAACGCCGCCATCACCAGGAGCCAAGCCCGTGGGGATAAGAAGTCCATCAGCAAAGACAGTTGTTTTGTCTGCAACGCCATCGCCATCGGTATCTTCCATAACCAGAATTTTATCTTGGTTGGGTTGCCCGGGAAGCACCTGAGGATAGGTAGAACTACAAGCGGCCCAAAGTCTGCCCTTGGTATCAAAGCAGATTTGAATAGGTTTTGCGAGTTGAGGATCGCCCGCAAACAGATTGACTTCAAACCCCTCTGGAAGAATGAACGATTTACGCTCATTTTCTGGGTCGATATCAACCGTAAGAGGTGCATTCTTTTGCGCAAAGCAAACACCTTGGATTAGGAAAAGAGTAATTGCGAGTGTGCTTAAATTGCGTTTCATTACTTGGACTCCATCAGCGAGTAGGTCCGTGTCACGGATTTATTAAGTTTGTAAATTTCTTCTTCTTTTGCTGCAACAATCGGGTCAAACTGGGGTAGTTCCCTAGCATTCTGCCCTTGTTCATGTTTTCTAAAACCTAGGAGATAGGTTTCATTTTGTGGACGCCATCGATGAAAATACTGCCTGTTCTTTTCCAGAATCAGCTTCCGCATCATTTCGACTTGGTCAAAATCTGGCCCACTTGAAATCATAACACCCTTGGCCCATTCTTCGGAATCCTTCATCATCACTTCCTTGCCATCAACCAATAGCTTGTAGGTTCCCTTGGGAAGATTTTTGATTGCGATAGTTCTGGGGGAAGGATTGAGGGAGGCAAAACCAGGAACAATTGGCCTAGGCAACATTTTATCGGTTACTTTCCAAGTCATCTTTCCCGCACTCTCCACGGTGCACCCTTTAGTATTTATAGCACCACCAGCATGATCAATTGCAACTTGCCAAAGCTCTTCATTCAAGCCAAAGGCCCTGCCAATATCATTGGATAAAAGGTAATACCCAAGTTCGGTAGGGTGAATACCATTGCTGGTAAGTTTTGTAGATTGCCCAAGCATGGCTTCACACGAAGTTTTACTCTGAAATAAATCATAAAAGTTGGCTTGATTCGCCTTGGCAATTTCATCAATCATCTTGCTGTATGCAAGAATGTTTAGATTGTGCGGAGCGGCATCGGGCAGTGGCGCGCCCATGTTTTCGTGCCAGAGTGGTGCCAGAAGGATGGATTTCGACTTAGTATTTAACAAATCCTTCAAAAGTTTGTCATACCCTTTTTGAAAAGCGGCTGCACCAGCTTCGCCTTCAAAAGATTCGTTGGCGCCATAAGCAAACAGGGTGACGGTGGGTTTTACTACATTAATATGTTCGATAAGCCTTTTATAGCCATCTGCGGTGGAACCAAAACCCGCACGGGCATGGCCGTAGACGGTGTCGCCACTCCAGCCAAGATTGCGGAAGCGAACTTTCTGGCCGGTAATCCTACGGGTGAGTTCGGTCTCCCAGTACCCTGAAATTTGTTCGCGCTCAATGAGTGTTCCGCCCACAAGGGCAACCATGTCACCATCTTTTAAAATGGGAGGCGATTGGAAGGGAACCGAACCAAGGCAGACAATCAAAGTGATTGATTGAAGAAGCATAAAATAACTCCACAAGGTCACACTGAAGAACAAAGAAATATCTTATCATTCAAACAAGGTGGAGTCTTGTGTAATCCAGAAATCAGGATTTCTGTTTTCTGGGCTTTGGCTTTTCAAAAGCGTGCGACTGTGTACCATTAGTGCTACTAAGAAAACCCGGGGCAAGAAGAACACCAGCAATAACGCCTAAGGCTTCAGCAACTTTGTTTTGCTGATCATTAAGGAGAATTGAAGGTCCCGTTAAAGAATCATCCAGGGCGTTTCGATTCACAGAGTTGAAGATTTCCTCAAAACATTGGGGGATTTTCTCGGTGATTGCAGTCTGTTCACCGAAGCAATTTTCTTCAGCAGCGCTGTCGTTTTTGTTTTCCTGAACAAAATTTGCAATCACAAACTCAAAGGAAGGGACTTTAGCATCCACTTTGTTTTTAGCAGGTTGGGCAGCAGGCAAATTTTTAACCAGCTTCGACATTATGATATCTGCCAGAATATCGCCCGTCTTTAAAAGAGTGGCTTTGCCATCTTCAAGTAAAGAATTTTTGGTTTGTACGAGAAGGTTTTCAACTGCGTTTTCAAATTCGGAAGGAACCAAAGCTGGCAAAACTTTATCCAAGATATTTGCAATTTCAGAAACCACTTCCTTCTCTGCATCCAAAGTGCTGAATACCGCCTGATTGAAACCTTTGTACGCTTGCGCAAAGGTAACCATAACAAACGACCCACTTGTTTTTAAATCATCTGAACCACTGAGATCAAGCTCGCCAGCCGGGGCATCGCCGCCCAAATCCTTGGCAAGTTGCTGTTCATCCAAAGTGGTGGCTGTACTACCAAGGCCTAATGCCAATGAAGCGAGGTTGGCAAGACTGGCTGCAGATGACGCTGAGCCTGCACCCGACGCAGTGGCGGACTGGGTTATTGCATTCGCCAAAGCTGCTAAGCTGGTTAACCCGGTTGCAGCGGATGCAGTAGAAGAAGAAGCACTAGTAGAAGAAGTTGATGCTGAAGCCGAGGATTCACCACCATTGCCACCGCCGTTGCCACCATTGCCATTGCCACCGCCGCCATTACCGCCGCCGCCATTACCGCCGCCGCCACCATTACCGCCACCACTATTACTTCCAAAATCAAGGACCAAGTTCAAACCAGTTTTAGGCACATTAGTAGCAGCAATACCCCCTCTACTTAAGCCTTCCGCTGTGACTGTAGGAGTAATAACTTGGCCATTTGCACCAACCATGGCTACACCAGCAAAAACTGGCATGCTACTACCGACGCCGACCATGTTTAAATTATATTGCCCAGCAGCAGCACTAGGGATAACCACAAGGTCCAATGCGCCTGCATGCAAAATACTAGCGGAAGTATTGGTAATATTATTAACACTAATAATGGTACCGTCGGGGGCAGTTAGGGTCGGACCAACAGGGTCAAAGAAGGCAATTAAACCAGTAAACCCAGGGATAAGTTGCTTAATTACTGCTGCCAACTGAGTCATGATTTCGCTGCTAGTAGCATTTATATCTGCGGTGGCACTAGCCGCTGCCATTGTTTGGGTGAATTTTTCACTTAATTCTTCCCCAACACGACCGATAACAGAAACATCGGTTGGGCGGGCGGTATTGGTTGCAATGACATTATTTACTGAAAGGGAATAGGCGCTAGTGGCGCCAGTGGTGCCATTATTTCCCGATATCTCGATGTAAAACTCCTCGGATGCGGATACTGGGAAAGTAAGATTAACCATTCCACCCATGGCACTACCATTTACACTTCCAACCTGAATTTTTCCATTATTGCGAGTAACAAAAGCTCTGATATTTCCCTGCAAATTTGCAGATGGAGTCAACACCAAAGTTATATTGCCAGTAAGATCTGCAACACCATGAAAGACATCGGCATCGCCAGCAAATTGGATATTAGCGCTGGAAGCCGTGTAGGAGTGAGCGTTATCAAGAACGAAGGAGTAGGCATCATCAATAGTGTTACCAAAATCATCAGTTATAACATTAGTAACACGGTGAACCTCGGCACTGTAACGACCAGTACTTTCACCAAAACCAGCGATCTTCAAATAAACAATATCACCAGCATTCAAGTTTAATTCAAAGGAACTATTCCTGTTTATAGGGGCGATAGAGATATCATCATTTTCGCCAATCAATTGGCCATTTTTTGAATAAACGGCAATGGTGGTATCAAGACCGTTAGTTGAAAGACTCGCAGAAGCATTAAAAGAATATCTGCCATCTGCCCCAATTGTAAGTTTGTAAAAATCAGCATCGCCATTAACCTCAATGGAACCATCCTGTTTGGCTGAACCGGTGGTTGAAAAAGGAAGATACGTTGAAAGAGCGATCGAGTTGCCGCCACCATTTTCAACAACCGAATCCACTGAGAGATTATAATCTCCTAAGCTAGTCCCATACCCCGAAACCATGAAATAATATTTTTCTTTGGCGATTACTTGGATACTTATTTCGCTATTCCGATTAGTTGAAGAAATATCGTTATTGTAAGCAAGCAGAATATCCCCGGTGGAGTTATAAGCATAAAGGTAAGTGTCAAGGGCGCTGCTGGCATTGGCCGAAACATTGATGGTAATTGAACCAGAATCTGTGGCTATAAAAGAAAAAACATCATCATCTGTTGAGGAATTGATGGTCCCCGCCTTATTAATAACGACGTTATCTGAAACAATCAGACGAGTGGCACTAGCGCCGACAAGATCTGCATGATCATCCCATGCTGAAATTGTAGCAGAAACCGTATAAGCCCCAGTGCTAGCTCCGAAGGGCGCTGCCTGGAGATAATAAATCTCCCCCGTATGGACAGCCCAATTTATCAAACTATCAACACCGATCCCACTATCATTATCTTGTGCTAACAAATTTTCGTTTGCACCATAAAGGTAAAGATAAGAGTCTAATCCACTGTTTGCTCTTGCTTGAAGCGAAAAAGCAAGCACGCCATCCGCATTGGCGACGATTTTAAAAACATCTCTATCCCCAACGACTGAAATCTCTGACGCCGCACTGGCGACGACCCCATTTACAAATCCCAGAGGCGTCGCCTTAGTAAAATCATTCCCAAGACCATCGCCATCAAAACTAAGGTTAGTGGGATTGAGGTCTTGCAAATCAATACGATATCCGCCAGTAGTTCCGCCATATCCACTTACACTAACATAATATAAACCCCTGTTATTGACATCGATGACCACTTCGCTATTAGTTGTGCCATTTGAATCATCGTTAGACGCCAAAACATTGCCTGATGAATCCAAAATAGAAATCATGGTGTCAAGGGTACCACCACTTTCATTGGAAAGATTGACCTTCAACGGGCCACTTCGGTTGGTCGTGAAGCTAAATACATCAACATCAGTGGCCGAATCAATGACCATCCGGTTGTTTGTCAATGAACCAGAATTGGTGCCTGGAGAAAGGGTTATGAGGTCTACTGGTTGCCGCATAGGCAGAGGGTCGAAAATGTTTGCAATACAATCATTTGCAGTTGCAGGTATTGTCACTTCAAGCGTGTAATTGCCCGTTGATCCCGCACCTGAAACACGCACATAAACTTGTTGCCCGAGGGTAAGGAAAGGCAGCGCAAATGCTGCGACTCCTGCATTGGAGCTGGAAAACTCCAGTACGGTTGTACCGTCCTTTTTAATAACTTCGATAACTGGAGCCAGACCCAGAGCCGAAGCGTTAGCTGGGGTCACCTTAATTTCGTATACCCCTTCCACATTGGCAGTCAAACAGAACACATCAACATCAGTGTCTAACTCTATTTTATTACTTTGACTGGCCTCAAGTGGAGCTGCATTTGTATCGAGGTTGTTCCCTACATCATCGGCGGCAGTTTGAAAGGTTGCAGACACCGTATATGCCCCCTTACCATAACTTGTTGCTTTGATGTAGTAATCTTGATCTTTAAGCACAGAAACACTCGCGAGACTGTTTAGCCCAAAACCACCACCATCATCATCTTCTATTATCAGGTCTCCCTTAGAATCCAAAATGCTTATGTAAGGATCTACACCACTATTGCCATTGGCAACCATGGCAAAATTCACCACACCATTTGCATTTGCAGTGTACTTATAAAAATCTTCTTCACCTGCAACCGATATAATTCCATCCGCTTTCGAACCAAGGGTCAAGGGATTGCCAAAAGTTCCTACCGTAGGTCTACTGATTGCAGAAACGGATACCGTATATGCGCCGGTACCTGTGCCATAGGCTGTTGTTGCCTTGATGTAGTAAGTTTCATTAACCCTTACAGACACACCGCTCGCAAGACTATTTAACCCAGTGCCGCTATCATCATCTTCTTCAATGGGGACGAATTGATTAGAAGAGTTATAAATTTGTAGATAGGTGTCGATCCCACTATTACTAATGGCATCCATGGAAAAGTTCACCTCACCATTTTCATATGCAGTGTACTTATAAAAATCTTCCTCACCTGCAACCGATATATTTCCATTCGCGCTGCCAATGTGAGTACCGTTGTTAGGTGTAATAATTAGAGCTGTATCAAAAGAATAGCCTGAATCAGAACCGGAGCTTAGATAAGTCGTTGCAATCCGATATGCACCAGTTCCAGAATCATTAGCCGATGCCACGACATAGTAAATCTTTCCAACCTCCAAAGAAAAACTCACCAAACTGTTTAACCCATCGCCGCTATTATCATCTCCATATACAAACCTTTTATTGAAATCATAAATGCTTAGGTAAGAATCTATGCCACTATTATTAATGGCATCCATGGACATTGAAATTTCACTAGTTGATGTTGCTAAAAAGGTATAATAATTCAACGAATAAGGGGCAGAAATATTTCCCTCGACACTTGCAACACCTGTTGTCGGATCAATTGCAATAGAAATGGCTTCCTCAAAAGAATTTCCTGAAGCTAAAGGGTTCCCCGAACCGGCAGTAGAAATAACCCTTGTAAGAACTTGGTATTCACCAATTCCAGATCCATAAGCCGATGCCTCGATAAAGTAAACATTTCCTGCAACTACAGAAACACCAGCAAAACTGTTTAGATTATCGCCGCTATCATCATCTTCTGCTTTTTGGATTCGATTAGAGTCATAAATTCGCAGATAAGTATCGACGCCGCTGTCATGTATTTGATTTAACGATACCAAAAGCAAACCTGTTGCTGCCGCTGTAAAGGTGTAATAATTTTTTTGATAAGGAACGGATATATTTCCATCAGCGCTAAATTCACCTTTTACTAAGGTAGGAACAATTGCTGTTTCGAATGTAGTTCCTTCAATATTAATATTTAAAGTACCACCAACAACAGCGGTACGAAGTCCGCCAAAGGTGGCATCCCAATCATTTGCATTAGTAGGCTCATAATAAGCAATTGCATTCGAACCAACATCATAAAACACATAGTCACCAAGAGTTGGCGGCAAACCCGAAAAAGTAATGCTGGTAAGTTCCGAGCACCCATAAAATCCGTAGTCACCTATCGAGGCAACCCTGCGAGGAATTATCACGCTTGCAAGATTTTCGCAGCCTTCAAATGCGGAGACACCTATCGTTTCAACATCAGAACCAATTGTCACCCTTGTCAACGAGGTGTTGTAATAAAATGCATAGTCGCCTATCGAGGTAACACTGCTAGGAATTGTCACGCTTGCAAGATTTTCGCAGCCTTCAAATGCGGAGACACCTATCGTTTCAACATCAGAACCAATTGTCACACTTGTCAACGATGTGTTGTAATAAAATGCATAGTCGCCTATCAAGGTCACACTGTTAGGAATTATCACGCTTGTCAACGATGTGTTGTAATAAAATGCAAAATCTCCGATGGCGACAACCGATAGACCGTCGATAGTATCTGGGATAACCAACGCGGGGCTATCACCTAAATACCCCGTAATAGTAATACCTAAACTATCAGCATTAATAGAATACGTAAAATCTACAGGGGCTACTGTACTACCAACAACAGCGGTGCGAAGTCCACCAAAGGTGGCCTCCCAATCGGTGGCGCCGATTGCATAATAAGCAATCGCATTCGAATCAACACCATAAAACACATAGTCACCAAGAACTGGCGGCGAACCCGAAAAAGTAATGCTTACAAGATCAGAACACGCCCAAA
>Ga0209296_1000709_pt1 | contig 28438 bp, 34 predicted proteins | sample S_130206_EF_Meta_FD_187319 | JGI IMG/M metagenome (GOLD analysis project Ga0209296, IMG submission 187319) | Freshwater microbial communities from Lake Simoncouche, Canada to study carbon cycling - S_130206_EF_MetaG (SPAdes) (version 2) | ecosystem: Environmental > Aquatic > Freshwater > Lake ... | reverse complement strand
ATGTAGATTCACTTAATGGCTCCGCTCCGGCTGCCGGTGCTTCTGCAGGTGCGGCTCCACCGCCACCCATATCCATTCCCATTCCACCTTCGGCACCTTCAGCGCCCGCAGCTCCTGCTTCAACTTTCTCTCTCTCCTCTTCAGGAATACCGTACTTAGCGTCCACATTATCAAAGATGCCCGAACGTTTAATGATTAACTGACTTGTGTTCATTAACTCAAAACCAACAGCTCTTTCAAGGCGTTGTTGTTGTAAATCAAGTAATACTTCAGAGTCGCTCATACCAAGAATGTTTTTCTTAGCCCATGTGTGTGATACGGGTAGAATACCTAATTGAGATTGGTCAGATGTTGCATCTTTATACAATGTTACCTTTTCTTTCCATTGTTCAATACGCAATAAATCAGATTGTGCCGATGGGTTAGTTAAACCTAAAGTAAAATTATTTAATTCATCTTCTAAACCTAAAAGATATAAATGTACTAATGCAATCTTATTTAACTCTTGAATTACAGATTTTTGAATTCTGTTAATTGTACGAGCAAAGCGAATATCCATTAATGCTAAACTTTTTCCTTCACCCACAACTTCTTCAAAACCCAAGAATGCTTTTGGTATACGTAAAGCAGCCAATAATTTCTTTTGGATGTATTCAATATCCGCAATCTCACCTAAGTTCTGTGCACCGGGTAATGTGTCGATTGGACTTGGAGCAGCGGGGTCACGTACAGGGATAAAATAATCTTGGTCTACAGACATTTGATTATATCTCATATCTACCTGACCATTACGTGGGTCTGATATTTGGTCTCTCTTAAATTTACTTGCAACACGTTGTACATAAGCTTCAATATCTTTATCATCCATGTTACCCACGAATATTTTAAAAATACGTCTTTCAGGTGCCCTTGATGTTCTGTAAATTAACATAGCATCTTCAGCAAGAAGTAATTGTTTCCAAATACGTCTAATCTTATCTAACATAGAAGTGCCATATGGTAATTTTCTATCGTCACCTAAGATTCTAAAGTGTGCAACTTCCCAAGCTTGGAATTCCATATCTTTGTTTTTCCAATGAAATCTCAATTCACGTGACGGCATTTTAATATCTCTTGCTTGTCCTGCAACTTTACTTGGTGCACCTTCTAATCTTTCAATTTCAATATTTGGTAATTGTTGACACCCAATAATACCTTTTTCAGGGTCAATCTTTAAGTATACAAAGTTATCTCCATACTTACACAAACCTCTGGTCCACATTTGTAAGTTGGTATTAACATCTAAAACGTTATTGAATAAGTCAGAAAGAATATTTTTTACTCTTGTTGATTCAGAGAATATTGTTAATATCTCACCCTTTTCAGACATCGTTGTTGATTCTTCAGCATAGATATCCAATGCTGCCGAAATCTCCGGTGTAAATTCCATTGATTCGTAATCATAATATGCCGCTAATCTATTTGGTTCGTAATAAACCGATTGATTATATAATGATTGGTCAAGTTTAGCCCATTTGTCAGCAATATATTGACTTTGTTGAGCTTGTAATAACGCTTTTTCATATTCTTCTTTACTATCGGTCTTTAAAAGCTCATCTTTTGAAAAACTAAACGACGGCGCTTGGTCGGGAGTTGTTTTCCCCGGATATCCAAACATTTTGGTCAATTTTTGGAAAACTGTATAATTTTGTTCTGCCATTTATATAAATACTTTTTTTTATAATATAAACTAAATTATTGGGATTTGAAATATTATTTTCTTCTCCCATTAAATAACCACGAATATTCCATGTACGCCTCTCTACCCGCTTGTTGATTGCTATTACCACCATACATTGAATTATTACCGTCCATACCCATAGAACTTATTTGGTCAAAAGACCCACCATAAGAATAAAACGACTTTTGTGGTTCATATGTTCTTTCAGACATGGTCCACGATTCAATCATTGCTTTATTAACCGATTCAGTCTTTTGTAATTGATTAAAACATAAATCACCGGCATATAGTGCCATTGACATACTCATGATAGCATCATCGTGTGAACCTTTCATGTGGTCAGGTCTTCCGTTCATATAAACAAACGTATTAAGTTCATTTAATAACCTACTTGACCTAACTGCAAATCCTTTTCTTAATTGCTCCTCAAATGCGGCAACAATCTGTGTTCTCTTGTTGTTAAAATTAAGTCCTGGTATTTTCTCCATCGCTTTAGCATTATACTCCCAAATGTTTTGAGTGTTAATACCGTCAATGTATAAATTCTTATAATTTAATTCTTGTAATTTTCTTGATGTGGCAACACCCATACCACCGGTGATATCAATAACAATAAATGAGTTACCATATATTATACCCCACTTGTATGCAATTTGTGCCAAGTCATCTGGCGGTATTTTACCCACATATTCAAGTACTTGTTCTCTTTCATCAAAATCAATGATATTAATTGCTGAGAAGTCTTCACTATCACCTCTACTAACATCGACACCCATAATATAACGGTGACCCTCAATTGGTTCCTTCCATTGCCACAATGTAGCTTGCATGTATTTTTCAATAGGAACACGTATCATGTTCTTAGAAATATTCTCTTGAACAAATCCGGGTATAACACCATCTCCTGACCCTAAGAAGTCACACTCTAATTCTTGTGATATCTTACGTCTATCGTATTTGAACTTTTTAGACATAGATTCAAACCAAGATGAATATGGTTTATAACCTTGTTCTTCAATTTCTTGATAATTGTCCATATCAAACTCATAAAGAACAACATCATTATCGTCGTATTGCTCTCTGTTTAACATGTAATGACATATATCTTGACATTTGACCCATCGTAAGTCTTTGGTATAACGGGGGTCCTTAAACCACCTTAAATCTGTTATATGGAAATCATTGATGCCACGAATTGCTTGGTCATACACACCATAGTAAATTGGGTCATAACCATTTGGTGTTGATATAAGAATAATCTTACCACCGGTGGATAAGGATGCCATTGATGCTGCCCAAAAATCATCACCCGCTTCAATATAGGCAGCTTCGTCAAATACAAGTACGGTTGGTGTAAAACCACGAAGTGCATCCGCAGATGTTGCAACAGCTTTAACTTCCGAACCGTTATTTAATCTAAATCTACTTTCAGAGTTTTTGTCTGGCGAAAATCCCACATTAATCCATTCAGGCCATTGGTCTAAGAAGTTTCTAATCTTATTTGCCATCTCTACAGCGGTATCCTTCTTATTAGCAATAATAAGAACTCTTTCAGGATTCTCGGGTTTAGCAAATTGTAATTTCTTTGATAACCAAGCGGCAGTTACGGTTGTAACACCGGCCTGACGATATTTCTTTGTGATATTTTCGTTGTAATTTTCGTAATCCTGAATTAGTTGTAATTGGTCAGGAAATAGGTTCATCGGAACGAATTTCTTTTGCGTGTTATCGTATGTTTGTAGATACGTTCTTAACGCATATGGCGTATCTTTAATGATACGAGCATATTCTTTTAGTTGTTCTAATTTACTATTCATATACTATAAATACAAAAAAAGGAGGTAAACCTCCTTTCTTAATAAAACTGTATGTTTTGATTATTTAAATTGATTTAAAAAGTCTTCATCACTTTCCTCGTCATCATTTAAATCATCTTTGGTTAATGTGAAACCTTTATCACCAAATATACTATTTAAATCATTTAACAATTGGTCATCATTAGTACTATTAGTGAAATCATCCAATTCATTTTCATATCTTTGAATAGCTTCCTCGTAATCTTCATCGTTTAACATTTTAACAACACCGTCATATATTAATGCGATTAATCTTTTACCACGTGGCGTTTCACCCATCACTTCTTTCATTAATACTAAGAATTTTTTAGCGGGTAATGCAAAAATTTCACCCATCACAAAATTCTGAAGTTCTCTATTGTTTTCTTCTAAAACTTCTTCAGGAAACGCTTGATATAACCTTCTCCAAATCGCAGGCCCTAAACGTAAATCCCATATTTCGTATTCCATTAACTCTTGCTTATCCCTAACTTTCTTGTACATTTGCTTTTCAGGTTGACCTTGTATTGCAATCATTTTCACGATACCTTTCATACATTCATGTATCAAAACAGGAAAGTTAACACCATTTACAATTATATTAGTTTTAGTCGGGTCAATTTTATCTTCACGATTTTGATTCATCTCATCATCGAAATCCTCCTCATTATCTTCTTCATCTTCATCGCCACCACCCATATTTAACGGTTCTTCATCATCTTGACCTTGAGTCGGTCTTACAACGTCAACTCTACCCGCCACTGAATTACGCATAGCAACCGTTAATTGACCTGCAGCAAATTGCCAATAATTTAAATCATTGACAGACATCATGATACCATATAAGTTAAACAATTCATCAGAGCCTGTTATCTCTCTTATTCTTTGTCCAAGTAATTGATACATCCAATGACCTTTTTTTGATGAACCTTGGATAATTGCTTTAATAAGACGCAATTTTGATTCTTCTAATTCTTCCGTAGTATCAACATTTTGAATATCTTGGAATAACTCCATTTCAACCTCACGATTTTCAGGTGTTATATTTGCAATTTCCTCATCACTAAATTCATCATCATTTAATTGAGGTGAATCTTTTTTTGGTGGCGAAATTTGCCCGCCCATTTTAAAACCTTCAGTTGAAGGTTCACTTAATTCAACAACAAAATTTATATAATCACGATAATTTTCAGGTAAACCCATTTCTTTAACTACAACCTCTACCGCTAAATCTTGTAACGCCACTTTGTGTGCTGATTCCAACTCCATAATTCTATAATGAGCATTCATCATCATTGCACTTAATGGACCAACATTTTGTCCACTAATTGGACCTTGGTAATTAGTCATTTGTCTTACCTTAGAAACTACCTCACGATATCTTTCAGAAGCAAGTAATTCAAGAAAATTTTGGTCAGCTCTATTAGTTTCAGGTGTAGGTACAATACTTAAAGGTGTATCGCCTCTTTGTAAATCTCTTTCCACATCACCACCCGGTCTTTCGGGACCATCAAAATCCATTGCCATTTCTTGTATATTTTGTTTCACCAAATATAACAATTTATCTTTAGTTATCCTCATTTTACAAATTATTTTAATTTTTTAGATAATTTAGTCTCCTTAACTAATGCGTCAGGTCTTGGATTTGGTCCCGGTCCTGGTTGGTATGGATTTCTTCTTTTTGGTTTGCTACCCGGTTTAACCTTTGGAGGTGCAATTGTTGGTGCGGGATTGTTTTCATCCAATTCCAACATTGCATCAGGTCTTGGATTTGGTCCCGGTCCCGGTTGATACGGGTTTCTTCTTTTTGGTCTTGTAGTTGGTTTTGTTTTTGGCGGTGCAATTGTTGGTGCAGGACTATTACTTTTAATAGCTTTAGATGAAAACCACTCAGGTATACCATTATGACCTGTAGTTACGCCCGGTCCAAATTCGTGAACCTCCGATTCATTTAATTTCATTGAGATTAATTCCATGATTTCATTCTTAGATGTGAAACTGTGATATTTTGTTTCCGCTAAGTTACCAATCCATTCATTAATTTCCAACTGTGATTCATTCAAATGCTTTTCTTTCAACGAATTCAATGTGATATCGTGTTTCTTCATATGTTTGAAGATATCCAATTTCATTTCTTTTCTTGATGGCTCTTCACCACCCTTAATGTTATTCCAAATTTTAGTAATTTCATCAGACTTCAATGTGTCAACATCATTTAATCCACCTTCTTCTTTTTCACGTAACTCAACATTCATACCAGAATCTGTTACTCTTTTTATGTCTGTTGGATTAGAACCTTTTTTCATGATTACAGCACCTCTTGCCCCTTGCTCACCTAACATTCTTGATGATAAATCATTAAGTTGTTTGTCTGTAAAGTTAACTAAAGTTTTCGCTGAGAATCCTTCGTTTATAAGTTTTTGAATTATTTCGTTTCTTTTCATTAGTCTTTGAATTTTATTTCTTCTTTTATTAGAAGATAACTCCTAAATTTTAGTTTTTTTACCACGTTATCAAATGATTCGCCAAACTTAAATGTTAATCTTTCCTCATCCGAATCGATATCAAATTTTTCCCAAGCTAAAGCCACAACACCGTCAACTGCGTCAATGACTCCAAAATAATCGGAGTCTTGAACTAATTCTAACTGTAAATCTGTGTCTTTTAATAATCCCACAGTATCAACGTATTCAACGTCAGGGGATTTTGATGATACTTCTAAAGAAGCGGGAATTGTAAACCACTCATCCATGTCAATCTCAGTACTTGTACTAAAGATGAACTCATACTGTTTTTGACCCTTATAATCGGAACCAATTTCGTTGACATAGATGAGGTGCATTGTTTACTTAAAATATTTTGATAATGTTGTGTGAATATTATTGTTAATTTCGTTTTTAATTTCTTCTAAATCAATTTCAACTTCTTCTTCCACCTCAACGTCATCAGCCATTTCATAACTCATTTCAACTTCCTCCTCCATTTTATCTTCACCACTTAACTCAGGCGATACATAATCAGGTTTGTAGTCAAACATACTATCGTCGATTGCTTCTTCATCTAAATCAGCATAATCCGCAATGTTTAATTCGTACATCTCTTCCTCTTCACCCAATCCCGATAAATCTTCTTCATCAAAGTTCGTATATTCTTCATCAAAAGATGAATTAATAAAACTTTCTAAAGCATCCATCGGATTTGCTTCTTCCCCTAATTCTTCATCAGACGAGATTGGCTCTTCTGCAGGTAATTCCTCACCGCTTGGTTCCTCACCTCCGAAATTATCTTCTCCACCCTCTTCTGCTCCTTGTTCTTCATCTCTTTCGAATTTTTCTGCAATGTCTTCAATATCTTCATCGTCTAATTTGTCTAAATCAACTGCGGAAATAATCATATTAAGAATGTACTTAATATCATCGCTTTCCATTTTATCTTTAATATCTCTTAGTTCTTGACCTAATCTACCAGCGTGTTTTTGAGCTTCAGCCATGTAGTCAGAACGCTTACTTTCTGCCGGCGCTTCTTCACCACCCATATCATCGCCACCTTCCATTGGAGGTAATTCAGGTAATGGTTCTTCACCCGCAGGTGCTTCACCACCCTCTGCCGGTGGTAATGGAGGTAACGCCTCATCCGCAGGCGGAGCGTCATCAATTGCCGGTACCGGTGCTGCCATTTCTTCTTGTGCAGGTTTATTAGTTTTTAAAACATATTTTGTAGCTTCGTTAAGATATTCCTCTTGACCTTTAATTAACTCAAGACGTTTAAATGCTTCAGCATATGATGAAAACTTATTTTTGTTCTTCATGAACATTCCTCCAATATAATCAAGAGAATTTTCATTCAATCCTCTTTTAACATAGTATCCGTCTTTTTCTTTAACGACACCATATACCCCACCGGTTTTTGATTCTTTTACAATCTCAGCCTTAGCGGTGTTTTTTTTATTATCGGTTTTGTAGTATGCCAATTCAAGGATTCTTTTTAATTTGTCGTCCCCATTAAGCTTCTCACTACCAAGTGGTTTTAAATCTGCCATTTTCTATATAAATTAGATTAACTTATTCTTATCCTATAAATACATTGTAATACGGAAAAAAATAAGGTTCTTTATTGTGTTATGGATAATTTCTTATCCGCAACTTTACTTTTTAAATTAATTAATTTTTCTATGTAACCGTTTCTACGAAGTAATTTGAAGGTTAAATTCTCATATGAGTACTCACCACCATCATCTAAACCACTTTGTCTAAATCTCTTTATTTTATCTTTTAAATTATTTATCTCTTCACTCACATCCTCACTATCTTTACTTTTAGAGATTAAATCGTCTATTTGTTTGGCATAATCCCCACCCTTTTCAATAATTTTTCTATCATCAATTTTTGGATTTGATTTCTCAGGTGTCACTAACCATTTATCATGTAATATAGAATACACTCCGGAAGACAAATGTTTTTCATCTACATCTTGAACATATAACTCCACATCATATTTTTTAATCTTAATATTATGATTTTTATTCCAAAGATTTTTTTTAGATTCAAAAAACTCTTTAAGAATATCTAACTTATAGTCTGTTTCTTTGAAATCTATTAATATATGTAAATCAACATCTGAAAAATTGGACCAATTATAATTGGCTAACGAACCGGTAAGAACAATATCATGAATAAAAAACTCAATACCTAAAAACTCAATAAAGTTGTCTGAAATCTCTAATAAACGTTTTTTAATTTCATCACGCATAAAAAATTCACTACCCGATTTGTCAAATATGACACCAGATAGTGAACCTTTTGTTTTGAAAGATTTAACTATTTTCTCATCCTTAGATGTAACCTCAATTAGTTCTTCAAATAAACTCATTTAACTTTTTTGTAGGTATGTCCTTTAGCGATATGCTCGTTAAAGTATTTCCCTTGAGATTCAGCTAACCTTAATTTGGTAAACTTATTCCAAGGAATGTTATTATACTCATAAATAGCACCGTTTTTAAAAGTTACCAATAAATCTTCATTTTCGGTATTATAAGATGCCGATACCAAATTTGTTGAATTGATTTCAATATCAATCAACTTACCATTAATTTTTTCAGATAAAATTGCCATATATTATATTGTTTAAGTATGTTGCAAATATAACTAAAAAATTTTTATTATTTACCTTTTAATTGGGTTAATAATTTATCTTTTAAAATAACTTTTCTTTGGTTACTTTTTTCTACGTTGCCCGAAAACAAAGGTTCTGGTGTTTTATTGTTCAATCTGTTTTGTAGAATTACATTGGATTCTTCCATATGTTTTCTTTTCATTGATTCTTTGTTCATGATATGATTTTATTATAAATACAAATGAAAACTCCCGATTTTAGTAATATTATAAATCAAATGTCTAAACGTCACTTTTAAACATTTTTTAGACATTTTGACATTTATTTGGAACTTAGCACGGAATGTGTTATGTTTGCTTAATAAATAATATAACTATGTCTGTAGAATTCTTCGAAGACGGCCCAGCTGTCAACCCAAAGAGAACCAAAAAGGGTTCAAACACACCAATTTTAGATAATTTCTCACGAGATTTAATTAAACTCGCTGAGGAAGGTAAAATTGACCCTATAATTGGTAGAGAGAAAGAAGTGAAACGAATTGCACAAATTCTTTCACGTAAAAAGAAAAATAATGCGGTGATTGTTGGTGATGCCGGTGTTGGTAAAACCGCAATCGTTGAAAAACTTGCTTTAATGATTCAAAAGGGTGAATGCCCAACTGTATTATTAGATAAGCGCATTATGTCATTAGATTTAACCTCATTAGTCGCCGGTACAAAATATCGTGGTCAATTTGAGGAAAGAATCAAAGCAATCCTTACTGAATTACAAGATGCACCTAACGTAATTGTCTTTATTGACGAATTACATACTATGGTAGGCGCCGGTAATGCAAGTGGTGCTATGGATGCCGCAAATATCATGAAACCGGCGCTTGCTCGTGGTGAAATGCAATGTATTGGGGCAACAACATTTGATGAATACAAAAAACACATTGAAAAAGATGGTGCGTTGTCACGTAGATTCCAAAAAGTTATCTTAAAGGAACCAACTCAATCAGAAACCATTGCTATTCTTAAAAATTTACAAAATTCTTATCAAGATTTTCATAAAGTAAATTATGAAGATAATGTTATTGAAACTGTTGTGAAGTTAGCGGGTCGTTATATCACCGATAGACAATTTCCCGATAAAGCTATTGATGTTTTAGATGAATTAGGTGCGGAAAAACGCGTTTCAAGTCAAATTCCTGAATCAATTGAAAAATTGAAGAAAGAGATTGAAGAAATTAAAGAAAAAAAGCTTGATGTTGTAAAAAAACAAATTTACGAACAAGCAGCAAAACTTCGTGATGAAGAAAGAAAGATTACCGTGAAATTAGACGAAGAAAAGAAAAAGTGGATGGATAGTCAAAAAGACAATAAAATTCCTGTTAGTATTGATGATGTTTATTCTGTGGTTTCTGAGATGACCGGTGTACCAATCACTAAAATGGACGCAAAAGAGACTCAAAACCTCTTAAATATGGAAAAAACCTTGTCGGCCAAGGTAATTGGTCAAGATGATGCCATTAGTTCAATTTCTAAAGCCATTCGCCGTAACCGTGTCGGTATAAAGGATGCCAATAAACCTATCGGTTCATTCATCTTCTTAGGCTCTACAGGGGTTGGAAAGACCTTCCTCGCTAAATCATTAGCTGAGAACCTTTTCGGTGACCCAGATAAGATTATACGCGTTGATATGAGTGAATATATGGAACGTCACAATGTATCTCGTTTAATTGGCTCTCCTCCGGGTTATGTTGGACACGAAGAAGGTGGTCAATTAACTGAAAAAGTGAAAAACAACCCATTCTCGGTGATTTTATTTGATGAAATTGAGAAAGCACACAAAGATGTGTTCAATATCTTACTTCAAATCTTAGACGAGGGCCATTTAACCGATTCTTTTGGTAGAAAGGTAAACTTTACAAATTGTTTAATCATTATGACCTCAAATGTTGGCGCTAAAAAGGTGTCTGAATTTGGTGGCGGTGTTGGATTTACAACTTCTTCATCCGAAACTCAAAAATACGAGGTTAGAAAGTCAATGATTCAAAAGTCATTAAAACAACAGTTTAATCCGGAGTTTTTAAACCGTATTGATGATATCATATTATTCAATTCATTAACTGAAGAGACATTAAAACGTATTGTTAGTGTAGAATTAGGTAAATTGAACTCAAGATTAACTGAAAAGGGTTATAAAATAACATTTGAACAAAGTGTTGTTGACCAAATTTTTAATCTTAACACCCAAGAAGAATATGGTGCCCGTCCTTTGAAACGTATCATTCAAAATCTTTGTGAAGATTTCCTAAGTGAACAGATTTTAATGGGTAACATTGTAGAAAACGAAGAAATCTCATTAGTTTTTGAAGAAAACGAAATAAAAATTTCTAAAAATAGTGATAATTAATTGACTTTTTGAGAATTTATATATATTTATATTCTCATAGGTTCTCTTTGTCGATTACCTTTTCGTTTTTTAAGTAAGTGGAGTTGAATCCGCCGAAAGACCTTAAAACCCCAGCAACTCGTTGGGGTTTTTTTATTGGACATTTTGAAGTCTCACGTTTTTTACGTATATTTAAAAATATATGAAAAAAATAATTTTAGTTTTCGCTGTTGGTGTGATGTTCACATTAGCGGCATGTGGTTCGAAGTCTACCACAGAAGGAACAACAGACTCAGTTTCAGTTGATACTACTGCAGTATCTGCAACAGATTCTACCACGGCTTTAGCTGATAGTTCTGCAACAAAATAAGAATTGGCCGGTATATTGCCGGCCATATTTTTTACCATGAAAACACTATTAATATCACTTTTTTTATTTTTATACATTCCTTCAAGGAAGGATGTGAGAATTTTATTTATTGGCGACAGTCTTACTTGTTATCAAAATGGTTGGCAATCCACGGTTGCAAAAGGCATGGGTATGGGCTATGTCAATATTTCAAAAGGAGGTAAAAGAACCGATTGGATGTTAAAAACTTTAGATAATTATTTGAAAAATGGTCCACACCATAATACACTTGTTATATATGGCGGTATCAACGATTCATTTGCGAGCACAAAAGAGTCTACTACAATCAATAATATACAATCAATGGTTGACTTAGGTAACTTATATGAAATGGAAGTTATTGTTATTGTCGGTTATGACCCCAATAAGGTTATTAGAAAAACCGTATATGCAGATAATGTAACTAAAGTATGTCGTGATAGATACGTTAAATTACAAAATAAAATGCAAGAAAGATTGACCGGTTGTAAAATCGTACCCATGGACACAACGGTAACATATCAAGATTCAGGAGACGGCATTCATCTTAAATCCTCAGGACACAAAAAGTTCTCAAGTTGGGTTTTAAAAAATTTATAATAATGGAAAAAATGGCTTACAAAGGGACAACAAGAACACCATTCAGAAAAATGTACATAAAAGGCGAGTATGAAGACTTTACCGATTTTTATACAATAAACAAAAGACCAATATACGAGAACATTATTGAGGTATTCAAAGGATTTACCATTGATGGTAAGAAAAGGGTGCTATCACTATATATTCAAGCAATTATTCATGGTTTAGAATGGGATACCGAATTTAAATTTAATAAGAGTGACACTATCGTATTATCAAGAGATATCATTCCTTATTTTGAGGGAATTGAAGAATATGAAATTTGTGATGATGTAAGAAAATTATATCAGGAGTTGACAATTAAAAAATAATTACATATATTATTAAAGTATCAGGAGAGAGGTACAATTCAATCATATTAATTAATTAATTAATATAAAATTTTAGAATCCCTACGACTTTTAGTTGTGGGGATTTTTTTTATTTTTTTCTTCTTTTTGATACATAGTTGATATTTATATAAAAAACAATATTATGGAACTAAAATTAGAAGCATTTGAAACTTATTTAAATAATTCCGAAAATTCTGAATTAATTGAAAGTAAATTATTTGGTGTTGCGATAATAGAAAACGGTGACTTAACTGAAACACATATATTGGAAGAAGATTTTAATAAATACGAACATATAAATATAATTTTAGATGTTTATCCAAATTGGGAAGAAATAATAAATAAAATGGAAGAAAAACATATTACGTTTCCAATAGTAGTATTAAAATAAATAATTAAATTATGCCAAAATAATAATTGTATTATATAAAGAACCTTTTTTAACTTATCAATAAAATCCTATTTTTCTTTGTTTTTTAATATATTTTTTGTACTTTTACAATACTTATATAAAAAAAACACAATTATTATGTTACAATTAGTATTAATCTTATTTCTTATGTGTGGTTCATTAGGTGCCACAATTTCTAAAATGACAACCGAGTACGGCTCTAAAAGACAAAGGCAACACACACAACCATTAAAGGTTGATAAAGAGGTGATATCTTAAAGCATCATTCTTGAGCCTATCAAGAAATTACTTAATGCGGGCGCTCCAAGTGCCGTTGATGCGTTAATTTTATAGTTAAAGCTAAAACCAAACCTTTTACTTATTTTATAATCAACAGAAGTACCCGCTAATACACCGATACTGTTACCATAAGTTACTTCACCCGTTTTAGTGTTAACATTCATTCCAGGAGGAATTACAAATATTTGTGGTGATAATGTCAGTTTCTTACTTTGTGGATATGGTTTAGTCCAAAATACAACAGATGAATTACTCAAACTAACATCATATCCACCTTCGGTATTTTGTAATAATAATGTAACTAAACCCAAATTATAACCATAAGTTCCCAATTTAGGATTTGGCGTAATTTTGGTAAATCCACCTAAAGCCATTAAACTACCAGATAAATAAGCTGTAGTTAATGAGTATGAATTGATAGAAGTTAACGACCCCTTATCGTCTAAATTCATTTTGGTTATACCACCACTCAATGCAAATTGTTTAAGATTACTCCAAGTCATTGAATTTAATGAATAACTTTTATCACCCATCAATGAAGAACGACTCACACCAATTGACAAAATTGCTGACCATTGGTCACTCGATGTCTGTACGGCTGATAAATCAGAAGCTATTAGTAATGGATTTATTGGGGCTTGCTTTGATTCTTTTTTCTTTTCTTCTTTTTTCTCCTCTTTCTTTTCTTCCTTTTTTTCTTCTTTGGACTCCTCTTTCTTTTCTTCTTTTTTAGATTCTGATTTAGACTCTTCTTTCTTTTCCTCTGATTTACTCTCAGATTTTGATTCTGATTTACTTTCCGATTTGGTTTCACTCTTAGTCTCAGATTTACTTTCAGAAGATGATGATGAAGAAGTGCTTTTATTATCTGAAGAACCCGACGATGAACCACTACTGTTAGACGATGATGGCGCCGGTGCCGATGAGCTACTCGACGATGATGGAGTCGCCGCAGGTGGTGGTGTTGCTGCAGATGATGCTGCCGAACTTGCTGAACTACCTGCCGCAGATGAAGCTGACGAACTTGCCGCACTACTTGCTGCCGAACTAGCTGCACCACTTGCTGCTGACGATGCTGCACCGCTTGCTGCGGATGATGCAGCGTTGCTTGCTGCGGATGACGCCGCACTACTTGCGGCAGATGATGCAGCATTACTAGCTGCCGCACTTGCTGCTTGAGCCGCGGCTGCACTTGCCGCCTGCGTTGCCGCTTGTTGAGCGGCAGCAGCTACTGCCTGATTAACTGTTTGTTGAACCGTTTGCTGTACAACCTGATTTGTTGGACAACCCGTTGTTGAATATGCAATATAAACCGATTGCAACCAAATTTGCATGACTCCGCTTGTTACTTCCGCGGGGGTAAACACTCTCATTTGGTCATAAAAAGATACGTATGCGCTTCCATTGACATATGTGGTTGTGGCTATTTTTATCTCACCGCTACATTTATCCACAAACGTTTGTGTAAATGTTTGCCCGTTAGCCTTGGAAGCTAGACAAAATATGAATAATACACTTAAAAAATTTCTTAACTTTTTCAATCATTAATATATTACTTTATCTATGTTATTGATAATAGTATTATTTAATTCCTCATTAAAAAAATGAGTGTAAATCATAACACCATCAAAAATTAACGCACATAAAATGAAAGTTAATGTTGCACCCGATAATACTTTATATAATTTTTCCATTATTTTTATTTATTTTTTAGCACTCGCAATTGCATCATAACCGGCATTGGCTAATCTACTATTTATTTGCTGTTTTGCAATATCTATTAACTTTGTATTAGATTTAATTGATGATACAACACTATTTTCTAATGGCGATAATGCACCATTACTTATAATCTTTTTAGATAATAATGACATTCCTTTTGTACCCAATTGTTTTACACCTGGAATTTTTTGAACAACAGAACCAATTAAAGGTAAACACATTAAAAATAATGTTAATCCCGCCTCTTTATTTTTACCTTCTTTTAAATATAGTGACGCATCGTACGCCTGAATACCCGTGGATAATGCGGGACCAACATATGGTATAAAATAGGCACCAATGCTCAATATCGCATTACGTGTATGTGGGTCCATATTAAGATATTGTGCGGTAGCTTTTATTGCCGTTTTTTGTACTTCACTACCACCAAAAATTCCAGGTAATAATATCTGCTCAGATATTAAACGGTCAACCTGTGATTCTGTTAATATAATTACTTTCATGTTACTTTGTAAAAATCCCTTTCTTAATCATTCTATCTAAAATTCTTGCACATGCAATATCAAGTGCTTTCTTTGTTGAAATTGAAATTGTCGATTGATTAAATTTAACCGGGTCAACTGTTGCGTCAGATAATAATGTTAATTCTCTAACTGTTTTAGCTTCACCTAATCCTGATGCCCCAAATACAACACCCGTTTCTGCGTCAGTAAATCTAACTTGAAGACCCAAACGAGTAACCATCATATTCTTAACACCATCTTTTAGATTGATAGTCTCATCTTCACTTACAGAATAATCATAACATTCAATTGTTACAAAGTATTTTGCCAAGTTAATTTTACCTCTACCATCTAATTTGTTTTCTGATATACCTGCTTGAGATGCTTGAAATTGCTTCACCATACGATTCTTAATTTCCGTTTTATCTTCGGTAAATTTAAAACGATTAAGATTTTCCAAATATTCCATTGAAATATTGGCAACACCAAGACCAACTCTTTTCTCCTTTAACTCAGGATACATTTCATACATTTCATCGGATATACCACATTTTAATATTTGAATAGGAATTTGTGGTCCTTCATAGTCCATATATTTTGAAATGTCAATTGCGGTTTCAAACGATGCTTTATATTGTTCTGTCTTTGTGGAACCCACAGTTTGAGCGACCACAACATTGCTTAGTAAAACACCAAACAAGAATACTAATAATTTTTTCATATATTTTTTTCAATTTTCTAAACAATCTATGTGTGAAAATGGTAGTAATACTACCTAAATAAGAATAAAAATAAACTTATTTATATTTTTTTATTTTAGAACCATCTACGTGGGTCCATTTTTCTACCCACATCTTTTGCAATTCTTTCAGCTTCTCTTGCTGCATCTTCAGCAGCTTTCTGTGTTGCTCTTGCCGCATCTTCTGCTGCTCTTTGCGCCGCCGCAGCTTGTTCTCTTGCAATTCTATCTACTTCCCTTGCTGCGTCTTCTGCAGCTCTTTGTGCTGCCGCAGCTTGTTCTCTTGCAATTCTATCAGCTTCTCTTGCCGCTTCTTCTAATGCTTGTTGTGCAACAGCAGCTTGTTCTTGAGCAATTCTATCGGCTTCTCTTGCTGCGTCTTCTAACGCTTGTTGTGCAACAGCAGCTTGTTCTTGTGCAATTCTTTCAGCTTCCTCGGCCGCTTGTATAGCTAATTTTTCACTTTCTTCATATGCATCCACTGCCGCTTCTTGTATTGGTTTAGTATCAACACTAACACTCAAATCAATTTCAACACCTGCGATTAACGCTACTTCACCACTAATATCAATTGTAGCAACACCGTCTTCCATAGTTGCACCACCCTCAACCTCACCACCAACTTGTGCTCCAATACTAACTTCAGCACCTACACTTCCACCGTTACCACTTTCGTCATATGCACCTGTCGAACCACCCGCACCTACACTAACACCCGCAATCGCTCCCGCATGTACACTTGCACCATCTTCACCGATTTGAGCACTTCCACCTGCGTATGCTTCAGCTTCAGCACCTGCGTGACCTTCTTGTGTAATTGTAACCCCATCAACCTCAACACTAACACTTGCACCCGCTTCAACACTTGCACCTGCTTCCACTTCTGCAGTAACACTTGCGTTATGTCCATCCCATCCGGCACTTGCATTGGCTGACGCCTCAGCTTCTGCACTTACATGAGCTTCCGCTTCAATGTCAACATCACCAATTGTTGTTTCGGCACCAACACCAGCTTCGGCACTAACACCAACTTCAGCAGTCGCTGCAACTGATGTATCAGTAACTTCAACACCCGCACTTGCGTGTGCTTCAGCACTTGCTTCGGCAGTTAAAGTTATACCTTCAATTTCAGCACTTACTGAAACTTCATCCTCAACACTTACAGTTTCTTGAGGTTCTGCGGTTATTTGACCACCACCGGTATTAAAACCAATCTCGGGTCCGTTCTCTTCGTTTTCTTGTTTTTGCTCTTCTGACATTTTTATAATTTGTTTTACTAATAAATATCAAAAAAGGGAGAATAAATCTCCCTTCTTATTAACCCTCCATTTCGTCCTCTTTCTTTTTGTGTGAGAACTTATCCAAGGTGTCGGCACCCATCCCAATGCCTGTTATCAACATCACCGCATTCACCAATTCAGGTGACGGTGCAAAATCTGCGTGAGAAAATGAATTTAACGTCATCGTAACGCATAAAAATAATGCACCAATCATTGCGATTACCGGTTTTACTGAAATTGAACCTCTTTCATCTTTAAAGATTTCAATTACCCATTCTTTGAATTTCATATTATTTGTGTTTTGTGTTTGTTTATTTATTACCCTTCCATATCTGTGGTATCGATATCTTTTATCTTACCACAAATTAGACATTCTTCATCACCGTCACCATCTGAGTCACCCCATACGTGTTGACAATTACGGTGGTCAAAATACTCGTCAATTACTCCATCACCATTAAAATCTAAACCATCCATTTTACCGTCACCATCTTCATCGACTTCAACACCTACTTTGGTTTGTTTTTCTTCCGATTTTGATACTGTGGGTATAAATTCAGTCTCATTTTCAAACTGTGAATTTGATATTGCTTCTGTAAATGATTCTGGTACGATTGGACTATAAGCTGCTTTACTTTCACCATCTTTATCGTTGGTGTTTGAAAGTGATATACCGTCTTCTTCGTCCATCTTTTGAACTAACATTTTATCTTTATCTGTATCTGAGAACCAATAATCTACAATCTTACCATAAGAACCAATAAAGGCTCCAAGTAATAATAATAGTAATTCTTTCCAAGCTCCATTAATTTCTGCTTTAAGTACAATAGCTCCACCGATACCAAATACCGTACCCATAAATGTTAGCAACACAATAAGTGTCATGTTCCATCTGCGAGTCATCATCTGGTTTAGAAGGTCTCTAAATCCCGTGTTTTCTTGTTGTTGTCCCATATTATGTTTTTATTAAATTACCACTTAGGTGCTTCTTCCTTAAACTCATCACCTTCCTTTTTCTTAGGTTTTGGTGCTGTAGCTTGAGCAGGCGCAGCTTGTCCACCACCTTTGTTGATGATTACAGTTTTACCCGCAGATTGTTGTTGTGCTTGATTTTGAGTAATGTTTATTACGGGTGCCGCTGCAGGTGCCGCTGCCGGTTGGTCACCACCACCGAACATTTGAGAACCTAACCAAGCTCCTCCTGCCGTTACTATCGTGCCAACTGTCCCGATTAGTGTTTTTACCAATCCTGACATTGTTCCTTCATTTTGTGATTCTTCTGACATAATCTTTTTTTGTTTTTTTAGTTTATTTTATAATTTATTAAAATCTGATATTCCAAGTAAGTTTCCCTCTAAATCGAATAGACCAATTCTATATGCTGAAGATGGTAAAGCTTTTGTGTAAATCTTTAATAGATTGTTTCCTGCTTTTATTGTTACCTCTTCTTTTGATACTGACTTATTTGCAATGTTTAATATCTTTACTACATATGTACCGGCATTTTCGGTTTTTACGTTCATTGCCACTTCTTCTTTTACGAATGGTGTTTCCACTTTAATTCCTACGTTACCCATTATTTGTAATTTTTCAGTTACTTCGGTTGGTGCCGGTACTAACATGTCTTCACTATTACAGCTAATTACTGTTAAAACTACCATCAAGAATCCAATTACTTTTTTCATTTTTTTTGTTTTTTTTATTTTATTGTTATTATTGTATTACCTAATTGATTATTAAAACTATCCTCCAACCTTAAATATAAATATCGGCTAGGTATTGTTTTTGCGTAAATTTTTATATTATTATTCCCTATAACACATTTTATTTTTTCTCTGCTAATAACTTGATTGGTGTTTTTATCTATCATTGTTATAATATACACTCCCTCTTTTTCTACATTAAAACGAATTTCACTTTTGTTTGATAAGGTGGATTGTTCTACTTTGAAAATATCAATTATTTGCGGTTCCACTATATCCTCGTTTTGACAAGAAATCACAAAACCAACCATAAAACATAAAAAAATAATTTTAATATTTTTCATTAAAATTGAAAGTTTGTTCCTATCATAAATAGAATTGGGTTACTCTTTTTATATCCAACCGATTCACTTAATTTATCCCAAGTTGTATTATATCTGATATTAGTGTTTAATACAAATCTTTTAGTTATTTTCCAATCCATAGATACTCCATAATATAAGTCCAAATTGAAGTCATCAAAGTATGAAAAATCGGATGTACCACCATTTTTGAATACTTTGTATATATCACTCATTGCAAATATCTGTGGTGATATGTTCACTCTCTTTGTTTTCAATGTATATGTGTACATCGCCATACCTCTATAAGTAAGTTCAGACGCTGCAGGTTCTATTGGGTATATTAAATCTAAAAAATTACCATCCGCATCTACTGTATATTTTCCTTCCCACTCACCTTCGGATTGTCCCCAAAATGTTTTTGATGCAGTTAAACTATATCCAAATGTTCCCCATTTTTTAGTTCGGAATACATCTATAAATGATAATGTAATATCTTTTTGAAAATCAAAATCGGTCGAATAAAATGATTGTAATGTGGTTGTTCTTTTTTCTATATTTTTACTTAAACCATAACCCGCACCATAATACTTCCATATAGGGTTTATTGATACTGCAAATGTATTTCCCCATTGACCATTCAAAGATGATTTATTGTACCCCAAATTAAGGGTTGTAGATACCTGTCTTCCAATAATACCTACCGAAAGGTTTGATGATGAAAGTATATCTTTTGAAAAATTAACATAGGATTGTAATATACCCACATTGTTCCAATCACTACTTTCTCCAAACAATTCTTTTGGTGATAGTTGTAATGTGTCAGGTACTTGTATCTGAGCGTTTGATGCAAATCCAACACAAAGTAATAATAATATGAGTATTAACTTTTTCATTATAAGTTTTTAATTTTAAGAGTTGAGCCGCCCACATTTATAGCGTCGATTCCTTCGATAGATGTTAATCCAATTGTATTTGTTATGGTTTCTTTTGGTGTAAATATTAATTTATATTCTGTATTATTATTTAATAGTCCATTACTATTATATATCAAAGAACCAAAACTTATGTAGTTACCAATATCATTTGAAAAATTTATAGGATTACCTGAAGTTGTATATTCGGTACTTTCGTACTTTAAAATATCACCATCATAGTTTAACTTTAACTGAATCCCTTTTAGTAATTGTCCCAATGTATTAACTTTGATAGTAACCACAACTTTACCATCTATCATTTCACTTAATACGTATGTAGATACTTCCATTGGTGTGGTTAAACTCATGGCGCGATTTGTACTTTGAGTCGCCGGTGTATTTTGTGCTATTGTATGTGAAAGGTTTACATCACCCTTTAATGCCACCACCACATCGTACACATAATCATTTATAGTTGCGTTAACCGCCAAAGGATAAATTGCCGAATATGGTGTATTTGTTGTTGCCCAATTTGATTTGGTTATACCATCAAACGTAGATTTTTTTACAAATCTAAATAAATCACTTTCACTCCAAGTAGAAACTATTTGAGTACCGCCGATTACGTGTTGTAGTATTTTATATGAGTCTATTTCGTTAAATACATTATTACCATCAACATCTCCGTTTAAGAATTGTACTCCACTTGTAAATGCTTTACTTTCAGTTCCGGTCAATCCCCTATCGGATAACTCTTGAAATGCCAAATAAGCATCGCCAATTGTTAGTACACTTCCATATAGATTTGTTAATGTGGTTGATGATAGTTTAGATAGGTATATAAACATATCGGTTTTACTTTTAACAAAATCACTCGTATTAACTACACTGCCATTTGTTCCCAAGGTTAAACCCGTGGTTGTACTAACAGGAGTTACACCATTTGCGGTATATGCTTTTATAGACCATTGAGATGGATTTATATTACCACCAAAATAAAAATTAACTTTTGATGATGGAACATCTATGGGATTTATTACATTTGCTGAATAGAAATCAGTAAATGTTTGTGAATCGGGATTACTCCAAGTTCCATATTCAATTATATAGGGATTATTCCAATTGTTTGATAAATCATTCCACGTTGATTGACCACTCCAGTTTGTTACCGCATAATCCTCACTATGATTGTATCCATTGGGTTCACCACCTGCCCAGTTGTTATATACACCAGGTCTGTTTCCGGCAGTTTGCCCATTCGATGTTTTCATTACGGTTCCTTTTTCAGGTCCTGCATCAATTACCCAAGTTCCATCGGTTACTTCATCGGTTGCTGCAAACCATATGTTAGCTTGGGGAACATTAACAAATATAAAAGAATTTTCATCGGCAGAAGTAATTGTTACCAAATAACCTCTTTGCCCTTTGAATGTTGATAATAACGATGCTGCTCTTGCTCCTGTATATGTATCTCCTAATGTTACAGGTTTGTAAAAGTGTCCATTGATTGGATTATAATAAAAACCCGTTGGATTTATAGTTGCAGAAACCGATACTTGAACACTACCTGCAGTTGCACCCGTATTTATTTTTAAGGTTGCCAATGCATTGTTTATGTTTGCCATTGTACCCGTAAAAACTAATTTACTTTTATTACCACTTAAAGTAAATCCTGATGCGGGTGATAATCCCGTTGTTGTGGTTAAATTGAATGTTGTACCTGCCGGTGGATTGATAAACCCTATCGATGCCAATAATACATCAGTAGATGTAAATCCATTCAAAACAAATCCACTACACGCCTGCCCACTTACGTTTAATTCAAACTTTCTAGCAGCAGGTTGTGTAATGGATTGTGCTATGGATATACTACCGGATAATAATATTAATATTACAACAAGCAGTTTTCTCATTACTCCACATTTAATCCAATCTTATTTCCTTTTCCATCAACAGCATCCGCCAATTCAGTGTAGAATAAACCCGCCGTATTAGTTAATGGAACGTTTGACGTAAAAGTTAATTTGTAAGGTGTACCGGTTTTGATTCTTGCTTTATTAATTTGGTCCATAGAACCAAATGTTAATCTACCATCTTTATCTGTTGAGAAGTTAGTTATTGACGCACCCGCATCAAATACAATACCATCTAATGTTAATTTAGAATTGTCATATTTCATTATGACTTCCAAACCCGCTAATCCTTCTTGTGATAAATTACCACTTAATATAACTTTATTATTTTCAATTTTAGATGATAAACTCAATGTTGCAGTTCCCACTAATTGATTTGAATATATCCCTTTATTTGCTATTGTTCTATTCATTGTTCCTTGCCCACCCACACTATTTACTATTGGATTACCCGGATTAGATGAGTGAGAGAAGTCTAAGTCACCACTAAACGCATATGAGAATAATTCCGTTTGATTTGCCGATGCTATAGTAACAGAATTGTTGGTTGCTGCAGCCGCAAAAGTTGGAAACGCAGATTGTTTTACAGATATAAATTGTAATGGGTTTGCTCCTTGTCTTGTTATATTTGCTTTTGAAGCAACATCTTGTCCTAAAATATGTGCAAATAGATAGTAAGCATCATTGTTGTTAAAATCACCATCACCAATTGTTACATTACCAATTGCCCTTTCTATTGTGGGATATTGAAATACAGATGATGTACCATTTAATCCAACATCGGTTACTGCCAAAAATGCTCTATAAGCATCGGTAACAGTTACTACATTATTTAAGTAAGAAGCTCCCGTAGTTGGAACAATATATACCCCAAATTTATCACCAATATTAAATTGTTCAAAATCAGCAATTCCCGCTGAATTCAATGGTTTTTTTGCTATCTGTGGTGCCGTAAAATTAGTAGTTCCATTTGTATTCAACGGTTGAATTAGAACGGATAATGAAGTAACATCAAAATTAGTTGGGTATGCTACCTTTACTCTAAATGCGGAAACGTGTTTTACATCCGCATCTGCAAATGATAATTGAAGAACTTGAGAACCAATTGGTGTGATTGCCGCATCATTTGTTCCGTTTGCTGTTGCTAAATCCAATTTGTGTATTCCTTGATATGTTGAGTTTTCTAATAAGATAAACTTCTCAGTTGCCCATAAACCATCAATTACCGCATCAGCTCTTTGTGTTGTAAATTGCTTTGCTATCCAATCGTTGTTTGCGGTATAGTTCCAAGGTGTTGAACCATATTGTTTATCCAACTCACCAACTCCAATTACAGGATTTTGTGTAAACATATAGTTTGGCCAAGTTGCTTCAAAGTTTTGTGCGGTCTGTCCTTGTGAGAATACAGTAGCACCTAATTTTTGTAAGTGTTTGTTTGAGTATTGATAACGCATCCAAAGGTATCTAGGGTTAGTGGTCCCTTTGACAACGTTATATCTTACAGTTAGTGTATCACCAACCCTATAAGGTTTAGAGTTAGTTACTTCTTGGTTAATAATCAATTGACCAAATGATGTCAAAGACATCAGTATTAATGAGAGAGATACTAATAGTTTTTTCATAGTTTTTCTGTTAATTTGTTAATTAATGTTTGACATGTTTTTTTAATTGAAGACGATAGTGCTTGTTGATTTATTTTGTCACTCGCCTCACCGGTTATTATTGTTGATGTTGAAACTTCCGTACTGGATTCTTCAGCCACATATTCTTTTATCTTCTTTCCTTCTTTGTTTTTTATCACCCCACGAATAACAACCAATGTTTCCTCAACGTCTGAATGAAATACGGATATGTTACGTTTTGTTCTATTAACATCAAAGTATAGAATCTCTGCACTGATTGTGTAATCGGCAGATTCAGGACTTTCCACAATGTCCAAATTTTTATCTTGTAATATTTCTTGAAAAATATTTTTTACCCCGAAAGCAAAATTTCTATTGCCGGTAAACTTTCCTATTTTAATTTTATTGTCAACATTTGATACACAGACAGTCTGAGCAACTGTACTAAAACCAGATATTAGTACACATAGTACCAGTATCAAAAAAGTGGAGAGAGGTACTTTTTTCATATTCTATAAATATGTACCAAATCACTTTAAGAAATTAAAAAAATACCAATTGTGTTAAAACATTATTAATTATTATAGATTTTGTATTTTGTTTTTTATTATGTATATTTTGATTTATGTCAAAAAAAATATATCAATATTACTACATTTATAAAACAATAAACGTAATAAATGGTAAGTACTATATTGGAATGCATTCTACCGATAATCTTAATGATGGTTACATTGGTAGCGGAACACACTTAAAGCGCTCAATTATAAAGTACGGCAAACAAAATTTTAAAACGGAAATATTAGAATTTTTATCAACTAAAGAAGAATTGATTAAAAGAGAAAAAGAAATAATAAATGAAGATATTTTAAATGACCCTAATTCGATGAATTTACAACCCGGTGGCGGTGGTGGATTAAGCGGTGAAGAGCATAAACGTAAATTTCTTCATGCGGGCGGTATGTCAGCATTGCCAAGATTAGAAAAATATCGAGAAATTCATTTACATAAAATGAAAACTGATATTGAATATCGAGAAAGGTGTTTAGACAAAATAAGAGGTAATAAAAGTTTTGAAGGTAAACACCATAGAGACGAATCAAAAAAGAAAATCGGTGAAGCTAACTCAATAAAACAAAAGGGAAATCTCAATTCTCAATTTGGTACTTGTTGGATAACCAACGGTATTGAAAACAAAAAATTAAAAAATGGGAATACAATACCTGAAAATTGGGTATTAGGTAGAATACTAACCCCCAAAATAATATAGTTTTTTTATCTTTATTTTTTTATTTAAAAAACTTATGATATATTTGTTCCAACAAGTGACGACTGTGGTGTGACCCCACGGTATATAAGTCCTAAATAACCGTCTTGAGTGCGCGATATTAGAGCGGTGAGGGTAGAGTTACTATAAGTGGGGAGTAATTAACCCAATACGAAAATGTAACCGCCGGTGTAAAAACCGGTTATGATGTTCTAAAGGGAACAAAAAACTTGTTAATTTTTTAATTTAAGTTCTGGTGGTTTTTATTAAATAATTTTGTTTTACTTAAACAATTTTAGTTATAAATTAGTTGAAGAAATGTAGCCGCCAACATAGAAATTAAATTAAAAAAGTTTGATTACGTGAGGTGTATCGTATAACTAATACAGTCCCCTAATAGGGATTAATATAAGATTCAGATTCTTATGACACCAAACGTGATTAGATTATTTAAATGCTCCGCTGGACAAATTGGTTAAGTCGTCACCCTTTCACGGTGAAGATTACGGGTTCGAGCCCCGTGCGGAGTACACATAAATTTAATATAATGTTAGAACAACTATTAGAATACTTTGAGGAAGAAGAATTTCTTAAAGCTGACGGATTCGATGAAGCCGTAATTGGTGTTGAAGAACCATCAATGAGATTAATTTATTCTGTAACCAAATGTCTTGAGATATTAGTTACAAATGAAGAGATGTCATTAGAAGAAGCCATTGAGTATTTTGACTTTAATGTCAGGGGTGCTTATGTGGGTGATAAAACTCCCATCTGGTGTGAAGATGGTTTTATGTAATATTTATTAATATGAAAAAGACAATCGCATTATTGATTATCATGATAACTTTGAGTGGTTGTTTTACTTATGTAAGAGAAACCGGTAGATTTTATCCACGGAATAGAAATTTACGACCGAACCATAGAATGGGAATTAACGGTTACCATTTAAGAAATCAATACTATTTTAGACAAGTCCAACCATTAAAAAAAAGATAAAGACTTGATTTTCAGTATTTTTATATTTATAATAAAAAATATATGTTAGATTTAAAAGAACTTTTAATTATGCTTGGACTTGCGGTTGGTGGACCATCGCCAAATCAAGATATGGTTTTTTATCAACAAAAATTAAGTAATGAATTAATGTTGGAATATAAACTTAAGGCTGAGATAAAAGCGTTAGAGTACAAACAAATGTGGGAAGACGTAAATGCCGATAGTAAAACAGATTTTGCGTCTAAATGGTTAAAAGATAAAAAATCTGAAGATAAATTAGCTAAGGCAAAATTAGATTTAACATCAACTAAAAAGAAAATTAAAGTGTTAAAACTAATCATTGAAAAAGACTCTTTGGATAAGTTACCACCTAAGATTCAGACACTTTAAAAAAATAAGATATTTATTAATAAAAACAATTATGAAAAAAATATTATTTGTTGTCGCAATGCTCGGAATAAGCTTTGCCTCAAACGCACAGGAATTATTTGGTTCCGCAACTAATAAGGGTATGGATGGTTACTTAACAGGTGGTTACATCAAAAAAGGATGGGGAGCATATGTTGGTTTCAAATATGACGCTGACCCTATGGTTAGCCCATCAACCGGTAGTTTCGATAAAACAATGAAGTTCGGTGTTATTCGTATGTTTGCCAGTGAGAAACTTATGTTGGGTGCAGGTATCCAACCTGTTGGTAATGTCAACAAACCTAATGTTTTTATTGGTTATGCCCCATTAAAATCAGAAGGACTGAAAATATGGGTTATAGGTAATCTTGTTGGCTCAAGTTTTACACCGGGTCTTGGTATAACTTATAAATTATCGACGATTAATTTCTAAAAAAAACCAAAAATAAAAAGACCCGGACAACTTAAAAATTGTTCGGGTTTTTTGTTTTAATCAAACTTTTACATATATTTGCTAAACAGTTCATCACATAGGTGGTGAAAATGTTCTTTGACACTATCGTTCTTTGATATTATATAAATTATGGATATACTATCTTTTATTTTAGGAATGTCTATGGTTGTGGTTATCGCAGTTGCGGTAGTTGCGGTCATGGCCTTTGTTAGGGTGAATAAACTAAACAAAGAAATTGAATCAATTCATACCGTTATGGGTCTTGAAATTGAAACACAAAACAGAGAACGTGAAAATGTAATCAATGATGTTTATAGAACATTAGATTCACGTTTAGATAAACTTGAGAGTAAAATTATTAGCCGTCAGGCATAACGATTAAATAAAACTTTCAAAGACGATAGTGTCATTATCGGTTCCGTAGTTCAAATGGAAGAGCATTTCCCTTCTAAGGAAATAGTTGGGGGTTCGAATCCCTCCGGAATCACATTATCGTTGAAACATACGATAACAGATTTTATCGTTATATTAAACGATATGGACTTGTAGCTCAGAGGAAGAGCAGCGAACTCATAATTCGAAGGTCGGGATATCGTAACTCCCCTGGTCCACAATAATTATTTAAATGGTTAAACCCACCTACTCCGTTTTTTTAATTTTATTATATTTATATGTAATTAAATAATAAAACATGGAATGTGTATATTGTAAAAAAATATGTAAAAATGATAATAGTTTACGAAATCATCAAAGACTCTGTAAATTAAATCCAAATAGACAAATTTTACCATCTTATCTTAATCTTTCTAAATGGAAAGAAAGGGTGAGTATGGGATTAGCTAAAGTATCAAACCAACATATTAAAGCAAAAGAAAACGGTTATATTGTTGTGGTTAGTGAGGAAACTAAAAATAAAATAAGTAAAGCAAGTAAAGGTAGACAACTGACAAACGAACAAAAAGATAAATTAAAAATTGCAATGAGAAAAGCGGTGTTAGAAAATCCTGAAAGTTATACGGCATCAAATGTTAGTGGTAGGACACCAATAATAGAATATAATGGATTTAAATTAAAAGGAACGTGGGAATTGGAAGTAGCAAAATGGTTAGATAGAAATGACATCAAATGGACAAATAAAATAAAACCATTTGAATATGAGTGGAATAATTCAATTCATCTTTATTTTCCCGATTTTTTTCTAATAGAATTAAATAGATATATTGAAGTCAAAGGTTTTGAAAGAGAACGTGATAGATGTAAATGGAAAGTAGTTAATAATTTAATTATCATAAAAAAAGATGATTTAAAAAAAATAAAAACCAACGAATATAAAATTTAATATCATGAATAAAACACAATTATTAAATTTATTTTATTCCTTTACACTTTTTACCTTTGGTTCTTTTTTACATTGGTACATAATGTATTGGCAATTTAAAGTACCCAATTGGATTAAAACCCCTTGGCCATATATGATGGC
>Ga0209296_1000706_pt1 | contig 28477 bp, 24 predicted proteins | sample S_130206_EF_Meta_FD_187319 | JGI IMG/M metagenome (GOLD analysis project Ga0209296, IMG submission 187319) | Freshwater microbial communities from Lake Simoncouche, Canada to study carbon cycling - S_130206_EF_MetaG (SPAdes) (version 2) | ecosystem: Environmental > Aquatic > Freshwater > Lake ... | reverse complement strand
ATTTTTTCTTCCAAAGCCATGATCGGTAGCTGGAGTATCTCCATCGACTGAATCATGCGAGGTGCAAGATGCAGTTCGTGCCCCATCCTCAAGCCCATGGAATGTTCTAGCCGCATTCGTTTTCCTTAAGACCAAATAGCATCACAATAGCAAATCGAGCAATCAAAGTTCTCTACGTCCTTCAAGTGCATCCGCCAGAATTTGAGAGTTTGCAAATTCTAAACCCGAGCCCGAAGGAATGCCGCGCGCAAGTCGCGTTACTTTGATTCCTGAAGGGCCCAATAAGCTGGAAAGGTAAAGAGAAGTCCCATCCCCTTCCATGGTTGGATTAGTTGCCATGATTATTTCTTGAATATCCCCTTTTTCAACCCTGAGCATAAGTTGGTCGATGGTTAGGTTATCGGGGCCCATGTTATCTAAGGGGGCAAGTTTCCCGTGTAATACATGGTAAAGGCCGCGAAACATCCCAGAGCGTTCGATGGAAGAAAGATCCCTAGGTTGTTCCACAATGCAAACCACGGAAGAATCTCTTCTAGGATCGGAGCAAATTAAGCAGAGTTCATTTTCTGTAGGGTTGCAGCAGATTTTGCATTGTTTAATGGATTCTTTGACCGAGCGAAGGCATTCTGCAAGAGATAGTACCTGCTTTTTATCCGCGGTCAAAATGTAGTGAGCCAACCGTTCGGCAGACTTCGGGCCAATGCCTGGAAGTTTTCCGAGTTCTTCGACCAAGCGAGCGATAATGCCCAGTTGTTGATTTGAATCAGACAGTGTCAAATTCCTAGGCTCCAAAAGAAAATCGGTTTAGCTAAATCCTGGAAGTTGAAAGCCCCCGGGTAAACCAAGTGACTGTGTCATTTTTGCAGTTTCTTCAGCAATCGCAAGCTTAGCTTTTGCAAGTGCTTGATTAGAAGCAGAGCGAATAAGTTCTTCGAGGTAGGGCTTATCTTGAATTTTGAAAGCTTCATTCGAAATAACGATCGAAGTAATTTCCATTTTTCCGTTGGCTCGAACCTGAACCATGCCAGCGCCCGACTCGCCGTCGGCGTGGATTTTATCGAGCTTCGATTGCATTTCCTCCATCTGCTCCTTCATTTTAGGAAGGTTACGCATCAGGTTTGCAATCTGGCCCATTTCTTTAAACATTGGTGTTAAGCCTCGTCGTTATCATCATCCGCACTAGGTTTGGATTCAGGAGGGAGAACTCCGAACCCTGCATCGACCCGTACAATCTGAGCGTTAAAAATTTCTAGAACTCTTTGAACAATCGGTTCTTTTTCAGCAGCATCCTTGGGATTAACTTTAGGCTTTGAAGCCACGGGTTCAATCTCAATGGGTGCCAGTTCTACGATTTCATTAGGGTCTGTAATGACCTTGCTAGTAACCCTTACCTGCCAACTTTGCCCCGTAATTTTATTCAGGGCAGTTTGGATTCTCATGATTCTGGCAGGATCAGAGCAGTACTCTAAGGCTTGATTGTACAGCCTAGGGAATTCAATAACTAGAGCGTTTGGCCCAGAAATTGCTGGAAGGCCAGATTTTTTTACCTCGTTACCGAGCATAGGTCCAATTGCATCAATGACTTGTGGCCAAATGGAAGAAATATTTTGGGAAGATAATCGTACTTCGGAAGATGTTGTTTGGGGTTCAATCAGGCTATCTATTTCACTCAGGAACTTTTTTTTTAAGCCCTCGGGAGGTGCGGTTATTTGCCTTGCAGAGGTTTGCGTTTGCGCTGGCAAGCCGCCTGTTTGAAGGAGTTGCAATATTTGTTGCAAGGGGATTAAATTTACTAGTCTGGAAAGACGGATGAGCCCGAATTCCACCATGATTCTGGGTTGATGGGTTGCTTTCAGCCGGATTTTTGTAAGTGACAAAATATCGAGTCCAGCAAGCAGGGTATCAAGGGAAATTCCCTCGGCCATTTTTTTGAAACGCTCATGCTGGGAAGTTGCAATGCCTGCATCCACCGGAATTTGATTGGAAGAAGCGTAAACCATCAGATCACGCCAGTATGAAATCATTTGCTCAATCAGTTCCCCCATTTGCAAACCTTTAGAATTGGTTTGATCCATGAGTTCAAGAACCTTGGAAGATTCACCCGTTAAAATTGCCTCAGCAAGATCCATGATGTGGTTTTCATCAACTGCGCCAATGAGTCGGTGTACTTCGTCCCGGGTGATTTTTCCGTTGGAGAAGGATAACGCCTGATCTAAAAGCGATTGGGCATCCCGCATTGAGCCACCCGCCCTCCGTGCGATGAGTTCGATGGCTTCGGGCTCTGCTTCCAATCCTTCTTTGATTGTGATTTCCTGAAGATGCGCTGCAATTTGTTTTGTACCGATGCTGGAAAAATCAAAGCGTTGACAGCGTGAAAGAATGGTGATCGGGATTTTCTGAACTTCAGTGGTTGCGAAGATGAACTTCACATGCGAAGGGGGTTCTTCAAGTGTTTTTAACAAGGCGTTAAAAGCTGGCCCTGTTAGCATGTGCACTTCGTCTATGATGTAAATCTTGTAGCGCGATCTGCTTGGCCTGTATTGCACATTGTTGCGGATCTCACGCACTTCATCGATGCCTCGATTGCTTGCGCCATCGATTTCTAGCACATCGACATCTTCACCTGTTGCGATTGCAGTGCAGATCGAGCAGACTCCGCAAGGAGTAACGGAGGAGCCTTTTTCGCAATTAAGAGCCTTGGCGAGAATTCGGGCTGCAGATGTTTTTCCCACACCACGGGCACCCGTGAACAAATACGCATGGGCCACACGATTGTGCTTGATTGCATTTGTAAGAACTTGAGAAATTGCTTCTTGGCCAATGAGATCGCTAAACCCGCCCGGGCGGTACCTTCGAGCTAGAACAGTGTAGCCTTCCGGAGGCGTGGTGCTTGTGGCCTGGTTTTTTGGAGCAGCTTTGGCCATGGATCGATTTATAGAAAAGGTAAGGGAAAAGTAAGGCGCAGCGTGGCGCCGAGAGAGGCGAATCCACTGCACAAGGGTACGCTGCGTATGGCTGCACCTTCCGGCCTGACCAGGTTAACAACTTCCCTTTGCGTGGGGCCCCTCCCAGCGCCTCGCTGCGGCTAATTAAACCGCGCCCGCTGGTGCGGACATGTTTCTATCTTATCGGCCCGCAACCGTATTGACACTATTTCTCGTTTGAATTGTTATTTTCTTTATCGTTACAGGCTTTTCAGGCTTGCGGCTTCCTTCATCATTTTCAGGTTTTAAGGGCATAGCGTAGATTTTCTTGGCAACTTCCATCCCTTTGGTAATTTTGCCAATTGCGCTGTAGTTTTCGTCCATGAAGGGGGCTTTATCCAGATTAATGTAAAACCTGCAGGCAGAGGTTTCTGGATCTAATTCGTAAAAGGAGCCGACTGTGCCTGCTTCATGCTTGGTTTCAGGGCTGAATTCAGGCTTTAGCCAATATCCGATACTGCCATAGCCTACCTCGCCTGTTCCCAAAGGACAACCTGCGCGCAATTGTTCAAGCTTAACCACAGGTTCCTCTGATTCTTCGAGATGAACTTCTTCAAAGAATAGCCCATCGTAATAACCAACCTTGGCAAGAGCGATGAAGTTTCGAACATGATTTGGCGCCTGAGTTGGGGAAAGTTCCATCTCGATATCGCCTTGATCTGTGCTAATAATTGCCGTGTAATCGATCAAATTCCCAGCTTTGTCTTTAAATCGAATCTCATCCCAGCATGCTTGTACTGCTTCATAAAGTTTGTAAACAGATTTCTTGGTCACGGTTACATCGGGTGGCCTGTTACAGTATTCGGGTGGGTTATCGCCTATGCAAACGGCTTTCAAGAATGGTTGGTGCAGCAAATCTTCGGTGGCTTCTTCTTGCTTGTTATTTTGGTTGGAGGTCGTAATTGCCTTCACTTCAGCGGGTTCTGCTTTGGTGATGGGTTCTGGGGCGGATTTTTTACCACACCCGGTAAGTACCGATCCTACTATGATTGCAGATCCTAAAACCTTAATAACTGTGTTCTTAGCCATGATATTTTTGCTCAATGGAGCACCCCTAAATGACAATAGTCCATCCTTCCTGAACCCCATACCCAAGAATTTTATTTTGGTCAATACTTGCTGTAAGTTATGGCTGCTATAATGCTTAATGAAGGGTATCTCAAAATAATGCCCATTAAGTCATTGCAAACGGGTTTTTCAATGGTAAGATGGGTAAGATGGCTTTTTCTGTTTAATTTGCTTTTATAAGAATTCATGCTCAAATATCTTTCCCAACTTTTGATTCTTTGTTGCTTGCTTGGGCAAGTTGTGAATGTATTTGGCTTACCCTTGGCGTTTACTTCAAATCAAGATTCCCTAGTTTCATTGCAGTTTAAAGGTTGTTGCATTTCTAAGGCCAAAATTTCTTGTTGTGGCAATTATTGCAAATGTTGCTTTTCGAATGATTTGCCTTCGGATGATTTTGCCCTGGTTCAAGAGACAACCGAGGGGCAAGGTATTCAAGTTCTTTGGTTGAATCCTGTTTCTACTAACAAGTGCAAAGGCACGAATTTGATGAGTCAGTTTGGTGTTGATATGGCGATTCAAGAAATAGGTTCAATTGATTTGATGCTCGCCTCTGATTCAAATCAACCTACAGATGCTTCCTCTCTTTCCTGTGGTGTTAAGTTCTCCAATTTCAAGCCTCCTCGGGTTTAATTTACTCTTCATTATTTGTTTTCAAAGTGTTCCTGATTACGCAGGAGCAATTTATTGTGTGCATATTTTTAATGCTGCAATCCAAACCTTTGTGAAATTAATCCAAGTAAATTAAGCAGGAGTTAATGTTGTGCATTCTTTTAAAAAGCTGCTCCTTGTGAAAAGGAAAGCCTTTACCCTGATAGAGCTTTTGGTCGTAATTGCAATCATTGCAATCTTAATTGGGCTTTTGTTGCCTGCGGTGCAAAAAGTGCGTGAAGCCGCAGCTAGAATGAGTTGCTCTAATAACCTTAGGCAAATATCCCTAGGGATGGCCAATCATGAATCGGTTCGGGGTTATTTCCCTGGCTTATCAGATGGCGCACCCAACCCCCTTCCTGCAGGTATGACCACTGCCCATTATGCCTTTGGTGTGCTCGCTAATTTATTGCCTTACCTTGAACAAGGCTCTCTGCAAAAGTTGATTGATTACTCGAAGCCTGCAACCATCAGCGGTTGGAGCGGAGATATTAACCCCGTTCATGACCCTGCTGCTAGTTCGCAGATAAAAATGTTTTTATGTTCCTCTGATGGGGGGGACCCGCTTTTTCCTCAAACTAAGGCAACTCGCACACCCAATGCCTTTACCACTGCGGGCACTAATTATGTATTCAATATGGGTTCAGGTAAAGCTACTGCAACTCAAGTGAATTATGATGCCCAATTTCCCACGGATGGGATGTTTTGGTACGGTTCAAAAGTTAGTTATAGTGGGATAATGGATGGGGCTTCTAATACGCTGCTTGCATCAGAATGCCTGTTGGGCCCGGGTGGAAGCGCCCCTGCTGCAAGCACTTCTCCACCTGACAGCACTGGTAAGTATTATGTTGCCCTCAATACCGGTACCTTTACCTCGAATTCTGTAACGCCTGGCGGGTGGATACGCGGATCCGTTGTTTTAACCCGGCCCACGGAATGTGATACCGGCACGCGGGCATGGGGCGTGATGCGTGGCAGCACTTGGTTTTGGGGCGGTCGAGACTGGAACTCGGTTTTCAACACAGCTCTCAGGCCTAATGATACTTCCCTAGATTGCGGAGCCCATGGTAGGGGATGGTTTGCTGCACGAAGTAAACACTCAGGTGGTGCAAATTGTGCTATGGTGGATGGGTCGGTGCGCTTTGTTACCAATCAAATTGATTCTATAACGTGGCAGGCAGCAGCAACTAGGGATGGGGGCGAGGTTGGGGCCCTACCCTAAAAATAAAGTATTGATACGGTTTAAGGAGTATAATCAATGATTAGTAATGGCTCTTGGATGAAGTTGTTGTTCCTTGGGGTCCCTGTATTTCTTGGCGGATCTCTAGGATTGTACCTAGCAACAGATTTTGATGGCCCTACTTCTCTTCCTTCCTCCTGCTGCAATCAATCAGGGCCTAAGGGGGGGGCAAAGAGTTTTCCACTCGAGCAATATGATGTCAAGGATACTCAGGAACGCCCTAGCATCGCTGTGGATGGCAAGGGTCGGATCTATCTTGCTTGGGCCTCTCAGACCAGTGATTCAGACAAGAAACTTTTACTTGCAACGTCAGACAATCAGGGTGAATCTTTCAATGCAGCTAAAGAAGTGATCAAGTCTGGTATATTCAAAGCGGTATCTCAGATGAAGGGTAAAACAATTTCCCGCGATGTCCGCATGACGCCCCATGTGATTGCAGGGAAGGACGAAATCTTTCTGGCTTGGACCGAGGCCTTGCCCGATTTAAGCGGCGTTCGCATGGTGGTTTCTTCGTCCAAGGATGGAGGCGAAAGCTTCGGAACTCCCGCCCCTGTTCACCATGGTGAAAATGCCCGTGCTGCTTTTACCTCTATATCTCTTGGCCAAGATGGCACCATGGTTTCTTCATGGCTTGATAATCGAGATAAGAAGCAAAAAACATTTGCTTCAGTAAAAAGCCCTGCAAAAACCGAGTTCGCAATGGAAGAAACTGCGGGTGCGGGGGATCCGGATAAAGGCGTTTGCCCTTGCTGCCCAACTTCAACTTTGGTCGCTTTAGATGGCACTGTCTATGTTGCATTTAGAAATATAAATGATGGATACCGCGATTTTTATATCAGTCGAAGGAAGCCCGGTGCAAGTTCTTTTGAAACTCCCGTCCCTATTATTCCACCAACTTGGAAATTCGATGGCTGCCCTCATGATGGTGCCTCTATGGTTTTGGCAGGCGATACTTTCCACATCACTTGGATGGATGCCCGCACTGGTTCGCAGCGTTGTTATCATGCTTACGCTAACTGTAATGAAATGAAATTCACTGCAACAGAGTTACACCCCATTACTCAGGGCAGTCAGGGAAATGCCAAGTTGGTACTTGATGCGCGAGGCGATGTGCATGTTGTTTGGGAGGAAAGCAAGGAAGCGGCATTGGTCGTTGACGCTGGTGCAGAACACAAACATGGTGCGCAGGATTTTAGTGCCGGGGTTGGTCGAAACATCATGGTTGCTACATTCGAAAAAGATGGAAAGAAATTTGGCTCAGTGAAAGCCGTTGATGAAAAATCTGCGGTGTTTCAAACCAGGCCTGCGATTGCAATCGCTCAAGATGGAGATTTGCTTGTTGCTTGGAATGAGATTTCTGAATCCGGAAAAGCGATAAAATTCAAGAAGGTGAAGTGCAGTACAATCGTGGTGAAAGAACCAAAACCATGAGTCAGATGCCTGCGAAAGGGAATTCAGTTTTAATCGCAACCATGGCGGGATTATTTGCCATCGCGGTTATTGGTGGGTTGTTAATTGGAAAAAAAAGAAGCACAATCAAAACCCCAGCACCCGAGCAATCGTTTTCTCGCGGGCCATTTCTTTATCAGGGAATGTGTGCATCTTGCCATGGGGCTGAAGGAAGGGGAGACGGGGTCTCCGCCCAGAATTTAAAAAGTGCACCGCGGGATTTTTCTCTGCGTCCTTGGAAAACTTTGATCGATTTACCTTCGATTAAGAAAGTGATTGTTGAGGGAATTCCGGGCACCGTAATGCCTGGGGTTAAAAATGCTTTGGCAGAACCTGATCTGGATTCCTTGGCGAAGCATGTTTTGAAGTTGGCAGATCAAAACCCATCTCCCACCATAAAAGTGGTTTCTACAACCGACCAACTTGCTATAGATGCTGGGTTTGTTTTAGTAGCGAATAGCCCTGCACCTTTATTGCAATTGGAAGATGAGCAAGGGAATAAATTAAAGCTTTCAGATTATAAAGATAAAACAGTAATGCTTCATTTCTGGGGTGTGCAGTGCCCGCATTGCTTAAAGGAAATGCAATCCCTGTTGGAACTTGAGAAATCATTCCAGGGGAAATCTTTTGTTGTGCTGCATGTTTGCACGGATGAAGAGGATGCAAAAGTTGCGCAACAAATTGCTTCGAAATATGCGCCTGGTATTAAAATTGTTGTGGAAACTTCTGGTATTGGATTGGCCCGTTACGAGGTGCAAACCCTGCCTGCATTCTGGATGATTGGGAGTGGTGGACGTACCTTGGCGCGTTCTACAGGTGCTAAAGATTGGGCTTCTAATTCTTGTAAAAGTTTTATTGCGAATCAGATTTTGAAGTAGTGTGTTGTTTTTGATTCAAGCTGTTTTCGGATGTTGCGTTGATGATTGCAAAAAGAATGATTCCCACCAGCATTCCTAGTGCGCTCGTCATGTTCAGGCCTAAGCTGACCAGATGACTGTTGGTGAAATCCTTGCGGGCTTTCAGGGCGCTTTGCACTAAATCTTGGTTGTATGCTTTTTGCAATAAAGCTTGATCGGTTAGGCGGGCGCGTTCGATCCGATCTTTTTCCACCTTTGGTTCCCAAGCCCAGCCTGCGATCGCTAAAAGTAATCCCACGCCAATGCAAGCCAGCATACTTTTCCCTAAAGTTCCTGCAGGATTTCTTTTTTGATTTCCCCATAAAATAATTAGCGCAGTAAACCCGCAAATAACTTGGATGGAGAAATACACAGGAAATGCGGGAGATACCACAACGCCTGCTAGCCTGCTGGCTTGTTCCTTTAATAAAGGGTTGGGGAATCCAACAGGGGTGTTTGCTTTAAATGCCTCGGGGGTGGGGAGCCAGTAGGGCGGGTTTTCGGTGACACACAACTTTTCGAACCAGGTGAATACGCCAGGCCCGATTACCCCGGTAAAGAAAACCACAGTGCCCAGCCAGATCCCTAGCGATAACTGTAACAGTATACTTGCAACGCTACGCCAAAGGGTTGAATCTTTAACTCGGTTTTCTGCCCCTGCCCAAAGCCTGTAGATATTAGGGATGTGCTTTATCCACACAAGGACGGTTGCAAGAAAAGTGAAAGCAAAGAGATACATGTTGCCTTGAGTTCCTGATTTTAATGCGATGAAAGCTTGAGATGAACAAAGAGCGATGGTGGAAGCCAATGACCCAAGCGAGACAAAACCCCAGGAAGAGGTAAAAGCGGCCCATGCTAGAAGGGCCAGAGCTAACGGAATTGGGACAAGCATCGCCATCGCTCCTGCGCTGGTTGCAATGCCTTTGCCCCCTTTGAATTTTAAATAAACTGGGAACAGATGCCCGAAGATTGCAGATGCGCCCATGAGAATGCCAGCGATTTCCGGCCCTAATGGGGTATCGAGATAAAGCATACCTGCTTTTGCAGGCAATGCCCCTTTCAAAGCATCTAGAACGAAGACCGCAAGGCCGTATTTGGCCCCGAGTACTCTACCTACATTGGTGGCGCCAATGTTGCCACTCCCTTGATTGAGGATGTCGATTCCTTTGATTTTCGCCAAAAAAAGGCCGAAAGGAATCGCCCCAACAAGGTATGAAACGATCATTCCAATAGACAGATAACTAATTTGTTCCATGAATTAACTCTGTTTTTGAGTCGAAACACCTACCTAGAACTATCATACAGTTTTTAAAGTGGGAATTGGATGCATATTCTTTGGTAATTGTGTCGATAAACATGGTAAAGTTATGAAGTTAAGGTTAAAGTAAGATTAGTTGCCTACCCAAAGATCATTCCTGATCAAAATTGCTGGAGTTTCCCATGGCTGGAACCAACAAAAGAGCATGTGATGAGTTTAACCTTCTGAGCCATACGCGCAGAGGTTTTATCAAAGCTGGTTCGCTTGGGATGTGTGGCTTGGCTCTTCCTCAATTGCTAAGGCAGGAAGCTTTGGCTTCTGCTTTAGGAAAGCCTGTTAACCGCGAAAAATCTGTAATCATTCTGTGGATGCGTGGCGGCCCCAGTCAGCATGATATGTGGGACCCCAAGCCCGATGCCCCTGTAGAAATTCGGGGCGAGTTTAAACCTATTGCCACGAGTGTTCCGGGTATTCAAGTTTCTGAATTGCTGCCTAAAACAGCGAAGATCATGCACAAATGGTCGATCATTCGTAGCCTAGCGCATCGTTCGATCGATGGCAATGTTGGCCATTCCGATGGCGATCAGATTTGTTTTACTGGTTACCCTAGCGGCCCAAGCCCTGACACTAATGTAATGCCTAGTTGTGGTTCCCATGCTGCTAAGCAATTGCAACACTTAAACACTTCAATGCCTGCGTATGTGATGATTCCCAAGAATGTTCCTGGAACGGGTTCTGCTTGGTTGGGGAAATCCTATGCAGCCTTTGAAACCTTGGCGGATCCTGCTGCAACGGGGCCATTTAAAATTCCAAACTTTACTTTTGCTGATGGTGTAGATGCGGGTAGATTGGGTGAAAGAAAAGCCCTTTTAGACACTTTAAATAATCCCGACTTAGCTGAATCAATGAAGAATCTGGGAGATTACCAGAATCAAGCCCTCGGTATTCTTTCGAGTGGAAAGGCCCGGGCTGCTTTTGATCTCGATAGCGAACCGCAATCCTTAAGAGATCGTTATGGGTTTATGCCCGCATTTGATCCGGGCGATCCGCAACGATGTGGCGCACCTAATTGGGCACAACGCATGCTGCTTTCTCGAAGATTGGTGGAGGCAGGCGTTAGGATGGTTACCGTTGATTTGCGTTGGTGGGATTTCCACAAGCAAGGTTTTGACTCGCAAAAACGCGGGTTCCTGCCCCGCTGGGATATGGCATATTCCGCCTTCATTGAAGACATGGAATCACGTGGATTACTCGAAAATACACTCGTAGTTGCTTGGGGCGAATTTGGCCGAACCCCTGTTGTGAATAAAGATGCTGGGCGCGATCACTGGCCCTATGTTATGTCCGCTGCTTTTGCAGGCGGTGGCGTAAAGGGTGGCAGAGTCATTGGCTCTTCTGATGCGAAGGGTGCTGTTCCCAAGGATAATCGTAAATTGCCACACGATGTCCTTGCAACCATTTACAGTCATCTTGGAATCGATACTAAAGCAGCCTATCTGGATCATACCGGCAGGCCTCATGTAGTATTGCCTGAAGGTTCCAAAATTGAAGAGTTATTTTAAGGAATCGGGAGTTTAGTTAATACCTGCTGGGATGATCGATTTGATTTGAAAGTCGCGGGTATCCCAAAGTGTAACATGCCCCTGGCAAGTACCAACTGCCAGGGTTTGTCCGTCTGGACTCAAGGCAATGGAGCTTATCATTTCATCCGTTGATGCCAGTTTGTAAATCAGATCCCCTGAATTTATATCTCGTACTTGGACTGCATTGGTTCCGGAAGATAGGAAGAATGTTTTTTCATCTTTGGAAATTCCAACATGTCTGATTAATTTGTTTGAAATTTGAATGGTTTTGACAATTTGGCTATTCGAAGAATCAATAAGGTGAACCGCACCTTCAGAGGTTGCGATCAGGGTTTTACCAGACCAATTTAATGCATCTATAGGGGAATTGATTTTTGCAATTACCGTGCTTTCTGAATTGGATAGCGGGTTGAACAAGACTATTTCTCCAGTAGATGCACCCAAGGCGACAACTCCTGATTCTGTGTGTTTATTTATCGAAATGTAGTGCAAATTTGGAATGTTTTGTGGCCTGCTATGGATGTCTTCGTGCCAGAGTTGGGGTAAAGTTTCTGGAAATTTGCCGTTGGAATTGGCAAGGTTTCCTAAGCTTAATAGCGATTCAGGCCCGCTGACCGGTTGAATTTGCTGGATGATTTCTATGTCGGAATGAATCCTGAATTGAATATCGAGTGTTGCTGGGTTGCAGGAAAGAATTTGGGATTTACTGGTCCCAAGATAAAGCTGGTTACCTGTGGGGTCCCATTCAATGCAGGTGAGTGGCATGGATGTCATCATAATGGAGGCTGTTGGGTTGCCGCCTGCTACGGGCCAAGTGCTTATAAATCTATCTCCTGCAAGTACTGCAAAGCTTTTGGAGTCTGGGGAAAAGCGAATTTGGGAAATTTTAAGAGCTAATCCAAAAGATTTTTGTAATTCAGGATTTAAAGTTGCTGAAGAAGTAGAAGGAGAAGTAGCAGTGGCTGTGGCATTAGCGATTGCGGTGGGGTAATCAATTTGTAAGGCAGAGAAAATTGCGGCAATCCCTGTAAATAATACGCAGGCCGATTTAGCAACAGAAATAATAGCGGGCATAGCTTATCTCTCCTTAACGAATTACTCTTACATACTTCACTGTATCTTCACATTAGGGTCTTGTAAATGCCTAAGTCTTTTTTTTGCCAGAAACCAAGGTGTGAAGAATCCAATAAGCTTGTGCGAAAATTTTGTAAAGGGCAGTTTTAGATTTAGAAATTAAACGACCATGCTCGGGCATGCTACTTTGGTTTGCCTAATAGATTGCTTACGCCCAAGTTTGATAAGTGGTTATCCGATTAGAAAAATTAATAACCGTTCGTGGCTTCACCGCCTGCCCGTGTGCCAAGTTTTACCCAAGTTTGTCCATCGATGGAATCAGTGATAAATTTTACTGAACCATCTCCGAATAGGAAATTGACGCCTCCTGAATGCTTGCTGGTGAAATCTTCAGGACGAAAAAAGCCATTAGCTTGGGGTGAATTAGGTTTGTGCGGATCAGAGGGTTCGCCCGTATGCCCAAGAATATAAAGTGCCGGTGCGCGAGGGAAAATACCATTTATAAGATCACCACCTGGAAGCGCTCCCACCCAAGTGCAAACACTAGGTCGAGAACCGTCAGCTTGTTTATAAAATAATATTGAACTTCGTTCACCTACAAAAAGGGTGTTGCTTAAGCCATCCGTAACTTCAGCAATAGAAACTCCTCTACCACGAATCAACATTCCCAAGCCCAAAGCAGAATCAAAGTCTCTTAAGTCTCGTTGTCCATTGATGCCTGAGTAAGAGCTTTTAGCGAGTTCGAATCTAATTAGTTTGAAATTTCCGTCCGGTCCCGACAAGTAAAAGGTCTCTAAGCCAGTGGTGTCATCGGAAGGGTTAACCGTGCCCAAAATTCCAAAGGTGTTTAAGTCAGTGGCATCGGAAGTGCAAAAGAAACCTTTGATGAATGTTTTGCGAAAAGCAATAGCAGCAGCGGAGGTGTTGTTCATTGCAATGGAGTTAATATTAATCGATTTATAAAGCGGTTCTTGTTCGAGGTAGGGAAGAATCAATGCGCCCCAGCCCCATCCTATATTAGGATCTGGATTTGTTGTAGCTGTAGCATTTACCGGGATAGTGGTCATATTGTCGAGGTAACCTGCGGGAAATGTACTATAGGTGCTTTCGTAATTCATCATTGCGAGGCCAATTTGCTTCAGATTATTGGCGCATTGAAGCCTAGCAGCGACGCTCCGCACTTTCTGCACTGCAGGCAAAAGCAAGCCTATCAACATCCCTATGATGGTAATCACCACCAAGAGTTCGATCAGAGTAAATCCTTTTTGCCGGGATTTGCAGATCATTGATTACCAAAATAATTGATGTTGCAACAAAGCAAAACAAACTTATATTCCCAATTGTATAATAGGCAAAACAAACTTATATTCCCAATTGTATAATAGAATATTACTATATCAGTATGGTTATTCTTTATTTGTTCGTTTTTTTGGGGTGGTAGGTTCGCTTCCTGTTTTTGGCATCGGCGAACCAGTAAACAACACTTATAATAAATAAAACTTACAAAATTAGATTAATAACCGTCTGTGGTTTCTCCGCCTTGGCGTGTGCCAAGTTTTACCCAAGTTTGCCCACTGATTGAATCTGTGATAAATCTTACCGAACCATCTCCTAACAGGAAATTGACGCCTCCGGAATGTCTGCTAGTGAAGCTTTCTGGATGAAAAGAACCATCAGGCTCTGGCATATTGGGTTTGGCTGGACTGCTAGGGTCACCCGTCCATCCAAGAATATAAAGAGCAGGGGTTTCGCCATCGAGATCGCCGCCTGGAAGTGCGCCTACCCAGGTGCAAACACCGGGAAGTGTACCCACTGCTTGTTTGGCGGATTTCGAACTTCGTTCACCTACAAAAAGGGTGTTGCTTAAGCCATCCGTAACTTCTGCGATCGAAACACCTCTACCACGAAGAAACATTCCTAATCCGAAAGCAGTGTCAAAGTCTGCTAATTCCGCTTGTCCGTTGACACCTGCATAAGAGCTTTTAGCGAGTTCGAAATTTCCGCCAGTACCCGAAATGGTGAAGGTGTTTAGGCCTGAATCGTCCGAAGTGCAAAGGAAACTTTTGATAACTGTTTTGCGAAAAGCGATAGTACCAGCATAGGTGTTGTTCATCGCAATGGAGTTGATATTGATTGATTTATAAAGGGATTCTTGCTCAAGGTAGGGAAGAATCAGGGTGCCCCAGCCCCAGCCAGTAATAGGATCGGGGTTTGAGGTAGCTGCTGAATTCGGGCGATTTGTTGTCATATTGTCTAGGTAACCTGCGGGAAACATTCGGTAAGTGCTTTCGTAATTCATCATCGCGAGGCCAATTTGTTTCAGATTATTGGTGCATTGAAGCCTAGCAGCGGCTTCACGCACTTTCTGCACCGCAGGCAATAGCAAGCCTATCAGCACCCCAATGATGGCAATCACCACCAAGAGTTCGATCAGGGTAAAGCCTTTTTGCTGGGATTTGTAGGTCATTGTTCACCAAATAATCGATGTTGCAACAAAGTAAAACAAACTTATACCCCAATTGTATAACAGAATATTACCGTGTCAACATGGTTATACTTTATTTGTTCGTTTTTTAGGGGTGGTAGTTTTGCTTCCTATTGTTTGCACCAAGGTTTTGCGTTCTAAAGAGAACGGCTTTCCTGTTCGCCGTTGACACGAACTTTCAAAAACGAATATAAATTTATATCTTCAAAAAATTCGAAGGGAGACTTTGCAGTCTCCCCGCTCTTTATTTTGAGATGCATGGATGCGATTTTACTTGTTGGGATAAAGGATGTGTCCCTTGGTATGCGGCATTGCGAGTTCCGTTCCGTTAAACGATCCCCGGCAAAACCTTGATTGGTCTGTCTGGCATAGTGATATTGCGTCTGGCAAATCGAGTTCAATTAATTCTCATGTGCTAAGAATGGTTCTTTGGTTGGCGAGCATTCCTCACGGGGCAAGCGTATGGTTGCGCAATATATTCTTTACAATTAAAATATTCAGGATAAAAAAAGTAGCAGTACCTGTGGTTTGCATAGGCAACCTGACTGCAGGGGGCACAGGAAAAACCCCGTGTGTTGAATGGCTATGCAGGGTTCTTTGCTCGTTGGAATTGCGGGTTGCGATTTTAAGCCGTGGCTATGGTGGTGTAGGTGGTGCCAATGATGAAGCCATGGTGCTTGAAGATCGATTGCCCGATGTACCACACCTTCAGGGGCCTGATAGATATCTGATAGCTCAATCAGCGATCGAAGAGTTGGAAAGCGAAGTGCTGGTATTGGATGATGGTTTTCAGCATCGCCAGTTTGCCAGGGATTTGGATATTGTGTTGGTGGATGCGACGAACCCATGGGGTTATGGGTATTTGCTTCCCCGCGGAACATTGCGAGAGCCCAAATCGGGATTAAAAAGAGCAGGGGCTGTGGTGATAACCCGTGCGGATCAGGTGGCAGAAGAAAAGCTAACTAGCCTTCGAAATGAGATTACTAAATTAGCTCCGGGTTTGGTGCTATGCGAAGCTATTCATCAGCCTGCGGAGATGATTTGTTGGGAAAGTGAATCGATGGAGTTGGAAGAGATCAAGGGCAAGAAAGTGCTTGCTTTTTGTGGCATAGGAAACCCAGGATCATTTATCAAAACATTGGAAAACCTAGGTGCAAATGTGGTGGGGAGCAGGGTTTTTCCGGATCATCATGCGTATACGAGAAATGATATTGCGGATTTGATTGAGTGGGCTTCTCAGCTTGCAGATGGGGATACACTTTTGGTTACAACCCACAAGGATTTGGTGAAAATTCGAACCTCATCCTTGGGTGGGAATCAGCTTTATGCGCTTCGGGTTGAAATGCGATTTTTGTCTGGTGCGGAACAACTTCAAGCATTAGTGCGATCCAAAACGCTTTTAGTTTAGTCCGAGAGCTTTTTAAATGGAGGATTTTATAGTGACTTATACTGGAATCAAAAATATGAACAAACCATTCGATCTTCAGGGTTTAAAAACCTACGATTTGGCATCCAGACCTTCCAAGGTGTTTAAGGAAGATTTGGGCAAGCCATTAAATGAGCACGCTTCGGTTGCAGATTTGATCGATTCGCTACCCAATCAACTTGCTGGTAAAAGCATTCGCAGGGTGAGGGATCATCTGGTAAGGGCAGGATCCAATGGTAATACCGTTGTTGCAGCCATCGGTGGGCATGTGATTAAAACCGGCTGCGCTCCCTATCTAATTGATTTGATTCAGAAGGGAATTATCAAAGCGATTGCAATGAATGGGTCTGCTGCGATCCATGATGTGGAATTAGCCTTGGAAGGAAAAACGAGCGAAGATGTTGGCACGATGTTAAATGATGGTAAGTTTGGAATGGCGCGCGAAACCGCAGATTTCTTCGCACTCGCAACACGCAGGGGGGCAGATGAAGGCATTGGTCTTGGCGCTGCTGTTGGGGCATTGCTTGAAGAAAAGATTTGTAAGGCTCCTGAAGTCAGCCTTTTGCTTGCTGCTCGCAAAGCTAACATTCCTTGCACTGTTCATGTCGCTGTGGGCACCGATATTGTGCATATGCATCCCCATGTAAGTGGTGCTGCTATTGGTGAATCAAGTCACTTGGATTTTCGCATTCTATGTTCTGTGGTAAGCACCATGGCTAATGGTGTTTGGTTGAATCTTGGCAGTGCGGTGATCATGCCTGAAGTTCTTTTAAAGGCGGTCAGCGTTGTCAGGAATTTCAACTACGATTTGGATGGGCTTGTTTGTGTGAACATGGACAAGGAATCGCGTTACCGCAGCACGGTGAATGTACTCAACCGGCCTTCGTCCGAAGGTATTGAAATTACGGGGCATCATGAAATCATGTTGCCATTGTTGCATGCATCTGTGGCAGCGGCATGGGCTGCAAGGCCGAAGTTTAATGAATCCAAGGCGGCCTAATTACTTAGGGGAAGTCATGTTGAACGAAATGAAGCCCAGACTGGTTACGCCTGAAGTTTTAATGCAGCAGGGAACCGAGCTAGTTGATCTTGTGCACAAGCTTGGGCAACCAAGGATTCTTGTGCTTGGTGATCTGATGTTGGATCGATATGTTTGGGGTGATGCAGAGCGCATTAGCCAGGAAGCGCCTGTAATTTTGCTTCGGGCGGAGCGTAGAGAAGAGCGCCTAGGCGGAGCTAGCAGTGTTGCGACTATGCTAAAAGCGATTGGTGCAAGGGTGCAGATTGCTGGTGTTGTTGGTAAAGATTCGAATGGCGAGCAATTGCGCAGCATGTTGATCGAGCAAGGGATAGATCCTGAAACGGTGTTGGTGGATTCTGAAAGGCCCACTACGGTAAAAGAGCGCTACATAGGCAAGGCCCAGCATAGACATCCGCAGCAAATCATTCGAGTTGATTACGAGGTGCGTGATCATCTTTCCAAGCATTTAGAAACTCGGCTTGCGGAATTGATCAAACGCAACATCAATGATTTTGATCTCGTCCTGGTAAGTGATTACGACAAGGGCGTCTGTACCCCAGGCTTGCTTGCAAGTGTGATCTCCGATTGCAAAGCCATAGGCAAGAAAGTAATTGTCGATCCAATTAGAGGCAGCGATTATCGCAAATATCATGGTGTTTCGACCATGACTCCCAATAGGCTTGAAGCTGGCCTTGCTACAGGCAGGGTAATTGAAACCAATGAAGATGGCTTGGCTGCTGCTGCATTATTGCGCGAGCGATTAGATATGGAGGCTGCCATTATTACCCTTGATAAAGAGGGGATGGCTCTTTCGCATCAAGATGGGCGCGCTGATATTTTTCCTACGAGAATTAGGCAGGTTTACGATATCACTGGGGCAGGCGACATGGTGCTTGCAGTGTTGGGCATGGCGCTTGCTGCAGGTGCTGATTACCCCGAAGCCATCAAACTTGCAAATATTGCAGGTGGATTAGAAGTAGAAAAGATTGGCGTGGTCCCTGTTACTAAAGCCGAAATGATTGAAGATATCTGTAAATCTTCCCTTGCTACCAAGGGTGATAACCTTTCTGGTATCGAAAAAATGATGGGCCGCGATTCGCTTCTTCGTGAACTTGAACAGCACCGGAAGCTAGGCAGAAAAATTGTATTCACCAATGGCTGCTTTGATGTGCTTCATGCGGGCCATGTTCAGTATTTGCGCGAAGCTAGGGAGCAGGGTGACATTCTTATCGTTGGTTTGAACAGCGATTCAAGCGTGCAAATGTTGAAAGGCCCAACTAGGCCCGTAAATAAGATTGATGCTCGCTCCGTGGTTATTGCTGGGCTCGAATGTGTCAGTTATCTCGCGATTTTTGAAGAAAAAACACCCATCGATTTAATTCGCTTCCTTAAACCTGATGTTTTGGTCAAGGGTGCTGATTACCACAAGGATGAAGTGGTAGGCGGGCAATTTGTTGAAAGTTATGGCGGCAGGGTTCACCTTGCTTCGCTTCGTAAAGGTTTTTCTACTACTGGTATTCTAGAGCGCCTTGGAGCAGCTTAATTTTTCTACAGGGATGTTTGATTCTATGAATGTTGCGATTTTTCTTCCAGGATGGATTGGTGATGCGGTGATGGCTACTCCTGCCATCAGGGCGCTCAAACTCCGTTACCCTTCTGGAAAATTCGTCTGCGTTTCTAAGTCGTATGTTGCTCCCATTCTTGCAGGCAATCCTTGGTTTGATTCCATGATTCTTACAGGCGGGAAAAAAGATCTCTCCCTGTTAGAAGCTGCATCCCAACTCAAAAAAGAAAAAATTGATGTCGCTGTTTTGTTTCCCAATTCTTTCAGGGCAGGGTTGCTCGCTTGGATGGGGGGTTGCAAACGATCCATTGGATTCAACCGCTATTTCAGAAAATGGCTTCTCTCCGATGCGCTTGAATCTCCACAAGATGCAAAAGGCGAGTTCATTCCTTCGCCCGCTATTGATTCTTATAATCAGTTAGCCATGGTTGCAGGGGCCCCGAATCCTGGGTATGAAATGCAGCTTTTTACTTCTACAGTTGAAGAAGAAATGGCTGAACAAGTCTGGCGGGTTGCAGCTTTCAAAGACAAGCCGGAAGTTATCTGCTTGAATCCAGGTGCGGCTTTTGGTGCTTCTAAGCTTTGGCCTGCGGAGCATTTTGCTTCTCTTGCTCGCGAACTTATAAGGCTTAGAGGGGCTGGCATTCTTGTCATGTGTGGGCCCAAAGAAAGCGAGCTTGCACTTCGCATAACTTCGCTTATTGGCCATCCTTCAGCACGATGCCTTGCAGAGCCTGGCATGCCCGATCTTTCGCTTGGCTTAAGCAAGGCTTGCATTAAGAAATGTCAATTGCTGGTAACAACGGATAGTGGCCCGAGGCATTTTGCGGCGGCGTTCAACAAGCCTGTGGTTTCATTGTTTGGCCCTACGCACATAGAGTGGACTGATACTTATCATAAAAAGGAAATCAACCTGCAGAAGAAGCTGCCTTGCGGGCCTTGTCAGAAAAGGGTCTGCCCGTTGGAGCATCAGTGTATGAAGGAATTGATGCCTTTGGATGTGTTGAGTGCGGGGGTTAGTTTGTTGGATCAGCAGTTAGAAACTGCAAGGTTTTTAAGGTCGGTTGGATAATACTTGGAGTGAGTGTTTTGATTTCAAGGATGTTAAGAATAATGGGTGTGATTTTCTTGCCAGTGGCTGGCTTGCTGGGGAAGATCTCAAACATGTTTTCGTCTTCAAAGAATGGTTTTCTGGTGATTCGTCCCAGCAAAAGAGCCATGCTGTTTTCCCAGGGTATTGAAAAACCGGAAGATGTTTTCAATTTGGAAGGGGTCAGGGTTACAGGCCATGGTTGGAAAACAGGCCGGCATGTATCAAGCGTAACTTTAGGGAATGGTAAAAACGAAGCTAGCGCCTTTTTGAAAAAAGAACATAATCGAGGTTGGGTAAAAACAATCCTAGCGCATTCAGCCGGGGTATTACACGAAGCACGCATTCTTAAAGCACTCGAACACGAAGGGATTCCTGCTCCTTTATGGGTTGCAGTGGGTAAAACCTGCCTGGGCCATTCTTTCCTCTTAGTAGAAGAAATTCCTGATACTGTAAATCTTAAAACTTATTTTGCAGAGCAGCGAAGTCGAAACCAACGAAAAGAAGTATTGCGCAGGCTTGCATGGATTCTGGCTCGGATGCACACCCTTGGTTTTTCACATGTTGATTTGTATTCGAAGCATGTTTTGGTTAACCCAGAAACCCGGATGGTTTATCTGCTCGATTGGCAAAGATCTTTCAGGATGCGGGATCTGCCTTGGAATATTAGGTCGGGTAATCTTGCAAGGCTTCACGCCACCTTGGACGAAAGTATTCTACGCCCAAGAGAAAAACTTGCGTTCCTGACTTCCTATCTTGAAGCTACCGCTCATTTTTCACAAGGGAATTCTAACCTCCCTTTATTTCATCTGCTTGCACTCGATATCGATCGCGAAGCCATCAGGCTTTTAAACTATAGGCATGTTCGCGAAAAGCGTAACACTCAGGTTGCATTACAGCCACAAAATTGGATTTTCCTCGAAAAGCAAAATCTCTTTGTTACCTCCATTTGCTCTGAAGATGAAAAAACACACCTAGACCAATTACTATTAGAAGCAAAAAAGCTTCATGTAAATGGAAAGGTTGTACTTCGAAAAACAATGCCGTGCGGTGATTCTGAACTTCGTTTGCAGTATCGAAATATTTCGTGGTTTGAATCGTTCTTTTTTTCTTACTTTAAATCCAGCAAAGCCAAGGCCCCTGAGTATTCCCACGCTGCAATTCTTTACAAGATTCAACGCCATGGCGTGTGTACAGGGAAAATCCTTGCTCTTGGTATTCGCAAGAAGAATTTTTTCTCACAAGAATCGTTTCTACTTACGAGAGAGCCTGCAAAGACTTTGCCCCTTTATGAATGGTTTCAACAGGGAACAAGCACCGAGATTTTGGGCAGGCAGCAGATGGTTTTTGAAGCAATGGGTAGGATGCTTGCCAAGGTTCATTCCTCTGGTTGTTATCTTAAAGGAAAGAAGACATTGTTTTTAAGGGTTGCCGAATCTTCCAATCCGCAGGTTTATCTTGATGCTGCAAATTGCCTCGAGGAAGCTCCGGTTGCAAATCCCAAATGGGCCAGTATCGATATGGCGAAAATGAAACAAGTGCTTCGATCTTTGGGCGCACAACAGCAAGGCATCGTCTGCTTTCGCAAAGCCTATTCTGACGAGATCGGCCATGATCAGCAGATGAAAAATTCTACATCCCAAATTGGAACGGGAGTTCTTGCAATGGATGTAAATTCGGGCGGAACAAAGCTTGCCACCATCCGCAAAACTGATTTGCAAATAAATGAAATGAACATGAATGAAATGCAAAATGGCGTGTCAATTCAAGTTCAAAAAGATGGCAGCTATGTGAAGTTTTATTCCAGCCCTGAATGGATTGCCCATTATGGTGAAGATTGGACAACCCGTGTAATGGATATTGGGGTCACGGATAGGTTTCATTCGAAGCAGGGTCGTTCGGTGGGCAGGATTATTCTGCCTGGTAAGGATGGTAAACCCGAGCTTTGTTTTTATTTGAAAAGGCATTACAAGCTTTCGTTTTGGGAAGGATTGATGGGTTGGTTGTTCCCTAAAAAAGCATGGTCCCCTGCGTTGCAAGAATTTCATCATCTTGCAACAGCCAGACAATTGGGGCTACAAGTGCCTGAAACCGTTGCAGCAGTGGAGTTCATAGGGCCGGGCGCTAAGCTTCGAAGTGCACTCGCTGTTCGTGAATTGGATAATATGATTCCGCTTCATGAAGCGATTCCTTTAGCATCGGTTAGGCAGACCCCCCAAGCATTTCGCAGGTGGAAAAAATCACTTGTTAGCGAAATGGCACGCATGTCAAGAATTCTCCATGATCGCAATTGGTTTCATAAGGATCTTTATTTGTGCCATTTTTATATCGATAAGAATGACACATTCAGAACACCTAATTGGAGAGACAAGGTTGTGCTGATTGATCTTCACAGACTGGGGAGCCATACTTGGACTTCACAAGTTTGGAAAATCAAGGACCTCGCCCAGCTTATTTATTCCTCTGAAATCGAAGGCGTTGATGATCGGGATAGGCTGGAGTTTTGGCGCTGCTATAGGGATTTAGGCCCAAGATCCGCATTAGATCGGATTTTGCTTTATGTCATTAGAATCAAATGGGGTCGTTACAGACGCCATAACTTAAAAAAGAAAGCTGCTTAGTTCTTTACAAATGTTGGTTAAGTTTATTGCCCTTGTTGGTCGAGATTAAATGAGTGTATCGATTGTTTCGGTATGGTAACTAGAAAGGCAGTGGTTTAGGTAAGATGGATATAGCTTTTTGCTATGAAAGTGTTCTTCCCAAGCGCGGTGGTTGTGAAACCTACATCGCATCGCTTGTACGCAGGCTTGCTCTTGATGGGCATCAAATCCATCTTTACGCCAGTCGCTGGGATGCTTCCGCGTTGCCTACTTCCGTTATTTTTCATCAGGTTGATCTTCCATGGTCTCCAAGGTTCATGCGTCCTTGGTCGTTTGGATCTGCTTGCTTAAAAGCTCTTAAGGGCCAGGATCATGATGTGAGCGTTGGGTTTGATAAAACCTGGGGCCTCGATGTGCTTTACCCCCAAGGTGGCTTGTTTGCAGCTACTGCAGAGCATAACCTTTTAAAATATAAGAACCCTACGATTCGCAAGGTTGTTAAATTCTTCAAAACATTCGATCTTTCCCATCAATCTTTTTTGATGCTTGAACGATTGCAATACCTCGGTATGAAAAAATCGATCGTGATTGGCATTAGTGAAATGGTTCGTGATCACTTCCAAAAATATTATCAGATCTCTGCCAATGATCTTCGTCTTGTTCGTATTGCGATGGATCCCAACCGCTTTCAGGAAACCGACAGGCTCAAGCGCAGAATCGAATGGCGTCAGCAGTGGAATATTGATCCATCTGATTGCTTGGCATTGTTTGTTGGGATGAATTATAGGCTCAAAGGTTTGGAACCATTGCTGCATGCGATGAAGCTTTTGCCTGAAAAGAGCCCGATCAAACTTATGATTGTGGGTAACAAGCATACAGGCGGTTTTGAAAAGCTTGCTGATAGGCTTGGCGTTGCAGACAAAGTTCGCTTTGTTGGTTTTTGTGATGACATGCGCAATTGTTACTTCGCATCCGACTTCCTAGTTCATCCAACATTTTATGACCCTTGCTCTAATGTTGTTCCCGAAGCCATGGGTTGTGGCTTGCCTGTGATCACAACCAAATACAACGGTGCATCAGAATTCATCACGCAAAACAAAGAGGGCATCGTGGTGGATGATCCTCATGATTACGAAAAACTCGCCTATAGTATGACCCAGTATATTGATAGCCAGACCAGAATTGCAGCAGGTCAGGCAGCTAGGAAGACCGCAGGCCAGTGGACTTTCGAGCATCATTACAAACAGATGCTAGCGGTGTTTCTTGAAGTTGCTTCCAGAAAATCTAATGAGCGAGATTCTCAATCATCCTCAACTGCAAGCACCTGAATGCAATCGCATTGATTGGTAAGGCCCGCCCACAAACTTATTACGCTGCTACTTAATTTTCGACTTCCTAGCCAGCGCTTAAATCCAAATCCCTTTGCTTTTAAAGCATTTGATGCTGATTCTCGAAGCCAGCTTGAATGCCTGATATGGCGCATTTCCAGCACTTTTAATCCTGCTTTACTCAGCATGCTTTTCAAACTCGTTGGGTTGAAAAAAAGCAGATGCCTCGGGAAATCAATGCCTAGCCAATCTTCCTGATACCATCGAAATGGCAGGCTCTCGATGTTTGGTACCGAGATAGATATCATGCCTTTTGTAGCTAAATGTTTCCGTGCATTTATCAAGGTTTCAATCGGGTTGTGCAGATGTTCCAACACCTGCCTTATGGTGATGCAATCGAATTTAAGTTTAGCAACTTCCGGATGATCGAAATCTCCCCTCAAGGCTTTTATTCCTGCTGCATTTGCAACTGCTATGGCATTTGCTGAAGAATCCAGCCCTGTTACTTCCCACCCCAACGTCTTCATTTTTAGTAGGAATGCACCATTGCCACACCCGTAGTCGAGCAACTTTGCATGAATCTGAGGAGGAGGCGAAGAGAATTCCTTGCTACTTTTTTTTTGGTGTTTGATTTTATTGGTTTGATGCGGGGCGTAATCATCGGAGTAAAATTGTCCGATGATGTTGCGGTTGGGCCTTGGAGAAAGAAAGACGAGTTGGCAATCCGGGCAGCGGATTAGTTGAACATGGCATTGCTCGTGGCCTGCATTGGGTTTGAGATTTAGAAAAACAAAACCCCGGTTGCATTGGCAACCAGGGCAATTTGTTTTCTCCCAGTCAGCAGTAAGATCGAGGCTCATTTACCTTCGGTATACCTGCTTAAGTATTCACCGGTGCGAGTATCAATTGCGATAAGTTCGCCAATGCCGATGAAAGGGGGGACGGTGATCTTAAGGCCGGTTTCTAGGATTGCTGGCTTGAATTGAGCAGCAGCCGTTGCGCCTTTTAATGCGGGGTCAGTTTCGACCACTTTAAGGTGCACGGTTGGAGGTAATTCAAGTGAAATGGGCTTTGCTTCGAAGAAAGTCACATGCACGATATCGTTTTCTTTGAGATAATAAATCTGGTCGCCTACCCAGTCTTTATGCAGTGGTGTTTGCTCGAATGATTCTTGATCCATGAAGATAAAATCATCGCCATCGCGGTATAGATACTGTGCTTCCCTTTTGTCGAGGTAAGCTTGTTCTACTTTGTCTTGGGGGCGAACCCGACTTTGCAAAGTATTTCCATTGCTGATGTTCTTAAGCTTCAAGCTAAGAATAGAGCGCAAGTTACCAGGGGTATTAAGATCGCGATCAATCACTTGAAAGAGTTGACCACCTTCGCCCACGATAACCATACCTTTTCGAACCTGACTATAATCAATTGATGACACATGAACCTCCAGACAAATAAAACATAAAAAACGCTGGGATAATTATTACAGTCAACTTACCATCAAATGAGGGTAACGAGAAGGGGTATAAGAAGATAATCCTGTTTAAAATCTATTTTTGTGCCTGCATATCGGACAGTGAAAAATCGGTTTTTTGGGCCCTTGGGGTGGAATCAGGCATGATAGATGCGGAGAATTTTTTCGTTGTGGGTGGTGCAAACTCCAAACGGGTGATCTCCCAAGTTTCTGCATCGATCTCTTTTTCGGAAACCAGCCAATTTGGAATCCACACTTTAAAATCATGCTTCCCCTGAGGAAGATTTGCAATTTCAAAGGATCCATCTTTGTCGCATCGGGTTGCATAGGGGTGGGTTAATACGAAAAGGTGGGATCGCATCCAGAATTGGCCGGTGCCTGTGGTTAAAGTTGTAACACCTGGTTTTGTAAACACCCTATGAACCGGTTTGTTTTTGTTAGACAAAGGAATGCTGAAAAAGGCATCACCCCGGGCTCGGATTGAATAGAAAAAATCTTGCTTGTTGACAAAATTAACCCCGTCTCCCAGCATTACGAAACCAACGGGAGAAGAGATGCCATCCTGATTAACTTGCATTTGGAAATGGTTGGTTTCCACCTCTACAGGTGCGAAGCTGACTTTATTAAGGTCGTTTGTTTCGGGCACATCCAAAAAGACGACGGCGTGTTCAATACCTTTATTAATAGGGTTTATTTTGGGTGCGTTGGGGTTGGCCCATGCAAGCCTTGGTTTGCTGGCGTGTTCGCTTAAAGGGCTGATTGGGCCGTTGAAGCCCTCGATAATCGGGGTTGGCCCAGACCAGAAAACCTGCCCTTTGATACTTCCTTTGTTTAGTTCTTCTTTGGGCTTCAAGGAAGTAGAAAATATGGTAGTTTGGGTAGTACTTGTTGTCTTACTTTTTTCGCTGCAAGCCATGCCAGAAGCTAAGCCTGCTATTAATAGGCACATTAGTGAGGCTTTGAAAAGCGATCTAAAGGCACAATTGTTTTGCGCGTTTGCTAGTTCGCTTTTTTCTTTGGAGTATGCCATGCCTGCCACCATTGCCAAGGGGTATCGGGTTCATTTAGTATCAGAATCGCCTACAGTGCCCTGTTCCTGCGGAGAAAGCACCCGGGTTTTAACCCGCCCCGATGGTTTAGCTTGTAACTTTCATGTCACTTTTATCCAAGATTCGGTCAAGCATTACCACAAGGAATGTACAGAGGTTTACTATATATTAGAGGGTAAAGGCAAGATGGAATTGAACAATGATACCATCGCGGTTGAGCCGGGAATGGTAATTTACATCGAACCGAACACAAAACATAGGCTTTGGAGCTTAGAGGGCGTGCGCACCATTGTACTTGGTATACCGGCCTGGAACCCTGAGGATGAGTATTACGATTGTTAATCCCCCTCGTTTTGGCCCCAGCGCTTTTGCAGGTTGTGATCAACGCCTAATTGATCGCAAACTCGAGCTACGATAAAATCTACGACATCATTCACCGAAGTGGGCTTATGATAAAAACCGGGCATGGCGGGCAAAATAACCGCTCCTGTCTCCGTGCAGGTGATCATGTTGCGCAGGTGTACTAAATGCAAGGGGGTTTCCCTCGGTACAATCACCAATTTTCTGCGTTCTTTTAAATGAACATTTGCTGCCCGGGTGATTAAATTGTCTGAAATCCCTGATGCTATTGCGCCCATCGTTCCCATGCTGCAGGGGCAAATGACCATTCCCCCTGTTAAAAAAGATCCGCTGGCGATGCCCGATCCGAAATCACGGTAATTGTGATAAGTAAACCTACTTGATAGAATTGGCGTCCAAAATTGACCGAAAAACTTTGACGGATTAAACTTGTCTGGGTCGATTTTTCTGCCACATTCTGTTCCTATCACTTCTACTGCGGATGGACTTAGGGTAAAGTGTATGTGCTTTCCGGCTTGAAGGAGTACTTCAAGCAGCCGAATTCCATAGGGGGCACCGCTGGCGCCTGTCATTGCGATTACGATATCTTCGATTGCCATGATTTAGTACCTTGGAAATTCAGGAATAATTCGAACCAATAGAAATTAGAATCCTCTTCATTATGATAGATCCCAATAAAGTCCTTATTACCATAGAAAAAGCAATTCTTGCATTTAAAAATACTCCGGGCAGGTCTGGCAGGGTTCTTCGCCTTGCTAGCGCTTCCGAAGTTATTGTGGTGGGGGATTTGCATGGTAGGGTGGATCACCTCAAAAAAGCCTTTACTTTAGCGGATTTGAAGGCCAATCCCAAGCGAACGCTTATTGTTCAGGAATTAATCCACGGTACGACAACCCATGCGGATGGGTCGGATAATTCCCATTTGGTTTTAGACATGGTCGCATCATTAAAGTGTCAATTTCCCAATCAGATTCATTATTTATTGGGAAATCATGAGCTATCGCAAGTAACAAACAGGCAGATTTCCAAGAATAATATCGATTTGAATCAGTTGTTTGATCAGGGGGTTGCATTTGCGTACCCTTCTGCGGTTGCTGAAATAATGGCAGCATACAAGAACTTGATAAGCGTGATACCTGCAATGATTTTGCTGCCCAATCAGGTTTGCATTAGCCATAGTTTGCCTGATAAGACGAAGTTGGAAAGTTTCGACCCGAAAAAGCTTGAGTTGGTTCCCGAGCAGGAGTCGGATCTTTTCCCTGGGGGTAATGTGCATTCATTGGTTTGGGGCAGGGATACCAGCCTTGAAAATGCGGAAAACTTCCTTAATAAGGTTCACTGCAAATGGCTGGTGACAGGACATATTCCTTGTAACCATGGATTTGATTACACTAATTCCAAGCAGATTATTTTGGATGCGCATTTTGATAATGCTGCGGGTTTTTGCAGGGTTCCTGCGGATCAAGAAATTACTGGGGAAGTGTTTTTAAAGAGTGGCGGACTTTTGTAGGATTTGAAACCCGTTGGGATTTTAAGATGTCTAGCACCCCGCAAAAAAAAATGCCTGCAACTCCCAGAGAAGCCCTTGGCCCAACCATTTGGGAAACAGTCATTGCAGGGGAAAAAGAATTCACGATCGGCCGGCCTTCCGAAACCGATAAAATGCTGACCCACCCAGATGTACTTAACGATATCACTTACAACGAAAACATGCCCTATTGGGCTGAAATATGGCCTTCCGCCCGGATGCTTGCCAAGTTTTTGATGAAAGAACAATTTACCCCCAATCAGAAAACCTTGGAAATAGGGTGTGGCTTGGGGCTTGTTGGTGTGGTCGGGCTTCACAAGGGCTTGAATGTTACTTTTTCAGATTATGATGCCAC
>Ga0209296_1000705_pt1 | contig 28529 bp, 23 predicted proteins | sample S_130206_EF_Meta_FD_187319 | JGI IMG/M metagenome (GOLD analysis project Ga0209296, IMG submission 187319) | Freshwater microbial communities from Lake Simoncouche, Canada to study carbon cycling - S_130206_EF_MetaG (SPAdes) (version 2) | ecosystem: Environmental > Aquatic > Freshwater > Lake ... | reverse complement strand
ATATTGCCAATTTCATACAAGGCAAAGGTGATTGGGTGGGTGATTTACTTCAAGATGGTGATGAGAACTATACCAAGTGGCAAAAAACTCAACAAAGCTTGACATATACCTTTGAGAATGATATAATGTATATGTTCGATAGTGTTGATGGCGCTGAGTTCTGGCACATTGATGATTACTTTAAACCTATTGATGGTGGTTGGCCGATGTTAATCACCAAAATGATGCACGATAAGATTAAATTAGAAACGGTTTGTATTCTAATCGATATATTTGATTGTATGCCTCGATGGGAAAAACAAATTACTGACGATATCATTTGGCCAACACACCGAAGAATTATTAAGAAATACACACCATTTATAAATTATGATAAACAGAAGTTCAAAGAAATATTGAAAGAAAAAATTAAAGAGCATGCATAAGATTACAAAGATTTACTTGGACATGGATGGTGTGATTGCCGATTTTAATAAACGGTATAAAGAATTGTACAAGATGGAACCAAAAGAGGCAGAGAATAAAAAAGAGTTTCATAAATTTTTTAGTGAGTTTATTGCCACTCAACAATTTGCAACACTTGATTTGATGCCTGATGCCACAATGTTATTAAACTATCTCAGCAAGTTGAACATACCTACTGAGATATTATCCTCAACCTCATCAGAGAAACGAGATGCTGATATTAGGGCTCAGAAGTTGATGTGGTTACAAACACATAATATTGGTTTCAAGGTCAATTTGGTACCAGGTAAAAGATTGAAAAAAGATTTCTCTAATGCCAATTCATTATTGATTGACGATACAGCAGTTAATATTGACCAATGGCGTAGAGAGAGTGGTGTTGGTATACTTCACACGGATGCCTTAACTACCATCGGTATTTTGAAAATGTACACTTGACATTGGATAAATATAATTATATAATGAGAAGTTAGTGGATAAGTTGTTTATATACCGTTTTTATACTCCGTTTATACGAAAGGAAATACTATGAGTTTTGCAAATCTAAAACGCCAATCTGGCAACCTCGAAAAGTTATCTAAAGCAGTCGAGGCACTCTCCCAAACAACCGAAGGTAATACAAAGGTCGATAATTTCTGGCGTCCAGAAGTTGATAAAGCAGGTAATGGCATGGCCACTATCCGTTTTCTTCCTGCATCTGAAAAAGATGGTGAAGATGGTCTGCCTTGGGTCAAAATCTTCTCCCATGGCTTTCAAGGTCCTGGTGGTTGGTTAATCGATAATTGTTTGACCACTAAGAATCAACAATGTCCTGTGTGTGAACACAATTCTACATTGTGGAATTCTGGTATAGAAGCGAACAAAGACGTAGTTCGCAAACAAAAACGTAAACTAAATTACGTTTCAAACGTTTATATTGTATCCGATCCAAAACATCCTGAGAATGAAGGCAAAGTATTTTTGTTCCGTTATGGTAAGAAAATTTTTGATAAAATTACTGAAGCCATGAATCCTCAGTTTGCTGATGAACAAGCAGTCAATCCATTTGATTTATGGAAAGGTGCTAACTTCAAGTTAAAGATTCGTAAAGTTGAAGGTTATCAAAACTATGATAAATCTGAATTTGAAACGACTTCACCATTGTCTAATGATGATGCTGAACTTGAAACAGTTTGGAAATCACAATACTCACTACAAGAGTTGATTAGCGATAAAGAATTTAAATCATATGATGATTTGAAGAAACGTCTTGATAAGGTACTTGGCCTTAATGGTGAAGCACCAAAGACGACCGTAGAACAGGTAAAAGCAAAAGAGTTTACTGCTACTAAGAAAACAGTTGCTGAACCTGACCTAGCAGATGATGATGATATGGCATACTTTAGTAAGCTCGCTGAAGAAGATTAATGCCTTGTGAATTTTTAACTTTGATTGAAAGGAAATAAAATGAAGTATCTCGTATCTCTACTCGCAGCTGCATTTGCAGTAACAGCCTTTGCTCAAGCTCCTAAGAAGGAAGAGCCAAAGAAAGAATCTCCAAAAGCAGAAGTTAAGAAAGATGAAAAGAAGAAGTAATTCTTTCCCACTTAAAAGAAACCCCGCTTAGGCGGGGTTTTTTATTGGTTATACAACTCTGGTACTGTGTAATATCATTTGTTTAAATGTTTCTTCTTGGTTTCTTACTGAAGGTATATAACCTTTCTTTACGAAAGAATTCGAATCATTTTTAATAACATTGTTTGTTGTAATAGCTTTTGCCACCTCAGTTTTATTATCAATTTTGGCCATTAAATTTTCACCTTGTAACATATTTAATTGTTGGCCAACATTCACACCTTGTACTGGTGTGGCTTGATTAGATTCTGCTGGTGTGGCTGGTATTGGTGTATTCTGTTGTACTGGTTCTGGATTACTTTGTTCAACAGATTCAACAGATTTTACTTTTGGTGCAATTGGCACCATAATATTTTTTCTTGGATTCTTCTTTAATTCATCCTCTAATTCCGTTCTAGTTAATCCAGTTTCTTCTACCAATTCTGCATCAGTAAATGCCGGTTTGGCACTTAATAGTTCTTTTGCATACTGTGGTGTTACCTGTTTTACTGCCTGCCCCTTTTGTCTTTGGCCAACTTCACCCATTGTTTCGCCAGTTTCTTTCGAAACATCATAAGGTACATTTTCATAATCTTGTGGTCTCTCTAATTTATCTTGTTCTCTAACATTAGTTAAAAATTTAATAAAAGCATAACCAACTAAACCTGCTGCTGCGCCGGCTAACATAGTAACACCTATACGTGAACCAAAAAATTTACTAACTGTTTTCAATAACTCTTTTGCGCCACTAAAACTACCTAAAATATCACCTAATACTCCACCAGTTTCTTCTTCATCTTTAACTTTTGTATAAGTATTTTTGTATGGCTTTCCTGTAATAGCTTCCATAAGTTGTTTATGGCGGCGCATTCTTTCCAATTCTTTTTCTTCTGCAAATTGAGATTCTTGTTCTCTTTTCAACTTATCTCCATCAATAGTTTCTTTTAGAAAATTATATATTTTTTCTAAAATAGCTATCATTTCTGGACTTGTGCCTGTATTATCTATTGGCCCCAATTTGCTGGCGGTCTTTTTATCTTTAATACCAGCAAAATACTTTATATCTCTTGTGCTACGACCTAACATTCTACCCAAAATGGCAGGCGCTAAGTTTGAACCACCGGTCACCATCTTGGCAATATTTAAAATATCAAACTTTTCTTTGATACCTTTCATTCTTGCTTGGGATCTTTCAGAAACAGTTGCTCTCAATGAACCACCAATACCACCACCTTCAGCAAGTTTTTCTGTCATTAAAGAAGCAAAAGATTTGCCTCTAATTTTTTCTGCTTGTTGGTAATCCATTACATGCGCCTTTTCTTCATAAGTGCTGGTTTGTCATCAACAGTTTCTTCTCGTTCTTCTGATTTTTGATTTGTATTTGTGGTTATATTATTTGTTACTGTATCTTGTGCTCGTTTATCTCTATTTAAGCTTTCTTTGAGTTCCCTATTTTCTTTAGCTGCGGTATCTATTTTATCACCTAAATTATTCTGTGTCTGCGGTTTGAGTTTATTTACGGTACCTTCTTCAAACATTGCAGCTTCACGATTTCGCCGTTTTTCTAAAACTGCACTTTTTTGACCTTTTTCTGTTTTAAAACCATATGTTCTAATAATATCAGCCGCACCTTTATAATTTTCTTGAAGTATTGCATCACGCAAGCCATTCTTAACAAGATAATCCATACCACCTTTACCGGTATTATATGTAGATGAAACTAAAGCAACCTTTTGTTGGTCTGAGAGTTTATCCCAAGCATCTTGTCCAATTGATTTAACTGTATCATTTGTATAAATTTCAAGGTCTTTTTCTTTTAATTTTAGCGCTTGTTCTTTTGTTATTTTTGTATCAATACCTTTATCACCCACAATGGGTATGCGGTCATTGCCCGCTTGAATATAACCTTGTGTATATTCATTTTGTTTTATTTGATGGCCATAACCAATAGAAACCAATTTATCTTTATGACCTGGAGGATCCCAATAAGCTTTTGCTGAAAAACCTTCTTCAGCTACCAAAGTTTTAGCAGCCATAGCACCAAAACCAACTGTAACTGCACCAACAGCAATTCCTTTACTGACACTAGGTGGAATAATTGGAGTTGTTTTTGTGGGTGTTGGCTTAACCGTTGGTGTTGGTGTAGCAGGTGCTGGCGGTTGAGTTACTGTCGGTGTGGTGGGTGGTTTAGCCGTTGGTGTTGGTGGTGTTTTAGGTGGAGTTGGTGGAGTCGGTGGTGTTGCTGGTGGTGTTGGTGTTTCAACCACAGGTTCTTTAGCAAACCTACCTTTTTCGTCACGATATACTTTCTTTTCTTTTTTTCTTCTTGCGGTTAATGCTTTAATTAATTCTTGATTAGAAAACTCTGCGTAATCTTCTTCTTTCTTAAATTTTTTTTCTCTATCAAGTATTTCTTGTTTTCTTAATTGGTCTTGTTCAACCAATAATTCGTATATGCCGCCTAAAAGTTCAACGGCAAAATTTATTTGGCCAACACCAGAAGCGGAATTATCTAATGCAAATGCAGAACGTCTTTTTCTGGTTCTACCAGTAAAAAACTTAATATCTCCTTTACTTCGACCCATTGCACGACCTAATAATGCTGGTGCAATATTACCACCAAAAGTTAAAGTTTTGGCAATTTGTAATGGGTCAAAGGCCTGTTTTATGCCTTTAACGCTTGCTTGTGTTTTTTCTGAAATGGTTTTATTTAAAGACGCACCAACACCACCACCTCCAACAATATTGTCTAGTAGTAGTGATGAAAAAGATTTACCTCTAACATCTTTAGCTCGTTGGTAATCCATTTACTATTTTCTTTGTCTTTCTTTAATTTTTTGATTTTCTTCTTCAATATACGAAATCAACAAAGATATGTAAATATCTCTTTCCCAAGGTAACATATTTTCAAGTTCGGTCAAACTGTATTTGTGGTGTTGCATTAAAGCAAAATTTGTTTTATAATAATTACTCAGATTGTCATGACGAAATGTTAACCGAAAAAACTTTCTAACCCTTCCACCTCTATCGTGTGGTTAAACCCACACTTACCACAGGTAATGTTCACATCTTCTTTTAATTTTGGTAAATTCTCTAAAAACTTTTCTACTTTAGAGAATTGTTCTTGGTTCATGCCTTCTACAAATTCTAACATTTCACCAGGTTGTGCTTCATGGCCATAATAAAACTGTTCACCATCGTAAATATACTCGATTGATTGAGCAATCATATTAAAGGTTACTTGACTAATATCTTCATATTTTAGAGAATCTTTAACCACACTAAATTCAGGATATTTCATTTTGATTGAAATCTTTGGTGTGAGTTGAATTTCTGATTCCGCATTTTCTGGAAATGTAACTTGTATTTTTGTTAAATCAATATCTTTTTCCATAATGTGGCCACACTCTTTATCATTAACAATATTATTACACTTGTATTTTGATTCAACAACTTCACCTACAGATTTGGCTCTCAGATTAATAAAATAATATTCAATATCAATAATAGGCAATTTATCGATTTCAATACCTTCTGTAACTGTGCAATTATTTAAAATGTCACGGACACTTTGTTGTACAGTATTTGAATCAGAAGATTCAATGGCCATTAATAAATTCTTTTGCTCTTTTACAAGAAAAGGACGATAACGAATTTTCTTTTTAGATAAAGGCAATTCAAGTTCATAGATTGGTACATCAAGTTTTGGTAAAGCCATAATAACTCCTTATATAATCATATTAAATTTGTAGTTCTTTCTCGTAAAGCTTCAGCACTAAAAGATGCTGATTGGTCTGGAGGACTTATACCAAATTGTGTTAGTTCTGGTCCACCATTTAAAATGCTAGATACAGCAGCAAGGCCAGCATCAACAAACTGCATGCCAAGTGATTGTATAGAATTGTTTTGCCAATATGTGTAAGCAAAAGTTACTGATAGTTTATGATAACCATCACCACTCCAATCTAAATCCATCTGATTCATAGAAATGGGAAATGCATCATACAAATTAATAGAATATGATACTTTATTGGTTACATCATATTGATTAATTGTTAATATGGTTGCATATTCTTGTTTGTAACGAATATTATTGTTGTATAATGGATTAATAAAATTAAGCCAAGCGTCAAACAATATCTTCTGTTGCATGTCATCATCAACAATAAATGTTAAATCAATATCATTATAAGTGTTTAAATATGGAAATTTTTCAATTGGTCCATAAGTTTTTTGTTCTGTAGTGGCAAGTGTTCTGCCCGGTAATTGAGCATTTTCACAACGAAAATTTAATGTCCTTGCACCAGAAACATATGGTATCAACACCAAAGGAATATTAACATTGACATCAAATTTGTTTGGCCTTGCTAGGTCAATACGAAAACTCGATTTAAAGTCGTTGATGCTGCCTGCCATTTTAGTTCCTTATTTGTTCTAATGATTCTTGCCACACTTGCTGAGATTTGGCACCCCTAAACTGCTGTAATGGCAGAAAAGCGGCAATATCCCACTCATTAGGTTGAATGGCAAGTATCTTTGACTGAATGTGACCAGAAAGATAACGTTTAATACAAGGCCGAAACTCTTTAAGGCGTCTGGAGGCGACTAAAATATCATAGGTGACTCTCAACCTGTCAATTTCTCCTGGTTCGCCTTGGACCGCAAATTTAAGTAGTTTACCTAAAAATGCCATCCGATAATTAAATGGCAAATAATGAAGGTTTAGGCCTAAAAAACCATCATTATACTTCTCAATTGCCAATACCATTGGAAAACGGTCATAATATGGCAAATCTTCTTTACCTTTTGGATCGTAGTAAAAACAATATAATTTACCCAATCTAAAATCATTTACTTGCCTAAATCTTTCACGACTCATACCAATTGGTATGCTCGCTGTTCCTTTTAGTTGAGCAATCTTCTGTGCCAGCCAATCTAATGATTGCTTGGACATCACTTTCATTTCTGAAGATGACCGTTCTTTGGCCAATAGTGTAAGTTTAGATTCCATTGAAGTATTTAGTTACAGTCCCAAATGTTCTTCTGTCATTATTTTGAACTCCCAGCCACGGTCTAAACAATATTCTTGAGCGGCTTTCCATTTGGCCTGATTGACACCATATGTTGTAACTTCAGTTATGTATTGTTTGGTAACTCGTTTTCTTGGTTCTGGTGGTACGGTTTGTTTCTTTGGTTTGACCTCTATCATCAATGTTTTCATTGTACCATCTCTGGTTTTAACTTTTACTATGAAATCAGGAAAGTACCGGTGAAAACGATTATCGATTGGAGATTTATAAGGAACAATCAATTCTTCACTTGCCCATGATATAATGTCATCATTCTGGTCGAACCAGTTCATCACTCTACATTCCCATGAAGAGCGATACACAATGTTATTTGAGTCCCCAATATATTTTTGAGGGTTTTTTGGTCTGAATATTCCTTGGTAAGCCATATAAATATGTATATTCAATCTAAAAAGAGAAATCAATGGCCATCATTTCTATTCCAACCTCAATCGGTGGTGTAAGTATACCTGGTACTACAACAAAAGGTCCTTTGGGAGCTTTGTTTGGCAGTAAATATAAAATGGCAAACTATCAGTATCCTAGAGATTTGGGTTCAGCAACCAAAGGCCATGCCATTAAATTTACTATAAATGAAATACAACCAATATCTTTTTCTTCTTCTAAAACAGTATCGGCAGTTGAAGCATTGGGCCAAAAATTAAATTCAGTTGAGTCCAGAGGATTAACTGACCTTGCAAGAAGTGCATGGGACGCATTTTCTGATTTTGGAACCACTTTTACAAAAGATAATAATATAAATTTGAGTCTTACAAAAAGGCAAACACGGCAAGTTGCAACAGTAGCTTTGTATATGCCAGATACAGTAAATTTTCAATATACACCACAATATAATAATTTGGGATTAAGAAATACATTAATCAAAGCAATTCCAAATGCAACAGCTCAAAAAAATATTACGGCAGCTATTGAATCTGATATTACTCGATTGGCTTTAGCAACTCAAGGTTTAGCTTTAAATCCATTGAATCAGTTATTGTTTGATACGATTGATTTTAGGTCATATCAATTAGCATTTACATTCACGCCATATTCTCAACAAGAAGCAGAAGATGTTAAACAAATAATTAAATTATTTAAAGAGGCTGCATTACCAAAAATAACAGATGCTGCTTTTGGTATGTTCTTTATTCCTCCTAGCACATTCAAAATTGATTTTTTATATAATAATGATATAAACAAAAACATTTCTAAAGTGACAGAAAGTGTGATCGACAGTATCGATGTCAATTATGCGCCTAATGGATGGTCAGCACACACAGATGGTGCACCAGTACAAACAACATTGACAATGAATTTCAAAGAAATTGAACTTGTTGACAAGAAAAAAATTGCTCAAGGATATTAAAAATGCAATATTTTGATACTTTACCAAAAGTTCTCTACACACAAAATGGTGTAGCTTCAATCTATACTAATTTATTGGCTCGTGTAAGTGTTATACCACAAATACTTAAAGATCCGTTAATTTATTATTCCTATGATATACAAGAAGGTGATACACCAGAAATTATTGCACACAAATACTATGGTGATTCATATCGTTATTGGATTGTATTGTTTGCAAATGAATTATTAGATCCTCAATGGGATTGGCCAATGACTTCTAGAGTGTTTGAACAATATCTTGCAGATAAGTATCCTTCAACAAATGTATATTCTGAAGTGGAATATTATGAAAAAATAATAACACAGTATGATTCTAATACTCAAACAACCACGGTAAATAATGTTAGAATTGATGAAGATACTTATAATAATTTGCCTGTCACTCAAACAGAAATATATACTTTACCTACTGGACCTGTAACAATAACCACAGAACGTAATGCAGTTAGTATCTATGATTATGAATTTAATCAAAATGAAGCAAAACGAAATATTAAAATTTTAAATTCAATTTACGTTAACCAATTTGAAGAACAATTTAAACAATTGTTGACAACATAATATGGCTGAAATTGTATCTTTTCCTGATGGGGCTGAATCGCCTGGTTTATATTATCCTCAAGACTATAATTTAAAAACTTTAAATTTTTTGACCGCCAATGGTCAACGAATAGAGTTAAAAAGAATTCTAGGAGAGTTTTCATATTATGAAGATATCTACAATTTTGTTTCTTCTGGTTATGTTACGGTAACTGATTCACAAGGTTTTATTGAGTTATTACAGTTAACAGGTAATGAATATATCGAAGTCGTATTCAGTAAAATCAAAAATGATCCAAGTGAAAATGTACAAAAGTTTCGAGTATACAAAGTTGGGCCAAGAGTGCCTGCGGGCAATTTAAATACTGAATTCTATACTTTGTATTTTTGTTCAGAAGAATTACTTTTGTCGGAACAAATTAAAATTAGTAAATCTTATAAAGGCACAGAAATTCATAAGATTATTGAAAATATAGTATATGAACAATTAAAAATAAAAAAAGAAAGAGTGCAAGTAATTGAAAAAACCAAAGGTGTTTATGATTTTATTATACCTCGTTTAAAGCCACTTGAAGCAATCTCTTGGTTATCAACTTACGCTAGGCCATTGAATTATGTTGGTGCTGATATGTTATTCTTTGAAACACAGAATGGTTACAATTTTAGGTCATTACAGTCAATGTATATTGATCCTGTATTTGGAACATACAAATACCAAATGCAAAATTTGCCAGAAAATGTGGAAAGTACACAAGAAAAATTTATGAGTATACTAAATTATGAAATTGTAAAACCTTTTGATGCTTTAGAAGAAATTAGTTCTGGAACATTTGCAAATAAAGTAATAACAATTGATCCATTAACAAGAAAATACAAAACAACAATATTTAATTACAATAAATTTAAACCTCAAGCAAAGACTTTAAATCCAAATAGTCCATCAAATACAATAAAAAATAGACTTGGTACAAATTCAAATGAAAGTTACGATGGAACAATAAAAGTTCTTTTTGGAAATGCCAATCAGCAAGATGTGGCTTATATTAAAGATAAAGAAGCAGGAGTTGCCAAAGATATTTTCGTTGAAACATTTATTCCTTCTAGAACGGCTCAAATTGCTTTAGCCAATTATACAATCATTAAAGCTACAGTACCGGGAAATGCATCAATAACCGCTGGCAGAACGGTGAATATTCAGTTACCATCTTTAAAACCAATGTCTGACGGAAAAGAAATGGATAAATTCTATTCAGGTAAATATTTGGTCACAGCTGTAAGGCATATCATCATACCAACTGGTTATCAAACTGTTTTAGAATTGGCTAAAGATAGTTCAGCACAGGCGTATCAAAACATTAATTATAACTCTGACTACAATAAGGCATTAGAAGGATAATGGAAAATTTTATTGGAAAAGATGGGTTTAATTGGTGGGTCGGTGTTGTAGAAAGCCGAAATGATCCTTTAAAGTTGGGTCGGTGCCAAGTTCGTATCTTTGGTTATCACACAGAAAATAAACAATTAATACCAACATCACACTTGCCATGGGCGGCTTGTCTTGTTTCACCAAATTCAACACAAAATTTTTCTCCACCTAAAGAAGGAGAATATGTCGTAGGGTTTTTTGCTGATGGCGCATCAAATCAAGATCCTGTAATTATGGGTGTATATTCTGGCATAAAACAATCTGCCGGTGGTGATGCAGGTTTCCAGGATCCGAGAACGCCAGCACAAATTGCTGCGGCACCAAAACCGCCAGCTGGTATTATTGTAGAATCAGTAGGACAGCCTACCACATCACCTTCAGCCAGAGGTGTAGTTGCAAATACTCCTCAGGGTCGAGCGGCCAATAATCGTACACACATATGTAATGTGGCAGTAGAGATTAATAAAGATGTTGCCGTGGTTAAATCTGAAGTTATGGGTATTGTTAAGCAAATAAGAACTGCGTTAGAAGGTTTGTGGGCCGGCACATCAAGCACTCCAATTATCGAAGAAGCAAAAGAAATTGCTCTGGCACTAAAAGCAAAAATTAAATTAATACAAAAAGAATTAGAGCCTATTATTGATGAGATACGAGCTTATCAAGAATACATACGGTATCTACAAGATTTAGTTAGATATATACAAAGCCTGCCAGCAGAATTGCAGGCATTATTGGCAAAATGTTTAGCTGAAGCTACAGTTGAATTAAAATCTGCACAACAAGTAGTTAGCACATTAACTGACCAAACTGCTGTGTTAAATGAATTAAAAGCGGAAGTTCAAGCCGTTGTTGATGTACAAGAAGCCGTAGCAAGTTCTAATGTTACATCAATTGTAGTACCACAATTATCATAGGATGAATAATGGCAATAGATAGTTCATGGACAGAACCGGTTGTAGTAGATTCAAAAAATCCACCTGAATATCCTTATAATAAAGCACAACAATCCGAATCTGGTCATTTAATTGAAATGGATGACACACCTAATAGAGAGCGTGTGCGTGTTCAGCATCGTGCAGGTACATTCTTAGAAATGCAACCTGATGGTGAAGTTCATAAAATTTATGGTAATGGCTACGAGATTGTTTTAGGTAACAAAGATGTACAAATCACAGGTCAATGTAACATTACCATTGAAGGTGCCTGTGTTGTAAACATCAAAGGTGACAGCCTAATGAAAGTGGAGGGTAACGTCACCCAACAAGTTAAAGGTGATGTTACACAAACAGTTGATGGCACCACAAAAATAGTTGGTAAAGGTGATGTTGATATTGCTTCGTCTGGTGATATTAGTTTACAAGCACAAGCAATCAATGTCGATGGTCAATTAAATGTTACTGGAAGTGTGGCTGCAACACAAAGTATCTCTGCATTAGGTAATCTAAATGCCGGCCTACAATGTTTTGCTACAGTAGGTATGGTAACAACAGGTTATGTTTCTGCTGGTTCTCCTGTGCCTTTGTATCCTATTCCTGGTTGGGTATCAGGAATTATGGTAACAGATATGGTTCGTACAATGGCAATGGACCGAGTAATTTATGACATACACAATCATGTAGTTTTAAGTAAAGATTTTGGCGTTACTTCTTTACCTACACCTTTAATGTGAGAATATAAATGAGTGTTTTTGGTAGACTAAATTATAACTTTGATTCAACTAAGTTTGGTGCAAACAATGAACTTACTGATGGTCAAAAACTTTCTTTAAATTATCCAAGTCCTTTATATACTTGGCAAGCCAGTGATTTGTCTGGAAGTTCTGTAACAAATTATTTTCAGAATCCACATTCTGCAAATTTGACATTGATGACAAGTTATACAAATCAGTTGCTCACATATTCAAATACTCAATCAATAACATATAATGCAGCACCAACAGAAGCCAATACATTGTATGCTTTGGCTAATAATCTTTTAATCGAGATATCAAGTTTCACAGACCACACCAATAGAATGTCTGGTGTAACAGAATCAACAAACAAACTCACAATACCAGATTATCAAATTGCCATGTCAATTGGTCGGCAAGTTTTACAAATTTGTAATCAAGTTGATGGTGTTCAAAACAATGCACCAATACTTGGCAATTTTACCAGCTTGGCAGTTGTATCAGATGTTTCAAATAGTGTTGTACAATTGAGTAGTAGTGCTGCCACATTAAATGCTAGTTTAATTGTGATTGGTAGTAATACTTATACTAATATATCAAGAGATTCGATGAATACTATTATTGCATCGGCTCAAACAGCGTTTGATTTATTAAATAGTAGGCGAGTAGGTGATACGATATTTTATACAAACTCAATTTCTCTCATTCAAGATTATAACACCATTCTTCAGTTTTCAAATCTCGGCGTAAATTCTTCTTATTTAATTAAAGATTTGGGTATTGGTACAACTAAGTTACAAAACTATTTACAGTATAGTGTGCCATCTGGTTATCCAAATAACATTTATTCTGGCACAAGTACAACAACTACAGGCACAGGCACAAGTGGTGAAGGATTATCGGTTTCTGGTGTGGTTCCTGGAACATATACTTTAGCAACCGTTTCAGTAGATGCTTATGGTCGTGTGACTTTTGCAAACACAGGATCGGCTTCAGCAGCTGTTACAGCAAATTCATTAACAACTTCTAATTTTTCTATATCTGAATCTGGAGGCAAATTAGTATTTAAGTATGGTGCAACTGTAATTGCTTCAATGGGTGCAAACGGAATCTTTATCTCTGCCAATAACGTTATTGCTGGCGGAACTCCATAATGACAATTAATTCTTCTGGCCCAATTAGTTTACTTGGAAATATTTCTGGCCAATCAATAGCATTAGAAACAAATCTTCCTTCTAATGGGCCAGTTAGTCTATTTGATACAAATTTAAGACTTTTAACACAAATACCTAACGGACAAATTGGCATGTTTAATGCTTACGGAAAATCCCTTTCATTTAAACGTATAACATGGCCATCAAATTTATCTGGAGGAAATTTTAACACATTAGGGTCATCCAGAGTAATACTTAATGGACATTATCTAACAAATGGTGGTACAGTTACTACAACATGGACCATGAAGGCGTTTCCGCAAATCGCTTATTCTACATCAATTACCATGTATTTTAGTGGTTTCCCAATGACTAGAAACGTTGATGGTACAGTAACTTTTGGTACTGGCTATTATTGGGGTGCTTATAATCCTAATGCATACAGTGACAGAGCCACTTATTGTTCAATCCAAAGCAATTTACCACAAAACACCGACTCTCAAGTAGCAGGTATGGCATACTATGCTCTCAATGGTGGTGCTGGCGGTGGCAGAACAGTTTTTACTAATGGACCTTCTGGATTTACTGTGGCGGCTTCTATAAGCGGGAACGATGTAACTTGTACTATAACAAATAATACAGGACAAGACCAATGGCTTTACACATATCCTCATAATGGTGGTTCAACTAGGCAAATTTTGTATTGGGGTTGGTATTATGCAAATCCAAGTCCAACTAATTATCTCTTTGATTATTCATTCAACCGTGGTACTTGGAATAACCAATCCTCAAACACATATGGTCTTCCATTATACTCTTACATACAAGTTACTTTGAATAGTACAACATACAATATTTACAAAGCACACCAAAGTGGTGCAACACAAGCAAATGTAATTAGTGATATAAAAACTGGATTGGAAAATACTTTAAGTGGTATTGCAACCATTAATAATTATACAAATGGCGTTGAAATAGTTTCTAATACAACACCAACTATAAGTTATACATACTATTTTCCAGACGGAAGCGCTTTTGTTAACGGAACTGATCCAAGTTATTATGGATCTAGTAATTTTACACCCACACTAACATAATCATTTTTAAAAAAATAAAACAATGCCAGAAAACCAAAATTTACCAAATAAACCGCCTAACCCACCACCACCACCTTCTGAAACAATACCGCCAGAACCAGATGGAAATAATTATCCTCCAGCAATTACCTAAAAGCGTAATAAATAAAGAATGGCAAGCTTAACTAGAATCTACTCCGATATCGATTTTACATTTACCAAAAAGCCGGTAACAGCTGATGTCGCTTTGAGTTTTGATGCTCAGGCGGTTATTCGTTCTGTCCGTAATCTATTGTTGACTAGGCACTATGAAAGGCCTTTTAATCCAGACCTAGGTTCAAATATTGACGCTATGTTGTTTGAAATGGTTTCTCCTCTGACAGCCAACAGTTTGGAAAGAGAAATTCAAAATGTGATAGAAAACTATGAGCCGAGAGCAAGAGTGGATAGTATCGCAGTATCTGCACAACCAGACAAAAATGCGTATAATGTTACTATAACATTTTACATAGAAAATGCTACATTACCAACCACAGTAACACTTCTTTTAGAGAGAAATAGATAAGATGGCAGGCGCTAATTCCAATATTCAAATAACAGATTTGGATTTTAATACGATTAAAACCAATCTGAAACGATATCTACAATCACAAGACACACTAAAAGATTATAACTATGAAGGTTCTGCACTTTCTACACTTTTAGATATTTTGGCTTACAATACACAATATAATGCTTATTATTTAAATATGGTGGCCAATGAGATGTTCTTAGATTCAGCTATTCAACGCCAATCAGTAGTATCTCATGCCAAGATGTTAAACTATACTCCTACGTCTGCATCAGCACCATCTGCAGCAATTAACTTAAAGATTAATCAAGTTACAGATTTAGCTGTAACATTACCAAAATTCACGAACTTTATCTCAGAAGCCATTGATGGCGTCAACTATCGTTTTGTGACGGTGACAGACACTACTGTAAATACAAATACAGTCAATCAAACGGCCACATTTTCAAATCTGACAATTAAACAAGGTGAGCCTGTTGACCTTACTTTTAATTATGATGCAACTCAAAATCCTTCAATGATTTTTGAGATGCCAGACTCCACAATTGATACTTCAACATTAACTGTAACAGTTCAACAAAGTATTTCAAATACATATTCAGAAGTATATTCATTAGCCGAAGCGTATTTACAATTAGATTCTTCTTCTGCTGTATATTTCTTACAAGAAGGACCTAATGGTAACTATCAAATTTACTTTGGTGATGGAGTTTTAGGTAAATTATTAACTGATGGTAATCAAATAATTGTTTCGTATATTACTACTAGTGGTATTGCAGCTTATGGTGCCAATAATTTTGTTTTAATGGATAGTATTGCCGGATATTCAAATACAGTCATCACACCAATTACAGCAACAACTCAAGGTGCAGAGAGGGAATCACTTGATTCTATTCGTTACACAGCACCAAAAGCATATTCTGCTCAAGGCCGTGCAGTAACAAAAGAAGATTACATTTATCAAATTCAAAATAATGCTGGAATAATTCCAATTGAATCGGTGAATGTTTGGGGTGGAGAAGAAAATGATCCTCCCGTATATGGTACAGTTCTTGTTGCAATCAAACCAAGAGGTGGTTATGTATTAACAGAATTACAAAAGCGTATTGTTGAAAATGAAATTATTAAACCAATTAGTGTTTTAACTGTTGTACCAAAAATAGTAGATGTTGATTATACTTATTTGGTCATTACATCAAATATATTATACACTCCAAGATTGACCACATATACTGCAACACAATTAGAAAGCCAAGTATTAAGTGCCATTCAATCATTTGGTAACAATACATTAAACACATTTAATTCAACATTTAAATTATCATCTTTAATCTCTACTGTACAATCTGTGAGTCCTTCATTTATTACGAATGATGCCTCTATCCTTTTACAGAAACGATTTGTTCCAGATTTATTAAATTCAACAACATATACATTTAATTTTGATACATCTTTAAAGAAAGATATCTATTCTGGTAGTATAACAGCCAGCCCAACGTTTCAAATGAGAGATTCAAAAAATAATAATGTTATTAGAGAGGTTGTTTATTTGGAAGAAACACCGGCGTCCACGTCAACGGTTGAATCAATTTCAATTGTAAATTCTGGTTTTAATTATACATCAATACCAACAGTTACTATTGTTGGTGATGGCTCTGGCGCCACTGCTACTGCCACAGTTATTAATGGTCAAGTTGTGAGTATTGAAATTATAAATGCAGGTTCAAACTATACTCAAGCATTAGTTCAAATATCTGGTGGTGGAGGTTCATTAGCATCTGCATACGCTGTGTTAACAGGAAATATAGGAACATTAAGAACATATTATTATAATAATGGCATTAAAACAGTTTTAAATCCTGTAGCCGGAACAGTAGATTATAATGCCGGGACAGTAACATTAACTGCCTTTAATCCAACAGAAATTAATAATTCAACTGGTGTTTTAAGTATTCAAGGTGTGCCAACTTCTACAATTATTTCATCAAGCAGAGATAAAATTGTCACTCTTGATACAAGTGATCCAAATTCAGTTAACATAAACATTACTGCTAGAACATAATGTCTTTAAGTAAAAAAACTTCAGTACAAATTGCTCAACAACTTCCCGAATTTGTTCGGGATGATAGTAACTATGCAAATTTTGTACTTTTCTTAGAGGCATATTACGAGTGGCTTGAAACTCAATATACAGCCAATGCCAATAGTACCATTGTTAGCACGACAAGCCAAGGTATAACGTATGGATCAAAAAACATTTTAAATTATATTGATGTTGATGAAACACTTGATGATTTTGTTCAATACTTTATTAATGATTTTCTTCCATATGTGCCAGCTGAAATTTCTACAGACAAAAGAAAATTATTAAAAATATCAAAACAATTCTACCAATCAAAAGGTACTGAAAAATCATATAAGTTTTTGTTTAAAGCATTATATAATGCTGATGTAGAACTTTTTAATACTAACGATGCCATTTTGCGAGCATCTGATGGTAAATGGATTGTTCCAAAATATTTAAGAATTGATTCAACCAATTCAAATTGGTTGTCCTCGCAAGGCTTAAAAATTTTTGGTGAAACTAGTAAATCATACGCAACAATAGATTATGTAAAAATTGTTGATGATAGAACAGAAATATACATTTCAAATATTCAAAGACAATTTGATGCTGGTGAAAATATTACAGTTGTAGATAATAACAACGTTGTAGTTTATTTTTATGATGGTGAAGTTTATATACAAGGCCAAGGTGAAATACCTATGGCAGCAATGCCATTAACGGAAAAAATTACTGGTGTAATTTCAGTGATTACAATTAATCCAAATTATAAAGGTTTGTTTTATAAATCTGGTGATCCAGTAGTTGCTTATGGAGGTTTAAATCCTGAAAAAATAAATCCTATAGGTCTTTCTGCTGAAGTTGATGAAATAACCAGCGGCACTTTAAATGCACTTGTTGTAGTAAATCCATCACATGGATATAGAACATTCCCAAATACAACAATGACCATATCAGGAGGAGGCGGTACTGGTGCCAATGCACGAATATCTTTAATAGACGATTCTAAGTTTGCAAATATTAATTTAATAACAAGTAATACATTAGGTGCAGTTGCTAATGTTTTATTGGGAAACACAACTCATCCTGCAACATACACATTTGGCGGAAATGGAGTTGTTGCTCCAGGAAATACAAATACCACTCTAGCAAATACATTAACTTTTAAAACTTTTGTGGTGGCGCCAATTGGTTCCGTACAAATTACCAGTTCAGGTATAGGTTACACTGGTACACCAACAATTACAGCACAGTCAACTTATGAAACTGATTATGGCACAGACAATTTCAGTTTTCTTGGCATATTACAACCAATTCAAATTGTTAATGGTGGTGTAAATTATGGCAATTCAAATACTATAACAATTGAAGGAGGTACAGGATTTGGTGCATATGCAAATATTACAGTAAATGCAGCAGGTTCAATTATTTCCGCAAATTACATTTATGGCAGTTCAAATAGTGCATATCCTTTAGGTGGACTTGGTTATGATCTTAATTATTTACCTACGGTAAACATATCTTCATTATCTGGTGCAAATGCTTCTTTAATAGTACCCGGTGTAATGGCATTGGGAGCAACATTTTCACCAACAACAGATTCTATTGGTTCGATACGAACAATTAATATTATTGATGGTGGTGAAGATTATGTTTCTACACCAAATTTATCATTAAAAGTTGCTGATGTGGCCGTAACAAATGTTTCTCTTTTATATACAATGACTTCTGGCGATTTAATTTATCAAGGCACATCATTAAGTAGTAGTTATTATGCTTACATTGATTCTACATTAAAATTAAGCACAGCATCACCACCAAATATAGCAAATGATGTGTATCAGATTAGAACTTACGAATATGTTGGTTCTTATAATTCTAGTTTACCATTAAAAGTTGATAAAACTGTTGGAAATACAATCTATACTTTAGTTATGATTCCCAATAATGCATATGTGAATCAATTTGGAAGTCCAACATCAATCAAACAATACGGAGATGGTACAGCAAGAGCCACAGCATCTTTTTTAGGTGGATTAGTTACTGGCCAAGGCCGGTATCTCAATGATGATGGCCATCTTTCTTCTCTAGGTAGAGTATTAGAAAGTGAAAACTATAACAAATACACATATATTTTGTCTACCACACAGGCAGTTGCAAAATATAAAGAATTAGTATTAAATCTGTTACATCCTTCTGGTATGAGGATGATAGGTCGTAATTTATTAAAATCGGCCAATTCTTTCAACATGGCTTCTGAAGATGCATTACAAATAGGTTATCCACTATCCTATGTTGCTGGTTCTGCTGCTTATGCTACACTATCTGTTGTGGCCACCTCATCAACAATCAGTAACAACATCATTAAATTAACTAATGTCATTTCTGGTAATATTGGTAACACAATATTTGCCAATGATATTATAGAATTTAGTGCTACAAACAATATTCGAGCCTATTCAACCATTACTAATGTCGATTGGTCAAATAATCAGATTTATATGCAAGATAATGTGTTTTTAACGTTTGCAAATGTTGCTTTTGCCTCTATAGGTTCATCTTCAAACGTCATAAATATAAACACCTTGACTGGACAATATGATGGTAATTTTAGAGATTTGACACAATCCAACAATATATTCTTTGTTGGTGACACAATTTCTTTAAATAATGGCGGAACGTTCTATACGATTACTAAGAGATTTGCCAATGGCAATTTCTCAATAAATAATAGTTCTTTAGGACCCATAGCAAATACAAGAATTACCGTCAATAAGAATGCTAATACACAGTCAGTAATAATTTATGGAGATGTAGGATTGTATGACACTCCACAACTAGTAACAGAAAATGAGGAATCACTCATGACAGAAAGTGATCTCTTTATATTAATAGGGTAAAAAAATGCCAACAGTAAAAATATCAGAACTACCAGAAATATACCACTTAAGCACCAACACAGAAGCAACTTTAGTTGTTGGTGTTGATTTGGATACAGGCACGACTGGAAAAATAAATGTGGCGACTTTAGGTGAAGGCCTCTACGCCTTTCAGCCATTAAAGGTAGGTCAAAATCAAGTTTTATTCTCAAATACAATTGGTCAATTTTCAGGTAATTCCAATACTTATTTGCAAATCAATAACCAAAACTTTAATTCTAATGGTTCCTCTGACTATGTAGCATCAGCAAGTGATTCTGATAATACAAACAAGTATATTGATATGGGTATTAATGGCCCAACATTTAATGATCCAACATATACTTCAATGAAGCCATATGATGGTTATGTGTATGTTCGTGGTACCACAGACACCAGCACGACAGGTAATCTAGTTATTGGTACCGCATCTTCTTTTGCAAACATTGTTTACATTGTTGGTGGCACAGTTACCAATAACATTGTTGCTCGTATGACCAAAACTGATTTACAGTTGTCTGCTGGTTACAATATTAAATTTGGTGACGGATCTATACAATCTGTTGCCGCTAGTCCAGTAAATTATTCTCAGGCGGCTTTTACATTAGCCAATAACACTTCCGTTTTATCTCAAGCCGCATTTAATGTGGCCAACACATCATCCGCAAATACATTCATAACTCAAGGTGTTGATGCTAGTCAGAATGTAAGGCTGGACTTTAGTAATACTCGTATGACCATTATTGAAGGTACTGATGCAAGCCAAAATGTAAGGTTAGATTTTAGTAACACTCGTATGACCATTAATGATGGTGTGAATGATACACAAAACAGTAGAATAGGTGTAGTTGAAAGTGTTAATTTTAGCCAAAATGCTAGAATGATCATTATTGAAAATACGGATGTTAGCCAAAACATTCGGTTGGCTTTCAGTAACACCAGAATGGACATTATTGATGGTGTTAATGCCAGCCAAAATGTAAGGTTGGATTTTAGTAATACTGCAATCAATGCTACTGATGGTAAAATGCAGTCGGCTTATAATACAGCTAATAGTGCATTACCTAATACAACAGGCACATTTGCTGGCACTTTAAATATTTTAAATAACCTAACAGTTAATGGTACTGTTGTTTTGGCCAATACAAATTTTGCTAATACAGAAGCTGCCTTTAGAATTACAGCAACCGGCAGTTCACGAACTCCAACACAAGCCGGCACACTAATGCAATTGACTGGCAAAGCAAACACGGCAGCTAGAGTGTTGATTGATTCTTTTGGTACAACACAAAATACAGCATACTCCGTTATTGCTGGTAGAAGTGCCAGAGGTACAGTAGATTCACCAACACCAACACAGAACAATGATATTCTGTTGCGCCTTGCTGGTAACTCTTATGGCACCACAGGATATGCGCCATTTGGTGCAGCAAGAATTGATTTTGTTGCTACTGAAAATCAATCAGATACAAATCGTGGTTCTAGAATCATATTCTCTAATACACCAAATGGTTCAAATGTTATTAATCAAATTGCTTCATTTAATGCCGATTCTGTTGAATTTTCTGGTGCTGTAGGGCCAGAAAAAGGATTCATTTATACACCAAATATTTACCCAAGTTCACAAACAGCAATTACAATTGACTTTGCAAACAACTCAGTTGTTCGTGCTCAAACTGCAGCCGGATTAGTTGTAACACTTTCAAACTTTATTAGAGGTAAAGTAGTTGAAGCTTGGATTACGAATACTAATGGTGGCAATCAAACATTTACTCATGGTTGTTCTGCAATTAATTCAACAGTCAACTCAACTACACATACAATTCCAGGAACATCAAGTATTTTTGTAAGATACTGGTGTATGGATGGAACATTAGCAAATACTTTTGTAGCTATTACCTAATAGGATCATATAATGCCAGTTTTAACCGCCAATTCGTCACTACTGACATACTCTAGTAAGTTGTATGAAGTATTACAATACTATTTTGCGCCCTCATCAACTGACGCAGAATATGTTGATGTGCCCAATAGTTTATATGCTTTTCTTGGTAGAGTAACTCCGTGGCCAGATCCTTTTAATCCTCCACCACCAGAACAAAGTCAAATTGCAATTAAAGAAACATTTAAAAATATTATTGCTGTAAAGAAAATAATTTCATCAGATATTTCTCCTGTTGTACCAAGAAGGGATTGGAAAACGGGCACAATTTATGACTATTATGATGACAGAGTAAATATGTTTACTTTAGATGCAAATAATTTGGTCTCTAAAAATTTCTATATTAAAAATAGATATGACCAAGTGTTTATTTGTCTATGGAATAATCGAGGTGCAGCATCAACTGTTGAACCTCAACTATCTCCAGGAACGTTTGATTCAACTTTTTTGATACAAACAGCTGATGGATACAAATGGAAATTCATATATTCAATTGATGCCGGTATAAAACAACGATTTTTGGATGAAACCTGGATGCCTGTGCCAGTAGGGTTTAATGTGCCAAATCCACAATTAGCTTCTGCAGCTGAAGGACAAATTGACGTTATCAATATTACGACAGTTGGCCAAGGATATCAATCTGGCGGTGTTGATGTTATTATAACTGGCGATGGAACTGGTGCGGCCGCTTCTCCAGTCGTTAATGTGGCAGGCTATTTGACCGATATGGTAATGACTAACCCAGGTTCAGGTTACACATATGCCAACACAACAATAACTCCAGCAACAGGATTTCCAACACCAAATGTGGCGGCTGTTGCTATGACGCCAGTTTCTCCTGTTGGTGGCCATGGATTGGATCCAATATCTGATTTGGGTTGTAACAATGTGATGGTAACTATAGAGTTTATACAAGACGAAGGTGGAGATATTCCTACGGATATTACATATTATCAACTAGGACTAATATTAGATCCATCATCACAACAAACAACACCATACTATTGCTTTGGTGACATCTATGACACAACAAAACATTTTACTGTTTCACCTGGAACAGGTTCATTTGTTAGTGGACAAACAATTTATCAAGGTGCAAGTTTAGCATCTGCAACATTTACAGCTCAAGTTGTTAGTTTTAATACAACAAATAATATTTTGAGAGTCATAAATACAAATGGAACACCAGTTTTAAATGATGCTCTTATTCAAGATGCAATTGGTGCAGTGAACGTGGCGGTTCGAACTTTACTGGCCACAGAAGAACCAGACTTTATTTTATACTCTGGATACATGACATATATAGAAAATAGAACGGCTATCGAAAGAAGTCCTGATGGTACAGAACAATTCCGTTTAGTATTAAGATTTTAATTTTGGAAAGAAAAAATGGCAACCAATTTTACTGGCGACTTTAACGTAGATCCTTATTATGATGATTTTGATGCAGCTAAAAATTATCATAGAATACTTTTTAAACCAGGATATGCAGTTCAAGCTCGTGAATTAACACAATCACAAACTATTCTTCAAAATCAAATTACTAGTTTTGCTGATGCCATTTTTGCTCAAAATACACCTATTTCTGGCGGTAAAGTAACAGTAAATCAAAACGTATATTATTTAAAATTAAACACTACAGTTGGTACAACAACAATCTCTGCTGAAAATTTTGCTGACGGCACAATTACAAATGCCGATTCAAGTATTGTTGCCAAAGTAATTTATACGGTTGAAGGAACAACAACTAGTTCTGGTACTGCAGGCGATCCTCCCACATTAATTGTATCTTACATTACTGGTTCTCATTTTGTAAGTGGTGATACAATTTATCTTGTAGATTCAAATTACACAGCAACTTTAATAACAGAAACAGTTACAAATCTTGCAACGGGGTTAAGTTCTGTGGCATCTATTTCTGATGGTATTTTTTATGTTAAAGGTAATTTTGTTACTGTATCAGAAACAACTATTGCTTTAGAAAAATATAGTTCAACACCATCATTACGTGTTGGTTTAAATGCATCTGAAAGCATTTATAATTATACTGATGATACTAGTTTATTGGATCCAGCATTAAATGCTTCCAATTATCAATCGCCTGGTGCCGACCGTTATAAGATTGCATTATCATTGGAAACACGACCATTAGAATTAGGTAATGATGATGACTTTATTGAATTGGTTCGTTTAGAAAACGGTTCAATACTTAAGCAAGTTAATGATACTGTTTATTCTGTTATTGATGATTATTTTGCCAAACGCACCAGTGATACGAATGGTGATTTTATTGTCAAAGACTACACATTAACACCTAAAGCGAATACAAGTAACACTGAATTATATAACTTAGGTATTTCAAAAGGTATTGCTTATGTTCGTGGTTATCGTTTAGAAACTCAAAGTGATGTGACATTGACCAATGCCCGTGCGAGAACAACAACATCAGCAAACAATAATCCAACATATATTGATTATGGTAATTATTTCTATGTTAATTCTGCCAATGGTGTATTCGATGTGACGACACTTGGTGCAGTCAATTTTCACACCGTCACAAAATCAAATGTTGTCACAACAAATACAACCACATATAATTCAACATTAGCTGCAACTGGTTATATTCGTAATTTAACATTTTCTAGTACTACAAATACTGCCAATGGTGATGCTTACATTTATAAAGCATATGTGTTTGGCCTACAGAATCAAACATTGTCAGGTAATGTAGCAAGTCTTTCGGCTAATAACACTTATATTACATTACCATATACACCTAAATTTTCATCAAACGCTAATGCGTATTACGGTGTAACCGTTTCTATTGACCAAGGAACTTCTGCTGGAGATAGTAGAAAAATTATTAATTATTCTGTGTCACCAAGCGCTAAAATAGCATTTGTTGATAGTCCGTTTACGGTTGCACCAGATACAACATCTGTATTTACATTGCGTTTTGATGTAACTGATTATGAGTCAATTGTTGAAGCAACACCTGGCACACCATATAGTATTACAGCAAATTGTGCAATTGATAATTCAAGTAAAGAAGTCACAAATGATTCAGCATCTGATACTGTACTACAAAATCAAAACAATCCAGAATTATTGTTTAATTTAGGTAATCGGTATATTGAATCTGTAACTGACACCTCTTATACCACAACTCAAGTATTTCGGGATGTTTCTTTTGGTACTTCTGGTCTTAATACTACTGCCGCTTTAAATTTTAGCCCAGCTACAATTTCCGTTTTATCTTTTCCAATTACTCAGAATGGCACACTCACACCAGATGTCATTACACAAAACTTTCAAATTATCGTTACCGATCCATTGTCTAGTGGTCTCAGAGCAGGCCAAAATGTGCCTTGGACAACAGGAAGTCGCACCGTAACGATTTCGGGTAGTGGATCAACTGTAACCTTCACAACTCTAACAAGCGACCTAGGTGCGTTTACGGCAACCATTATTGCCAAAGCATCTGTAAGAAATGGTAATGATACCAGTTATGTGTTAAAAGCCAAAAACCTGAAAACAACGGATAATGCAGCTGTTCATATAACAGGAACCACAGTTGCAATCTACACAAAAGTTGATTTGACATATGGACAAGTATATGTGCAAAATGCTGGTTTAGTTTCTGCAGGACAACCACAAAAATTATACATCACAGACGTTAAACGTATTGTAAAAATTATTGATACTAAATCATCCGCAACAGCTGCTACCAATGCAATGTTGACAGATCCTTCTTTTGATGTTACAAATCGATTCTTGTTTGATAATGGTCAAAGAGATTCGTATTATGATTTTGCAACACTTACTTTAAAAATTGGCCAAACACCAATACAAGGTAATATGTTGGTGTTGTTGGATTATTATGAAACAACTGGTGGTGATGGTTACTATTCTGTTGGCTCTTATTTGGCACCAGTTTCTTCTTCACCCGAAAATTACGAAGAAATACCAAGTTATACTGCTGTTTCTGGTACCACATATCAATTAAGGGATTGTTTAGACTTTAGGCCATCGTTAAAAGGTGTTCCGAATACAGATTGGGATATTAGAACTAGTGATGCACTAGGTGTCAATAAAAAAGGCGTTTATATACCTGTTGATTTAAGTACATTTCTTTCTGATTATACCAATTATTTGGGTCGTTACGATAAATTAGTATTGAGTAAAGATCGTGCATTTGAAATTATTCAAGGTACACCTTCTGATGACCCTTTATTACCGGCAGAACCAGATGGCGCATTGGTTGTTGCAAATCTATTCCACGATCCGTACACAGCTTATATTCCAAGTGAAGTATCCACTGGAATATTGCCAAATCTTTCTATTGAAAAAGTAAAACATAAACGTTGGTTAATGAGTGACATTACAGGATTAGAGAACAGAGTAAACAATCTTGAATATTATACAGCTCTTAATCTCTTAGAGAAAAATGCAGCTGCATTACAAATTCCTGACACCAATGGTTTAAATCGTTTCAAAAATGGTATTTTAGTTGATGACTTCTCTGGTTACTCAACATCAGATACAAACAACAATGATTATCTGGTTACTGTTAATCGTAGAACAAAACAGATGACAGCATCACAGAATGTTTCTAACTTTCCATTACAATCATTATCACTTGTGTATAACATGGGCCAGATAGATTCAACAAGTGCCAATAATTTAAATTATAAAATTTCTAAATCTGGTGCTTCTAATTTCTATACATTACCATACACAACATCGAATGTTGTTACACAGCCAATTGCCTCTCGTACAGTCAATTTGAATCCTTTTGCTGTATCACTCAAAGAAGGTATAACAACTTTAAGTCCTCCAATGGACAATTGGGTTGATACACAAAAATCTCCTGATTTATTAATTGTTGATCCTAATTTACAAGTATATCGTGCAAGCGACCAAGTTAATGTGTTACAGGTAGGGGATTGGAAAACTACTGTTGCAACAACAACAGTTGCTACAATTGGTTCTGGTAGAAACTGGTTTACCAATCAAGTAACAAATTATATTCAAGAACAACAACAAACTGTTTTAGGTTATTATGATAAACTTAATTCAAGTTATGTTGAAACCTCTGGTTACATTCAAGACGTTAGTATTCTTCCTTATATTCGCCAACAATTTGTATTCTTTAATTCTTATGGATTATTAGTTAATACTTCTGTTAATGCTTATTTTGATAACGTACAAGTTAATAAGTATATTCGTAAACCAAACATATTAGAATTAACTAATGTTTCTGGTGAATTCCAAGATGGTGATATCATTGGTTATTTTGCTGGTGGTAATTTTACACCAATTGCAAAAGTTCTCTCATATTACAGCTATCCAGGAACAACCAATGTACGTTTATATGTAATTGGTGATATTGTTAATATGAATTTTAATACTGGAGCTTCAGTCCGCAATGCACAGTTTAATACATCTGGTCAATATCAAACAACAACTGCAAGTGGTGTAATTAATTCCTATACTCATTTGGGTGGTTTAATTACAAATGCAAATACAACAAGTACAATTACATTATCACCTCTTGCTTCAAATACAACTAACTTCTATGCTGGCAATACATTATATGTAATTAATGGAACTGGTGTTGGTCAATCTGCCAATATCACCTCATACAATGGCACCACTAAGTTGGCCACATTAGGCAGTTCTATCACAGCAGCCAATGGTGATATTTACTCTATTGGTTCATTAAAGACCAATGAAGTTGGTATGATTTCTGGTGTATTTTCTATACCTGGCGGCACATTCAATACGGGTGAAAGAACATTTAGAATTGATAATAGCATTAACAATAATTTAGATAGTGCAACAACTTATTCTGAATCAACATTTTTTGCTTCAGGACTACAAGCAACAAAACAAGGTCTAAATTATGCTTCTTCTATTGATGCCGCAAAGAATACATTTGTTAGCACAGCAACAAGAGAAAATACAAGCTCATACACATATACTGTAGTTTGGGATCCTGTTGCACAAACATTTATTATAGATAAAGAAAATTATCCTAATGGTGTATTCATTGATTCTGTCAAATTATTCTTTAAAACAAAACCAACAACAGGCTTTGCGCCAGTAACAATGTCAATTGTTGGTACCACCAATGGTTATCCAAATGGCGAAACTTTAGATAATTCACAGGTGGTATTAACATCTGAACACATTAACGTTTCAGATGAGCCACATTATTTAAATCCTGCAACCTATACATTGTTTAAGTTCCCAGCTCCTGTATATTTGGAAGCCAACAAATTGTATGCGTTCATTGTTAAGTGTCCAACATCAAATGAATATACAATTTATACTGCTCAATTGGGTGATACTGCAATTGCATCAACAACAAAAAATTTACCAACCGATACAACACCAATTACAATAACTAAGATTAATTCGGCACCTTATGTTGGTTCTTTGTTTGTTTCTCAAAATCTACAAACATGGACTGCTGACCAAAATGAGGCAATGATGTTTGTAATGAATCGTTGTGTATTCTCTAAAACAGTAACTCCAACATTACAATTTGTTGTACCTAATAGATTACCATACAGAAAAATTGTTGAAAATGATATTAACTATTATTTAAATCCTAATACAGTTTCAA
>Ga0209296_1000704_pt1 | contig 28555 bp, 25 predicted proteins | sample S_130206_EF_Meta_FD_187319 | JGI IMG/M metagenome (GOLD analysis project Ga0209296, IMG submission 187319) | Freshwater microbial communities from Lake Simoncouche, Canada to study carbon cycling - S_130206_EF_MetaG (SPAdes) (version 2) | ecosystem: Environmental > Aquatic > Freshwater > Lake ... | reverse complement strand
ATGAGAATTCTAAAATTCAAATCATTGAGTTTTCTTTCAAACGCTTTAAAAAATTAGCTAAGCGTATGATCGCTTCGTATCCTCTTCTTCGTACCAAAGCAGATACTGATGATCTTCTGCAAAACTTCATCATCCGGCTTAGCAAAGCCATCGATTCAATCGTACCAAATAATAGTCTAGATTTCTTCCAGCTTGCATCTGTATTAATGCGCAATGAACTAATCGATATGGGTAGAAAACTATTCGGCAAAGATGGCGCCAAGAAGGATTTTGAACAATCCATGGATCCAAAATTTCTCGATGCCAAGGAACCAGGGGAAGGGCCTTCAGGTATTTCAGAGTGGGTCGAATTTCATGAATCAATCGGTAAACTTCCTGATGATGAAAGGGCTGTTTTTCAACTGATTTTTTATCAAGGGTTCTCTCACGACGAAGTTTCCAACCTCCTCGGCATTTCTATCAAAACTGTTTTTCGGCGGTGGACCAAAGCTAAATTAATCCTTTCAGATAAGTTCGTTTAAATTAGCTTGAGAAGCAGAGACACGGAAAAGACAGAAGAAAATGCATTTTAGCCACGGAAGGACACGGAAAAGATAGGCAGAAGAAAATACATTTTAGCCACGGAAGGACACGGAATTTCACGGAAAAAAGCAGAAGCAGAGACACGGAAAAGATAGGCAGAAGAAAAGACATTTTAGCCACGGAAGGACACGGAATTTCACGGAATAAGACAGAAGCAGAGACACGGAAAAGACAGACAGAAGAAAAGACATTTTAGCCACGGAAGGACACGGAATTTCACGGAAAAAAGCAGAAGCAGAGACACGGAAAAGATAGGCAGAAGAAAAGTCATTTTAGCCACGGAAGGACACGGAATTTCACGGAAAAAAGCAGAAGCAGAGACATTGAAAAAAGTAAGAAAAGACAGAAGATTAGACACGGAAAAGATAGGCAGAAGAAAAGTCATTTTAGCCACGGAATAGAAACAGAAGAAAATTAGCTAGGCAATAAGTTGATGGAATTGGAACACAAAGAAATTACAGAACAGATCATCGGCGCTTCTTTTGAGGTTTTTCGAGAGCTTGGTTACGGGTTTTTAGAACGAGTTTATCAACAAGCCATGAAAGTGGAATTGGAGCTAAGGGGATTGAAAGTTGAAATCGAGGTTGACATTGAAGTGCAATACAAAAATCAGGTGGTTGGCAACTATCGAGCTGACATCCTAGTCAATGATTGCGTGCTCGTAGAACTAAAAGTATCCCCTTCAATCGATAGTCGGGATGAAGCACAATTACTAAATGAATTGAAGGCAACTGGAATCAAGATCGGGCTACTTCTTAACTTTGGTAAACAAAAAGCAGAGTTCAAGCGTCTTGTGTTCTGATTCGTTTTATTTTCCGTAGCTAAGTCTTCAGCTTAAAAACTGTGTCGCTTCTATCGCTGCAATTTAATCTATTGAGTTTGTGGTTGTTCTTTTCCGTGTTATTCTGTGAAATTCCGTGGCAAAATCTTCTGCTTAGTATTCAGCTTAAAAACTTTGTCGCTTCTATCGCTGCAATTTAATCTATAGAGTTTGTGGTTGTTCTTTTCCGTGTTATTCCGTGAAATTCCGTGGCAAAATCTTCTGCTTAGTCTTCTTCTTTCTGCTTTGCCGTGGCTGTTTATTAAGGCATAATGCGGACATGAACCAATTTGCAAACCTCATCGAGCCGAGACCCAATTTCGTTACCCATTTGGAGTGTGGCTTAACGGGTGAAGTCTATCCCAAAGAACAAGTCCATGGTTTATCCAAGGCGGGTAGGCCCTTATTAGTGCGTTATGATTTGAAGAAAATCGCGCAAGCAGTGAGTAAGGAAACTATCGCAGCTAGGCCCTCGGATTTTTGGCGCTATCGTGAGTTTCTTCCTGTCAAGCATGCAGCAAATATTGTGAGCTTGGGTGAAGTTATCACACCTGTTCTTACGATGCCCAAGATTCAAGCGGGCAAGGGTACACTTTATGTGAAGGATGAAGCTAGGCTTCCTACCGGGTCGTTCAAGGCTCGTGGATTATGCATGGCGATTTCAATGGCGAAGGAGTTGGGCATAAAAAAAGTTGCGATGCCCACCAATGGAAATGCTGGCGCAGCTTGCTCTGCTTATGCATCGAAAGCTGGAATTGAGAGTTATATTTTCTGCCCGGAAGATACGCCAACAATTAATGTGCGGGAAATCGATCAGCAAGGTGGGAAGGTTTGGTTGGTGAATGGGTTGATCAATGATTGCGGGAAAATTGTTGGTGAAGGGAAGCAGCCACAGGGTTGGTTTGATATGTCGACTTTGAAAGAGCCCTATCGAATTGAAGGGAAGAAGACGATGGGGTTGGAGCTTGCGGAACAGTTTCAATGGCAGATGCCTGATGTGATTTTATATCCGACTGGGGGTGGCACCGGCCTTATCGGAATGTGGAAGGCATTTAAAGAGCTTCAAGAGATAGGTTGGATCCAGGGGAAGTTGCCTCGCATGGTGGTGGTGCAGTCGAGTGGTTGTGCGCCGATTGTTAAGGCATGGGAAGAGGGAAAAGAGCATGCAGAGGTTTGGCAGGGGGCCAAAACGATTGCGTGGGGAATTCGGGTACCGGTTGCCGTGGGTGATTTTCTGATGATTCGTGCGGTGAATGAGAGCAAGGGTTTTGCAACGATGGTGGATGATGAAGCGATACTTCGTGCGCGAAAAGAGTGTGCAGAGAAGGAGGGCTTTTTGATGTGTCCGGAAGGCGCTGCAACTTTTGCTGCGTATCAGAAGGAATTGAAGTCTGGAAGAATCAAGAATGATGAATCAGTGGTGATGTTTAATTGTGCTTCGGGCACGAAGTATGAACTTCCTGAGGTAACCAATCAATTGGATCGAAACAAACCTATTCCTTATGAAGAATTGTAATGTTTTCTTTTACAAGGGTTAATAATTCGAGATGAGAAAAAGTAAGGTGAAGAAGATGGGTTTGATAAAGTAATAAATAACGGCTGAATTTCTCTTATCTATCTTCCCTAATCTTGCAACTCATGCAAGAAGCCAAGGGATGGATAACTCGCCTTTTCATGGGGTGAGTTCTTTTGGTAAAAAATACAAACGATTACAAAACTGCTTGGTGTGCCCTGTTCGACAAGGAGGTCGAGTTTGGCAATTCGCTGGCGCATACGCCATAAATTGATATTTGCATTCTGCCTAACTGCAGGGATTATAATCCTGTTGCTGGGTGGTACATTGCAGGGTTTATGGTCGTATTATCTGACGATGAATAGTATTCGTGGGAATGTCGCGGAGTTAAAAACAGCGGAAGAATTAAAAACAGCGTTGGCGAAAATGACGGTGCCTGGGGATCTTGGAAAGTTGTTGGATGAGCCTGAAAAATTGCACCGGGATATAACGCTGGCGTTGAAAAAGATACTTGAATACGAAGTTTTACTACGCGATTCGCAGTCTTTCCTAGTTTTGAAAAATGAAGATGCTCATGAAAAGGAAGTGCTTGCGGGTCTTAGATCAGATTTAAATGCGTTTCAAACCCTTGCTGAAAAATTTCATGAACCTCGCGTTACAGGGCCTAGCGACAAACTTTCCCAGCATCCCATCCTTGAACCTTTACGCGTGCTTATCGCCAAGATTGAAAAAGAAAGTACTTCGCTTAGGGATAAAATTCACGATGACCTTGATCACAGCATTAATGATTCTCGCAGGCATTATCAGATAAGCTTGTGGATTATTGTTCCTTCAAGCGGGATAGGCCTTCTATTGATGGCGGGGTTGTTGCACTCTTTTTATGGTTGGATATTTTACCCCATCCGTGATCTTGAAGCTGGGGTTAGTTTGCTTGCTCGTGGGGATTTTAACCATCGAATTGAAGTTAAAAGTGGCGATGAAATGGAATCACTTGGTCAAGCGTTTAATGAAATGACACGCAGGCTTCGTGAATTATATACCGATCTTGCTAGGCAGGTGAATGAGCGAAGCAGGCAGTTGGTGCGTTCTGAAAAGCTCGCAAGTGTTGGTTTTTTGGCTGCGGGTGTTGCCCATGAAATCAATAATCCAATTGCGGGAATTGCATTTTGTGCAGAGGCTTTGGAGTCGCGTTTAAAAGAACTGACACTTTTGGCGAACAAGTCGAGTGGGCAGCAAAATCATCCTTGCATAGTTGACTTCGCAAGGTATTTAAAACTGATTCAGGAAGAGGCTTTCCGCTGCAAGAATATTACAGAAAAGCTGCTTGATTTCAGCAGAACTACAGAGCATAAGCGTGAAGCTGTCAGCCTGCCCAAACTTGTGCAGTCGGTTTTGGATGTCACCGCACATTTGCAAAACTCCAAAGGTAAAAAGATTGAAATAAAGGAAGAGCAACCTACTAAGGCTTGGATCAACGCAGAAGAAATTAAGTCGGTAATCTTAAACTTGGTCGTGAATGGTCTCGATAGCATGGATGATGGTGGAGTGCTTACGATTGTTATCAGTGAGAAGGATGGCCAAGCTGAATTGGCTATCAAGGATACGGGGATCGGCATGAATCAGGAAGTGCTCGAGAATATTTTCGAGCCATTCTTCACCCAGAACCGTACGGGCAAGGGCACGGGCCTTGGGCTTACCATCAGCCATAAGATCATTCAACAGCACGGTGGAGAAATTGAAGCTTCGAGCGATGGGTTGGGGCGTGGAAGTGTTTTCACGATTCGGCTGCCGCTTCATCCTATGGCTTCAACGAAAACTAATGAATCAATGCGTAGGGATGGTATTTCAGCAGGTCAACCTTTATTGGTTAGTGCCTGATAGTTTTACCTTTTATAAGGTGTGATGAATTATGAGTATGAACGATTCGTACAATCAACAGGTGGCTGCAAGCCCAAAACCAACGTCAAATAGTTTAAGGGTTCTTTTTGTCGATGATGAAAAGTCTCTTCAGGAATTCATGCGAACCGAGTTGCCTAGGATGGGGCATGAAGTGACGGTATGCCCTGATGGCAAGACTGCGTTAAAGGTATTAGAGAAAGCGAGTTTTGATGCAGCATTGTTGGATTTGCGCATGCCCGGTTTATCTGGGATTGATGTGCTCGAGCATTTGAAAAAAGTTGCGCCAGATACGGAAGCTGTTGTGATGACAGGCCATGCCAGCATGGAAACTGCAATCGAAGCGGTGCGATTAGGTGCATTTGATTACATCACCAAGCCTTGCAGGTTGGTAGAAATCGAAACAGTCTTACTGAAAATTATTGAGAAGAGGGATTTGAAGAACAAGAATTTGGCTTTGCAAAATAGGGTGCAGGCTGCAGAGGGCAGTTCTATACTTATCGGGAAATCGCCTGGTATGAGTGCGGTGCAGAAATTGATATCGACCGTGGCGCCTTCGGATTCCACGGTTTTGATTCTTGGCGAAACGGGTACTGGGAAGGAGTTGGTTGCACGAACTCTTTGGAAGCAAAGTTCTCGCGCAGACAAGGCTTTTGTGCCTGTGAATTGCGGTGCGCTATCTGAAAATCTTGTTGAGAGTGAATTGTTCGGGCATCGCAAGGGTTCATTTACCGGCTCGGATCGTGATCATAAAGGTTTATTTGAAGTAGCCAACGGCGGTACGCTTTTCCTTGACGAAGTGGGCGAGTTAAACAAGAACATCCAAGTGAAGTTATTGCGATTTTTAGAATCTGGAGAAATCCGAAGAGTTGGTGAGTCCGAACCTTTCCGTACAGATGTTCGGGTTTTGTGTGCTACCAACCGTGATCTTAGGCAATTGATCAAGACAGATGATTTTCGTGAAGATCTTTACTTTAGGATCAACACTTTTGAAATTCGTCTTCCCGCAATGCGAGACCGCAGGCCTGATATTCCAGAACTTGCTAAGCACTTGCTTGCTAGGGCGATTCGCAAGCCTTTGGATCAGTGTCAGAATTTGATTACGGCTGAAGCAATCGATGTGCTTTTGGAACATACTTGGCCGGGGAATGTTCGCGAACTTGCGAATGTGATGGAATACGCAAGCATTATTGCTGGGGGCGAAACCATACTGCCCGAGCATTTGCCTAATCATTTGCGCGATGCTTCGAGGGGTGTGCCTGTGCTTTCAATCGCACAAAATACCCACCCTGTTTCGCGAACTTTGGAACAAATTGAAATGGAACATTTGCTTAGGGTGTTGGAAAAACATCAAGGCAATAAAGGTGCAGCAGCAGCAGAATTAGATATCAGCCTTAAGACTCTTTACAACAAATTGAACAAGTTTCAGGAAGTGGAACAGCGCAGGATGGTTGGTTAATAGGGTTTTTATGTCAGGGATTTAGGGAAGGGTTGAAGCATGGAATATTTTATTTACGCATGCCTTGAGTTATTTGTGATCATCAATGTACTTGCTTGGAAGCAATCAGGCGGCATGGTTAAGATTGCATCTTTTGGGAAGCGTACCTCCAAACCCGAGAACCTTTCCAAGTTCCAGAAGTTTTTGGTTTTGCTCAAGGGTGTAAACTTACCTTGCAAGCCAAACGAAGGCGATCCCCTTGCCCATGGCATGCAGTATGAAAAACATCATTATCAAGGTTCACAGGGCCAGTTGGAATCGTGGTATATTCCTCGCGCTGGTTCCAGTAAGGTAGTTCTGCTTTTTCATGGTTATGTGCGTAATAAGGCCACTTTATTAAATGAAGCCCGCATTTTTAATAAACTCGGGTATTCCTGTTTGATGGTCGATTTCCCTGGTTCAGGGGATTCGAAAGGAAGCCATACTTCGATTGGTTACAACGAATCGAACGATGTGTTAAGTAGTTTGAATTATGCAAGAGAGGTTTGGCCGCAGAAGGGTCAAATTTTGTATGGTTTTTCGATGGGTGCTGCAGCAATCTTGCGTGCTGCAAAATTGCAACATTTAGAAGTGGATAAAATTATTCTAGAGTCGCCCTTCACCACTTTGGTGGAAACTGTGGGAGCCCGTTTTAAAGCCATGGGCATTCCCCCTTACCCGCTTGCTCATCTTCTGGTTTTCTGGGGCAGTGTTCGCTTGGGCTATAATGGTTTTACTTTTAATCCTATAAAATATGCGAAGGATCTAAAAAGCCCTGTACTTCAAATGCATGGCACACTGGATCGAAGGGTGCCTTTGGTTCGGGCTCTTGAATTACACCAAAACATTCGGGTCGAAAAGACCTTTGTAGAATTCGAAGGTTGTGGGCATGAATCGCTGGCAACTAAGGAACCAGAAAAATGGCGCACCACAGTGGATAAGTTCTTGAGTGATGCAGAACAAGCACCATTGCGCAAGGCTGCTTAGCCTGTGCTTTCTTTCAATTCTTTTTAATCATCTTAGCGCAACCACCAACCTGGATAATAATAGGGTTGGTAAGGTAGCATTGGCCCATAAATACTTACTGGTGGATTGTACCAAGTTAATTGCGGCTGCAATATGTAGACTGTTTGCAAGACTACAGGCCGAACAATAACTGGCACAGGCGCAATATAAGTGTAGGGGTATCGGTAGGCAAATTGGTTTGAGTAATAATAATTGTTGATAGGGAAGCCGTTATTGATGTTTAGAAAATAGCTTGACCTGAAGTTGTAAGATGTCAGGCTGAAGGATGAGCCAAATTGGGAATAGGATGAGCCAAAATAGGAGCCATAGGGCCCGAAAAACTGTGCTTGTGAAACATTAGTAAACAGCACCGCTGTTAACATTCCCAACGGGTAAAGTAAGTATCGCATGGTTGTCTCCTCGAAAATCCATTTCTCTCTAATGAAAGAAACGATTGAAGGGATTATTCCTTGCGCAATAATCTTGGTTATTTTTGTAAATTAGAAAAGGATTGAGTTTGCATAAGGTTTAAGAACCTTTGTTAGGTGTGCAAATAATCTTTTCGAACCAAGCCTGCATTTTTTTTCGTTCTTCTAAATCTTTAAGCACCCATTTATCTGAATGATTGGGAAACGGAAGATCCATGAAGGTGAAGTCGCCTACTACTTTGTTGGTTGTCAAAAACTCTTTGGCTTTTTCTGTTGAGACTTCATGGCTGATGAAGGCTGCCCTGCCCTGGAGCCTTTGCCAACGCACTAGTGCAGATTCTTTGTCGCTATCTTTATAAGGCCATTTGGTGACCCCATCGATATGCGAATGGCAGATCAACCCCTTCCACAACTTTGCGATTTCGTTATTTCTTAAGCCGATATAACTGCAGGCAATACTCCCTCGCGAAAACCCAGCAAGAATAATGTTTTCTGCATCGCCTTGGTATTGTTCGCAGATGTTCTTGACACTTCTCAAAGTGTATTCAACCGTGGCATCTGCATCGCCCCACCAGTTGGTTGCGTTTTGTTTGTTTTTAGAATCTACAAAGGGAAGGCAGGCCCAGATCGCATTGCGCCCTTTGGTGATGCCATAGCCTAAGGAACAACCCTCAAAGGTTCCCAACGAGACATCACCTAAATTATTCTTGTAGCCACCATTGCCAGCGAACTCGATGATTACAGGCAATTTGCTATTTGCATTCCAGTTTTCAGGAAGATAAAGAGCGTGGTGGATGGCGGTGTTATTTTCTTCAGGCCAGTGATGCTTGACTCTTTTGCCTGCAGCGGGTTTTCCTTCAATCATTTTTGGAACCACAATATCCGAGGGGATATCGTTTAAGTTGTTTTTCTTTTCTGCTTCGAAAACAACTAGGCCCAGATATGAGAGAAGAATCGTGAACGCTGAGGTTAAAATCTTCATTACTTACCTTTGGCTTTGATTGCTTCGCGCAGTTTCATTTCTGATTCTGGCCCCCAGTAACCGCAATCTAATTCCAAGAACAAGGATGTGTAGGGTATTGCAAGTGGTGTTTTGATGATCAACACCTTAAAAGTTTTTCCAGCTTTATCGAGCTTTGTAATAATATCTTCGTGAGGTAACGATTCCACTTTACGATCTTTAAGCAAGGTCTTTAATTCTTGGCGGAAGGCATCGATCCCTTTGGCATCGGTTTCTGGTACAAAGGGGAGTTCACTATCTAAGTGAATTACTGGGCGAATGTGGTTTGATTTTTCTAGCATCTCAAATACTGTTTTAGCTACTTCCAGATGGTTGGATCGGGTTGAAATGGTTTCTATCCCTGCGCCACTTTGTAAAGGGTAGGCGGAATCTGCGATTACGATCCAATTGCGGTGCCCCATTCTTGGTAGTTCCGCTTTCAAGACTTGTTTCCAATCCTTCTCATCTGCGAATGAAAATGCGCATAGAGATAAAACTAAAAACAGACTTGCAATACGCATGCGAATACTCCTTCTGGGAACGAAATTAGAAAATTACAATGAAGGGATCATCTCAATTTTGCAGGTTTGGTTCTATAATAAAGGTAAAATTATTCTATCATTAGTAAGGTTTCATATTTAGAATGAGTATTGAAAAGAGATTGTTTTTTAGCAATAAAGGGGCTATGAAATGCGAATTGCGATGTGGTCAGGCCCCAGAAACCTTTCTACAGCCATGATGCGCTCTTTTGGCAGCAGGCATGATTCTTTTGTCACCGATGAACCTTTTTATTCGCATTATTTAAAAACTTCGCAGCTTCCTCATCCGGGTGCTGTAGAGGTAATCACTACGCATGAATCAGATTGGCGCAAAGTAGTTGAATGGCTTACTGGGCCCATTCCTGAAGGTAAGACTATCTGGTATCAGAAGCATATGGCGCATCATCTTCTGCCCGGTATGGATTGCGATTGGATGGGGGGCCTTATCCATGCGTTTCTTATTCGCGATCCGTATGATGTGGTTGCCTCGCTTACCGAATTTATTGCGTACCCCACGCTTCGCGATACTGGTTTCCCCCAGCAGGAAGCTTTGATTGAATCGGTGAAAAAATCTACTGGGAAAACTCCGCCCATCATTGACTCCAAAGATTTGCAGTCGAACCCCAAGGCGATTTTAACCAAATTCTGTGACATGCTTGGTATTCCCTTCCAAGAAGCGATGCTTGCTTGGAAGCCTGGCATTCATCCCACGGATGGTTGTTGGGCCAAGCACTGGTACGCCAAGGTTGCTTTGACCACTGGATTTAATTCTCCTAAGGAAAAGCGAAAAGTTCAGCCCATGGAGTTGGAACCCATCTTGGTAGGTTGCAAGGAAATTTATCAGCGCCTTTACGAACTTCGTATCACTGCTTGAAAGATATTATATGCTGCAAAAATTCAACGATCTTAATAAAGATCTTATCGTAAACATCAATGGTAAGTTGGTGCATCGTGATCAAGCAGGGGTTAGCCCGTTTGATTCCGTAGTGCAGGGTGGTGATGCTGTATGGGAGGGCCTTCGACTTTACAAAGGCCGTATTTTTAGGCTTTATATGCATCTTGATCGATTGGCAGATAGTGCCCGGGCGCTTGCATTTGCTGAAATTCCCACTCATGAACATATCGTTTCTGAAATCCGCAAAACGCTTGAAGCTAATCAGATGACTGATTCAGTGCACCTTCGGCTTACTCTTACCCGTGGTGTTAAATACACCAGTGGCATGGATCCCAGACTCAACACCAAAGGGCCTACACTCATCATCCTGGCAGAACACAAGGCCCCGGTTTACGATAAAAGTGGAATCAAATTAATCACCAGTACTTTTCGCAGGCCTACGGGGGAAGTTCTTGATCCCCGCATTCATCACAATAATTTGCTCAATTCCATACTTGCAAAAATCCAGGCTAACGCAGCGGGGGCAGATGATGCGCTGATGCTTGATTCGCGTGGCTTTATTGCAGAGACAAACGCAACCCATGTTTTCTTTGTAAGGGGTAAAGAAATTATGACCCCATTCACCCATGCCTGCCCGGAAGGAATTACCCGGGGCGCAGTGTTGGATCTTTGCGCTCAACATCGCATCCCCTACGAAATTCGTGATATCAGCATTGCGGAAGCTTATAGGGCGGATGAAATGTTTTGCACAGGGACTATGGGAGAAATAGCGCCTGTGCTGGAACTTGATGGCAGAAAAATAGGCGCAGGGAGCTCTGGGCCCGTTACTCTTGATCTTTGTGATCTGTTTAAACGCATGGTGGAACGCGAAGGTGATAAGGTTCTTTAGTTTCAAATCTAGAGTTTCGAATTGTTAATGAGGTTTTAATTAAAGAAGCCCCAGGGATTGTTATCCCTAGGGCTTCTTTTGATTGTGGATCAAGAATGCTTAGGCACTTTTCTTATCTTGATTGCTGTTGTTGGAATCGAAGAGTTTGGTTTCGCCTTTGATCATCTTATCGGTGATGACGAACTTGCCTTTGGTTTCAAGTTCTGGGAGTTCGAATTGCATATCGAGCATGATTTCTTCGATGATGCTTCGTAAACCGCGGGCGCCTGTATCGCGCTCTTTGGCTTTTTGAGCAATCGCTTTCAATGCGGAAGAATCAAACTCGAGTTCTGCGCCTTCCATTTCGAAAAGCTTTTGGTACTGGCGTACCAAGGCGTTTCGGGGTTCGGTAAGAATGCGAACCAGTGCTTCTTCATCGAGTGGATCAAGAGGAGCAAGAACTGGAAGCCTACCGATGAATTCTGGAATCATACCGAATTCAAAAAGATCATCGCTGGTGACCTGATTGAGCAGGCTACCAAGATTGCGTTCTTTATCTTCGGGATTGCTACCAAAGCCAATGGTCTTTTTCCCAAGTCTGCGGGAGATGGTATCGCCCAACCCGACGAATGTACCACCGCAGATGAAAAGAATATTGGTGGTATCGATCTGGATGTACTGTTGTTCTGGGTGTTTTCTGCCACCTTGTGGAGGAACATTAGCAACAGTGCCTTCGAGCATTTTAAGAAGGGCTTGCTGAACGCCTTCGCCAGAAACATCGCGGGTAATCGAAACATTCTGTGATGTTTTAGCAATTTTGTCGACTTCATCGATGTAGATGATGCCTCGTTGAGCAGCTTCGATATCGAAATCAGCGGCATGAAGAAGCTTCAAAAGAAGGTTTTCGACATCTTCGCCTACATAGCCAGCTTCGGTAAGGGTGGTCGCATCGCCGATGGCAAAGGGTACATCAAGAACCTTTGCGAGGGTTTTGGCGAGTAGGGTTTTACCACTACCTGTAGGTCCGATCAAAAGGATGTTGCTCTTTTCGAGATCAACATCGCTGGGGCCGGTTTGGCCAGTCATGCTAAGGCGTTTGTAGTGGTTATGAACAGCGACGGAAAGAACCTTCTTGGCGCGTGTTTGGCCGATAACATACTGGTCAAGTTTTTCCTTGAGAGTACGAGGAGAAGGAATATGAGCGAAGGGTTGCTTGCCCGAGCCCCTGCGTTTCTTTTCCTGAACGATGATGGATTGGCATAGCTCGATGCATTCGCCACAAATGAATACATCTGCGGGCCCTTCGACCAAAGGTCCGACATCGCGGAAGCTTTTTCTGCAAAAAGAGCAGAAAGCGTTGCGATTGCGTCCAGTATTGGAGGTGGGCTTTTTACCGCCCGTGCCCGAATCTTTCGTCGCCATGAAATCTCCTATCAGGGAATAATCTCAACAAAACAAAGTTATGAAAGAAGTCTACCTAAAGCACCAAAGTTTCCGGAAGCCCAAAAAGCCCCAAGAGGTATTAAGGATTCTACAACCGGAAGGCAATTTTCCGCAAGGACAACTGAAGTAAGAAGGTTAAGATTTCGCAATATCGTCATTATTTGGGGGAAAAGCGCTAGGAGTATCGCCTTCAGGAGGTTCTTTTGGTGGAGAATCTGGCATAGAAGGAGTTAAACCAGCGGGTGTTTCAGGGGGTGCAGCCTCTTTATTAGAGATCTTTCGCCCCAGTTTCCGCTTAACGATTTCAAATTCTTGGGGGGTTAGTTCTCCCGCCTCAAGCATATTGCGAAACTCACTTAACTGATCTTCCGGGGAAGATATACCCCGTTTTCGATCGTCTTTAAAGGCCCGTCCAACCCATGCAACAACCATTGCGCCTAAAAGTAAAACTCCTGCAAGAAGCATCCCGGTCAAAGCCAGGCTGAATCTGCCATCTTGCCAAAAGGGCACTTGTGGGGCAGCCAAGAAAACTAGAAAACGCATAAGCGTCTCCGGAGCAAGCGGGGAGAAAGTAGCTTGGGGTTTGCAGTACCTTAAACCAAGAGAACTTTTCCATCCTTGCGCCCAATTATAGCCTCAAGAATTTAAGAGTGAAAAAAAATTGAAGTTTTAGTAATGAAAACTTTAGCATCTGGAGGCGTTATAGCTGGTAGATTCCGAAGCGTGTTCATTCCTGATCAGGTTTTGTTTGCCAAACTGCTCCCAACACTGTTAATCTAATAAGTAATACTGATCTAGTTACAAGCAAGGAGATGATGATGAGCGTTGCAAAAGCAGAAGCGGGAAAAACAAAAATCGGCTGGATAGGCACAGGCGTGATGGGCCGTTCCATGTGTGGCCATCTTATTAAAGCAGGTTACCATGCCACGATCTACACCCGCAGCAAAGATAAAGCAGCAGATCTTATTGCCCTAGGAGCCAAGTGGGTTGATTCGCCCAAGGCCGTGGCGCAAGAGACCGATGTAATATTTGCAATCGTTGGTTTTCCCAAGGATGTGCGCGAAGTGTTTCTAGGGGATCATGGGATTCTCGCGGGCTCTAAACCGGGGAACATTCTGGTTGATATGACAACCAGCGAACCTTCCCTTGCAGTGGAAATTTACAATGCAGCCAAGGCCAAGGGCGTTCATGCCTTAGATGCGCCAGTATCTGGTGGCGATATCGGGGCAAAAAATGCTGCACTTTCTATTATGGTTGGTGGCGATGCAGAAGCAGAGCAGGCAGTAAGGCCTTTGTTCGATTGCATGGGCAAAACCATCGTGCATCAAGGTGCTGCGGGTTCAGGCCAGCATACCAAAATGGTAAATCAGATTCTTATTGCATCAGGCATGATCGCAGTGTGCGAAGCGATGCTCTATGCATTTAAATCGGGCCTCGATGCTAAAACAGTACTGCAATCCGTTAGCGTCGGCGCAGCAGGTTCTTGGTCTTTGCAAAACCTTGGCCCCCGTATTATCGATCGGAATTTCGAACCTGGCTTCTTTGTCGAACATTTCATCAAAGATATGGGCATCGCACTCGCAGAGGTAGAGCGTATGAACCTTTGCCTTCCAGGCTTGGCTCTTGCCAAGCAACTGTATGAAGCGGTAAGGGCGCAGGGTTATGGCCGTAAGGGTACCCATGCCTTGATGCTTGCGATGGAACATATGTGTAATGTAAAAAGATAAGGTTGAAGATAAAACAAAAAAGCCCGCAGGCTTAATTAGCATGCGGGCTTTTTCGTTGGGTAGAAGTAAGCTCGGCACCATCAAGACAAAGGAGACGGGATATGCCTTTTTGATGCCGGGCTTTATCGGAGTGGGGATTTATTTCAAATCGCCCAGGCCTTCCTTTTCAGGAAGCTTGAATCCTAAAACATTGCGTACTCGGGGCCCACCATCGGTGGCGTAACTCCCGGTACCAACTTTATCGTGTTCTTTGTTTTTCCAGCCTAACACTACTATTCTGTCAATACATTTGCCGAAATAATCTCTGCCGTATGTCCCTTGCATTGCACTTGGCGCACTGGCCTTCCTGCTGAAGCTGCTGCCACCAACCCAATAACCATCGTAGGCGGGTGTGTTTGTTGGCTTGGCATGTTTCTTAACAAGGTTGGCGTAACCTGTTTGCTTCCAACTGTGGTCTGGGTTCGCATCCATCGCAATACCATCATCCGACCCTGAAGATCTGGAGATCGAAAGGCCTAACGAAAGTAAACAACTTAGCCAGACTATGCGATTCACGAAAAGACCCCTCGGAGGAATAGTCAAAATAGGTTCTAAAAGAGTAATCGGCTTATTGGTAAGATTTCTTCATGTTGGACAAAGAATTTTATCAAGTTGTTAAAATAGGAAGAAAAGAGGGTTTAATTCATTGACAATTCTTAGATCAAACCTCTTGACAGATGGTACTTTCCCGCTTATTAACCCACGCCATGAACACATTATTTTTATTATCGTTCTCTCTGGTGGCCCTGCTCGGAGCAGAAGAACCCGCACCAGCGTCCGTGCCAGTAAAACCTGCCATAAAAGGTAAGGTGCTCCTTCTGGAAAACGATCGAGTTTTAGAGGGTGATATCGAATTGGTCGGGGATCGTTATAAAATCAAACGAACCATAGGTGAAACTTGGTTGCCCACCAATAATGTAGTAAAGCTTTGCCCAAGCATGGATGATGCTTATATGTTTTTGCGCAGCAGGACCAATCTTGAGGATGCTGACGAAAGGCTGAAGTTGGTTTCATGGTGCGTCCGTTATGGATTGAAGGAAAGAGCCGTTGAGGAAGCTACAGCAGCCGTGCAACTAAGGCCCGAACATTCGCCAAGTGTTCGCTTGCTGACACATTTAAAGGCAAGCATCGAACAAGATCAATTCCGCAAGGAAATCAACACTGTGGTGCAAGCGGACGAAGTTCCAACGGTTCTACCCATAGAGGTGGCCAATGATTCCTTAAGTATGTTTGCAACTCGGATTCAACCAATATTGATGAACACCTGCGCCACCTGCCATAGCACTGGCAAGGGTGGGAATTTTAAATTGCAACGGGTGTACGGGTTATCAAAACCCAATCAGAAAAACTTACAGCAAAACCTAGCAGCAGTGCTGGGTCAGGTTAATTTGCAACAGCCCGATAATAGCCCGTTTTTAGGTAAGGCGTTGACCCTGCATGGCGGAGCCAACAAAGCCCCCATCAAAGGTCGGGAATCTGAAACTTATAAGTTGCTTGAAGATTGGGTGCGTATGACTACCGTAAGGCATGCGATAGCACAAGTTGATAACAGCCCGAGTGCATTTGCAGAAGATAAAGGTGGCGCAAAGCCAATGAAACCAACAGCAGCCCCTAAGGAAAAAGAAGGCGAGAAGGAAGCAAACCCCTTCGACCCAGAAGTGTTTAACAAGCTGTTTAATCCTGCGAAGTAAAAAAAAGAAGGCCCATGGAACGCATAGTCCATGGGTCTTTTTAATGCACTGTTCAATTTTTTTCACACCCTAAAAACCGAAGACCTTCCAAGATCACCCACTGCGCTGGGTGGTTCTTTTCCTGTTTTGGTATTAGCTGTTTTTCAGTGAGTTAAACAGCAGGCCGCTTAAAAGCTTGGGGTAGAAGTAAGTAGATTTCGGAGGCATCTTTTCCAGATTGCCTGCAATCTCTTCCACATGATCCATTCCCGCAGGCGCAACTAATACTGCCAAGTCGCATTCTTTCTTGGCCAATGCATCCTGCACTTCGCCTAATAAATGCACATACTTGCAAGAAGGGTTGTGCCCGGCTTTTTCCTTTAATAGGTGATCAAGAACCAGCACATGAAGAATGCTAACACCCAATCCACGCCAATCACTGCTATGGGCCGCAGCAAGTTTATCCATGGCTGCAGTATCTGTTAGCCTGCCAAGAATCCAAGTGTTGTCTGCAAGGGTACCAAAAGCGAGTAGGTCTTGTCCGCCATCGGCTTCAATAGATTCCCAGGCATCAAGAGCCGCAGCATTACCGGTGCCAACCTTTTCGATTTTGAAATGCCCTTCGAGAGCTTTTTGCACTTGTGCGGAAGTAATGCCTTTTAAGCCACTAACCAAGCGGTGGGTAGGAAGAATTAAAAGCCCTGGGTCGCTCATGCTAACCAGCATCATAAGGATGAAGTTAGGTGCGGCTTCGGAGTCGAGGACTTCGCCCGCAGCTTTCTTCTCTTCCAAATATTTCAAGCCTGTTTCATAACGATGATGACCATCTGCGATGAAAACTGGTTTGGGGCCCATCAAGCCGGTAACTGCGCTAACGACAGCATGATCATGGATAGTCCAAAGCCTGCTGATGGTTCCCAGATGGTCGGTGGCTTCCATAGGAAGTGCTTGCCCTACAGCTTTTTCAAGCTTAGCCATCACTTCGCAATTATCATCTGGGTAAAGACCAAAGACAGGGCTGAGGTTCATGTTGGTAGCTTGGTAGAGTTTAAGTCTATCTGCCTTTGGGCCTGCAAGGGTTTCTTCGTGGGGGAAGATTTTGCCTGTGCCAAAAGGTTCGAGCCTGACTCTTGCCATGAAGCCTTTGCGAAGGTGGGTTTTGCCTTCAACAACATATTCTTGTTCGTAAACATAAAGTGCGGGGGATCCATCGCGAATTAAAATATCTTCTGCGATCCAGTCGCGAAGCACTGCAGCACTGCGAGTGTAGCGGTTGTTGGTTTCGGTATCGGAGGGAAGCTCTTTGTTTAATTCCAGCCTAATGACATTATAAGGGTTGTTGTTGTAAAGATGTTCCTGGAGTTTTTCATCAATGACATCATAGGGAGGTGCAACGACCTCGCTCATATTTCCAACTCTGCCCATGTCATAGCGGTGTGCCCGAAAAGCTCTAATGTTTGCCATCAATCCAACTCCCTAGTGAATGAAATATCCCTGTGACTGGTTATCATAAGGCCATAATACATAAAATAGGAAGTGAAAGGTAACATAGAAAGGCACAAGCGCATGAACGGGGACGAACAATCTATAATTCTGCAGAAAAACCTTGATAAAGTCGAGGAAAGAATCGCATCGTCGTGCGAGAAAGTTGCAAGAAAAAGAACTGAAGTGACATTGATAGGTGTTACAAAAACAGTTGATTCGCCCCTTGCAAAACTTTTAATGGAAAAAGGAATTGATCATCTGGGCGAAAGCAGGCCACAGGAACTTTGGAACAAAGCCTCGCATATTTCTAATGCAAAATGGCACTTCATCGGGCATATGCAACGAAATAAAATCGATAAAACCCTACCCCTTATTCACCTCTTTCATTCGGTGGATAGCCTGCGCCTATTGCAAGCGCTTGAAGCTGAATGCGAAAAACAAAACCTAAAACTTGATTTCTTACTAGAGTTGAACATCAGTGGCGAACAAAACAAACAGGGGTTTGATCCTTCTGAGGTGCTAGGCTTAGTGAATCAGTTAGCTACTTTAAAGCATTTGCAATGTCAGGGTTTGATGGGGATGGCGGCCTATGCTGAAGAAAAAGAGAGTTGCAGACCAGCGTTTCAATTATTGAGAAATACTCGGGATAAACTTTCGGACCTTTTAGGGAAAAAGCTGCCCGAGCTTTCGATAGGCATGAGTAACGATTTCGAAATTGCAATTGAAGAAGGGGCCACGCTAATCCGCTTAGGTAGCATGCTTTGGGAAGGGTTGGAACAAAAGTCTGAGTGAAACGCAAAGGGCATAAACTGATAAAGTTACTAATCTTTTTTAATAGTTAGACATCCCGACTCTGTTGTTTGCACATTGTCGGGATGTTATCTTTTCTGAATCCCAATTTCATTTGCTTTTATCAATCTTCCAATCAAAGGTTTTGCTGGAAGCCGTAACTTTAGCGGTAAGTGTTGACTTCGATTCATCACTGTATTTGGGTGAAAATACTTCCCTAGCCTTGGATTCAATCGGAGGTTCATCAGGGTTAGGTGGAGTACCATCAGGGTTTAGACGCTTACTTACCGTTACTTTGTACTGCCCTTCTGGAACACCTAATGCCCCTTGGGGTGTTTTAATAACATACTCACCTGCGGCATTGGTATTGGCCCAGCCGCCATTTCCTTTGGTTTCTAGTAATGGAAAAAAAGTAACTTTGGCTTGCTCTACCGGCATGCCGTTAAATGTAATATTACCCGAGACAGCCACTAACCCTTGGGCAGGCTTATCAGAGCCACAACCAATTGACCAAATAAATATCAATGTAAAAATTGATCCCGTTAATAATCGAGACATAAGTGACCTCCGTAATTTTTTAAGAATAAAAAAATGTTTATTATTTACTATTCGATGTTGGTTAAGGTTCCTTCACCAATCGTACATGATCTATATAGGTTGGTTGAGCTATTGGAATCGCGTACAAATCGAACTGAGGCATCGCCCATGGCAAAATTGGCACCCCCTGTATGCAAGCTACCAGACTGCCCCCAGCTACTTAGGTTTCCAAATTGAGTGGTGCCACCGGTAGGTGTGTACCAAATATTAAGGCCTCCATTTGGGTCTACACCGGTCATAACCCAAGATCGATAAGCCCATGAAAGATTGGATCCATTGTAAACATTCCGACAAGTTTCACCAATCATCAAGGTGTTGGAAGTACCATCAGTAATATCGGTGATACGAGTATTACTATTTTCACCAAACATATAACGAGCTGAACCAGCTCTGCTCCAATAGTTTGCACTATTGGTATTTGTGCCCAAGGCTGAATCGCTTCGAGATGCAATAAAGTCATAATTGATTGCGGAGCCCACACCGCCACCGGAATCATATTTTACTGTTTTAGATCCTATATCTGTGGGGCATATGAAGGATTTGATAACCGTGGCAGAAGCTTTAGCATTAGTCGTGACTGTTCCTGCAACAGTTCCATTCAAATTACCTGTAAAACTGCAGCACCAAGCTGTGTTTAAGTTGCTAAAGCAAGCGGACTTGTCTAATTGGGATTCGAGCCCGCTTTGTTCAAGAAAGGAAAGTATCAGAACCCAACCACTCATGTTCTGGATAATCTTATCACCATAACCACCTACAGGGCTGCTGTTCCAGCCGTATCCTTTGCCAGCGGGTGGCAAGCTATTTTGTATATTTTCGTAGGCGTGGCATGCCATGGCCAATTGTTTGAGGTTATTAACACACGTGGATTTATTGGCAGCTTCACGAACTTTTTGCACTGCGGGAAGCAAGAGTCCAATAAGAATTGCAATGATTGCAATAACAACAAGTAATTCAATGAGAGTAAACGCAAAACGATTTTTTAATTTTAACATTTTTCCACCCCTATAAAATGAAGAAGGTGGGAGAGGTAATAATATATTGTCAAACAGCTAAAACATTTTCAAGTGAAATTCAGTCTATTTTTTGATTTTGAGGAAAAAACATATAGGGCTACTGGCAACTTTCATTGTAAGTATCATGGCTTTTCTTTTGCCCCTATTTAGGAAATCCTTTAGGATCTTGCTTGTGGTAAAGAATTGATGCATCAATCATCTTCCCGCCTATTGAAAAGAATCAAACCGAGGTAGTAATGCGTAAGATCCCATTTTTAGTGTTGTTTATTTTCGCTTGCATGATGATGGCTCCCATGGGTGCCAACGCTCAGAAGGTGGTGCCATTTCCAACGAATGCGGGGGCTCCCACTTTAAAGCCAATCTTCCCTGCAGGTGCAAAGCGCGGTAGTTCGATTACGCTGAATCTTACAGGCACCAATCTTGCTGGCCCGATTAAGTTTCTTTCTTCCTTCCCATGCAAAGCTACGATTCCTACCGAGAACAACAATGGTAAAGATGCAGCCAAGCTTGCAGTGAAACTTGAAATTGATCCGAATGCAGCTTTAGGATTTCACACTATTCGCATCGGAACTGCCAAGGGTATTTCCAACACGCGCATATTTTGTATTGATGATCTTCCTGAAGTTTTGGAAGTCGATACGAACAAAAATAAGATGACGCCTCAGGTGGTGACATTGCCTTGTGTGGTATCAGGCAAGATCGATGCAGAATCGAATGACTATTATAAAATCAGTGTTAAAGCTGGGCAGGAAGTCAGCTTCGAAGTATTGGGCAGAAGGTTGGGCGGCACCATCGATCCCCAGATCAACTTGATTGATCCTAAGACCATGCGAGAGTTGCCTAAGAGCCATAGTAATGATTCCCCAGGGGCGCAGACCGATCCTAGATTGCGTTATGTGTTTCAAAAAGAGGGTGATTACTTGGTTGAAGTGCGTGATGTTAGTTATCGTGGCGGAGATGATTTTCACTACAGATTGCGCATGGGCGATTTTCCCTTGGCAACTTCACCGATACCGATGGCAATGAAGCGTGGCACCAAAGGCAATGTAAACTTTGCAGGCCCTGCGGTTGAATCTGCATTGCCCCAAGAAGTTGTTGCTCCGGTAGATCCATTGCTTGATAGCATCTGGATTGCGCCTAAAGGAAAGAGTGGACTTACAGGCTGGCCTGTTTGTGTGTTGCTTTCTGATCTTACTGAAACCATGGAACTCGAACCTAACAACGAACCTGCCAAGGCAAATAAGATTGCGATTCCTTCTGCAATCACTGCGCGTCTTTTAGAAAAGGGTGATCTCGATCATTTCTCTTTTACTGCCAAGAAGGATCAACGATTGATTATTGAAGCTACTAGTCAGGATCTTTATTCGCCCACGGAAGTGTACATGGCGTTGAAAGATGTGAAGGGCGCAAAGCTTGCTGAGACTAACCCTACGGGGGCGAGTCGTTTTGATTTTAAAGCGCCGGCAGATGGCGATTACACTATTGCGGTGGAGCACCTGCATTTATGGGGTGGGCCAGCAGAGATCTATCGGCTTAGCATCACTAATTATGAACCAGGGTTCGATATTACGATTGGTGGGGATCATTTCGATGGCCCTGCTGGTGCGCCATTTTCCGTGCCTGTTAATGTAACCCGAAGGGATTATGCAGACACGATAGAGGTTTCTGTCGAAGGAACCAAAGGTATTATGGGGAAGCTTAGTATCCCCAAAGGGCAGCCAGCGCAACCCGGTCAACCTGCTGGGAATCTTAACTTTGAAATCGATGAATCGGTTGCTGTTGGTCCTCAACTTATTCGTATTGTGGGAACTGCTACCATTAATGGTAAACCTTACAAGAGTTATGCAAGTATTCGGGGTGCGATGAGCACTTCGCTTGCGGGTTTACCAATTCCCCCACGAACTTATTGGAATGAAATTGCACTGGGAGTTTTGCAAAGGCCAGCTTTTATACTTTCGTTGAAGATCGACCCAGCAACCATTGCGCCTGGTAAGAATGCATCTGCGACGGTAAATGCTAGTCGTGCTAAGGATTTCACTTCTGAAATTGTGATTACTGTGGGTGGATTGCCTGCTAATGTCACCGCGAAGGCCGGCCCTATTCCCGCCAACATGAATGAGGTGAAGTTCGAAATTACTTCAACTGACAAGGCTGCACCTGCAACCCCTTCCATAACAGTAACGGGTAAAGCTAAAGGCAAGGATAAGGAAGAAACTCATACCTCGCCCGGAATTACATTCACGATCAAGAAATAAAGTTTACTTACTTAGGGAAGCATCATGCGAAACATCCGTTGGTCTGCGTTAGCCATAAGTTTAGTGTTGTTGCAGGCGTTGTTTGTCTTTTCTCAAACGACTATCAAGTCTGTTGATGAAACCCGCAAGGCATTCAAAAAGCTTTTGGATCGACCAAAGCTTCCACTAGATGTCAAACAGATATCGAAGACGACTTCTGGATCTTACACTTACGAAACAGTGGATTTCATTAGCGATAAAAAAGCTGATGGTTCTTCTGAACGGGTGCCGACTTACATTGTTTCCCCTACCGAAAAGAAATCCAAGCTTCCTGCAGTAATCATGCTTCATGGCACCGGGGGCAATAAAGAGAGCCAGAAATCCTGGCTTGAAGAGTTCGCAAAGCGTGGTTGGATTGGTGTAGCAATCGATGCTAGGTATCATGGTGCAAGATCGGGTGGTAAAAAAGGTGCAGAGGCTTATAACGAAGCCATTACGCAAGCTTGGCGCACACCCAAGGATAAGGCGCAGCCAATGCCTTTTTACTTTGAAACCTGTTGGGATCTTTGGTGCACCGTTGATTATCTTTTGCAACGCGATGATGTTGATCCTGCGCGCATAGCGATGGTTGGGATTAGCATGGGCGGAATTCAAACTTGGCTTGCTGCTTCGGTAGATGAGCGGGTTTCCGTCATGGTTCCTCTTATTGGAGTTCAAAGTTTCAAATGGACTTTGGAGAATGGCAAATGGCAGGCAAGGGCTAACACCATTCGCAAAGCTCATGAAGCTGCAGCTTCGGATATGGGTGAGAAAGAAATCAACGCCAAGGTTTGCAAAGAACTTTGGAACAAAATCATTCCGGGTATTTTGGAAGAGTTTGATTGCCCAAATATGTTGAAGTTATGTGCGCCTAGACCAATGTTGGTTTTGAATGGTGAGAAAGATCCTAACTGCCCGATTGAAGGAGCACGTATTGCTTTTGCGAGTGCCACCGAAGCTTATAAGAAAGCCAATGTAGTAGATAAATTAAAGATAGTGGAGGCAGAAGGCGTGCCTCATACTGTAACGCCTGAGTTCAAGGTTGAAACCTTGGCTTGGCTTGAACGCTGGCTTAAGTAATCAATTATAGAATTGGAAATGAATATGCGAAGAATGATTCCGATGATGATTGGGATGATGTTGTTTGCGCCTTTGATGCTACAGGCGCAGGAAGCTAAAGCTCCGTTTAAATACAAAGATGCTTCGCCTAAGAAACATGAAATCAAGGCGCGGGCCAGTCAGATTGATCCCAAAGCCAAGCCTCATCCTGAGATTGGTTTTGTGTTTGAAAAAGATGGCAAGGTTTCAGATTATGAAAACGCTTGTGTGGATACCCGGGTGCCTTCGCAAGGCAAGTTGGTGATTTGGCTGATGGGCCATAATGCTCAGCTTTTTGATCGGGTTTCCAGTTATGGGCTTCATGCAATCCAGGTTCATTATGCAAATGGTTGGTTCGGTGAGTTTGGTAAAGAGCCCGCCCCTGCGGATGATAAATTCTTGGGTAAGATTCGTTTGGAAGCAGCGACAGGCGAAGACTTCAGCCCAGTGGTAAATATCCCTAAGCCCGATGGCATGATGGAGCGTTCATACCAGTTTGTGAAGTATCTTGAAAAGAAAAACCCCGAAGGTAACTGGGGATATTTTATTTCCGAAGATGGTAAGGGCTTGCGTTGGGACAAGGTTATTATTTCGGGTAGCTCGCATGGTTCCACCACTGCAGCGCGGTTTGCAAAACATCAGAAGGTCGATCGGGTGGTGATGTTTTGTGGCCCACGCGATCAATATGAAACTTGGCAGGCACTTCCCTCTGCTACTCCTGAAAATAGATATTTCGGTTTTAGCCATGTGTTGGATGGTGGTTGGAAAGGTGATCATTATTGCAGATCTTGGGAGTTGCTTGGGCTAAATGCCTTTGGTCCGATCGTTAATGTAGACAAAATGCCTGCGCCTTTTGGTAACAGTAGAAGGCTGATCACCGATGCAGATGTTAAGAACGATGATAAAAGAGCGCATAGTTCGGTGACTCCCGGTGGCGCTGCGGTGAAGGATGCCTCGGGTAAATTCATTCATGAATCAGTTTGGAAATATCTCTTTACACATCCTGTTGAAAAAGTGGGTGAGGCAGTTGCAGCAGATCCTAATTGCAAGAAGGATTTGCGTTCCCCAAAAAAGAATTAGATTAAGAGGGTTCAATCATGTTTCTGATTAGAAATTTTCTATGCGTTGGGGTTTATCTTGTATTTGGTTTTACCCTGGCAAGCGCTGAAGAACCTTTGACATTGAAACTATGGCCTGATGGCCCGCCTTCGAAGATGAATCCAAAGTCGGAAGCTACAAAGAAGCTTATTGATTCTTATGGCAAGCCAGGGCCCAATCGCGTTTCTGATGTGCTTGAACCAACCATCACAATTTACAAACCTGCAAAGCCCAATGGTGCTTCGGTGATTGTTGCGCCAGGTGGTGGCTATATGTTTCTTTCATGGGCGCATGAGGGCACACAAGTTTGCGAATGGTTGAATACTCTTGGTGTTACAGGAATTTTGTTGAAGTATCGAACGCCAACCCGGGATGAAAAAGAAGTGTTCACCATGCCTGTGGAAGATGCACAGCGGGCGCTTGGTTTGGTGCGGAATCATGCAAAGGAATGGAACTTAGACCCAAAGCGAGTTGGGATTTTGGGTTTCTCTGCAGGTGGCAATTTAGCAGGGCATGTTTCATGGGATCGGGGTGAGCGAACTTATGAGCAAAAGAAGGGATTGGATGATGCGGGCAGCCCGGATTTTCTGATCTTTATTTATGGTGGTGGGTTTCTTCACAAGGACGATAAAAGCAAGTTCCGTGACGGGTTTAAAGTACCTGCAGATGCGCCGCCTGCCTTCTTTTTGGTCGCCCATGATGACAAGCTAAACCCCGTTGAAGCTGCGATGCTTTATCTGGAATATAAGAAGCAAAATTTGAGTGCAGAGCTTCATATTTGTGCGAAAGGCGGCCATGGTTTTGGCATGAGAAAAGATGTTCACCCTATTAATGATTGGCCTCAAAGATGCGCAGAATGGCTTAAAAGCATGGGGTTTTTAGCCTCGAAATGATCCTTTCTTAATCTTCTCTTAATTTTGTCCAACCCTTCACAAAATTCCTATTTCTTTATCTTTTCGAATAAGATACGATTCGAAACAGGTTAACAATTGTGAATTATTCTATTATGGAGAAGATGATGGCAACGGCTTACGATGAAATTCAGTATGTTAGTTTTCCTTATCAGCAATCCCATCCTGACAAGCTTGCTTCCGTAGCTAAGTTATTGGGCCTGAATCCTCCTAAAGTTGAAAATGCAAGAGTGCTTGAATTAGGTTGTGCTTCGGGCAATAACTTGATTCCTATTGCAGAAAACATGCCCAACGCAAAGTTCGTGGGTATTGATTATTCTGAACCGCAGATTGCAGCGGGCAAGAAAACTATCGCAGACCTAGGCCTTAAGAATATTGAACTTCGCCAAGCCAACATCATGGACATTGGGCCCAAGGATGGCATGTTTGATTACATCATCGTGCATGGTATTTTCTCTTGGGTTCCGAAAGAAGTTCAGGAAAAGATTCTTGAGATCTGCAAGAAAAACCTGAATCCAGATGGCGTTGCTTATGTCAGCTACAATGTTTTGCCAGGCTGGCGTATGCGTGGCATGATTCGCGACATGATGCTTTATCACATCAAGCGATTTGAAACTCCCCAACAGAAATTGCAACAGGCTCGTGGCTTGCTCGAATTCTTGGTGAAATCTGTTCCCCAAGATAACAACGCCTATGGCTCGTTCCTTAAGAGCGAACTCGAATTGCTGCGTCAGCAATCTGATAATTATCTCTTCCATGATCACCTCGAAGAAAATAACTCACCTTGTTATTTCCACGAATTCATCGAACGGGCAACGGTTCATGGCCTTAGTTACTTGGGCGATGCAGATATGCGAACGATGGCAACCCATGATCTTCATGAGGAAGCCAAGAAATTGCTTACCACTGCGCCTAATCAGATTGAATCTGAACAGTACATGGATTTCTTGCGCAACCGCATGTTCCGCATGACTCTTCTTGTGCATTCAGGCAAGCAGACTGTGCTGCAGGTAAACACCAAACTGATTCGTGATTTCATGATTGCAGGTACGCTGCGCGTGAAAGAAAACGGCCCAGAGCTTCATAGTAATGAGCCTGAAACCTACATTGTGCCAACCGGTGGCGAAGCTACTGCGCGTGATCCACTCGTTAAAGCTGCAGTTCGTGTATTGAATGAATCATGGCCCGAACGAATTTCGTTTGATAAATTGGTTGAGCTTTCTTCAAAGAAACTTGGCCTTCAGGTACCTACTGATCAAGCTGGCCTTGACCGAGTTGTTGACCAAATTGGTTCTGCACTTTTGTTGTTCTACACTGGCCTGCCTATGGGTGCGATTGAACTTTCGCTTCGCCCTCTGGGTGTCACCCGTGAATTCCTTGAAAAACCAAAGGTTCCTGCGCTTGTTCGCAAGCAGGCAGGCATCGATGGCGTGCTTACCAACATTCGTCATCAAACCATCAGAGTGGGCGATTTCGAAAAGTTTGTATTGCCTTTGCTCGATGGAACTAGAAACAAAAAAGGTATCCTCACGAGCCTTCAAGAGTTGGTGCAAAAGCAACAGCTTCAGATTCGCGAGAATAACATCTTGATTGTTGATCCTGAGAAGGTGTTGTCCATACTTGAAAAGCAGTTGGATCAGGTAATTCTGATTCTTGGCCTTAACAGCCTTTTGCTTTCAAGCAAGTAACACTAAGCCAAAAATTTTGTGTTTTGAAAGGCCCTGTGAATTATTCACGGGGCCTTTTTTATTAGCTCATTAACTTTGAGATAAAAGTGCGAATGCGAGAGTTTTCAGGGCTTTCGAGAATCTGTTGGGGTGGGCCCTCTTCCACCACTTTTCCTTCTGCTAGGAATACAACTTTGTCTGCAGCTTTTTTTGCAAACCCTATTTCATGCGTCACCATTAGCAAGGTCATTCCTTCGCTTTTAAGGTTTTCCAATACATCGAGGACTTCGTGCTTTAGTTCCGGGTCGAGAGAACTGGTTACTTCATCGCAAAGTAAAACTTTTGGCTTCATTGCAAGCGCACGGGCGATCGCAACTCTTTGTTTTTGCCCTCCTGAAAGCTGTGAGGGATAATGATTTGCATGGCTTTCCAGGCCGACTTTTTTTAACAGTTCCAACCCAAGATTTCTTGCATCAGCTTGGTTATGCTTTAGCACTCTTGCTGGTGCCTCGGTTACATTTCCTAAAACACTCATGTGAGGGAACAGATTGAAATCCTGAAATATCATGCCCTGTACTTTTCGAATTTCCGAGGAAAAAGGGCTGAACCGTTTTTCTTTCGAAGCTTCAAGTTTGTGATCGCCAACCTGAATAGTACCTGAATCAATACTTTGTAAGCCGTTCAGGCAGCGTAACAAGGTCGATTTTCCAGAACCACTTGGTCCAATTATTACAACGGTTTCGCCAGATGTTACTTCCAGGGTTAACCCATCAAGTATTGGTCGTTTGCCAAAGGTTTTGCATATTTCGTGCGCTTTGATATTCATTTCTAGCGCCTCTCTGGTGCAAGTTTTTTTTCCAAACCCCGCGCTAATCTTCCCAATGGTACGGAAAGCGCAAGGTACAACACGGCAGTTATCAATCCCAGTTCCACAAACTTCAAACTCGACTTTGCTAATATCTGATACTGTTTGTTGAGTTCTACTAAAGCCACGACGCTTGCGATGCTTGTATCTTTGAACAATGCGACGAGATCATTGGTGGTAGTGGGTAAGGCGATGCGCATTGCCTGAGGGAATATTATGCGTCTAAACGTAAGGGTTTTGCCCATTCCCAGGGATGCAGCAGCTTCCCATTGCCCTTGGGGCACGGATTGAATTGCAGCCCTGAATGTTTCCGCTTCGTAAGCAGCATAGTTCAATCCCAAACCTAATGTTGCTGCAACAAATGGGCTTAATGCCAGAGATATATTCAATCCTGAAGACTCTGCAATTGCAGGCAAACCAAAGTAAAGGAAAAACAACAGCAGCAGCACTGGTATGCCCCGGAAAAATTCCACATACAACAACGCTAAGCTTTTCAACCAAGGTGTGCCATAAAGCCTTGCCAGAGATAAAGGCAACCCCAGCACCAATGCCAATGCAAAACTACAAAGTGTAAGTTGGATGGTTACCCAGGTGCCTTCGAGCAGCAACGGTAGGTAGCGATTTATTGTCCAAGCTTGATTTTCTTCGAGGATAGAATGTGTAATAGTATTGGGCCTGCCTTCTTCTTCGAATAAAAATCCCTGGCTCAGTTCTTCTTGGCATTCATCCCATAAATTCCACTTCACTAGAATCGATCGTAGTTTGCCATTGGTTTTTAGAGCATCGATCGCAGCATCTACTTCCTTTGCAAGTGTTTCATTTTTTGGATGAAATCCGATGGCGTAGAAACCTCGGGC
>Ga0209296_1000702_pt1 | contig 28557 bp, 42 predicted proteins | sample S_130206_EF_Meta_FD_187319 | JGI IMG/M metagenome (GOLD analysis project Ga0209296, IMG submission 187319) | Freshwater microbial communities from Lake Simoncouche, Canada to study carbon cycling - S_130206_EF_MetaG (SPAdes) (version 2) | ecosystem: Environmental > Aquatic > Freshwater > Lake ... | reverse complement strand
GGAAGAAGAAATTGTCAAATTCTTAAATGAACTTGATATAAAAATTGCTCAACTTATGGAAATTAAAAATGTCTAAAACTCTAAAAATTGTCAAAGCCTCTATTGGTTCTTATACAGATAAAGAGGGCAAAACAAAACACCGCTATCGGGCTATTGGCAGCGTAATTGAAACCAAAGCGGGCGAAATGTTGATTATTGATGTTGAGCCACGCAATTGGGATGGACGGGCATTTTTGAATGATCCTGAAGATAATTACAAAGGTCTGCCAAAGGACGATGACATAGATTTTTGATTAACGGGGGGAAAGCCATGCAATTTTGCTTGCGGACGAATGGTTAGTACCCCCACCTATTAGGAACAATCATGGACTACAAAAGAATGTTTGACAAAATATTTCCCGAATTTCCACGGGTCAGGGCCAACGATCCTGTAACGTCATTTGAGGCAGCTGAATCAATTAAAGACGCTGCCCCCCAACATCACCAGGTTATTTTTGATTGCCTCAAGTTTTACGGGCCGTTGGGCAAAGATGGCATTTCAGCTTTGACAATGTTAGACGGTAATCAAGTCGCCAGGCGCTTAAACGAAATGAAAATAATTGGGCTTATCCAGTTAACAGGCAACACAGTTAAATCCAATTCAGGCAGAAATGAAAGAGAATGGCAATGTATCCACTCGGACTAAATCAAAATCAACCCGTCCATAAATTACGATCTTGTAATAGATGTGATCAAATTAAACCGCCAGAGGGCGGGATTGATATGGGTCACAAGTGGATTTGTCAAACTTGTTGGGTGACACGCAAACATTTGAAAGCCACAAATGACCAAAGACGATCTAATTAGTTTGCTACGCATGACAGGCGCTCAGGAAGCCTCTATAGACGCTGTATGCGCTGCTTATGACGCTGGTTGGAACGATGCCCTTGACGATTACGCAAAGCGCATAGAGCCGCTTCCTTTTGGAAAAGACACAATCGGCAGTTTTGGTTGTTTTATCAAAGACGCTAAGAAATAAGGGCGCACTCGGCTTGTCTGCGTTTGAGTAAGCCTGGCAATACTTTGCCGCCCCCTTTTGTCCACAGCATCAATTGCTCTTTAGCGCCTTCCCAATCCCCTGCGTTAATCTTACGCTTGAGGGTTGAAGTTTGGAGTCGCCCATTCCCCAGGTTATAAACAAAGTCCACGATGGCGTTGCACTTACGCTCATCAGTCGCAAGGATGGGGCATTGCCGCAACACGCCTGGCAAGTAAGTATGCTCAAGTTCCACCATCAGCAGCGCCCTTGCTGTAGGCTCATCCATAGGGGCATCTTCTAAGGTCACTTTGCGCCCGTCTGAATAGTAGGTTGACCCGTAACCAATCGTAGCCACGTTAGCGGGGCATAAGTAAGGCTTAGACCTAAACCCCTCAAACTGGCGACACAAAGCAGCAGCCAACTCTAGGTTCATATACCCCTCTTAGACAATGTACGGTCAAGAAACCAATAATTAATTGTTCCTGAGAGCAAAGCTGAAAAGTCAGGGGTCATCATGGTTTTAAACACTTCCACAGCTGGCGCACCATTTAACCAAGCGTTGTAAGCAAACCAAACATGGATAAATGACCACACAAACAAAACCCAATAAGTCACCATAGGGCGCACAGAAGCTGAAAGGGAAGCTACCCAGCCACCAGCTGCTTTGACCATTTCGGCCTGTTGAACAATTGCGTTGTTAAAAGCATCCATCACGCCCACATCAATGGCTGCTTCCCGTTGTGCGCCAATCTCAGCTAACTTTTGCTGACCACGTTGCGCTTCCAAGTCGCATTGGAACTTAAACATATTAAGTTCATGCTGGCGCTCATTCTTTTTATCAAGCCACTTTAAGACTTCGGGGGCCATCCTAAAAATGCCGCCAAAAATAGAACCCAATAAACCACCGCTTAGAACTTCAAACATAGTTAATCCTTACAAGATTTTGATTTATCTTCATTCTGCATAAGTTTGATACCACTCAGGAATCCAATCATCCCGCCTATAAGTGTAGAAAAAGCGGGTGAAATCATCTTGAAGATTTCTGCGTTGTCCACCTCTTTGGCCCAAAGGCCAAGCATAAAGCTGATTACCATAGCCAAAACAGAAATGCACAGGGTTGCGCTGACCATTAAAGTCACCCACAGCGTTAGTTTGTCTTTCACTTCTATTTGTGGTTTTGTAAGTATTGGTTTCTTGGTCATACAAGGGCATCAATTTTTCGTTTCAGATTGGTAATGTCAATGTTTATCGTAATCTGTCGCATTCTGTATTCATAAATTTCATACTCATATTGATGAAACTTTTTGACTTGTTTATCCACTTGCACTTGCACAGCCCGTTCAGCGTCTAATCTTTCTACACGCTTGGCAAACACTTCTGATTGCATTGCGGGGTTTGGCTGAACTATTGGATACCATTTGTCGTAACTGATCTTCACTTCTTTTCCCGATCAAGCGCATCTTTGTACCCGTAAATTATCTTTGATCTAAGTATTACTGTGTCGGCTGTTCCCGCCCAATCAGGCAAATTGTTCCACATCACCACATAATCTTTTGACTTGCAATGCTCTGCGTTGTGGATCAGCCATGCCAGCATTTCCTTATGACGCTCTGTGGGGTCATGGACGGTGTAACCAATGCCATAAAACTCCCTAACGTGACAGCCATTTTTAGCTACCGCACTTACTAGCCCAAGCAACAAAAGCAGAATGAGCCAGCGCATTCATTTACTTTGACCAATAGTGTGAAATGTAACCAAAAATTGAGGAAACGCCTGACACTAAGGCCATGCCCATCCAAAAACCGCCACGGCCTTTGTTGGCTAACTCAATCAGCGTATCTAGTTGGGCTTCCATCTTGTCAATTTTGGCCTCCATAGATTCAACTTTTTGCCAAAGAACCCCGTATTTAACCAAATCAATTTCAGCCATATCAACTCTTTTGGATAAATGCAAGCGCATAGTACAAAGGCAAGTTTGTGCCGCCTGAACCCGCTACAGCTGACGTAAAGCCACCCGTATTGCCCACAGCGTAACTATTACCCGCACCCACCACAAAACGATTTCTCAAATCGGGTGTGCCGTTCTGACCATCGCAAAGGTAGTAGCCCGCAGGGATTGAACCAATAGAGCCTGACCACATCACAATCGCACCTGATGGAATTGGCGTTACAGCTGCGCTAGTTCCCAAGATGCCATAAAGGTTGTCGTAAGTGGCAATCTGCACATTGGCAGAGTCGGTCAAAATGAACTTGTAAGAAAAGCCTTCAGTCAACCAAATTTCTTGTGGTGTGCGTCCGCTTGTCCCCAACTGGATAGGATTGGTGTTGGCAATCGTCCCCGCTGAAGTGGTGTAAGTCGCCAAGGGAGTGCTTGACCCCGCTTGGTAGGTATAGATATACCCACCGTTAAGGGGAATGCCTGTATTGGTAAAGAATTGAAAACCGTTACCAATGGGGGAAAGATTGACTGCCATTTTATTTTCCTACGTCTGAAAGTTTAGTGCCAAGTTGTGCAGCCTTTTGCATCTCTTTTTGAGACTTTTGGGCTTCTTTACCTAATGCTCTAGTAGCAAGTTTTTCTGAACCCGCCACGCCCGCTTTGCCGCCTAAATAGCCACCAACGGCAGTACCAACGCCAGGGCCAAAGATTGCAGTTCCCGCAGCTGCGCCAGTAGTTGCACCAATCTTACCAAGGTTGCCTTCAATCATGCCAACTCTACGCATTTGCTGACCAGCGCCCTCATAGCCGTGAACGCCAGGCATCAAGTAACCACCCATATTTAATGTGTGGAATGCTTTTTGTTCTTCAGGGGAAAACGCCACTTTGATCTTGTCGGCTCTAGCGTTCAAAATCTTATTGACAGAGTTTTGATTCCACTCACCCGCTTTGGCTGCGCCCGCTTGGTAGATTTCACGGGCAAGGTTGCCACGCATTTCGTTCATTGCTGATTCAGCAGAAATCCGCAGTTCTTGTGGAACTTCAACAGTCCATTTTGGCAAACCCGTTGCTTTATCAACAGGGCCAGTAATTGTTCCCTTAGAAACTTTCTCAGCTGTGTCGTAAATATGCCGCCATTGATCAAGGGGCATACTGTTTAGCTTTTGGGGAATTGCGTCAAAGGCTGTTGCTTTTTGAACGCCATTAGGGTCAATTTCACCAAATATTTCTTTGATACCTTTAGAGCCAAACAGCACCTTTTCAGCCTGGTGCAGACTTCTAGCTTTCTCATAAAGACCAGGGCCGCCAGCTTTTGCAATGTCTGTATCAATAGCATCAACAGCTTTGCGAATTGCATAAGCATTGTCTGGAGTCCATTGAGCATTCAAAGATTGACGCAGTTTTTCTAATCCAGCAATGCTGCTTGGTAATGTGCCTTCCAAACCTTGTGTAGTGTGCAAGTCCAACAATTCTTTTAAGCCGCCAGTAAAGTCAGCTTGTTTTCTAATTTTCAATTCAGCTTTGAATTGAGGGGAATTAATTAGACTTTCTAAAGTCGGAGATTGAACGGGATTGTCACCAACGGTCAGTTTTGCATCATCATAAAGTTTGGTCTTTTCATTTTTAAAGAAACCAGACAAACCATCTTGACCAGCAAATGTGTCATTGATACGCTGACCACGCTCATAAGGCGTGACCAATGTAGGACTAGCGCCTGTGTTCTCAATACGCTTTTGGGCATAGTTAGACAACGCCACTTGTTCATTGGCAATCTGTTGTTTAAACAATTCGCCCTCGGGAGTGGGGTTAGCCATCTTTGCTTTGGTGTATTCATTACGCAACGTGTTTTCGTTGCCCGTAATAACGCCAGGGCGAACCTGACCCGTGTCACCCATAATTTCATTGGCAATTTGCGCTCTAGTTGTTTGTTCAGTACCTGGCACATCTTGAGCAGTCTTAGACAATTTGATCTGAGGAAACTGACCCCTTGCTGATTCTTCGCCAGTAATTGCGCCAGCGTAAGGATTGGCCTCAACTTTGGCTGCACCAACGCTGCCAAGCGGGGCTTGTGGCTGTGCTTGTGGCTGACCGCCTTTGGCTTCAAATTGTCTTTGTAGTTCTAATTCACCAACGCCAAGTTGTTTGCCAATAGTGCCTGGTATTTGCTTTCCAACTTGAACGGCTTGACCTACGGCCTGTCTTGCTTGCTGTGCAGCTGGCGCAGCCAATGGTGCAAAACCCTGCAATTCAGGCATGATGTTTGGAGGAACTTTAGAAGCCTCAAACGCTTTTTGCAGTTGGCCTAAAACAGCTTGTGCTTGTGGTGTTCTGACTTCAGGCGACAGCTGCCGTTGTAAGTTTTCGGATTGCTCTTGACCCGCCCTGATAGCTGCTTGTGAGCCAAATTCAGGGTGACGCATTGTTGCCACAATACCCGTTGCAGGGCCAAGAACGCTTGTTGCCATGCCAGCTAGCGGTGCTGTAATGATCTCACCCAGCGCCCGTTTGCCTTCTTGAACTTGACCTAAGACGTTACCCGCCATGCGGCCTAATGCCGTTCCTTCGGGTTGTCTTGGGCCACGGGTTGATTGACCTTCAGCAATAGCTTTGGCTTGTGGATCAAAGCCCGCATAAGAACCACGCCCACCGCCAGCGGTGCTTTCTTGCATTAGCTGGCCTGGCTGCGCTTGCTTGCCAAGAATCATTGCCCCAAGTTCATCTTGCGGGGCTTGTTGTTGCGGCTGTTGCGGTTGCTGCGTTTGTTTGGGCGGTAGTGGTGTTTTAGACTTTCGTGAAATTTCATTCAGCAAAGCATCTACATCACCCTGCAAACGCCTTTTTTGTTGCGGATCAGTTGTTTTGCTTAATTTATCTTGTGTGTTTGTAAGTTCGTCTTGAAAAATTCTCAATGCTTCTTGATCACGTTCAGACTGCGTTTTTGGTAAACCTGTGGTAAATTTTTTGGGGGAAGCAGTAGATTCAGGCGCTTTGCCTAAAATGAGTGCGCCAAGTTCATCCATCACAAGCCTCCAGTTTCAGACAATTTCTTAATGTTCTGATACTTATTGTAAAACTCTTGACGCTTTGCGGGGTCACTTCCTAGCAGTTTTTCAATCTCAAACTTGCGTTTGGTTGGGTCAGTTATGTCTTTGTAAAGATTCATAACTTCAAAAATCTTGGTATCAGCATTGGCATTCCACAATTGCTGATAAGCCTTAATATTGTTGTCGCCATACTGCTGTGCAAACTTCTGTGCGCCATTAGCTTGCATATCAATATTGGTCTGATCGGCCTGAACCCTGCGGGCAATGTTAATCAATACGCCTGTTGGCACTTTGACCGTACCGTTAGCCACGGCTTGCATATCCAAGCCCGCCACGGTATTACCAACGCCACCCATCGCTTTTGTATTAGACAAAGCCATGTTAGCCAAGTCTTTGGCAAGCATATCGTACTCATCGCTTTTCATAGCCATAAGCATTCTTTGCTCTAACTGACCTAAAACACCACCGCTAGGGAATTTAAGATTTGCACCAATTCCTGTAGCTTGTTTAATTACTTCCTCAACATTCCTTCGGCTTTGTGGCAAAGTACCTTGAGCCTCAATTAAACGGGTGCGGTAGCCCTGTCCTGACGCTTGGTCTGCCGCCTCTGTTGGCTCGGGCGCATAGGGTTGTGAGGCGCTTCTGACAGGGTAAGGCAGCGGCAAATTGCCAACAGTAGGTCTTTGACCAGGAACACCGCCAGGCTGCAATGGAGTGTTTTGCAAGCCTTGTGCAACTCCAACTGTAGATGTAGGCAAAGCACCGCCAGCGCCTGGTTGAGTGGTTATAGTTTGACCTTGTGCTGTTGTGCTGATAGTAGGCGCAAACGCAGTTTCTTTTGCCGCTGGCGATAACAATGCTTGTTCTTGAGCAATAAAGTCTCTATATATATTAGGCCCACGGCTTGCTTTGCTTAATGGAACTTTGTAAGCATCAATCAAATCGTGCATTTCACGGCTATCAGGAAATTCGCCTTTAAAACGATCTAATTCTTCAATAGCAACTTGTGGATCATCAATTTTTAAACGCCCCAAAATTCCTAAACGACCAGCCACATTTTGTCGCATATCTTGCGTCATTGCATTTTTGGCTTTTGTTGCATTTGTTTGGCTTGTGTGCAATTGGCTCAATGAACTGATCACATCAGAACCCGTCAACGGTGCAATCTTTGGAATGACAGAATTAAGTTTGTCCATGTCAATGCGACCGTTGGTCTGCCAATTGTCAGGGTTGCTTGTGAACTCTTGAAGTCTCAAACGCTCATCGTTTTTTTGCTTTAAAACTTGATTTTCAATCTGAGCCTTTTCCAAAGCCAAAGGATTTAATTGCTGCGCTTGTTGGAAGTTTTGAATTCCACCAGCCATGTTCACCATTTCCCCAAGACTTGTTGTTTGGGGTTTAGCGTAATTTACGTTAAATGAAAGGTCAGCCATAATTTATCCTTATGTCGCTTTGATCATAGAGCTAAGCAATGCTGTATTGCCAAGGTTGCTCAACATGGTTGCATTGTTTGCGCCCGTCTGCGCTGCATTGCTTGCCAATGCACCACCAATACCCGTAGCAAGGTTAGCTGTGTTCAATCCATAAGCATTTGCTGCACCAATACCCTGACCAGAGCCTGTTGTAAGGTTGCCACCGTAGTTAGATGACAAATTACCATAAGTGCCTCCTAATGATGTACCAAGGTTTGTTAACTGACCCGCTGACGTTGTGCCAATGTTTGCCATGTTTGACAAATTGCCGTAAATGTTTTGGCGTTGCGTATTAAAGTTGTTAAACGCATTTTGGTAAGCATTGCCCGCATAGTCTTGTGTGTATCGTTGCAGACCTTGCATGGCATTACCGCCCATGCTACCACCGCCCATGTTAGCAAGTCGCCTGTTAGCCATCTGACCTTGTTCTAATTGGAATGCGTAGTTGGGGGCTAAATTAGCGTTTAAATCAGCATTTGTAAATTGACGGGTTAAATAGTCTTGATTAGCAAGCAATCCCTGTGAACCCGCTTGACCAATGTCTTGATACGGTTGCTGATAGCCAACTTGTTTGTTATACAAATCATTTAAAACAGTTGATGCGTTTGAATAATTGCTAGTCAAATCTGCTCGGTTAGCGGTATTTAAACCTTGTGCATTTTTGTACGCATCAGCTAATGATGTAGCGGCTTGAGTACCGTATTGGTTGATCAAGTTTCTAGCATCAGTAATGCCTTGCTGATTAGCAACATTACTTGCAACATCGCCAACCGCTTTTGCAATAAGACCAGTTGTAGGATCAATTATTGTTTTAGGTGTAGTGACAACAGGCGGTATGACTGAAGGTGTGATTGGAGTTACAGGCGGGAAAACAGTAGGAGTAACAGTAGGGGTAAGACCAGTTACACCAGTTGTTAAGCCAGACGTTGGGCCTGTCCCCAATAAGTTTGTACCAAGATTAGAACCAGATAAAACTCCAGTATTAGTTAACGCAGTTGGAGGAACTCCCAATAAATTTGTACCAAGAGTAGAACCCGCTAAAACGCCTGTATTTGCCAAATTATTAAGCGCTGAACTGCCTAATAAATTTGTTCCTAGTGTTGAACCTGTCAACACGCCTGTGCCCGTTAAACCATTTGCCGCAGTAACGCCAGCGCCCAAACCATCAGCACCCAAGCCCACAGTACCAGGGTTAACTCCAAGTCCTGAATAGCCAGTTGTAATGCCAGTTCCACCACTTATGCCAGGAACATTTGATACACCACCGCCTAAGCCGTAATCAGCACCCAAAGAACTAACAGCAGTTCCACCGCCACCACCAGAAAGCAACCCTGCATCAGCTAATGTTTCACCCGCAAAAGGAGTTGTAGCCAAAGAACCTAGAGTAGTTCCACCACCACCTGATAGTAACCCTGCGTCTGCCAATGCTTCACCCGCAAATGTTGTACCAGCTGCCCCTGCACCGCCAAATAATCCACCATAAGCAGCACCGCCTAAAGCGGCTAAAACTACAGGGTCTTTAAACGCATCTATCAAACCACCAAAGAATGATTGTTCTTTTTGAGTTTTGATCGTATTGACTAACTCGCCTGTAGGACTGTAAACCTGAATTGGTGTGCCAACGGGAGATTTGTAATTAACATCTGAAGTTGGTACTTTTTCAACATAAACATTCTCAAGACCGCCAATCTGTTGATCCATTCCTGAACCACTAGTTTGATATTGGGGGGCAATACGGGTATCACCAACGATAACTGTCTGACCTTGGGGGATAGTCGCTGCAATCCTGGCAACCACTTGACCTTCAGGCATTCCAACAACGCTTGATAATTGAGTAGGCGAAACTCCAAACTGTTCCATCGCCTTGACAATTTGGTCATCAGTTGGACTGTTTGCCAAAAAGTCTCTAATCTGTTGATCTGTCACGCCAACAGTTTTGGAAACTAATGAATTTATTGTGTTGTCCATGACTTAAACTTTCTCAAACATTGTAGTAAGGCACTTTATAAGCCTGACCATTGACGGTAACATTTATAAACCCAACAGGATTAGCGGGTAGCGTTGCAGACCCTGCCGTTGCAGTTGTGGCAGAACTAAAATTTAGCAAATTAAGAAAAAACTGTTGCCATGACCGTGATGGACGGTTAGTTTGCCCATCCAAAAACGGTGCTTGTGGATAAGGGTTAACTTGTTGTGTACTTGAAAGTCCTGAAGTAGCCATTAGTTATCTGCCCCTTGCACTTTAAGGTTTGCTGAAATGATGACAAAGTTCACAGGATCAGTCACCACAACTTCAAAAATACGGTCACGGGCCGTTCCCAATCTGCGCCAAATGGCACGATTTTTATATTTACCAAGCTGACCAACGCCCGTCCAATGCTCATTTGACCAAGTAGAACCACCATCACTTGACCACCGCAGCATTGCTTGTGGAAAAGTTGTCGGTGTGTTTTGGTTGATTGTAGCTAAATCACTCAAGAAAACAGTATCCAAAGGCCCAATTACCAATGTGCCATCAGGCGGTATGTAATAAGGATTCTGAATGTTGCGACCAAAAGGCGCTGACAAACCCGTTGTCCCCACGCCTGGCTGAAACTGAATCTGCAATTCATCAAAATATTGCCTCTGAAACTCAGTCACCAAGTGGGGCGCTCTACGCAATCTGCGGACTTTTTGACCATCGTCTGTGTAATTGGTCTTGTCTAATTCGTACAGTTTGCCGTTTTCATAGTCACCAATAATGACCAAACCTTGAAACACAGCGCAGCAGTTACCACGGTGACGCTCATATTCGTTTTCGTCTGTCGTATAAAGCCATTTGTGCCACATTTGAGTGGTACTGTCATAAGCCCAAGTCAAATTTAAAGTGGGGAATGTCACCACATAAACTTCATGGCCTTCTAGCTGATAAGTCCACGCAATCGCATCGTCAACATTTTTATTGGCTAATGTGTTTTCTACTGCGTGAGTGGAAATCCTTTGTGGGATGTACCCTTGCATTTGCATGATCTGCGCTTGTCCACGATTATTTCGTGAAACGTAAGCAAATGAATTCCCAAGTCGATAAAGGGAAAAGGGCGCTGCAATGCCGTGTTGGGTAGATGTGCCAGGAATCCTTTGAAATGGGAAAGGCACAGTTCCCACATCAGTCCAAACTTCTGAGGAAATCTCACCCATCAAATAAACTTCACGGTGATCAACGATCAAAGCCACTAAATCATCAGGCGCACCGTCTTTTAATGAGTAACTTGTTTGTGGCGAAATGGGTGACAAAAGGTCAGTTGATCCCCATTCCTGAGTCGTTGGGTTGTTGTAGACAATGTAGTTGTCAATCACATCCACCGTGTTTGCACCGCTAAACGCACCGTCTGTGGATGGCAAAACAGAAAAGTTAATGCCAAACATGGTTACGCCAACGGCTACCGTACTTGCCACGCTTAACGTGTAAGTTCCAATCCCGCCTGATCCTGTACCCAAAGCGGTAATGATTGTTCCCAAAGTCACGCCAACGCCCTGAACGGTCTGTCCAACATGGAGAACGCCTGAAGTGACCGCAGAAACGGTCATTGTTAACCCCGCAATCGTTGCAGTAACCACAGCGCCCACGGTTGCCGTACTCATAGTCCCAGAGGCCACGGTTTGACTTCTGTTGATTGTGTATGTACCCGTCCCGCCAGTTCCCGTCCCAAGTGCAGTAATCACGGTTTCAGGCAAAACACCAATGCCATACAAAGACTGATTGATGGCAATTGTTCCGCTAGAAATGCTTGTCACGGTCAATGTTGTGCCGCTTGTTGAGCCTGTAAATATAGCTGCTGCGGGGCTTGATATGTACCATGTGTAACGATAAGCACCGTCCACAATATAGACGTTGATCCCGTTGTCGGTAATTTTCACTATTCCTGTGCTTGAATTAAGCTGCCCAATCACAGATGGGACAAGGTTAGCTGTTAAAGCATAGACGTAAGGCCCACAGACCGCAATCAATTGCTCACCGCCTGAGACAGCGTGCAATCCACGAACTTCTTGTTGGTTAGGGAAAACTGCTTTGACGGTTAAGCCTGGCGTTGGATAAAGCGCAACCACCCCACGTTCACCTTGCTGCTTGGCAGGGTCAACTTCAGGAAAGAAATTGATGCACTCTTGAGCATCTTGGTAAATGCTTGGTGCTTCGTATGATGCGCCTACAAAACCGAAATCTGGCATGGTAGTCCCTTAAATAAAGCCGCCAGTTAATATCCATCCAGCATCTTTTGACTTGTTGACTAACAAAGCATCAGGATAACGTGACACTTGCAGCGGACTCATGTTTGTGCGCTTCAGCGTTGCTTTGGCTTGCCCTGCAAACGTCTGAATCATCGCTATTTGCGTTGGTGAGGCTTTGCCATACATGGGCATTAAACGCTCTGCCAAACACCATCTGAGAGCCATTGAATAGCCTTGTGGTAGCGCTATGTCCTCATACATTGAGTCATAACGGCTAAACAAGGTATTTGCAAACAAGTGCATTTCGCCCTGGGATGGGCTAGGCCAAATAAATAGATTTCCCGAATCAGCGCCTGGGTTAAAGTAAACCGCCTTGGGCCACGGGCCACTTAGCGTCTTTAAACCAATCATTTGATAACTGTGTAATTCCAAAACCGACATTGGGTAGTCCAAACCACCGCCTGTAATGGGTTGACCATTAGATGTGGTGTTAACCCTGACAAACGCAGAATCAAGATTTAATGGCTTTTGGTAGTAGGCCGTGATTGCAGTAGATGCAACAGTTTGATTGATGTTGACTTGGTATGTGCCTGTTTCGTTGATGTTGCCACCCGCACCCGTCAAAAACTGCGTAATTTTTGTGCCTGATGTGATTCCCGTACCACTTAGCGTTTGCCCTTGGGCAATAGCGCCTGAAGCAATAGCTGTCACCGTGAGGATATTTCCCGCAATTGAGCCTGTAAAAGACGCACCGATAAAGTTCTGAGTCGATGGGTTAGGGCCAATCGTGTATTGGGTTTGTCCTGGAATGACGGGGCAAATAATTTCTGTGACATTGAAAACCATCATGTTTTCGTTTGACCATTGGTCAATTATGTCGTTCAGCATTTCAAACGCATCAAGCGCTGCGTCAGGAGTCGGGGTTTCACCAGCTTCTAATGCGCCAATGTCTTTTAGCGCTCGGCTAACAATGTCAAAAGGCACAGCCATAGTGTTTCCTTACATTTCCACGGTGAAAGTCTGAGGTTGCCAAGGAGGGGGCGTAAATTGGCTTTTGCTCAGAGAATTTAATTGTTCTTGTAACCTTGATTTTATTACGCAAACGCCATCTCGCATAGTCTCTTTTTCAATCCAAGCAACAATCATTTCCTCTGTCACTTGGTCAAAAGGAACAGATAGTTTTGGGCTGTCAAATGTCCAATAACCCTCTGTCTCAACAGAAAGGTCATCTTCCTTTGCAGTCACATAATATTTGGCACAGAGAATCAAACCATCTTGGGCTTGAGTCCCCGTGATTGACCATTGGCAGATCATTACCAAGGTGTCCCACTAGCAGTTACAGGATTCTTCTGCAAAGCAATGTTAGCCGCCAGAGCATCTTCTGTGGCTTGTTTATCCACACCATTAGCCCAGACCCATCCAAGGACTGTTTCTTGTGTTAGGTCTGCATAGGGAATCGTTGGTGTGCCATCAGCCCATGAGCAAGTTGCGTAGGTAGAGGCTGAATACTCTCCATCTACTGCTGTGGCTTGCCAATGTGCAATCGTTACAAAGCCGTTTGAGGTTTCACGCTCAAGGGTTGAGATAGTCCAAGTGGTAGTCATGATATTTCCTTTTAAAGATTAGCGGCATCAAGTCGTGCCTTGAGTGATTCAATGATTGCTTGTTGTTCTTGAATAGCCGCAGTCAATGTAGCCACCAAGAATGATGTATCAATGCCTTGGTATTTAGGATTGCCATTAGCATCTACTGCATCTTTTTGACCACTTACAGCATCAGGACAAACTTCAGCCAATTCGTGAGCAATAAAGCCTTGACCATCAGAGCCGTTTAAATTCCACTTGTAAGTAACTGGTTTAAGTTGAGCCACTTTAGCCAATGCACCTGTCATTGGTGCAATGGTGTTCTTTAGTCGATAGTCTGATACTGAAACATAAAGAACAGTTGAACTATTAGTTTGAATATATCCTTGCTGTGAGCCAGCCGCATTGTTAAAGCTAATAGCTGGGTAACCATCTGTCCCAACTTGTACTGTCATAGCGGCAGTTGTAGTTGCGCCTAAAACTTGAACTTTTCCACCACCAGCTAACGCACTCGTAGTCCCCACCAGCAAGTTACCGCTAGAGTCTATTCTCATGCGTTCTGCTGGGGCAGAAGCACCCGCTGATTTTGTTTCAATATAAAAAGCAGTAGCAATTGCCACACGATTGCCAACTGCTGTGGTAACGTATCCAAATGGGCTGTAAGCGTTGTCGTCTGAACCTTCAAACGCACACTGAATAAAACTTTTTGTGCCTACTGTAGCGGGTGTGCCAGACAAGCTATAACCCCTACCAATCATAAGTTCGGTATTGCCACTACCTAATGATGGCTCCATTAAAATTTGTGGCCCAGAAGAGGAGATGATGTGCAAGGGCTTTACTGGCGAACTTGTACCAATGCCTACATTGCCTGCGCTTGTAATGCGTAGTCTTTCAGATGGTGCATCATCGGTTGTTACACTTCTCGTGCCAAATACCAAATCACCTTTTGAATATGCTGCCGCACTTGTAACAATATAGGAAATATAAGATGGTTGATAAACATTTCTTAAACCCAAACCAATTTGAGAGAGATTGCCAACAACTATATTGTTGTCATTGCTATCAATAGACAATCCCATACTTGCTGGCGCACCTAATGTGCTTACATTTCCAACACTTACGTTTAATCTTGAAGCTGGTGAAGAAGCACTTATACCTATACTTAAACTTGTTCCGTTGTAAGTAAGCGCAGAGCCAGTAGCCAATGCACTAGAACTAGATGCGTAAACCACACCGCCTGATGTGAATGGAGTAGCACCACTTAATCCTGTGCCGCCATTCGAGGTAGCCAACGTGCCAGCAAAGGTAATCGTGCCAGATGTGGTGATTGGGCCGCCTGAAGTGGTCAGGCCCGTTGTGCCACCCGATACTGCAACGCTAGTCACCGTACCCAAGGGGTTTGTTCCCCAAGATGTATTAGTCCCGTCAGTTGTCAGATATTTGCCTGATTGTCCTGATTGGCTAGGCGCTAAAGCATTGAATGCGGCTGTTGCAGTAATCTGTCCTGTACCGCCACCCGCAATCCCCAATGTACCAAATGACAACACTCCGCTGCCATTGGTTGTCCAAGTCTGACCGCTTGTGCCATCAGCGCTTGGGAGAGTGAAGTTAATGGTGTTGGCGATATTCGGGCCAATGATATTGACCGCACCGCCTAGTGTTGCCTGAAAGACTAAAGTTCCCATGATGTTTCCTTACGGTGCAATGATTAGCTGATTGGCGGTTAATGCGCCTGTGCTTGGGTTGTATTTTAACTTTGTGGATGAAACCGTGATAGGCAAATTACCCGTTGTGTTACTCACAAATGTTGGGTAATAGGTTGCATTCGTTGTTGTGTTATCGGTAACACCCACATTCGTTGCGTTTGTTGCAGTTGTTGCGCTTGTTGCGGTTGTCGCATTTCCCGACAAATCACCCACAAAGGTTGTCGATGTGACAGAAGTCAAGCCCGCCAAAGTGGTAGATGACGCACCCAAAGCAATAGTCGTTGAGCCTATGGTCACACTTGAGTTAACCAGGGCAGCGTTTGGAATGCTTGTCAGATTCGCCCCTGACCCGCTAAACCCTGTTGCCGTTAAAAGCCCCGTAGACGGGTTAAATTGGTACTTGGTAGAACTAACATACTCAGTTGTTAAATTACCCGCTGTAGCGGCTGCAAACAAGGGGTAACGGGTTGCGTTAGTGGTTGTGTCATCAGTAACCGTTGCATAAGCCGTTGGAGTCACCCAAGTGGGGGCTGACGCACCGTTAGACTGAAGAACTTGACCTGACGATCCCGTTGACCCCGACACAGCCAAAGTGCTGCTGAAATCAATTGTTGTAAATTTAGCCGTTGATGCCGTAGTAGCACCAATAGACATATTGTTAATCGTGCCAAGGTTTGTCGGGGCAATCTCAATAGCGCCTGTCCCTGTTGGCTTCATGTGGACATGACCCGTCCCTGTAGGACTAATGTCAATCTGAGCATTTGCACCATTGATGTTAGTGGAAACACTTAATGTAAGGTTGTCACCACCGCCCGCACCCCAAGACAATTGACTTGTCCCGCCTGAATTACGCAAAGCACCGCCCGCACTTGTAGCTGCCTCAAAGAACGGGCCAACAAACTTAGTTGTTGCCGTAATTGTTGTGCCTCTTACCGTGTTAGCCGTTGTTCCACCAATAGCGGGAGGCGCTGACAAATCTAATGTGCCGCCCAAAGTCAAATTACCCGATGTGGTGACTGTGCCACTTAGGGAAATTCCTGAGACTGTCCCTGTGCCGCTAACAGAAGTCACAGTTCCCGTTGTGGGGGTTGCCCAAGATGGAACACCGCTTGCTAAAGTTAAAACTTGACCGTTCGTTCCCGCACCCAACATTGCAGTTGTTGCTGCTGCGCTTTGGTAAGGAACTGAACCCGTTGCACCACCCGCTAAATTTGTTGCTGTTGTCGCAGTTGTGGCAGTCGTTGCCGTTGTCGCTGTGGCAGCGTTCCCACCAATTGAAAGGCTTGTTGCTGTGCCTGTTAAACCCGTTCCAGCACCGTCAAACTGAACAGACGCAGTAATTGTGCTGCCACCCACAGTTGATCCGCTGATGGGCGTTCCTGTGATTGTGCCGCCCGTGATTGCCACATTGTTGGCGTTCTGAGTAGACATTGTTCCCAAGCCTGAAACTTGGGCGTTGGTAATTGCAATGTTTGTGTCTGCTAAAACAGTCAGTTGGCCTTGTGCGTTAACTGTGGCTGTCAGGGTTTTAGATGCAGACCCGTAGGCAGCAGCTGTAACGCCTGTGTTTGTGATTGAGAACGTGTTTGCAGCCAGGCTAAGACCCGTTCCCGCAAAGTAAGTGCTATTTCCCGCAAACTGAACAAACGTGATGGCGGTGACGTTAATTGTTCCCGTGTCAGAGGAAGTCGAAACCCAAGCAGTTTGAGCCTGACCACCGTACAAAACCACCGCATAAGCGCCTGGCACTTCTGCCCACACATCCATGTCAGTTGATCTTGTCCAAGTGGACGCAGAAGCAACATAAATGCCGTTTTGTGACGTTATTGTTTGATTCTTGACTAAAACCCGATCACCCGCCAATGTGGTGTAAGCGTCAATTGTCTGTAGGCCCGACAACGTGATATTCGTTAATGTGGCGCATTTAACCGCTTGCTTGGGGTTTAACCCTTGGGCAACCGCATCCACATATTGCTTGTTGGCAATGTCTGTTGTGCCTGTTGGCGTAGTGGTAATTTGCCCTGTTGTTGTCAGAATGCTTGTAAAAACACCCGTAGATGGCACTAAAGCACCGATTGTGGTGCTATTAATTGTGCTGTTTGTAATGCTCAGTCCCGATTGGGACGGGTTTACTGTGGCGTAAAAAGGCTGACCCTGACCAATAAATGTATTAAACGTATTGTCTAAATTAAACAGCGCCTGGACAGGCAGAATGTTTTGATCTACTGTCTTGGCAGGGTCAGCCATAGCGCCTCTTTATGATTGATCGCCAACAGGAGTCACATAAACAATTGACGGGCCAGCGGCTGAACCAATCATGCGGACGTAATAAGGGCTTGCGGGTACTGCCAAGACAATTGGAACTGTCATAGAGGCGGGTAACACAAAGTTCCCTGTGGTTGAACCGCTGACGGGCAAGACTGCCGCAGCCATGTTAGCATCGCCAAGGCTCACAGCAACATAGGTAGCACCCGTGTTGATGAAAGAGGCATAGTTAACTTGGTCATTGGTGCTTGCCTTAATCTGCGTGGCGGTAGTAGAAGAAGCCGCCACCGAAATGGCGGTTGTGACTCCTACGGGGCGCAATACAGTTGTATTAGACATGATTAACCAGCCGTTGTGGGTAATGGGCCTTCAAAACGAATCACATCCACGATGTATGTGCCAGCGGTAGGGGTTAACGATCCCGCAGTAACATTTCCAAATTGGATGCTTAGTGTATTGTCGGCAGAACAACGTGCGTCAGCGATAAAAACACCCGCTGTTTGAGCCGCTTGACAAGACACCATGACGTAATCTGTTGACAAAAGACCTGGGACTGTGAATGTTTGAGCCGCTGTGGTAGCTGTGGCAACTGCGGCAGGGGTCAAAGACGGGCCAACATAAAATGTTTGCAAGGCATTGCCACGGGTAATAGTCGTAGAGGGCATGATAATTCCTTTAGAGAATGATTAAATTGTAACGCCAAATAAAGAAAAAGCCACCCCTTTTAAGAGTGGCTCTTTCTCACATCACATCAGTATTTAGCTGAATGTGCTGAAGTCGTAGCCATAGACATAAACATCCATTGTGGCGGCTGCGCCTTGTGCTGTGCCAACATTCAAATACAGGTTTTGACCTGTTTGAATGCCTGTGGCAGCAACGGTGCGTTGTGACACTACAGTTGAGGATGTCAAAGCCGACAAAGCGGCATTGGCGACAATTCCTGTACCCGCTGCGCTAGGGGCTGTAAACAGACCCGCTGCGGCAGTTGTCAATGAAATTGAAGCGTTAGTGAAAACCACGTTGCTAACAGAGTAGTTTGTGGAGTTGTTGATTGCGATAACAGCTTGATCACCCGTAGTATTGACATTCACACCAATTGCAACGCCTAAAAGACGAATTGCTTGGTTAGATGCCAAATTGGATGGGTGAATCGTTGTGCTACTTGCTGGGCCTGGATTTGCCATGATATGTTTCCTTAAATTAAGTTAATAACGGGGGGTGATTAGCCCCCCTTGACCATTAGGCTGCAACTCGGCAAGCGAGTTCAGGATAGAGGGGGGCCCATCCATACAGAACGTCCAAACGTGTAGGAATGGAGTCATTGTTAATGGTGTATTGACGCACAACACGCATTGACAAACCGATTTCCTTATCGCTTGCACGACCAGCAAAATGCACACCTTCAGGCAATTCCAAATCGGCTACTGCCAATGTGAACGCATTGCGGTGCATGATGATGTTCTGTGGGGAAACAGTACCAATTTTATTGAACTGAGTCACAGCGGCTGTGGCAGAGGTTGTAGGAATAGACACGTTTTGGAACTGACCCGCAGTAATTACGGCAGGGCTAACCACAACAGAGACAGAAGAACCAGAAGCAATAGCAACGGTAGACTTCACAACAAAGTTGCGGAGTTTGTTTGTGCCATAAGCCTGACGATTCTGTGGGTTAACTGCGAAAACGCCATCAATCTGAATGGTGTCGCCAGCATTCAAATTCATTGTTCCCGTGTTAGCCGCTGTCAAAGTGATAGTGCTTGAAGATGCCCAACCAGAAGTCAGGAAGCCCGTTGCAGTTGTGGTAGCAACAGAAGCAGTCACAGTAGTAGTGGAGTTAGAGCCAAAGGTTTGGCTTACCACGTTCTGATCCATCTTCCAGTTCATGCCCGCAGAGTCACGGCCCATCAAACCTTTACGGTACTGATCGCCAATGGCTTCTTGAGGAACAAACAAACCCTTCAAGCTATCAACAATGGTTGCTGATGTGAAAGGCTCAACGATGCAAGACCTACGACCGTCACGGGGTGCGCCTTCAGAGTCAAGGTAAGCGCCCGCAGTCAGGTATGTGATCAAGCCTGTTGGGGGTGTGCCAGCTGTGCCAACGATGTTAGCAGTTTGCAGAGTAGCCATAGACATACCGTCACGGTCAATCTTGTTGGCAATCGCTGCAATAGCGGGCTTCAACACACGGTCAGAGAACATATCCAAGGACAATGCCAAGTCTTGTGTGGTGAACTGGGTATCAACGTGAAACTGTGTAGACAAAGTAACGGGAACTGAAGTCTCGTTAAAATCTTCTACGTTCAGCGCAGGGCCAGTTGTACCAATGAAACGACCAGGCTTGCGGACATTGACTGTGTTACCAATCTTTGCACCGACAACAGCGAACTGGTCATCATAGTTACGGTCAACTTCACTTGTGAAAGTCAACTCATTTTCCAAAACCATCAACGCTTCGTTGGTGATCTTGCTTATCGTCAATAAATTATTAGCCATTTAAATACTCCAAAAAGATTAGGTTTACCGAATTTTTCCCGCTTTGCGTGCCAATTTCCACGCCTGGTAGCTTCCATGCCATTCGCCATTAGCGGACATAGGAACATCAGGCTGACCTTGACCACCACGAATCGGTTGAATCGGTGCTGGTGCTTTACTTCTTACAACAGGGGCTGTCTGCTTAGTCTCAGGTTTCACCTCAAACTTTGCTTCTAGTCTCCCAATCTCTCTAAGCGCTGCATTTGGACTCAAGCTGGCAATTCTTTTGGCTAGGTCATTGTTTTCAGCTAGGTGATACAGGATTCTTGGGCCTACATCACTCTCCAGAATTGCATCACGGACTGCGTTGTTTACAACTACGTCACTTGATGCGACCAAATCATCAAAATCGGGCAATTCTGCTTTAGCATCCTGAACTTTCTGCGCCCAAGATTGGATAATCTTTTGTTGCGCTTCCTGTTCTCTCGCCTGGGCAACTTGCCTGTCCCGTTCCGCTAACGCCTTTTCTGTCGAAAACTCAGCTAGAGCCTTCGCATATTCAAACGCATCAGCGAACTGGCTTGGTTGTGGCTCTTGATCAACATAAGATGCTTGTGGCTGTCTCTGTTGCTCTAGTGCCGCCAAACGCTGTTCCAAATCTACCCTAGCTTGGCGTTCCCGCTGGGCTTCTTGCCTAGCATCCTCACGTTGCTTGGTTATCTCTGAGAACCGCTTTTCAAGTTTAGGATTTTGCTTGCGCTCACCCTCTTGGTTTGCTTCCTTTTCTGCCTCTTTCGGTTCACTCTGTTCTTCCTCGGCTACTGGCTCGGGAGTCTCCTCAACCGCCTCAGTTTCCGCAGGGGATTCAGCTAAACCTAATCTGTTTGCATAAAATTCTGCTGCATTCTCGCTAGTCAATACTTGACCCGCTTCTTTATCGGACATACGTTTCCCAACGATTTGACCCTGTGAGCCTCACAGGTAAGGTTTAGTGGTTTTTACCACAAATTCTTTTAAAACTCAAATAGCCCGTTCTGTAGTCTCTGCGGTTGCGTTTCTCAATGTCGCTCTGTCCATTTGTGCCAACAAAATAGCTATCTCAGTTTTCATTCTTTCGATCTCAAGCTGCGTCTGCGTTTTAATGACCGTATCGTGTGCTTGGCCTTCCACACGCATTTGCATTTCAGCACGGTCACTTTGCTCACGAATCTGCGCCTCGTTTGTTCTGCCTTGCTCTTTCATCATGGTGCGTTGTGTTTCGGCTTCTTGACGCATTTGCTCAACATCCATGCGGTTTTTCAGCATCAAATCTCTAGCCTGAACCGCCTGTGTAAGTTCCTGAATTTGCTTTTGTGACATAGCCAGCTGCATTTGAACTTGGGGAGGCACTTTAGACTTGTCGTCAATCTGAGCCATTGGGTTAGCAGCTGCCAAACGGTCAGCAATAATGTCAGCACCAGGCCAATCCATGTTTCTAAACACCAAGTCACCCGCCACTTGCATCAACTCGGGCGCAGCTGACAAGAGGGGCAGCATATTTTCCACGGCCTCTTGACGTTTGCTGTTGTAGCCTGGGCCTGTCTCCATCACCACATCATATTGACCAACAGAAATGTCATTCAGCACTCTGCCCACAGAATCCCGCTGATTGATGGTCAACAGTTCAGGCTTGCCATCGTCACCAATGATCCTCATCACACGCTCTGTGTCGTAAATCTTGGGAATTAGGTCTAGGCAAATTTTGCCAACGTGAGCAATTGAACGGGTCAAATTGTCGTAATAGTCAAAGTTTGTCAGGTCAACTTGTTGTTGCTGACCGTTCAATGCTTTGCCTGATATGTTGCCTTGACCAAGCTGTGCGGGGTCAAACACGCCCATGATGGCTTTAATATCGTTGTCCACACCCATAGCCGCAGCCATAATGCCCGCTTGTGGCGGCTCTGGCTGAAGTCGAACTGGTGCTGGTGCGGGGCGACCGTCAATGTCAGTCTGTTTGTATCTTAGAAGTGGGAATGACTTGATGTTGGCATTTGCCCAATCATTCTCATGACCCTCATCCTGACCTTCAGCAAGCAGCCATTTAGCTTTTGGTGCTAATGCCACGCCTTCTGTGATGGAAGTCTGCCAAAAGTTATACATCCGCTGCGGGTCTTTGGCATAGCGAATCATTCCAAACTTCTTGCGCTTGTCACCAATAACAATGTGTCTGCCATAGACGGGGACAATGGGAATGTATTTGCCCGCCCAATCACGTTCTTCCAAGACTTCAACCGCAGTTAATTTGCAGTATTTAATTGTTTTCTTGTAAGACTCACGGGTATCAACCACTTCAATACCGTAAGCAGCTAGGCGAGTAAAGAAGTCTTTGTCATCAGCAAATGTCGCTGTGCCATCGCTTAATAGGTATAGCTTTGCCTTTTCTTTGACCGTGTAGTAATACTCAGCCAGGCGAATATCCTCTTTGGTAATCCACTCAGATTGTGAGTCACCCGTTCCCCGTTGGGTAAAACTTGTGCCGCCATCTTCTGCGTCAGGGTACAACTTTCGGAATTCATCCTTACGCATCATTGTTGTGATTAAGCAACGGTCAGCGTCAGACCCGTCTGGTAGGACTGAATTGGGGTCAAAGTAAACGGTAAATGGATTATCTATGGCATCAATGTAGATTTCTTGATCAAACGAATCCTCTGAAATGTAGTCAGTTCTGACCCGCATATAGCCCCAACCCATGCGAACTGCGTATTCAAACGCATTGTCGTAAGCATGATCAGCGTTGGAGTTAACCTCAATGTGCCGAATAATCCCGCTAATGGTCTGTGCGTCCACCATGTCCTCATGCGTATTTGTTGCATGAACTTTAATTCGGGGGCGTTGCTGTCGTTGTTGATTAGAGACTTGGCGGCAATAATTGTCCACCTTGTTCACCGTAATAACGGGACGGGACTCAAGATTACGGGAGTTTTGCAGTTCTACAGGCCATTGATCACCACCGCCAAACTTCAAGTCATCTAAAGCCTCTTGACGGTTCATTGTGTCTGCATCGTTGGCAAACTTGAGAAAGTCAATTGCTTCCTGAATTCGTGAGTCGTAATCATCAGCCATGATGTTGCCCTAAGTGATTTGGAGTCATTTTAACTCATCCAAGAATGTTGACCACCATAATTTAAGTTCAGCCTTGGCCTTCTAGCCTGTCTTGGCTCATTGACCATCAGACCAATGTATCTAAACGCATCAGCGCCATGTGAATAATTATCGTGTAGTGGCGTTCTGCTGAATTGCTTAGTCTCTGGGTCTACATCGTAACGGTAATGCCTAAGACATTGCAAGCCTTCGTGACAGTTCTCCCTATCAAACCAACAATTGATGAAGATTGTCCTGGCTGCATTGATTGAATCAAGAATAGGCGTTTTGGGGATTATCTTGGTCTTGTACCCAGCTGCCCTCACAATTTCCTCAATGCTTCTGCCATTGGCTGCAAGGGTTTTGTTCTCTGCATCGTGTGGCAGCCATAGCGTGTCGTACATATAACCAAAGGTCTGCATCTTAGCCAGGTAGTCGCTCATGGTCTGCTGATTGCCCTCAATGTAGCGAATCAGGCGAGTTTCCATGCCTATAAACTGTAAAAACCAAATAGCCGTAGCATCAGACCACCCAAGGTCAAAGATGGCATGAACTGGCTTTGTCGGGTCATAGTTAACTTTGGTAATGCGCCCGTCTAACTCTGCCATTTGCATTTCTTTGGCAAAGATAGCCCCATCTACCGTCTGTCGGCATAAACCTTCCCAAACCACGTTATAAGCCTGTGGATCACGGTGTTTAAGCGCATCCTTTTCAAGTTTCAGGGTATCTGGAAACCACGGGTTATCTGACCAGTTAACCTTTTGAACAATGCAGTTCTCAGGGGGGTTAAGCACAAACCTTTGGTAAGTCTCATCAGTTTCCAACTCAGGGTTAAACGTAATCCAAATCTCTGAGTTTTCTTTGCGGATGGTAGGAATCAATACATTCCAAGACATTCTGCTAGTTGTCTGCGCTTCCTCAACCCAGCACACATCAACGCCCTCATAGGACTTCACATTAGCAACATTGTTCTTTAGGCCGACAAAGCTAAACTCTGTGCCGTTCTTTGCCCTGATTGATGCCTGGGTGATTTCATAGAACCCAAGCAGCCCTAATGCTTCTATCTGATCGCATAGCAGCTTGTGGACTGAATCTTTAATAGATGTTTGGAATTCACGGGCGCAAAGCACTCTAATCGGACTCTGAGCGCCTTTAATCAGTAGTGCCCTAGCAACCCCCCAAGACTTAGCCCCGCCTCGTCCACCGTACAGGACTTTATAACGTGAGGGCTTAAACAAGCATTGCAGCTTTAACGGGAATTCCGCTTTGGCAATTGATTGGGCTATTTCACTCACTTGGCTTTACAAATGTGACTTGAATGCCTGACAGCAGCGGTGCGCCATCTGCACCCGTGATTTCTTGTTTCACTTGCTCACGGTACTTCTTGGGGAATCGTGCAGCCATTGACCTTGACCAAATCGTTGCGTTTAGTCTCGGCCCGTCTTTGGTCTCAACCATGTAAGAATCGGCTTGATCTTCCCACCACGCTTGCTCATGTTGCTTGGCTTCCTCCAAGGCGTGCGAAAATTCCTCATGCGCTTCACGCCAATCGTACATTGTGCGTAGGGAAAACCCTAATCTTGAGGCAATTTGTTCCACGCTCTTACCGATTTTGCCCAAGGCTATTACTTCGTCGCAAAACTTTGGATCGTATTTGGACGGTCTACCAACAGGGCGCTTTTCTTCGGTCATTTTTATACGTCTGTCACTTCTGTGGGTTCAGCTTGCTTATCAAGTTCAGCCAACCAATAATTACAGTCTTGTAATGCACCGTTGATCATGTGTAATTGAACTTCTAGTTGTTTGCCTTGACTCATCAAGGTTTCAATTTGCTTGTTGATTGCTTCTTTGTTCATGTTAACAATTCCAGTTCTTTAATGATGCTTTAGCCCGTTCAGCAGGGCCTTTTGAGTTCTTTACAACGCCTTCCATCCTGGCACAAAAACTTGCCTTGCGTCCTTCGTCCTTCTTGGTCTTTGGATTAGGGGCTGGCGGTTTAAGGTTAGCGTTGTTCTTGGCGTTGTACTCAGCGCGGCCTTTAGCGGTCATTCCAGCGCCTTTTTCTGTGGGGTTGTAGGTTTTACCCTTCCCGACAGTTTTATGCTCTATGGGCTTGTCGTGCTTTTTCATTTCTTTGCCGTTTTAGCAGATTGTTTGAAAGCAGCTGCTGTGGGTGCGCCCTTTGAGCCAGGCGTTCTCATGCGCTCTACGGGTTTACCTTCGGCCTTTTGGCGTTCGATACGTTCTTGCTTTTTGTGGATGTTGGCATACAAGCCAGGTTTAGTCGCCATGTTTACTCCTCAACAATTGCACAAATGTCGGCTTCTTGAATAATTTGATAGTCTTGCCCATCAATCTTCTGAGTGGGCCAGTTCAAATAATCCCCGTTACCGTACTTAACAAAGTCACCCACTTGGGTTTCATAAACCTTTGGGCCTACTGCCACAACCGTTCCCTCATTAAAGGGTTCTTTGTTGTTGACGTAAATAATTTCTGACAGGGTTCTGACAAGCGGCTTGATCACCACTCGATCATTCATTGGTTTTATCATGTTTAGCTGGTCTGCCTCGTTTTTTAGGTGAAAAAAGACCCGCCACAGGGACGGGTAAAACATCCTCCTCACGGATGATGGCAACTACAAATTCGCCACACCAATCGTTAGCGTGTTTGTTTTGTAATACTGGGTAGCGTCTGCAACTACCCATAATCTGAGAGTCACGAAAGTATTTACAAATCTCGCATTTCTCAGTCATTTTGCTTCACTAGCCAAAACTGCTTTGTTGAGTCCCGCAGCCAGGCGTTCAGCAAAACCCTTGTTTTCTAAATCAAAGGTTCTGCCTTCTTTGTAATCAGCGAATTTTTCCTGATGTTCCACGGTAGATGGCATCAGAGATTCTCTCCTTGCCGCCAATGCCGCTGCTTCTAACTCGCTCAAGTGTTTCATGTAACCTCCTACGAACTTCATTCTCCTCTAGTTTAGGTAGCTTGTCAAGCTGGCTTGCAATAGCCTTACCCTTACCTTTGGAGTTATCAACGATTTGTATGTTTACCCTGGGGTTGCCCTTGTATTTCTCTTGGAGTTCCTCAATGACTTTGCGTGCGCCAATATGAGTCTTTAGATGTTCTTCAATTGGGACGGTGCGGCCTGAACCCTTTTCTTTTTCCATGCGGCTGGCTCTACTCAAAGCGCCAAACTCCAACGCTTCAGCTGGGTCACGGTAAGTGTAAACAATACGAACCTTGCGCTTGGCATCTAATGCCTGTTTGATCTTTTTGTCAGCTGAATCAAACTTGTTCATGTTTGTGTCGTAAATCATCTCCGACCGTTTCAAGGCGGGATCGACACTTTCCAATAAATCTAAGGCTGTGGTTTTGCCAGCGCCTGTTCCACCAGCACTAAAGACAACGGTGTTATCCATGCCTTTGGGTGTGGGGTTCTTTAGCTTTTCCGCATACAGCTGCTTCATAAAAGCGCTAGATGGCTCATGCACATCAGCTGACTTTGTGCGGTCTGCTCTGTATTCAGGGGACATTTCCCTGGCAACGTCTGTGTTAATGATGCGCCCGCCCTTTGACTCAGGATGCGCTGCATATTCCTGAATCAATTGCGGATAGGCTTGCATCAGGCGTTGGAAATACGCCTGTTCAATAGGGTTGGTAGGGGCAACTGCCCTATCAGGGGCTGGCTGTCCCATCCCCATCATGGAGGACAGGGAGACAGCCATTTTTTAGCGGTACTCTGATTTGGTCTTGGTGTAGCAGATGCCGTTTGTCTTGCCAGTATTGAACTGGTGATCAGCACCCATCTTGTCCTCTTTACCCATAGCAACGCCACCACGCATTTTTTCCATGCGCTCGCCTGTACGGTCAGAAGATTCTGCACCTTTGGGGGGTGTAGCACCAGTAGAACTTTTAGCCATTGTTGTATCAGCTTTTCCCATGATTTTTCCTTGCAAAGAATTTATGGATTTGACTTTATGTCCGATATGGCACAATGTCAACCACCATTTTAACAGGATTTATCATGGCTTCAAAATTTACTATTACGCCCGCAAAGTCTAAAACTCCCCGTGAGCCTATGCACTATGAAAAAGTTTCTGAGCATCGCTCTGAAATGTCACGCATCAAGGCTGTAGAAAAGGAATTGAAGCAACATGAGGCACAGGGCTTAGACAAGGCTCACAAGGGTAAGTAAGGGATTGGCACTTCGGTAGGCCAGCGCTTACCAAGTGTTTCAATCGTTGCTTTGTGGGCTTTTAGCCACATTTCTTTGCGCTCATCTTTGGATAGATGCGCCCCCTGGTCAATTTCGTAATGACATTTAAGGCATAACGCAGCCACTAAATTGTCGTCTGCCTTAATTCCCTTGCCTTTACCCCCGCCCCAATTACTATGGGCCGCCTGAACGCCATTGTCCATGCCACAGTTTTGACAAGAGAGAGCTGCCACTAGCTTCAACAGCTTTTGACTCCTCACATACTGATGTTTCAGATATTGCATATTCTTTGGTTTGGTACTTGTGACCGTTTAAGCATTGACGTTTTCTAAGGATAAATTCTGGGTTTGCCCTAGTATCCAAAACTTTATTACCACGGATTTTGCAAACTGGACACATCATTTATTTTCAATTCCTTCGTAAATTAGCTGTAATTTAACTAATTCCAAAGCGCCAATGATTGTCGCCATGTAAAGGGACTCATCGTATTTATTGATTGTGTAAAGCAAATCTTCAATAAGACTGTCCACCAATTCACCCTGGTTAAAGTTCATGCTTCTATTCCTTTGTCTGCCATCCAGCACATAAGCCACTCAATAAACTCTGAGCCTTCCTCTTTGGTGAACTTGTGGCTTTGTAGTCCTAGCTGCACAACTCTTTCACCGTCCAGGCTTGGGGCAACCTTGCCAATCTTGCGCCCTGTCTCATGCGCCCATTGGTCAATCAATAATCTTTTCCAATCATCAGCCACCCATTTAGACCCTACTTTTGCCATTTCTAACGAAATTTTGTTGAAAAGTGCGTGAAACAGGGCATTTTGATCGGTGCTTCGTTTAGCTTTTTTGATTTCTAAGCGCAGTTGATTACCCGCTTGGAGAGTTTCTTTAATCTTGGGCCACAGGTCTTTTAGGACTGTGTGGGCTTGTTGGCTGTCGTGCAAGGTAAAAATCATGGTTTAAATCCTATGTAGTACGCAACCAAACCCCAATGGACAATAAGTAAAACAACCAAAAGGGCGTAAATAACTTTATTGCTCATTTGATAACTCCAATCATGCGTAAAGCCGCTTCAGGGCTGTCAACTCTAGCCAACGTACTACCAGACCAATTGTCAAAAAAATTAGCTTGTAGCCCCGTTAAACGCTTTTTAGAGGTACTTTTGATTTCCACCAAGAATGTGTGACCACGAAATCCAACCAAAAGATCAACAGGCAAGCTAATGATCCAAACATAAGCGCCAGCAGCCCTTAGTGCTGAAACAATTTGTTCCTGATTAGCGTCAACCCTCGCTGCTTGTCTCATTTTTAATCCTGTTCATGCGTTTGCGTAGTTCGTCAGCAGCTGCCTGGCCTCGTTTCTTGGCAATGTCCGCTATTACTTGCTGAAACCAGTAATGGGCCTCGCCCCTGCCTTCCTCTAAAGATTTCTTTTTGAATCGCCTGATCCATTCCATTGCTTCCGATTGCCTCATAGTCTCCCGTAAGTTCAAGCGCTCTTGTAATGACAAAGTGGCT
>Ga0209296_1000701_pt1 | contig 28560 bp, 26 predicted proteins | sample S_130206_EF_Meta_FD_187319 | JGI IMG/M metagenome (GOLD analysis project Ga0209296, IMG submission 187319) | Freshwater microbial communities from Lake Simoncouche, Canada to study carbon cycling - S_130206_EF_MetaG (SPAdes) (version 2) | ecosystem: Environmental > Aquatic > Freshwater > Lake ... | reverse complement strand
CCTATTGCATCTGCTGCTAACAACGATTGCATCAGCACATCTGATACTTGTGGCGCGGCAATATCTAGCTCTGCCCGCATTCGATCGCACTCGGTATAGACAGCAGGAGTAGATAAGCCAACGCTAGAAAGTGCTAATACCCAGTGATAGGTGCCTCGAGAAAGTGCGGCGGTGAGTTGGTCACCGCGACCTTGCCCAATCGCAGTTCCACCAGAGATCATAAATGGCACATCACTTCCGAGTTCTGAACCCATTGCGTGTAGCTCTTCCCGAGACATCTCTAATTGAAAGAGCGCATCCATTGCAATCAGAGTCGCTGCCGCATCTGCGCTGCCACCTGCCATTCCGCCAGCAACCGGAATAGATTTCTTCACCTCAATGTGTACATCGACGGCAAAATCAAACTTACTTCCCACTAATAGCGCAGCTTTGACGGCCAAATTTGAATGATCTTCTGGAACCCCGTGGGTGTGCTCACCTGTGACGCTGATTGTGACACCGCTTCCAGCAGGACTTTTTGAGACAGTGACATCATCAAAGATTGATATTGCTTGAAAGACCGAGACAAGATTGTGAAAACCATCAGATTCGCGCGGTCCGACAGATAACTGCAGATTGACCTTGGCCGGAACCCGAACTGTTACAGAATTAGATGCCACGTTAAAACTCTACCCTTGTTTCGCAATTGTGCAGAAGGCGCTGATATCAAGTGCTTCACCGCGCAGCGTTGGGTCTATGCCGGCAGCGGTTAAGTGAGACTCTGCAGCAGCAGAGCCACCATAGAGAGAGGAGAGCGCAGAGCGCAGCATCTTGCGTCGTTGCGCAAATGCTAAATCGATAATGGTAAATACTTTCTTGCGAAGTTCTTCATCTCCTGGTGTTTGGCGACGAACGAAGGCAACTAACTTTGAGTCAACATTAGGTTGTGGCCAGAAGATAGAGCGCGATACCGAACCAGCACCAGTGACATCAGCCCACCAGGCCGCCTTCACGCTAGGAATTCCATATTCTTTTGAATTTGGTTTTGCCGCAAGTCGATCTGCAACCTCTGCCTGCACCATCACCACACCACTTCGCAGTGAAGGAAATATTTCAAGCAGGTGTAAGAAAACTGGCACCGAAACGTTATAGGGCAGGTTGGCAATCAGCACCGTGGGTGCAACTGGCAAGCTCTTTAACGTGAGCGCATCTTGATTAATAACGGTCAGCACATCTGCGCGATCAGAATGTTTAGCCGCAGTTGCCGGAAGTTGATCTGCTAAACGGGCATCTATCTCCACTGCAATCACTAATTGCGCTTCTTCCAACATCGCAAGTGTGAGCGAGCCCAAACCTGGCCCAATTTCTAGCGCAATATCACTGGCCATTAGCCCAGCAGTTCTTACAATCTTTCTACACACATTGCCATCGTGAACAAAGTTCTGGCCCAGCGACTTTGCAGGTTTAAGACCTAGCGCGGCTGCTAGCTCACGAATCTCGGAAGCACCAAGAAGACTCATGCAAAGCTGCCAAATATGCGCTCTGCATTCATAGATAGCGCTGTGGCAAGTTGCGCCACATCTTCACCGCGTTCTGCCGCCATCGCTCGGACAATATTTGCAATCTGTGCCGGGGTATTAAGTGCACCTCGGTGTGGGGTGGGAGCCAAGAATGGAGAATCAGTTTCCACAAGGAGTTGATCACTAGGCACTAGCTTCACCGCTTCTCGCAGCTCCGGCGCATTCTTAAATGTCATGGTGCCGGCAAATGAGAGGATATATCCGCGCTCAATACAGATTTTTGCCATTGCAATATCGCCTGAGAAACAATGAAAGACAGTCTTTTCCGGTGCTCCAACTTCTAGTAATACCGATAAGACATCCTCGTGCGAGTCGCGATCGTGGATCACCAGCGCCTTCTTAGTCTTCTTTGCCAATTCGATATGCCATTTAAAAGATTCTTGTTGGCGCTTTTGCAGCTCTGGTGGAGTGCGGAAATAATCTAACCCGGTCTCACCAATTGCGCGCACGCGTGGTTCTTGCGCCAGTTTTTCAATAATGGCCCAGTCGTGTTCCAAATCTTCAACTACAGGTGCTTCATTGGGATGTAGCGCAACGGCAGCTAAAACTCTTCCTGGATAGTGATTGGCCAGATCAACGCACCACTGAGATTGTTCTGCTGAATATCCCACCTGAACAACGCGATCAACATTTACTGATTTAGCATCATCTAAAATCGTGCGCACAGCAGCAGAGTCAGCTGCATCATTAGTAACTATTTCAAGGTGTGCATGTGCATCAACGGTTGGAACTGGAAGCGGCTCTGGAAGTGGCGCTTGCTGGCGCTCGATATCTCGGTTGTGGCGATCTGCCATAAAAAATTACTCTTTAACTTCTAACCGTGGAAAGAGAACAGGTGTCTTGGTCACTGTCGCACCTTGTGGAAGTTGGCCCCATGTTGCAACCTGTGAGATCTCTTGCTTTCCGATTTCACCAAGTGCGGCGTGGGCACCTAATGATTCCCACAATATTTCAGTGGTGGCCGGCATTACCGGGTGTAACAAGACGGCAAGTGCGCGCAAGGATTCCGCGGTGTTATAAAGAATTGCTTCAATCTCTGCCTGATTAGCAGGATCTTTAGCAAGGATCCACGGTTCTTTCTCAGTGACAAAACCATTGACGCGCTTGCAGTAATCCATGATGGCGTTGATTCCGCCTTGGAAATCAAGTGCCACCATTGCTGCATCAGCCTGCTCGACCGTTTCTTTTAGAGCTTGCTCGAGCCCGGCATCGTGGGAAACTGCTGGCACGGTGCCACCGCAATACTTTTCAATCATTGCAGCAAGTCTTGATGCCAGGTTTCCAAAATCATTTGCAAGTTCTGATGTGTAACGGGCGCTCATATCTTCCCAAGAAAATGACCCATCGCTACCGAATGGAATTGCCCGAAGGAAGTAATAGCGAAATGCATCGACACCAAAATGGTCAGTGATATCTGAAGGCGCAATACCGGTGAGCTTTGACTTACTCATCTTCTCTCCGCCAACAAGTAACCAACCGTGAGCAAAGACTTTCTTAGGAATATCAATTCCAGCAGCCATCAGCATTGCTGGCCAAATCACGGCATGGAAACGCAAAATATCTTTTCCAACTAAGTGCACATCTGCCGGCCAGGTAGCGGCAAATTTCTTGCCACCTTCTGAATCAGGTGCGTCAGTGAGTCCTACCGCTGTTGCGTAGTTAAGGAGTGCGTCAAACCAGACATAGACAACTTGATCGGTATCCCACGGAACTGGAATTCCCCAGTCGAATGTCGAGCGTGAGATTGAAAGATCAGAGACGCCACCTTCAAGAAATGCCACAACTTCATTGCGTGCACTTTCTGGCTGGCAGGCTTCCGGGTTTTTCTTGTAGTGATCCAGTAGTGGTTGAGTGAAATCAGAGAGTTTGAAGAACCAGTTATTTTCATTGACTAGCTCAATTGGCTTGCTATGAATAGGACAGAGTTTTTCGCCATCGGCCTCGATTAAATCACCTGGTAGCTTAAATTCTTCACAGCCAACGCAATAGGGCCCTTCATATTTTCCAGCATAGATATGTCCGGAATCCTTCAAAGATTGCAGGAACTTCTGGACGCGCTCGGTATGGCGCGACTCTGTGGTGCGAATAAAGTCATCGTTTGCAATATTGAGCGCTTGCCAATTCGGTTTCCACGCATCGGCCACCAACTTATCGACCCAGGCTTGCGGGGCAACGTTATTTTGTTCGGCAGTGCGCATGACTTTCTGGCCGTGCTCATCTGTTCCGGTTAAGAACCAGACTGACTCACCGCGCTGACGATGCCAGCGAGTAAGGACATCGCCGGCAACTGTTGTATATGCATGGCCAATATGTGGCGCATCATTTACATAGTAAATAGGCGTTGTCAGGTAGAAAGACTTCATCTGCTCATCTTATTCGCATCGACTACCGCTGCATAAACGATCTTCTTCGGAATTGCGAATTCTTCGGCAACCGTGGCGATTGCACCCTTGCGATCCATGCCGGCCGCTTCATATTCACGAACTCGGGCAACCGCGTCACCTGCTGTGCGCACTTCTGAACCCGCGGCAACTCCGGCAATCACAAGAGTAATTTCACCCAGGACCTCACGACCTGCTGCCCAAGTAATAAGTTCAGAAAGTGGTCCTCTGATTGTTTCTTCATAGGTCTTTGTCATTTCCCGACAAATGGCGGCAGCTCTATCAGCGCCCAAAATTGCGGCGGCATCTAATAGTGATTCGTGCAAGCGATGCGGGGCTTCAAAAATCACCATCGTGCGTTCTTCAAAACGAAGGGATTCAAAGAATGAAGTGCGTGCACCATGAGCGCGCGGTGCGAAACCTTCAAAGGTGAAGCGATCTGTTGGTAGCCCAGAGAGCGCAATTGCCATGGTGGGCGCACTTGGCCCAGGAATAACAATCGTCGGTAGCTTTTCTGCGATGGCATCGCGCATGAGACGAAATCCGGGATCACTAATTGTTGGCATCCCGGCATCGGTAACAACTAATACTTCTTTGCCTTCGCGCAGCAGAGTGAGAATTTCTTGGGTGCGATCGCTTTCATTGCCCTCAAAGAAGGAGATGATCCGCGCCGTAAATGTGACTCCAAGATCTGATGCCAATCGATGAAATCGGCGTGAGTCTTCTGCCGCGATAATCTCGGCTGATTCAATTGCCATTTTCAGGCGCGCGCTTGCATCGAGGGGGTTTCCCAAAGGAGTTGCAGCAAGAACTAGTGCCATATGCGAATACTCCCATATTCTCTGCTTATGATTGCAGCGATTGCTCCCATAGTAATTGCGCTTATCTCACTCGCACTTCGAGTGGTAAATCTCGGTTCAATAAAGAGCTTCATATTCGATGAGGTCTACTACGTCGATGGTGCTCGTGATCTACTGAAATACGGGGTTGAAGTTTCTGGATCTAAGCCAGAATTTATTGTTCACCCTCCACTTGGCAAATGGATGATTGCCAGCGGAATTAAAGTCTTTGGTGACAATCCCTTTGGCTGGAGAATTGCCACTGCCGTAGTTGGTTCACTACTGATTCTCCTCATTGGCCTCATTGCACATAAGTTATTTAGAGATCCACTACTCACTGGCCTCGCCAGTGCGCTGATGGCACTTGATGGTTTGGCACTTGTGCATTCACGGACTTCACTTCTCGATAATTTCCTTACATTCTTTATTCTGCTTGCCACATATTTCTTTATTACAAAACAGTATTGGTGGACCGGTCTGGCACTTGGATTGGCCCTTGCCACAAAATGGAGTGCGCTCTATTTCGTCATTGCATTTGGGTTGATCGCTTTCTACCGAGCCTTCTCGCATCACACCGGAAAGAACTTGGTCAAACCAACTGTGCAACGAGTTCTGCAGTTCGGTGTGATTCCCGTTGTCGTATATGTAACGTCGTGGGCAGGTTGGTTTGCCAGTAATCGTGGCTGGGCTAGAGATCACTCGACAAATATTCTTAACTCATTTATTTATTACCACCAACAGATGTTGGGTTTTCATACCGGGCTCACTGAAAAACATACCTACGAGGCCAATCCATGGAGTTGGTTATTTATGGGTAGACCCACATCGTTTTTCTATGAGTCACCCAAGGGATGTGGTGCGAAATCATGTTCGCAAGAAATAATCGCACTCGGCACACCACTCTTATGGTGGCTCGGTATTGCCGCGATTTCACTCATCATCGGTCTCTGGGCACGCTCATTTTTTACCCGTCACTTCGATCCAGCAGTGACAATCATTATTACCGGATTAGTAGCTGGTTACTTGCCTTGGTTCTTCTTTCAAGAACGAACAGTCTTCACTTTTTACGCAATAATCTTCGAGCCTTTTATAATTTTGGCACTTGTATTCGCGGTTCGCTCAATCCTGTCCACCTTTAAAGTAAGAGGTGAAGTGATTGTGGCCGCCTTGTTTATTATGATTTTCATTAACTTCGTCTACTTCTTACCCATTTATCTAGGTGAGGTGATTACCTACGATGCATGGCAAGCCAGGATGTGGTTCCCCAGCTGGATTTAAGTAGGTTATTCGTTGGCAGCGCGAATTTCGCGAAGTCTCTGAACTGCTTCATCGGCTAGTTGCTGATCAAATATCTCATCGCGTGAAGGAGCTGCTGCTGCCAAAGCTTCGCGCTCTAGACGTTCTTGCTCATCTGTCCACTTGCCAGGCTCTGTGAGATCAATGATGCGCTTGGGAGTGACAGCCTTCGGAGCATTCACATATGTTGGAACCGGAATCTCATTTGGTTGCCACTCAGAACGTGATTGCGCCGTTCCTTTAGGTAGCACGGTAACGCCAGTTAACTCGCGTTCAGCAAATGGAATCCAGTGTTCTTTTGAAACATGAACTTCGGTTGTCTTATTTGTTAGTACCTCGGCAAGATTTGTGTGAGAAACACCTTCGGTTCGCTTGTGGAGTTGATCAACGCGACGTCGCTGAATCTGTTCTCTACCCGTTTGACGTCGCACATGTGCGATGTATAAAACTAAGGCTGTTGCTGGAACAGCAATTGCTACATATGTAAATGTTTGCATGATTGCACCTACCGTCGTGAGTATGAGTGTTGCCGAAACAATAAGGAAAACAATTCTGCGACGCATGAGTTGCTGCGCAACTCGTCCGGCGCGATCAACATCTGTGTAAATTGCACCGGTTCCAATTTGAGCACCTGGCGTATTACTAGCTACGACTCGTAGCGCGCTCTTATAACGTTCGACGCTTTTTCCAGAAAATTCATTTTTATTGTGGACCCAACGGGGAAGAAAATAGGCAACCCACATCCCGATAATTGCCAAATAGATGATTCCCGAAGCCATGATGGATAAAGGTTAGAGGTGCACCCCCATAACTCTGTGGATTTCGAGGGGGGTTTAACGGATTAATTCGTTAGTTTTAACAAAGCATTTATGATCGCGCCAAGCTCCATCAATGTGCAGGAAAGCCTTCTTGAATCCTTCGAATTCATACCCTGCCTTCTCTGCAACTCTGCATGAGGCGTCGTTTTCAGGTCGCACATTGATTTCGATGCGGTGTAATCCAAGTTGGCTGAAACCGAATTCAGAGATGAGTTCTACCGCTTGGGTGGTAAATCCTCGGTTGGCAAAGTTCTTATCAATCCAATAACCGATGTGAGCCCCACGCATGGCGCCATAGGTGACGCCCCCCATTGTTATCTGACCCACCAGATTCTCGTTGTGCCAGATGAGAAATGAGTAAGAACGACCAGCACGTGCTTCGCGTCTAAACAGACTCACCATTTGGAAAAAAGAGGGGCGCACACTGGAATCTTCATACGCCGGACTACCGGCAGGAATATTGGGCAACGTTGCTTCCCATGGATCTAGCCATTCACGGTTTTCTGTTCGCACCCGGTTCCACTGGGATTTATCCCGGTATCGCATGGGGCGCAGGGTCACTTCGCTTCCGGAGAGCTTAGTTGGTTGCATTATCTGCTCTTAGATGTAGCGGCGTTCAAGCACAACTACGGTTACAGAATCTCCCACGGAAAGTTTGGTTTCACTCTCGCTGATTGCAATGAACGAGTTCGCATCTGACAGGGTTGCTTGTTCATCTTGCGAGCTAAGTGGTGTCACAGATTTTCCATCTTCACTTAATACAGCTCGCACGTAAGAGCGAACTCCACTTTTGGAGGTGATTGCCTTTTCAAGTTTTGCCTTTAGCGATGGCCTGTGAATTGTTGCCGTTCCGAGCATCGTGCGAATCATTGGGCGCACCAAAAGTTCAAAGGAGATATATGCAGCAATGGGATCTCCAGGCAGCGTTACTACCGGCGTCTTATCAGGACCAATAGTGCCAAAGTTATGTCGGCCACTTGATTCGATGGAGAGTTCCACCGTCTTAATCTCACCAATTTTTTCGAGAGTTCTTGTAATGAGATCAAAGGAATCATCGTGGCGTTCACCGCTAATGATGATGAGGTCTGCGCGAACGAGTTGGTCTTCAATGACATCTTGTAGCTCGGATTCATCATCTGGGATTGAGTGAACGCGGTATGCAACTGCGCCAACTTCGCGCACTGCAGTTGTGAGCAGCCAAGAATTTGTTTCATACTCTTCATCTGCCTTAAGTGGAACTCCTGGTTCCACAAGGTCAGGGCCGGCGGAGATAACAACAACTCGTGGGTGTGGTCGTGTGGGCAAGTGATCAAGGCCGATCGATGCGGCTAATCCGATTTGAGTGGAGCGGATGCGGCTGCCGGCTTTCATCACCAAGCGCTCACCAGCGTAGATATCTTCGGCAAGTGTTGCATCGTGGGCGTCAAGAAGTGGCATATCAAATGGCTCGAGGGGGCGACAAAGTTCTAAGAGGGAAGCGAGAACTTCATCTACGCGAGCAGCTTCTGACATAATCACCAACCTTACTTGCACTGCACTAATTTCTAGGGGATTTCCATGGGTATCAGCGAAGAAAAGGTCAACCTTCGTACTCGATACCGTCGCGAGAGAAGTGAACGTTATCTAGAACACTCTTTTGAACATCTTGCAGACAGTGCCGAGTTTGCGAAGGCGAACATCATTGCGAGCTACATCTCATACGCAGATGAACCTGACACAACAGCCCTGAATCTTGCGCTGATTAAGCAAGGAAAAATTCTGCTTCTGCCTCGAATAGCAGGTAAGAATCTTGAGTGGGTTCGTTGGGATGGCGATCAAAGTCAGATTTCAAAGGCTAAGAAAATTTCGGAACCGAAAGGCCCGGCTGTTACCGAACTTGGCGATGTCGAAGTGATTGTTGTGCCTGCGCTAAGAATTGATCGCAGTGGATATCGCCTTGGACAAGGTGGCGGGTATTACGACAGAACACTTCCTCAATTTTCTGCATTTTCAATCGGGCTTATCCATCCTGATGAAATTTCTAGCGAAGATCTACCGCGCGAGCAATGGGATATCCCACTACATGCGGCGGCAACTCCAGATGTAGTGATTCGTTTTAAGAGATAACTAAGGAAGATTTCGAGCAATCACAATTCGCTGAATCTGATTGGTGCCTTCATAAATCTGTGTGAGTTTGGCATCGCGCATCATGCGTTCGACCGGATAGTCGGAGACATAGCCGTAGCCGCCAAGAATCTGCACTGCATCTGTCGTTACCTTCATAGCAATATCACTTGCATAGGTTTTACTTGATGCAGAGAAGAAACGTAGATCTTTATCGCCACGCTCACTCTTGGCAGCAGCCGCGTAAGTGAGTTGTCGTGCAGATTCAATGCCGATTGCCATATCTGCCAACATAAATTGCACACCCTGAAAGTCAAAAATCTCTTTTCCAAATTGTTTTCTCTCGTGTGAGTACTTCTTTGCCACATCAAAGGCACCTTGCGCTAAACCTAGAGCTTGGGCTGCAATCGTAATTCGAGTGTGATCTAAGGTGTCCATGGCCAGTGCGAAACCTTTACCCACCTCACCAATACGACGATCATCGCCAACTTCTACATTATCGAAATACACCTCGCGCGTTGGTGAACCGCGAAAACCCATCTTCTTCTCGAATGCACCAAATGAGACACCGGCATCAGATTTTTCGATTACAAATGCTGTGATTCCCTTTGAACCAAGTGAAGAATCACTTTGTGCAATCACGGTGTAGAACTCAGATTCTCCGGCGTTAGAAATCCACTTCTTACTTCCGTTAATAATCCAGCCATCGCCTTTGCGAACAGCCGTTGTCTTCAGCGCTGATGCATCAGATCCGGCTTCAGATTCTGAAAGACAGTACGAGAATCCTTTACCTTGCGCCAGTGGGCGAAGCCAGCGCTCTTTCTGTTCTTTACTTCCACCAAGAATAAGAGGAAGTGATCCCAATTTATTAACTGCCGGAATAAGAGATGCCGAACCACATACTCGAGCTACCTCTTCAATAATGATGGAGATAGCAAGTGCATCTGCGCCATCGCCACCATTGTCAGTGGGAACATGGGCTGCGAAAAGGGAAGCCTTCACAAGAGCGTTATGTGCTTCTTGTGGGTATCTATGTTCTTCATCTACAGCGCGCGCAAATGGTGCAATCTCTTTCTCAGCCAGCGCTCTCACGCTATCGCGAAGGTCGTTGTACTCAGCGGGAAGTGTGAATATATTTTCTAAACTCACTGCTGACCTTCTTTCTCGCTTCGGCGTTGCAATTTACTCAGATAATTATTGTATTGAGCCAGGTCATCTGGTTCACCCATGGCAGCCATGCGCGCTTCATTTCGATCTATGCGCTTAGTTTCGCGCGAATCATCGCGCATCCATTGAATAAACGTTGCGGTGATTGCAAGTAGTACTGGAATCTCCCCCATAGCCCATGCAACTGAACCAGCTGCGTGCTGGTCAGCTAACAAGTCTGTTACCCATGGGGTTGCAATTGATTTGTAGTAACCACCATCGATAAGGGTAGAGGTTGCTAGTAATGAGATGGCAAAGAATGCGTGAATGCTCATTGCCGCAAATAAAATAACAATACGAACCACATGCGGCACTTTCCTAGGGTTTGGATCAATTCCGATAATCACATGGAAGAAGAGATAGCCAGCAAGCAAGAAATGCACATTCATAAAGAAGTGACCGGCATGGTTCTGCATCAGGTCGCCAAAGAGATTGGTGAAGTAGAGAACGAAAAGCGAACCGTCAAATAAAGCAAGTGCAACAACCGGGTTCGTGATTATTACCGAATACCTAGAATGTAGCGCGGCTAGCAGCGATCCACGCACACCGCGTTCCTCAGGTGTGCGACCTTGTGGAAGTGTCCGAAGTGCAAGAGTAAGTGGAGCTCCTAGCACTAATCCAATAGGAGCGAGCATTCCTAGAATCATGTGAGCAATCATGTGATATTGAAAAGAGAAGAGTGCGTAAACGCCTAGGCCGCCACTTGTCGCAAAATCAATTGCAGCAATACCGAGTGCGAAAGAAACCGTTCTGCCAACCGGCCAAGCATCTCCGCGTTTCTTCAAGACAGCTACACCTTTTATATAAAGTGCAACCAAAGTGATAAGAATTGCGATCATCAGCGCATCTGGATCATAAACAGTGAGGATGCGTGCAAAGTTTGGTGCAGCCGGTGCTGGGAAGCCCACGATTGCAATTGCGGGGCTGTAAGCGACTTCGGCTCCTACCGGCGGCTGAGTCTTAGAGAGCCAACTACCGAGAATGACTATCACGCCCATAAGCAGAACTTCATAGACAATCACTCGAGTCAGTAGCGACCATCCGGTTTGCACGCCCTGTGCAAGTTTGCGCCGATTTCGATATCCGATAACCACAACGAGAAGAGTGAGCACCGCTTTTGCAATCACAATGCGGGCATAGGAAGTTGACCAGGCTTGAGCAAAATCTAAGCGAGCCCATGCATTTGTGACACCACTGATAACAACAGCAATTGCTGCCCATAGCGCTAGTTGGCTAAATCGAGGCAGAGCAATTCTTCGATCGGCATCTGCAAGTAGCGCAATAGCGCAGAGGCCACCGACCCACAGTGACAGTGCAATCACGTGCACTACAAGTGAACCAATTGCAAGTGCGTGCGAACCAGCAGAGGCTGAATGGCTTTGAAATACAGGTGCGACTAGCCCCGCCAGAGTGATTGCGAGAAAGACTATTGATTGCAGTGCGGTGGTGATAAACCTAAGACCAACCAGCACGATTGCAGCGGCGATAGTTTGGGCGAAGAGGAATCTTCCCAGATCTACCTGGGTGATAAACGAGCGAAAGGTTGTGGGTTCAAGTGCTGAGCCGAATGAAGAGTCAAGAATATTTGCAAGGGTGATTGTTATTTCCAGGACACTTGTAAGCAGCCAGATACCTGCAGCAAGTTCGCCAAATTTTCGTAATTTGCCTGCCGAGCTCTGTAATTTACCGCCTTGTTCAATCAGTAGAAATCCAAAGGAGAGAAGCACGCCAACCAAAAGGCAAGCCGATAGTACGAGTAAAGACTTATTGACTGTCCCAAAAGTGCTCATGAAAGAACTTGCCTGAGTCAGATCTTCTGACAGAAAATTCATCGCTCCCTATAAATCTTTCGAGCATATCGGGCAAGTGCGAGGGTAACTACGAGAGCTGCAAGTAATAGTCCGAGGACAAAGGTTGTTGTGCCAACATTATTTCCCGAAGGTGTAGCTGCCTGACTTGGTGTTGGTTGTGGCTCAACTGGCACAATGACAGTTGGCTCGGCAAAGTTAAAAGTGAACTTTCCAACTAGCGGAATGTCATTTTCTGCCAACAGCGAATAGTTGACGGTATAAATTCCTGTCTTAACAAGTTGCTTGAGGCCAACTACTGCGCTGACTCCATCAATTGTCAGCGCACCGTCATCTACTCGAGCACCTGATGGATCAGTAACTGTGACTTCGTTGCCATCATCCATAAGGGCAACTTCTGTGGTGACTGTTACCGCACTCGGTGCACTCTCCAGTGAAACACCTGCGACCGGAGTTGTTGAGACCAGTGTGTTAGCGAATACCGTTTGCGGGTTTAGTAAAAATGCCCCTGCAATAAGTGCAATTGCTGTCATTCGCTTCACTGCTCAAATCTCCTTCGCGCTCGTGAATCCCGTGGATTCGCGCCTATCGTCTCACTTCTTTAGACTTAGGCATAGATATCCCTCTTGAGAAAGGTCTCACATTGCCTACCTATCAATACCTGTGCAACGCCTGCGACCATGCCTTCGAGGCGTTCCAGAGTTTTTCCGATGACCCACTGACCGAGTGCCCTGAGTGCAAGGGTGAGGTTCGCAAGGTGTATTCATCTGTTGGAGTAGTTTTTAAAGGATCTGGTTTCTATAAGACAGATTCAGTAGCAAAACCTGCAGCGGCCGCAGAACCAAAACCTGCAGCAGCGAGTGAATAACTACTCGTCGTGATGTGGGGGTTTATCCCCTCTAATTTCTTCCTCACGCTTGCGATCTTCCTTCTGATCTTCGCGTGGGTCACGTTCATCCTCAGTTGTAACCGGAAACACGTCGCTCATGCGTAAGAACACCTGTGACCAAACTCGAATTTCATAATCGAATCCTACATACTTATTACTATGTTTGAGAGCCTAGGGCACTTGCTTGTACGCAGGAAGAAAGCAGCGCTAGCCCTCTTTATCATCGGAATTATTCTTTCGGGTGTTTTTGGCTCACTCATCTTTAGCCGCCTCGATGCTGGTGGGTATTCAAATCCAAATAGCGATTCTTACAAGGTCTATGAATACCTCCGAGATGACTTAAAAATTAATGATCCTTCTGTAGTCCTTGTTGTGGATGCAGGTAGCAGAGATATAACTAGCCCTGATGTTGTGCAAGAAGCAAAATCTTTAGAGGCAAGGATTGCCCAAGAAAAAGGCATCACAAAAACTCTCTCCTATTGGAGCTCCGGTGGCGAAGCAACACTGAAATCTAAGGATTCTCGCGCAGGTTACATTTTGATTTACGGCGAAGCAGATGCATTTTCTCCTGAGAGCCAAGCCCTGGGCGCAGTTTTCCAGGATAAGTACGAAGGCAAAGACGGAAGTTTCACTTTATATCCAGGAGGAGTTGCTGTCGTAGGAAATGCGATCTCTGAAAAAATTGGTGCGGATCTAAAAATTGCAGAGATCGTCTCTATCCCAATGACATTTATCCTTCTGGCTTTTGTCTTTGGCGCCCTTGCCGCATCTGCTATGCCACTTATTGTTGGTGTAGCTGCAATTCTTGGCGCCTTCTTTATTCTCTACTTGATGTCACTCTTCACAGATGTCAGCGTCTACGCACTTAACCTCACAACCGGCATGGGTCTTGGCCTCGGTATTGATTACGCGCTCTTAATGGTCAACCGCTTCCGCGAAGAAATTCACCATGGCAAGAACGTGCAAGATTCGATTGTCACCACTATGGCAACTGCGGGTAAGACTGTTTTCTATTCCGGACTCACTGTCTTAGTCACCATGGTTTCACTTACCTTCTTCCCGCTTCCATTCTTGAAATCTTTTGGTTACGCCGGTGTTTCCGTCGTTGCACTTGCTGTAGTTGGCGCACTCTTTGGACTTCCACCAATCTTGGCTCTCCTAGGTTCAAAAATTGATAAAGGCGTAATCCGTAAATCCTCCATTACTCCCAAAGAAGATGGTCGTTGGGCTCAGACCGCCAGACTTGTCATGAAACGCCCAGCAGCAGTTGTCATTCTTTCGCTCATCATCTTAGGTATTCTCACCGCGCCAGTTCAAAACATTAAATTTGCACAAGGTGATTCAAGAATGTTGCCGGCATCAAATCCGGCAGCAATCGCAACAGCGCTGCAAGCTGATCGATTTGCAGGGCAGACAAATAATCCAGTGGAGATCATTATTCGTAATGGTGCGGATAAAACTCTTGAAGTAAATCAATACTCTAAAAAGATTGCCACAGTCTCTGGAATCGTGGCAGTTCAGCCACCACAAGTAATCGGTCAAGATGTTCGCCTGGTGGCATTTCACTCGATGTTGCCACGAACTCCTGATGCCCAGAAGTTGATTCACGATATCCGTGATCTCAAGGCACCCGATGGAACTTTAGTTGGCGGAGTTGCAGCTGACTATACAGATTCACAGGACGGCATTTCTCAAACATTGCCATGGGCACTGGGGTGGATTGCACTCAGTGTCTTTATATTGATCTTCGTCTTTACCGGCTCCATCATCCTTCCCATCAAGGCAGTGCTACTTAATGTGCTTTCACTGGCAGCAACAATGGGTGTTCTCACCTGGGTCTTCATCGATGGTCATCTGCAATGGTTAGTAGGTTCATTTACTCTCACCGGAACACTTGATACCTCTATTGTTATTTTAATTGCCGTCGTGGTCTTTGGTCTTTCTATGGATTATGAGCTCTTCTTACTCTCTCGCATCCGAGAAGAACATCTAGCTGGTAAATCAAATATTGAAGCAGTCGCCACTGGTCTTCAAAGATCTGCTCGTATTATTACCGCCGCCGCTGTACTACTTGCGGTGGTCTTCGCCGCCTTCATCACAAGTGGCGTCACATCGATTAAATCAATGGGATTTGGTGTGGCACTTGCGGTAATTCTTGATGCCACTATCGTTCGCGCCCTATTGGTGCCCGCGCTGATGCGCCTATTTGGAGAACGCAACTGGTGGGCTCCAAAGTGGATGCAGCGATTTACTATTACGCACTAGTTACCTTTACCCTTGGGCTATGGATCTCATAGCTTCCCTGCAATGTGCAGACCAGCCAGGAATCGTGCATGCGATGACCTCTGCTGTGCTCAGCTGCGGTGGAAATATCATCGAGAATCAACAGTTCACAGATAACACCACAAATACCTTTGTGATGCGTACTCGCTTTGAAACCTCGCAAGATTTAAATGCGGCAAAGAAGAGCTTGAGCGACGGGCTAGGAAAATTCTCTCCCGCACTTCACATCAGACCAACGGATGAAAAGCCACGTGCTCTTATTTTGGTTACTAAAGAGAGCCACTGCCTCAGAGATTTGATGTATCTACTTGAATTGGGCGAACTTCCTATTCAAATCCCATTGGTGATCTCTAACCGAGAAGATTTGCAGTCACTTGTTGAATCACACGGAATTCCCTTCTTATATCTACCGGTCACCGCTTCAACAAAGGCAGAGCAAGAAAAGGTGATGCTGGCAAAGATTGCAGAGCTCAAAATAGATTTTGTCGTTCTAGCTAGATATATGCAGATACTCTCAAAAGAGTTCTGTGCATCAATGCCAGGAAAGATTATTAATATCCACCACTCATTCTTGCCTGGATTTAAAGGTGCCAAGCCCTATCACCAGGCACATGATCGTGGTGTGAAGATCATTGGCGCCACCGCCCACTTCGTTACCTCTGATTTAGATGAGGGTCCGATCATTGAACAAGATGTGGCACACGTAAACCACGCTGCTACACCGGAAGAGATGATCGCTCGTGGCCGCGATATTGAACGACGTGTTCTTGCGCGCGCTGTGAAGTTATTTGCAGAAGAGCGAATCTTTATTGTCGGTCAGCGCACTGTAATTTTTTCCTAGTACTAAAAAATGGTGTCCCCGGCGGGAGTTGAACCTGCGACCTACCGCTTAGGAGGCGGTTGCTCTATCCACTGAGCTACGGGGACGTGGGCACCATCACGTATGGAAGATGCTTGGCAAAGGTTATCGGTAGAGATAACCTTCCCTGAACACGCATATCAATGTGCGAATTAACAAGTACGAGAGGCCATCCATGAAAGCGCTCGTTATCGGCGCAGGCGGAGTTGGCAGTGCAATTGCAAATATCGCAGCACGTAGACCCTTTATTACCTCTATGGTCATGGCAGATTACGCTCTCGCGCGGGCCCAAGCAGCTGTAGCAAAAGCAAATGATCCCAGGTTTTCGGCGCAAGAAGTCGAAGCCTCTGATGTGAATAACATCCGTGCACTCATTCGCAAAGCAGCTCCCGACATTGTGATCAACGCGGTAGACCCACGATTTGTAATGCCAATCTTTCTTGCCTGTGAAGAAGAAGCCGTGCACTACATGGATATGGCGATGTCGCTTTCAACTCCTCACCCAACAGATCCCACAAATAAACCTGGCGTCAAATTAGGTGATGAGCAATTCGCTCGCGAAAAAGTGTGGAAGGAAAAAGGGATCTACGCCGTTGTGGGAATGGGCATCGAGCCGGGCATGAGTGATGTCTTTGCTCGCTATGCCCAAGACGAACTCTTCTCCCGTATTGATTACCTAGCGGTGATGGATGGATCAAACCTGACTGTCGATGGTTATGACTTCGCGCCATCGTTTTCTATCTGGACCACCATCGAAGAGTGTCTTAATCCACCACTGATATATGAGGAGGGTCGTGGTTGGTATACCACTGAACCATTTAGTGAAGTTGAAACCTTTGATTTCCCAGATGGTATTGGCCCGGTTGAATGTGTGAACGTGGAGCATGAGGAAGTTGTGCTCATCCCCCAGAAAGTAAAAGCAAAGCAAGTGCGCTTTAAATATGGACTCGGGTCACAATTTATCGAGACTCTGAAAACAATTCATACCCTTGGCCTTGATAAGAAAGAGAAGGTGAAGGTGGGAAGTGTGGAAGTTTCACCACGTGACCTACTTGCCGCACTTCTACCTGATCCGGCAACTATCGGTGATCTCATGCATGGTAAAACTTGCGCGGGAACGCTGGTCAAAGGTTTGGGTAAGGATGGAAAACCAAAGGCGGTCTATATCTATAACGTAGTAGATAACGAGTGGTCGATGAAGAACTACGGTAACCAGGCTGTGGTGTGGCAGACCGCAATTAATCCCATGATTGCACTCGAACTGATTGCAACCGGGCAGTGGAAGCCGGAAGGAATTTCTGGTCCAGAATGGTTTCCTCCACAACCCTTCCTTGATTTAATTAAGGAGTACGGCTCTTCCTGGCACATTCGCGATGAAGATACGCAAGGGATAGTTATTTAAATGGCGCAGTGGGCTCTTGTTACAGGTGCAACTGTCGGAATCGGTGAGAGTTTCACCCGCTTACTTGCATCCAAGGGATACAACATCGCACTCGTTGCTCGCGATGAAGTGCGATTACATGAACGTGCTGCTGGGCTGCGTGAGAAGTATGGGATTCAAACATTTGTACTATCTGCTGATTTGGCCACAAAAAGTGGAGTGAAGTCAGTTGAGAAATATATTCAGAGCTATGAAATAGAAGTGCTGATTAATAACGCTGGATTTGGAATCAATAAGGCTTTTACGGCAAGTAATTTGGGCGATGAACAAGATTTGCTCAATGTTTTAGTGCGCGCTCCCATGCGCTTGATGCATGTGATCTTGCCGGGGATGAAAGAGCGTAAATCTGGCACGATTATCAATGTCTCATCCGTTGCCGGCTTTATTGCAGGTGGGACATATAGCGCTGCTAAGTCATATCTAACGGTGCTCTCTGAATCACTGAATACAGAGCTCAAAGGCACTGGCGTTATTGTCTCTGCCCTCTGCCCTGGATTTACCCGCACCGAATTTCATCAGCGTGGACGAATGAAGATGAAGGGACTGCCAAGCTTCATGTGGCTTAACGCCGATAAGTTAGTGGCGCAGTCTTGGAAAGATGCGCAAGCACATCAGCCTGTCAGTGTTCCTGGATGGCAATACAAATTACTTGTGGCAATTATTTCAATTGCACCAAGAAGTTTTGTACGCCAAATCGGGATGAATGTACGTAAGAAACAGCGCTAGTTAGCGACTGCGACGGCTATTGCCACCGCGATATCCACCACTGCTGCCACCGCGACGATTTCCGCCACCTGAACGTGATCCACTTTGTGGGCTCTTACGTTCAACGATAGGTGGAATATAAGGAACTCCGGTTGGCTCTTGTGCTCCAGTAAGGACCATGAGCTTTTCATCAAGTGGGCGAACATCGTGGAACTTCGGTGTCACACCTGCGCGGGTAAGAAGTCCAGATACTGCTCGTGAATTCTTTGATGAGGAAAGAGTTACGACAGTTCCTGATTCGCCAGCGCGAGCTGTACGACCGGAACGGTGCAAGTAATCCTTGTGATCTTGTGGAAGATCTACGTGGACAACTAGTGAGATTCCATCAACGTGAATACCGCGTGCTGCGACATCTGTTGCAACGAGAGCTGAATTCTCTTGCTCCTTAAAGAGGGCAAGGGTGCGAGTACGTACCGCTTGTGACTTTCCACCGTGCAGTGCGCCAACTGGCACTCCTGCGTTAGCAAGCTTGTCCGCTAAACGATCTGCGCCACGTTGTGTCTTCACGAAGAGAATTGTCTTTCCATTACGCGCTGCAATCTGTGATGTGATGTCATCTTTATCGCCAGGGTGCATCTGTAGAACATGGTGTTCCATAGTTGATACTGAAGCACGGTCATTTTGCAATGAGTGTGTCTTTGGATTCTTGAGGTATTGCTTCACAAGTGAATCCACACCGCGATCAAGAGTTGCTGAGAAGAGCAGACGCTGTCCACCAAGATGTGCTTGATCAAGAATTTCTTTCACAACTGGAAGGAATCCCATATCTGCCATCTGATCGGCTTCATCAAGAACTGTTATCTGAAGTTGGTCGAGCTGAACTTCATTCTTATTGAGCAAGTCAATGAGGCGTCCTGGTGTTGCCACCAAGATAGCTGTTGCTTTACGCATTGCAGTGATCTGCTTTGCATATGGCATTCCGCCAGCGATCACTACTGATTCGTGGCCAACAGCGCGAGCAAGTGGACGAAGTACTTCATCGATCTGCTGCGCGAGTTCACGGGTAGGAGTCAAGATCAGTGCCAGTGGCTTATGTGGACGAGCAACTTTGTCGCTGATATTTGTCAGCAGTGCAAGGCTAAATGCCAGAGTTTTTCCAGAACCAGTTTGTCCGCGACCCAAGATGTCATGGCCTGCTAGTGCATCTGGAAGTGTTGCAATCTGAATAGGGAATGGATGCCTGATTCCTTGTGCGCTAAGCGCATTTGATAGCGCTGGTGCGATACCTAGGTCACGGAATGTAGTTGTTACTTCTGTTAGTGGTGTCGCCTCAACTAAGTTGGCATCAGCTAGATTTACTGAAATGTAATTATCATCGGCGCCGAAATCAGTTGCCACATTTGAGTGAGTCTTTGATGCACGACGATCATCGCGGGCATAGGCTGGTGAATCATTACGGCGATCGCGAGCTGGACGTTGTGAAGTTTCGGTATCGCGAGCTGGCGCGGCACTTCGTGATGAAGCGCTGCGTGTTGATGCACCACGTGGCGCACTTGGATTAAATTTTTCGCGCTTTTGCGGAATAAAGTTTGGACGGCCATCTTCGCTACGTGCAATCTTTGCCTTCACTGCCTCGCGGCGAGTTGTTGGACGAGTATCTGATTGCGTTGGACGCTCTGGACGATCTGGGCGAAACGGTCGTGATGCGCGCTCTGCGCGATCTTCGACAAACTTTGCCGCACGTGAGACTGGCTTTGCGGGACGCGATGTAGATTCAGCGCGCTTTGGCGCAGATCCCTTAAATGCTTTTGCTGGCTTTGAGAAAGTGCGCTCTTCGCGACTCTGCTTTGGATTACCTTTTGGTGCACCTTCAATATTTTTTGACTTAGATGCGGTGCGCTCCTGAAAACGTTGTGCGCGTAGCTTTGAGCGATCAGCTAAGCGAACTTCCTTCTTAGTGACAACTTCGCGATCTGAATAACGTTGTGTGGCAACCTTTGGTGCTACTGCTGGCTTTGACTCAGCGCTGCGCTTGGCAGTTCCGCGAGCAGCTGGCTTAGCGACGGCGGTCTTACGCGCAGCCTTCTGGGCAGTTGTGTGACGGGGCTTGCCTTTTGCGGCGCGACGAGCTTTGCCGGGGGCAGGGGTACGTGTTTGTAGAGACATGAAAATAGATACCAATCGAGACGACAAGCGCGTCTCGGTTAGATCGGCCAGCTAGATGAACTAGGGCCATCAGGGTCTTGATAAGACTCGCAAGTAAGTGGCCATGTGGCGCACTTTGGGGGAAGTACATCGATGCAGGGTGCGTCGATGGGTTAATCATACACGCATTTTGAGATTCAAAATTCACACGATTTTCTATGCTGGAAAGGGAGCCTTTACCCGGGAATTTAACCGAGCATCGCTACCATTACCGCATACCCGACGGAGGATCAAAATGTCCCGCAAATTAACAGCCACAATACTTTCTGCTGTAGTTATCGCTGGTGGACTCTTCGCAGCGCCAGCATCTGCTGCCAAGATCAGCAACGGGACTGCCTGCTCAAAGCTCAATGCGAAAATTTCCGTCTCAGGTTATAAGTATCAGTGTGCTAAAAATGCGCTAGTCAAGAATTCAAAACTCACATGGTTATCTGTTGAGTGCGTTACCGCAATTACGCAATTCCAGGCCGCTGTGAAGGCTCAAAAAAACGTAGGTGATATCTCAGCACAAACTGCTGAACTTGATGCTGAACTTGAAAAAGCAGTCGCAGCACTTGCAAGTGTGACGACAGCATATGAAAATGCGCGGGCGCAGGTGACAAAGTCACAGGCATCTATGAATGCCTCAACTGTTCCAGCTGAAAAGCAAGCACTTGCAACCGCACTTTCAAAGCTTGCAAATGCGGTCTTAATTCTCAGTAGTTCAAAATCCAAGCTTTCTGCTCAAGTGAAGGATCTTGAGTCAAAGAAGGCGCTCTTGCTCAGCGCTCCAGCTGCATTTAAAGATAGCGTCACTGATGCACAATCATCTGCCGGCTTGCTCTGCAAAAAAGGCTACTAAGCAAACCCATCTGTTGCCGTAACGATTCCCCTATTCATTAGGGGTTGGTGCCCCTGTTTAATTCTTAGGTGTATCGCGCCATCAGATTACTTCCGGTGGCACTTCTGCTGCTTCATCTCTTTCTTAAACTCTTTATACAAAGCAACTCGCTCACCCTTGATCTCTTCCTCTATAACGCAATCTGGGTCTTTGCTATCGCTGCAATTACCCAAGCGCCACTGAGCAATGACCCGGTCGCAGTTGCCACGGCCTCACTTGCCATTGGATTCTGGGGCGTTGGTTCATTACTTAACAGCTACGCTGATTTCTACACTCTCTCCAATACTTCGCAATTTCTAGCCCAGCTCAGCTACGTCTTTTTCTACCCACTCTTACTCGTAGCTATTCCTCGAGCTCTCTCGCGCGGGCGACACCTAAATCCCATAGAAGTACTTGATTCAGCGATCTTCGGCCTCGGTATTTCAGCAATTGCCACCGCTGCCTTTCTCTCGAAAGTTTTTCCAGAATCTATCTTCGATGTGCAAGATCAATTCTTCTCGCTACTTTTCCCAGTATCAGATTTACTGCTTCTTACACTGGCTGCGATAGCGGTGATCACCCACCGACTACAAAAACGTGCGCTACTGCTCTTTCTTGGAATTCTTATCTTTAGCGCATCGGATTTGTTCTACTTATGGCTCTCTGTCAACGATAGTTACACCTTCGGACAAATCACCGATGATGGCTGGCTGATAGGAATTGTCATCATTGCTAATTCCTTCTGGCATGCCCAGAGCTCAACTACATCTGAGATAACAATCCATCCTGTCTTTATCGCTCTCTCCATATTTATCAGCCCCACACTGCTGGCACTAATGGCACTGCGTCCAGGAATCTTTTCAATCTATATTTTGATTCCCACGATTGCCACCCTCTTTCTCGCCTTCATCCGAATGACGATAGTGATTCGACAAGCACGAAATCTTGGAGAAGAACGGGTGCTGGCACGCACCGATGAGTTAACCGGGCTTCCTAATCGTCGTCGTTTGGTGGCAGAACTAGCAACATATTCAGAGACAGAAGGTGCGCTCTTACTCCTTGACCTCAATGAATTTAAACCAGTGAATGATCAGTATGGCCACGAGGTGGGAGATCTAATTTTGCAACAAGTAGCACAGCGATTTAGTCGATCACTGCCAACGGGGGCGGTCCTTGCCAGGCTTGGTGGTGATGAATTTGGTGTGTTAATTAATGGAAGCTACGAGAGAACTTTGGAAGCAGCATTTGCGCTACAAGCCACGCTGAGTTATCCATTTATTATCCGCGGCCACAGCATCACAATTGGCGTCAGCATTGGCCATGCTCACAATGATGGTGAAAGTAACTTACTTGAACGCGCCGATGCGGCAATGTATGAAGCTAAGCGAACTGGAGCTGGAGTTATGCAGGCTTCTCAGGTTTATCTGCCTTAATCTCTTTTAGCCGCTCGAGTGACTCAATCCGTTCTACCGCATGATCGACAATGCGCTCTGAGTAGTTCTGTGAATAACCATCTAGGAATAACCAAGGTTCATGAATCTCAGCCACACTTAAGTGCGCAAGTTCTGGCACATATTTACGAATGTAATCACCGTTCTCATCAAAGCGTCTTCCCTGTTCGATTGGGTTAAAGACGCGGTAATAAGGAGAGGCATCGGTGCCGGTGCCGGCAGTCCATTGCCAACCATGGGCATTAGATGCAACATCGTAATCAACTAAGTGCTCGGCAAAGAAGCGCTCACCTAACTGCCATTCCAAATGCAGATCTTTTACAAGAAAAGATGCCACCACCATGCGGGTGCGGTTATGCATCCAACCTTCTTGCACCAATTGGCGCATGGCAGCATCGACAAATGGGTAACCAGTCTTTCCATCACACCATGCTTTAAATTGCTTTCCTGGCTTGTCATAACGCATCTCTTTAAATCTCGGTGCGTAGTACTCGGTATCAGTATCTGGGTTATTACAGAGCACATCGGCATAGAACTCGCGCCAAGCAATCTCTTTGCGAAATGTGTCATGTGCTTTGCTCTCACCTAGATCTGCCAGCAAGGTGCGTGGGTGAATCTCGCCAAACTTTAAATAAGTGCTCATCTTTGAGGTGCCATCAATGCCGGCAAAGTTTCGATTCTCATCATAAGAATCCAGACCCTTTTTAGAAAACTCTTTAAACCGCTTGAGCGCTGCCGCCTCTCCCGCTTCAATCACGCGCACATCGTGGGGCATAAGAAAATCTGGAAATGCTCGGTACTCAGCTGGTGGTGTCGGAGCCTTAATGTTTTTTGGTGTTGCAGCAGGTGCGCGATAACCATGTGTGCGCCATGCTCGATAGAAAGGTGTGTAAACCTTGTACGGTGTGTCATCACTTGGTTTACGAACGCGACCTGGTGCAACTGCATATGGGGAGCCAGTACGAATAAGTGGAATTCCAGCAGCTTCTACTCGCGCATCGCGCTCGGCGCCATAGCGTTCATACTCGGCCGAGATATGAACTTCTTTCACGTCATAACGAGAAATCAAATCTTTTAAGACTTCGACTTGATCGCCTTCAATGATGTGCAAGGTGTTGCCCAGTGATTCATCAAGTGCGCGCAGAGATTGCCCCATATAGGCAAGTAACTTTTCACCGGCTTCGGCAATCTGTGCCTTATCTAGAATAAAGAGCGGAACAATTTCATCGCTATTTTTCATCGCTTCTAAAAGCGCCGGATGATCACCAATGCGAAGGTCGCGGCGAAACCAGATGATGTTTCGCATAGTGCCTTAAATTACTTGTGAAGCTGCTCGACAGTTGCATCCCAGCCTTTAACATCTTCAGGCTTACGAGGAGCCTTTCCGACGTAACGAGCTGACGGACGAATCAAACGACCAGTGCGCTTTTGCTCAAGGATGTGGGCAGACCAACCGGCAGTGCGGGCAGCTGTAAACATCGATGTGAATAGTGGTGATGGAATCTCAGCGAAATCAAGAATGATTGCTGCCCAGAATTCAACGTTTGTCTCAAGCACGCGATCTGGTTGGCGCTCATGAAGTTCTTTTAGCGCCGCCTTTTCTAGCGCTTCTGCAACGGCATAACGTGGTGCGTTTAATTCTTTTGCGGTGCGACGAAGTGTGCGAGCGCGTGGATCTTCCGCGCGATACACACGGTGGCCAAATCCCATCAGGCGTTCTTTACGATCAAGAAGTCCCTTTACATACGCTTCGGCATTTCCGGTCTTCTCAACTTCTTCAATCATGTGAAGAACACGAGATGGGGCGCCGCCGTGCAGTGGACCTGACATCGCACCGATAGCGCCAGAAAGTGCGGCGCAGACATCGGCGCCAGTTGATGCAATAACGCGACCGGTAAATGTGGAAGCGTTCATTCCGTGCTCTGCCGCCGATACAAAGTAAGCATCGATTGCGCGAACGTGTGCTGGATCTGGTTCTCCCCGCCAGCGAATCATCATGCGCTCTACAACTGTGTGAGCCTTATCAACTTCTGCTTCAGGTACTGGCTTTGCAATAACTCCGCGGGCAGCTTGGGCCAGGTATGAAAGAACCATGACTGATGTGCGAGCAAGGTTGCTACGTGCTTCTTCATCTGAAATATCTAGTAGTGGCTTAAAGCCCCATGCTGGTGCCAGCATTGCAATCGCAGATTGAATATCTACCCGCACATCACCTGAGTGAACAGGAAGCGGGAATGCTTCAGCATTTGGTAGGCCTGGATTAAATTCATCATCAACGAGTAGTCCCCATACATTTCCAAAAGAAACGCGTCCTACAAGGTCTTCGATATCAACGCCACGGTAGCGAAGGGCGCTACCTTCTTTATCTGGCTCTGCAATTTCAGATTCAAATGCAATTACGCCTTCCAGGCCTGGCTTGAAATCATCTGACACAGTGGGCTCCCTCAATATCGGCTTTTAACCTCTTTGTACGTGGGCAATTCTGCACCTAACGCGGGGGTGCTGACCACCACATCAGGCGGGGATGCACACATGCCGAAAGTGAGGTTCGATACATCTATGAGCCAGATGGAACGAGATGCAATCAGGGCCATGCGCCGCTCTTATGGCGAGGTGGGACTTGAGTCCTTGCCGGCCGATCCCTTCGACGCATTTGGTGGCTGGCTCAGTGAAGCTGCGGCAAATGACTTTATTGTCGAAGCCAATGCAATGGTCTTATCAACCCTAGGTAGTGATGCGAAGGGCGCTGATGCCATCAGCACTCGCACTGTTTTACTTAAAGATGTTTCAGAAGGTGGATTTACATTCTTTACCAATTACTCATCTCGTAAAGCACAAGCGATTGAATTACATGAGCAAGTCACTCTGCTTTTTCCTTGGTATGCCATGGAGCGACAGGTTTCAATAAGTGGATTTGCGACAAAGATTTCGCGTGCAGAATCTGAAGATTACTTTGCAACTCGTCCGTGGGGTTCTCAGATTGGCGCCTGGGCATCTGCGCAATCGGCCCCGCTCTTATCTCGCGAAGAACTTGAACAGCGCTATGCCGGTGCTGCGCAGAAATGGCCGGAAGGAACAACAGTTCCCTGCCCACCGCAGTGGGGTGGTTATCGCGTCACGCCAATTAGCATCGAATTCTGGCAGGGGCGTTACTCCCGCTTACATGATCGCCTGCGCTATGAGCGGGATAACACATCTTCGGATTGGGAAGTAAGTCGTTACTACCCTTAGTCTTTGCCCATGAGCGCAGATACCCAGATTCCTGAGAACCTCAAGCCACGTGATGGACGTTTTGGTTGTGGTCCATCAAAGATTCGCCCCGAATCACTTGCAGCACTAACCGCACCCGGTGCGAATTACATTCTCGGAACATCTCACCGTCAAAAGCCAGTGAAGAACGTTGTGAAAAGTATGCGCGAAGGTCTCTCATCACTCTTCTCACTTCCTGATGGTTATGAAGTCATTCTGGGCAATGGTGGATCTACTGCATTTTGGGATATCGCAACCCTTGGATTGATTGAAGACCGTTCACAGCACTTAGTTTTCGGTGAGTTTTCCTCAAAGTTTGCCGCATCTGCCAAGGAAGCACCTTTCCTTGGTGAGCCAACTGTTATTAAATCTGAGCCCGGCACGCACCCAGACGCTGTTGCCGAAGCCGGTATCGATGTCTATGCCCTGACACATAACGAAACTTCAACAGGTGTTGCGATGCCAATCAAGCGCCCAGCTGGAACAGATGGCGCATTGGTTCTAGTCGATGCAACTTCTGCGGCTGGCGGCCTTGATGTGAACGCTAAAGAATTTGATACCTACTACTTTGCGCCGCAGAAATCATTCGCATCAGATGGTGGTCTCTGGCTGGCACTTATGAGCCCTGCTGCAATTGCGCGTGCTGAGAAGATTAAGGCAAGCGGTCGTTGGATTCCGGCATTCTTTGATCTCACCATTGCCATTGAAAACTCACGCCTTGATCAGACCTATAACACTCCAGCACTTGTGACTTTGATGCTCCTTGATGAGCAAGTGAAGTGGATGAATGCCAATGGTGGCCTGAAGTTTGCAGCTGGTCGCAGTGCTGATTCCGCATCACGACTCTATGGATGGGCTGAAAAGACCAGCTACACCACACCTTTTGTTACTGACCCGGCCCAGCGCTCAAACGTTGTCGGCACAATTAACTTCGATGACGCAATTGATGCAACAGCCGTGGCTGCTGCCCTTCGAGCTAATGGAATTGTGGATACAGAGCCATATCGCAAGCTCGGTAAGAACCAGCTTCGCATCGGTATGTTCCCCGCTGTCGACCCAGCCGATATTGATGCGCTCACCGCATCAATCGACTTTGTCGTCTCTAAGCTTTAGTTCATGGCCCATAAAGTAAAGCGCGATACCTTCTTTTGGACTGTCGCGCTACAGACTTCATGTGTCACATTCTTCCTTGGAGCATTCGGTCCTTCCCAACCGCTCCTGCGTGCTGATCAAAATACTTCACTGACAATCGCTGGTCTTCATGGAACTGCCTTGGGTGTTGCCTCCATCGTCGCCGGTTTTTCTAATTCGCATCTTGTGCATAAATTCGGTCGCACCAACACCGGATGGATTGGCCTATCCATCTTCTCCATCGGCCTCATCGCCTTTGTTCTAGCTCCTCCAGTTCAACTCACAATTCTGGCAGCACTTATTGCCGGCTTTGGAGTTTCAGTAGTTATTAATAACTTCGTTACATCACTGACCGAGCATTACGGCAAGCAAGCTGCCGTGGCTGTCACGCAAGCAAATGCAGTTGGCTCCATTGGGTTTGTCATTGGAACTCTGACTGTGGGACTCGTTGCCGAAAGTTTCCGCGATCAATGGCGCATCGGAATCTTGGCGATCTTGCCATATATTCTCTATCAATTTTTCTTCCGCAGAATTAAAGGCGAAGAAGCACATGTTCCTAGTGAACATGGACCGCAAAGCGGCAAGCTTTCTAGCCACTTCTGGATCTCCTGGTTTGGTTTCTTTGCATGTATTGCCAGCGAGTTCGCAATCTCGTTCTGGTCAGCAGCCCTTATTCGAGACCGCACTGATGCCACACCCGCTATTGCAACTCTGGCAGTCGTGGCATTCGGTTCCGGAATGGCTATCGGGCGTTGGTATGGACCAACCCTTCTCAAGCAATGGGAAATTGATACTCAATTAAAGATCTTTATCGCCACGCAATTCATTGGTTTTGCCAGCCTATGGTTTTCACACAACTTAACAATTAGCTTCTTCTCACTACTAGTTACTGGCGCTGGCGTATCAAGTCAGTTCACACTCTCTTCCTTGCGGCTCATTGGCCTGAGTGTTGGTCGCCCTGATTTAGCAATGGGAAAGAGTTCACTTGCAGCAGGAAGTGCCATTGCATTATCCCCATTTGTACTTGGAATCCTGGGTGATCACCTTGGAATCTCTCGCGCATATTTAATGGTGCCAGTCCTGATGATGATCGCATTTGCCGTTATTCAATTTATTCCTTCACATGTGGAGCCAGCACATGAACTATAAGAGCCGCCGACTTATTACAGCCCTCACCCTTATTGCACTGGTCGCCCTTATTTTTCTCGGTAAGTAGGGTTAGGCTTTAACCATGGCAAGTAATATCAAAAATGTGGTCACTCTTATTGCAGTGGGAACCATCGCCTGGATTGGCGCCGGCGCTGTCGCAGTAGTTATTGGCGCAGAATCCAAAATCGTTTGGACATGTGTTGTGGGCGCCGTCTTAGGCGTTATCGGAATTCGTTACACAATCCGCCGTAGTAGGCGTAGCGGTATTTAAGCCTCTAGCTGCGAGGCAATACCGCGAAGAACACGACCAAGGCGTTCTGCTTCCGCAC
>Ga0209296_1000700_pt1 | contig 28579 bp, 4 predicted proteins | sample S_130206_EF_Meta_FD_187319 | JGI IMG/M metagenome (GOLD analysis project Ga0209296, IMG submission 187319) | Freshwater microbial communities from Lake Simoncouche, Canada to study carbon cycling - S_130206_EF_MetaG (SPAdes) (version 2) | ecosystem: Environmental > Aquatic > Freshwater > Lake ... | reverse complement strand
TGTTTACTATCAGGATCGTATGCTGGTAAGAACTTAAGCGCATGATCATATAGTTTTCTAAACTCCTTTGTAGCTTCTGAGTTAGCACCAAGTTCATCAGATGTCAATGCATGAATTATCTCATGGATCAATGTAGGTTCAGATCCCATACCACGAAACTTAGAACTTGAGTTAATCTTAATAGTATTAGATCCAGGATAGTATAGACCTGCCACAGTTCCCATTCTATCATCAACTAATTCATCAACAAGTTCTACATTAACATTGTTAATACTTACATACTTGATTAGATGCTGTGCTAGTTTATTTAAAGGATGATTACTATTAGCAATCTTCTCTAAGATCTCAGAACTCTTAACTACATTAGAATCAGGAAAGTACTTATTCTTTAGCTGTGGGTCAGTCTGTCCTCTAGACGATTGCTTGTTAGGCAATACTCTTTCATGAATAAATATCTTATAACCAGAAGGAGTCTTCTTTACACTGAATGAATAGTTCGGACTCTTGTTTAACGTATCTACAAACGCATTCACCTTTTTAACTTGGTCAACTGTTTTGTAAAGAAATGTTTTAATAGCACCCTCGTTATTTAATAGATTATATTTCTTATATAGACCTTCATTACCATTTAATACTTTGATGTCTCCAGGAGAAACCAATTTAGATATATCTCCATCATTAGCATACCAAAGGTAATAAGCCATGCTCTCACCTTTTTCAGCTACTAACTTTTTCCAAGAATCTAAATTTTTATTAGGACAAGTCGCCATATTAAATCAATTTAACAGCCATTAACTTTTTGCATTATATCACCTATCATTTCTGGGGACACTTCTAGAGCTTCTAACATCTCAGGATTGATCTCTGAGTATGCATAAATCTTTCCGTTTATCTTCATGTAGCTTGTCTCAAGCTTAGCAGGAAGATCGAAAGATGGTTCATCTAACATAGAATCATCTAAGTTATAAAAGTTTTCTGAATTATCATCGCTTACGGTCAAAGTATTTGCAGCTCTAGACATACCAACATAGATTAATGAGTGTTTTTCACTGCCTACTAATACATCACCGTTGTATAGTTTAGAAGAAGATCCCTTAGGTAAACTATTAGCATCAAAGAATGCATTCTTAATAGTGGACCCTTGAGACTTGTGTATGGTAATTGCATGACCTAAGTCAATGCCTTTCTCAACAGATAATTCAGAGTACTTTGACTTGAGTTGATAATGTTTATCTGCATTATACTTCTCCATTCTATCAGTGTCAGGATTGTAAATATAGTCATCACCTAAATCAATCTTTGACATATATCTAGATACTTCATCTAATATTTCATAGAAGGTAAACCAGTCTGATGCAAATCCACTAGAGACAGCTCTGCTCTTAGCATTATATACAGATCGCATCAAAGAACTAACTTTTGTATTGTTAGTTTCCATATCAGAAACTTTGATATCAGAGAACACAAATGTATCATTAGGGCTAAGTTGATAATATCCTGTTGTAAAACTTTCACCAATTTTTTCAACACCCATCTCTCTAAGATTAGCTAACTTCTTAGAAGTTGCTGTAATCCTATACATAGATCCGTCTTTCTCAACATTCTGTACAGTGTACTGAATACTATTAGCAATATCACCTTTCTCGATTTGTTTACTACTATATCCTAGATATCCAATGATAACATCGTCCTTCTGTAAGTCTCCAGTTCTACCTAGTTCTTGTCTTATCTTTTTATTGAATTCTCTAACGGCATTATTTGTGTAAGCAATCAACATAGTTTCTTCTGGACCGTTCTCGATAGACTCAGCAAGTCTAAGATTGAACTCACTAGATTTTAGATACTTCAATACATCAGTATTAGGAACTTTAGGTATCTTGTTGTTAACATTATATCTGATGGCTGTAAGAACCTTTAGTATATTGTTATCACTAGTACGTTTAACTTCCGTGAGTTTAACTTGTTTAAACTCAGAGAAAGCTTTACTAACTTGTTTTGCATCTGGATTGTTTGTAGTAACCTCAGGAATCTGTGAGATGTCTCCCATGAAGATAACCTTGATCTGCTCACCTTTAATTGCATCCTTTATAATATTGAAGCTTTCAGAGCCGAGCATTGATACCTCATCTATTACAATAATGTTGTTTCTAAGAGCAAGCTTCTTGGTTAACTTTTTAGTCATAGCTGCAACTCTTGCTCCTCCTTTTGCTCTTGTGCTAAATGAAGAAGCAACTGTAGCAGGAAGACTCTTATTACCAGTCCTCACTGTAGCAAACGCAAGCTCTGCTGTAGCAGCATGTGTAGGAGCCATGTAGTGAAACTTATATCCAGCACCTAGATAGTTCTGTAAGTATCCAATAACAGATGTCTTACCTGTACCAGCAGGACCTTGTAATGTAATGAACTGACTTCCATTACGATCTGAAACAAAGTCATTTAATTCCTCAAGAGCTTTAACTTGACCTTCTGTCAAATCAAATGCTGTGTCAATAGTCTTACCTTTGTAAGAGAACTTGTTCTTCTGTTGTGCAACAACAACTGGAGCTTGCGTAGGTTGAACTAACTCAAACTCAATAGCATATGGATATTGACCTACTAATTTATCAGTTACAGATTTTTCCCAACCTTCTTTTTGCCATGTAGCATCTTGATACTCTTGAGTTAATTTAGCAACTTTTGTTATTTTAGTTTGCACCACTCTACCAGATTTATCAGTCATAGGGATTACTTTACCTACTAGATCTTCAATCTTAGTAAGACTGTAATCACTAATCATTCTGTTGATATCTGTTTGAGCACGAGTTGTACGAGTACGATCACCAGATAATATTAAATCCATAGTAGACTTACCTGCAAACTGAGGTTGCATCTTACGATCACCTTGACCGTCAGTATAGTTTTGCTGAATTGGTGATACTGTAGATTGTGCTTGTGTAAGTTGATCTAATGCTAACCGTTGTTTCAAACCTTCTTGTGCTTCTTCTGGACTGTTGTATTCTTCAGCAAGAGCGCCATCTTCAGCATACAGAACGTCGTTTCCAAATACTTCAAATCTAGGTTTTACAGTAGGAACAGAAACTACTGGTTCAGTAGAAGGTTGATTAAATGTTTTTTGATAAACATTACGAATAGCTTGTAAAGATTGATCTATTGCTTGCGTAGTACTAAGTGAGCGACTACCAATACCAGCAAAGTTTTTAGTTAACTTTGGGGTTTCTGTAAGTACAAAATTCTTAATAGTATAATCATATATATGCCAACCGCCTTGTGTAGCATCAAAAACATAAACAGGTTTACGTTCATTAATAGCCATCTGAACAGCATAACCTGTTCCTCCTTTTACTAAAGGAACTGCAGCAATACGATCATCATCTAATTTATCAGAAGCTTTTTGTCCTGGTTGTTTAATGGTACCTATTGCGTAAATTGCATCAGCATATTTAACTTGTGCCCAGTTACGAATGATATAATTAGATCGTGCAGTTTTATTTGCAGAATCTTTAAACATTATTCTCATAGCATCAGTAGCTTTATCTATTCCTTCATTATAATCAGCCTCAGAAATAGTTACAGGTTTAACTCCTGCATTTCTTAATTTGCTTGAGTCTAATGTGGTTGCACCAGGTTCTCTATAATGATTATGATTTACAACTCCAAATTCTCTACCTATTTGATCCCATTCTGTATCAGATAATACTGCCCCACCTGAATGATTTGTATATTCTTTTGGTTCAATTGATCCTTGCGTAGATGCAGAAGTTACAGGAGTTGCTACAGGAGCAAATGGATCAATGTTAGGATCTTCTGGACGAAGAGCATCCTCTGAATATGGTTGAGATGTATCAACTGTATCATTAGTTGTTTCTTGTAACTTACCTGTCAACATTGCAAATACTTCATCATCTGTTAATTCAGTTTCTATTTTAGCTGTACCATTTTCTAACAATGACTTGCTACCGTTTGTAGGATATTCAAATGTAAACTTACCGTCACCATATAAGTTTACAATCTTATATATGTATTCCTTAGCATACTTAGGATTAGCAGGAACATTCATCAACGGTTTACCGTCCACTTTAACTAGTTGATACCCATATACATATGTATAAGTATTATCATCTTGCTTAGAAGCTATTGCAAATTGCTTAGGGGTAATAGTTGTTCCATCTTGGAAGTCAACTTTATCAGCTCCTGCTTCAATCACTCTAGGAATAAGGATTAACTCTGCGCCAGCTCCTGGAGTACGCTCACTAACCTTAATCACTCTTCTACCAATACTATCATTAATGATTGACGGCATAAAGTGTTTGTATGTAACTTCTCCTGTGTAAGGATCAATATTCATTGATGACTGTATAGGTTTAGCAAACGGCATCACCTGAGGAACAATTGCTGAATCCCTAAAGTTATTTCTCTGGAATAATACATTCTCCTTGAATGGTCTAAATGTATCATCTAGTTTAACTCCTTTTACTAAGTCAGTAACAATACCAGCATAGTCCTCAATAGGAATAATATTCTTGATAGAAGCAGATGTACGGTAGGTTCCTTGAACAATAGCTAGTCTAATCAATGCATCGTATAACTCTGATGTGCTAGGATCATCACGTAGTCCTCTCATCATGTCTGTGTACATATTCTCTTCAGCAGCGCCATCTAGTTTACCAGAAAGTCTAATTGTTTCAGGAGCACCTTTTCTTGCACCAGGAACAATCTGTAGATCTTTTAATATCTGAAGCTCAGGATGTTTACCTTTAGCTGCCTCAAGTAAGCTAGCAGCAGACTTAGATCCACTAGTTAACTCACTCACTAACATATCTTGTTTAGACTGAATGATATAGTCTAACAATGAAGCAGATAACTTCTCACTAATCATATCACGATTCTTCTTAGATATGTATTTGTTTTTAGTATAAGTCTCTAATAATTCAGCTATGAACTCTCTGAAGTCTTGATTATTAAACATTAACAATGTACCAAGAGCAGTGTTAGATTTATCTAATGCTCTTTCTAATGATCCTAAGTGCGTAGTATCCAATACAGCTCGTGCAGAAGATATCTTAATAACTGTAGGATCAGCTATCTCCATTTGATTCTCAGCTCTGTATTGTTTCACTCCTAGTTGTTCAGAACTTCTAAAGCTTGTAGTATCAAAAGTTGTAGCTTGTGTAAGTTCTGTTAATCCATTAGCAGCTTTCAACATTTGAACAAACTCTTTTAAGATGAGTTGTTGCTCAGCATTCTGCTCATCACTTAACTTCTGTACAGCATCTTGTGGAGCATTAATGTAAGCAGAAATATTATCAGAAAGATTGTCTACGTTATACTTTGAACCAACTTTTTGCTTAGCTATAGCTGATGCTGGAAAATCTTCCATTGCATCATCAAGTGCTATAGGCTTAACTATAAGAGAGTTTAACTTCTGCTTATTGTTATCTGCTTTTGTAACAAACTCTTTAATGATGGGCTGTTGCATAAACATAGCTGCATCCTCAACAGATACACCAGCTCTAGCTAAGAACATCATTACGTCTACAATCTCAGAACTGTAAATAATCTTAGTGATATATGGATCTTTTGCAATATCCACAATAGCATTAATATATTGTGATAAGTTATCAGAGATGTATCTACCTTTTGAATCCTTTGTACCAGATACAGATACGCGACCGTCTTCATTTGTATTATGAGGAAGAGTTAATGTAAACTCAGCATCATCAACAAACAATCCTGCCTTCTGTCCATTAGAGTGTCCAGTGATATGTAGAGCAACTCTACCCACCCATGCCTTACCTGTTAAGAATGCATTCCTTAAAGGAGTCATGTAGTTTCTGTCTAACGTTCTGTTTAAGATAGCTGACTCGTCATCTTTCAATAATCCATCAATGTCCTCAGCAAGATCAATTAAGTCTTGAGTAGTAGTCAATGCAGTGAGACGTTCAAAGTTCTCAGGCAATCCTAACAAACCATCTATAGCAGCATAGTATCTATTCTCCAATGCTCTTGTATAAGCATTATTAACAAACTCTTCTTTAGTTGTCTTCTCCTCTTGTAGCTTAGTAAGTTTATCAGATAAGTTTTGTTCTAACTGTGTATCAACAAACTCACTACTAGATACTCTAAACAATTGATCAATAAGACTCTTCTCTTTTGTAGAAATTACAGAATCAAATACATCAGCATAGAATTCTTTTGTTGCCTCCTCACTACCTTTCCACTGGAATACTTTAATCTTACCCTCAGCATCTTTATATAATGACTTAAGGTACATGTTCAACTTATCTATATCAAAGTCAGATCCTGCTTTAGTTGTAATCTCAGCTGGAACAACAACGGTCTTACCCATGAATGCAGGAAGGAACCCAGCAATCTTTATACGCTCCATTTTATTTAAAGCATCTGTAGGAATACGGAAACCAACACCTGTCAAAGCTTCTTCTAAGTTATCATTTAAGAACTTGTATACTTCCTTTTCAGTCATACCTTTGAACAAACCTTTTAAGTGGCTTGGGAAAGGAATAAGAACTTCACAGTATCCATCATCATACATCTTCAATGTACTATCTGTAAGAACTACTTCGCCTTTTTCTTTATCAGATAATGCGTCATATTCTTTCTGAGATATCTTTTGATATACTCCGTCCACCTTTCTAGCAAGAGATCTTCCTTCACCAGACTTCTCCCACATAGTAGAAGCAACTTGTACAGAAGACACACCATTAACTTTAGGAGAACTGATTCTCTTATCTATCATAGAATAAAGAATTCTCTTAATCTCTATGTAGTTAGTGGAAGACTCAAAAGGAATATCAAAGTCATTAGTTGATTCGTTGATAGTGATAGACGCTAATGCATTCTCAGACATCTCTCTCTTCAACATCTCTGCTCTTAATCGCTTAGATACAATATTCTTATCTTCGATTACATAACGATTACCTATATCAACAATACCTAAGTCACGCATAAATATCTCAACACCATTATCATACATTGCAGACAATGCTTCTGTGTGTTCTTTAACAGTAGCTTCTGCACTTTCTGATATAGGCTTACCGTTATCATACATGTCCATAGTAGCAATCTTAGTAGGTTGAGATCCTAAGGTTGTGCCATTACCAGCATTGTAACTATTCTCTACTTGTATACCATAAGAATCCCATGATACATTTACAATAGATCCTTTGCTAAACTTATCAGGGTTTAACTTCTTACCTTTATATAAACTATGTAACTCTTGAGCTCCTGCTTTTCTACCAGACTCAACAACTACATAATCAATGTTCTCTTTGAACATCTTAACAAACAAGTCCTCAAGAACTGTTCCTTCCACTGCCTCATAGTATATAGGCATCTGTGAGAACTTATCTAAAACAAGGTCAATATATTTCTTTCCATACTTACTACCAGTAACAATAGGCTTTAGTTCTTCTGTGAAATACTCAGGACGAGGTTTCTTAATCAACTCAGCGTCGTATGCTTTAAGTGCTTGATTAGTATATTTATATACATTCTTTGCAGCTAGTTTATTTCTAGCATAAGACATTTGCCAGTTGTGGAAAGCATCAGCTTCATTTGACCATTGACCATTCTTATCTTTAACTTCTCTGTAAGCAGTTGGGGCAATCCAAGACTGAGCATCAGCTTCGTTAGTTAATGTTTTGTTACCATACAAAGCTCCTGCAATATTGATATCACTTACAGTGACAGTCTTTAGATAGTCTTTGTACTGATGGTATCCATAGTCTTTAGAAGTTAACTTAATACCACCGACAGTGTTTCTGTATGATGTATAGAAGTTATTTAACTCTGGGAAGTTTACACTGAATCTTCTTGGAGACAAGAATGACTTGATACGTTTAGTAATATCTAAGATCACCTTACCCTTTTTAGTAGTAACTTTAAACTGGAAAGGATCTCCAAATAATATCTTATGCATCTCTATGTTATTGATTACATAGTTAGCATTAACAAAGTTCATAATACTCTCTAACTCATTACGACTTAGATTATTCTTGTTTATATTTACACCTTTCTTTGCAGCAAAGTTTGCATCAAGTCCTTCAAAACGGTAGTTACCTTCTCCAAGATCAATGATATCATTTGTTTTCTCAAGTGACTTAATTGATTTAGCAGTAACGTTCTCAATATACTTGAGCACAGCGTCACGAACTCCTTTAGCATTCTTATCAATAAATGTTTTTACCTCTTCGTTAGAAGCATTGTCTGCGATCATTTTATTGATCTCTTTTAGCATAGTTGGATTAGTATCCTTTAAGAAGTCTTGGAAGAAACGTAATTGTTTCTCACGACCATTCATGTTTGTTAGATAGTCTCTGTTTGGAGAATCTTTAGCTAAGGCAATATCATCCATCAAGTATCCTGAGAATATAGCTAGGATATCATTCTCCCATCTACCAGTCTTGAAGTTAGCAATAGGTATAGTGTTGCCAAGAGTCAGTGCCCATTCTCTAGATCCATCAGCAGGAATCAACACGTAGTAGTTACCCTTTACGTTCTGGTTAATTTCAGTGATAGTTCTTGTACCAATATTTAAATTAGATATAGCTTGACCTTTATCTTTGTTCATATCAATCTCACCATCAACTACCTTGACATTAAGTTGAGTCTTTGTTCTATTACCATTATTATCAAAGAAGGTTCCTCCTTTAGCAAATGTTTGAGAGTTCTTAGAAAACACATCATTTAACTGAGGCATCTTCTGTAACAACTCATCATAAGTTTTTACAGAGTTGAAGTAGTATTCAAACAATGAAGGTGCATTAGAATCAGTGAACACTTGTTGTAAGTTGCCTTCAGAGTTAACAGTAGTGCTATCATAGTTGAATGAGTTAACTCTAGCATATAGTTCTGCTAATCTTGTCAATCCAGTACCAATACTTCTTTGTGTCTTACCTCTTTCCTTCTTAAAACTAAGTACCTTATCAGACTTTATATCAAGTAATACTTTTTGTACAGCTTCTCCAAAGTCTGTCTTCTCATCTTTAGTAAGCTTAGAATATGTATCTGCACCAAAATCTATACCTAATGATTTTAATAATCCTAAGTTGTTATCAACTGTACCAGCTACAAGAAGAGGACCAGCCTCATCCTTCACTTCATATTGTTTGTTCTTATAAACTACAATACTATTTTCTTTACCAGCACTTGCAATGATGTCATTAACCCAGCTATTCTCAACAGCTTGAGATGCTTTTGAATAAGAGGCAGCCCCCACAAATCTCTCGTTACCTCTTAGGTATTGTACAAGTATCTCTGGCTTCTGCTTAGTGAATACATCAGTGAAAGATGTTAACAATCTATAATCATCTGGAGTCTTGTAGTTATTAAAATCTATTCTACCAGTATCCATGTTACCACCAAGTCTCTGAAACAATTGAACATAGTCAATGTTGTTTTTTGCTAGCTCATATAACTTAGCAATGACATCTTCGATCTCACGAGTATTAGCTAACTTGTCAGCTAGAGTGATATATACTTCTCCAGAAGGAATCAATTGTTGTCCTCCAATAATTGGTGAAGGTGCATCCACAATCTTACCGCCTTGCTTTTTCTTTCTAACAAGAGAACTAGTGAGTAACTTAACTGCATATGGAGCAGACTTCTTAAAGTTTACAGTGAATGCTTCAGCAGCATAGTTTCTACTAGTTACATTCTCATCGTTAATTGTAAATTCTCCTGTTTCTGAGAACTCAATATTAGATGATATTAGGCTTTCTTTAGTAAGCGTAATCAAATCTTGTATCTGTGTCTCACTCAAAGGTACACCACTATCTAAGTAGTCTTCAGCAATTACGTTGAAGATAGCATTAGCATCCTTCTCAGACATGTCAAACAACGATGCATTAGTAGCTTTAATTCCTTGAAAGAACGTAGCCTTCATGTCTTGAACATATTCAAATGCTTCAACAGCAGTTATGTCAGCTACACGTTTATATCCTTCAACATCATCTTTTCTTGATTCAGGAAACACTTGATCTGCAAACTTAGCAGAAGCGATGTCTCTGAATAACTTATCTTGTAAAGATTTATTCTTTGCAAACGAGAAGAAGTTCATGATTGCCTTAAACAATCTACGTAGTTTCTCAGATAAAGTCTTAGCTGGTAGTTTACCTTTCATAAACTCAGCAAAGTCATCAGCTCTTCTCTCCTTAATCATTAAGTCTGTAACATTAGGATCATTGTAAGCATAAGTCTTTCCTGACTCCATGTCTACAAATGTTCCAGGTCTAGCTCTGAACTCAGCATTTAATGCTGCAATCTCTTCTGGACTTAAGAAACCTTTCTCTACATACTCGTATGATTCGTGATACTCTGTTCCTTTAACAGCCTTACTAACTATACTAATTACACCATTGACGTGCTTGCCCCAAGCTTCTCCACCACCACGAACTTTTATCATGTTCTGTAAGAACTGATACTCCATATTAGGTAGGTTCTTTGCAACCCAGCTCTTGAAGAATTCTACTTCTTCTTCACTGATACGTCCTGCAGCTTTATCTAAAGGCGATACTTTTTTGAATCCTGTAAATCTATTCTTCCTACCAGCTAGTCCACCTTTTTGATTCTTAGGTGTAGCATCAGGAGTAGGAACAGGTGTAGCAACTGGTGCAGGCGCAGGTGTAGGTGTAGCAACTATAGGTGTAGCAGCTGGAGCAGCAGAAGGAGTTAATCCTAAGTCTGCTCTCATCTTATTCACCTTATCAGTGTTAGCAACCATCTTATCTAAACTTTCGCCAGGTAGAATATTGATGTTGTTATCAGCATCTACAGTAAATAGAAGAGGTCCCTCAGTAGTTGGTTGCTCACGTTGAACACCATCACCTGCGTTTACTTCTCCAAATAGTCCAGCAAGATATCTACCAGTGATCACTTGTGACATCCTTGCCTTAACAATTTCCTCATTGCTAGACTCGTAAGTCAATGGTATAACAGGTGCAGGAGCAGTTGGTGCAGGACTAGGGGTTAGATTAATCTTAGGTTCAGCAGCTGCTGGCATGTTAAACTCAAGATCCATGTAAGCATACTTCTGCTCATAAGCATAAGGTACGGCATCACTAGGAGGAGTTACATTAATAGTTAAAGGAGTTTCTCTAGCAGATCCGTCTGGATTACTAGAAGCTAATAAGTAAGATTGGTAGTTAGGCCATTCACGCTCAACTAGTTCACCATTAGACATAGTAAACTCATAGAACTTATCAGATGACTTTAAGGTGTTACTATTAACACTGAAGTATACATCTTTTAGATCACTTACTATTTCTTTTTCTTGTTCAGCTATATCAATTAAGTCATACTGTTTGCTACCAATAGTCAACTTACCTGACTTCTCATCTAAGAAGATTTGATTACGTGCAGGCTTATCAGACTTCTTCCAGAACAATACATTCTGTAAGAACTCAGTGTATTGATTCTTTAACTGGATGTTTCTATTGTTAGCAATATCCTCTTGTACAAGTGCAGAGAATTTCTTCAATACTTGAAAGATAGTCTTTGCTTGATTATCTGTAAAGTTTGCATTCTGTAAGAACTCAAGAACATCTCCAAACTTTAATACAGTACGTCCTTCAGCAAACTTATATGTCTGACCGTCCGTATGGGTAATACCGCCTTTTGTGGAAACTTCTACTAGTCCATTAGTTTCTGCAATAGTTTGATCATCTATACCAAGTACTGCACCAATCTTATTACGTTGAATCTTTCCTGCTATTCTATCAGGAAATCCTCTTGATATACCAAAGCTAAAGGTAGTGAGTGAACCATTTGGATCAAATGGACTATTGAGTAATGTATTACGATAATCCTTCCAACCCTCAGCAAAACGCTCTGCTGATTCTTTCTCACCCACTCTATATCTAGGAACGTTTCCATCCTTGAATTCATCCCAGAAAAGAGACGTGCTAGGCATAGTAGCAAATACAACCTTAGACATATCAGCACCTGGTTGACCCACGATTACATCTTTACCATTAGCACCTCTGATTCTCTTACCTTCTTTATCTACTAGATATGTTTTACCTTTATCTTGTTCAACAAATACTGCAGCAACGAATCCTTTCTCTACGTCATTCAACATAGCATCAGTTACAGGTTCTCCTTCGTATCCTATTTCAGCAAGACCCTTTAATCCATATTGTTCTGCAAACTTACCTGGCACTAACATAATTCTTATGTTGCCACGGTTCTTGAAGTTCTTTACATTGTTGATGAATGTATTATATCTTGTTACAAAATCAGGAAGACCTTTACCTTTATAAGCTTTAGAGAATCTAGAAGGTAATGTAATTGATTTGAATAAGTTCCAATCAGGTTTACGTGAGATATCTGGATCAATTGATTCATCAGGTTCATTACCTGTAGGAAAATCTCCTGAGTTGCTTGAAAAACTTTCTTGAGATTCTTCTACTTGATTACCGCTATTAACTAACTGCTCTCTTTTATATTCAGACTTAGCCATCTCTTCAGCATACTCTGCAAATCTCTCATTAAACAATCTCTCTACATCGTCACTAAGCTCTTTGTTATCTAATGAGTTAATATATTCAAGTTTGTCTACTTGGTTTTTAATGTTTAAAGCTTTATACTTAGCTTTTCTAGACACAGAAGTTATGACATCATCTAATATCTCAGCTACTCTAGGAGAAGCATTATCAGCATCTGTAAGCTCATACTTCTTAAACTGAAAAGGAGTCATATATTCAATCTCCCCTGTAGGAAGTTGAACCTCATACTCGTTACCTAGATTAGTAGATAACACCTTAAGCTTAGGAGCTAATGCTAACTTGTTTCCTTCTCTTAAGAACCCTTGCTTTAATGAATACTCTTTACCTACTTCAAGTTCTTTTACCTTGTATACTTTCTTTCCTTCTTCATTAATAAAACTTTGTCTAACTCTAGGAGCACCTTCTGGTGTATTAATATCTGGAGCACCTCCCTCATTGTCAAACAATATAGGAACCTTCTTCATTGCTGAGTATTCATCAATGAATATCTTTCTACGAAGAGACAGTTCAATAGCATCAGCTAGATTAGTCTTTAAGTCAACTTTATCTTCTGGAGATATGTCTAAACTATTAATTATAGCTAATGCTTCTTTAGTAGCTTTCTTATTAGTAGTATTATCTGTAATGATGCTACTAAGAAGTCCTTGTACATCTATACCTTGCATGGCAAGAGGTGCGCTTACTAATGGAATACGTTTGTTATAGTTATCAATCTTAGAAGCAGCGTACACTAACTTCTCTATTACTAAGTCTGAATACTTTTGCTTACCATCTACGGTAACCATGTCTCCATACTTATCTTTAATAGAAGAGTTTAGGTCAGTTACATTCTGTGCAAGCTCTTTCATACCTGCAATTTTATCTAAGAATTGAGGACGAGTCTCGTTAACATTAGCATATCCCATGTCAACAAGTTCTTGATATCCTTTGTCAGTAGAAGCTTGGCTTGCGTAATGATCAAGCTCTTGTTGTACAGATGCTTCCTTACCATACTTAACACGTGGCATTACGTATGTCATAGCATAATCAAACTCTGAATCCTTCTCATTAAGAATGTCATTATTCTTGATGTAGTTCTGTCTAGCTTTCTGACTACCAACTGATATAGCAACATACTTAGCTTGATCAGTAAGTACATTAGCAATATTAGTCTTACCCATACTAGCTATTGCTATATCGGTATTTGTTTTTCTTGTGCCTCCTTCTCCAAATACTCCTCTATCTTTTATCTCTTGACGTGCTTGTTGTAATCCTCCTGACAAACCACCAATGATAAGACTCTCCATACCTTCTTTAGTGTTAAATAACTTATCAACACCTTCTCCATATATGTCGCCCATAGCTCCATATATATTACTTAATACACCTTGAGCATCATCTCTATTCCTATAAGACTTATTAAAAAACTCATTAACTCCTATTTGAATAGCATACTGTCCTGCTTCTTCAGCAGCTTCACTAGGAGCAAATCCTAATGCTAAGAAGTTAGCTGTACGAGCAAGACCTTTTTTAAGTCCTGTCTTCTCCACTGCCGTCCAAGCTTCTCCAAGTGCTTTCTGAGAGATGTCATTCATCATAGCCTTCTCAGCCTTTCTTGATGCCCCTAAGATCTTTGGTAGTTGAATAAAGTTACTTATACTAAGTAACAACATGTTTGCTCCTAATGTATAGTTAGCAACTTTATCTGAATATTGATTAATGTTTTCTAAGTCAGCACCTTCAGGTTGTTTACCAAATGTATTAACATACTCATCCATAGCCTTCCTTCTGAAGTCATTCATGTTCTGATATGCTTCAATGGATCCTTCTCCAGCAGCACCTGTAACAGATGTTATGATACGCTCTGCATTAGTGAGCGGTTTGATTGCTGGATTCTTTAAATACTTTTGTGCAAGACTATTGATAGTATCATTGAATGCTGCATACTTTTGAGTGTTAGGAACAGCAGCCATGCTTTCTTCAATAGCGGTAGCTGCTTCTAATCCTTTACCTATCTCTGTTAACTTATTAGTTAACCCAATAGCACGTAATGCTTTAGTCCAAGCAAAACCACCAGCAATAGCACCAGCAGCAAAGCCAAAGTTCTTCAACACTTTATCTCCCCAGAAGTTAGCGGATAGTAAGTTTGTACCAGACCACCATTCTGAGTTTTGTTCTTCCTTAGTGTAGTAGTTGGCAAACTTGTCTTCTAATGCTTTATTAACATCATCAGATGCACGGTTTACTTCATTATCTACAATGTCTGCTAATCTATGTTCTCCTCCTGGCATTAAGAATTTACCAGTACCATATATAAGACCTGCTGTACCTCCCAAGAAAGAAGATGAAAAAGTTCCTGCGGTTTTAACAATAGCATTACCAAACTTACTAGCAGCTGATTGTTGTTGAGCAAACGCTTCTTCTGTATCCTCACCAGGCATACTGGTAGGATATCTATCACCTATGTAAAAAGAGTTTAAAGGAATAGATGCTCTACCTCCAGGCTTTGTTGTATTCGAAAGCTGATTGAATGCTTGTTCAAAGGTTGGTTTAGGACCAGGAGTCCCACCACCACTACCCCCCGTATTTACTATAGGAGTTCTAGGAGCATCTTCTATTTCTCCAGATAAGTTAACAATGTTATTTTCTGCCATGTTGGATTATGGTATTAAGTCAATAATCTGTGGTGTTGTCTGCTTCATCATTTGTACTAGTTGATCTAGATCTTGATAAGGTCCAACTTCTTTTGGTATAATCTTTCCATCGCTACTTTTTATATAAAATATTCCATAGTGTAGTCCGTCATTAGATGTTACAATATTAGCCTTTACATCCTTATTACTATATCTAGCTAAGTTAGGAAAATTCTGTTTTGTAAAAGCCACATCATCGTTGTAAAATATTTCATCCGCATTAGAGTAATCACCACTAGATGTTTTACCTCCTCTATTTTGCATAAGGGTCCTAACTCTTTTAGTATCCTCAGACTCATACATTCCTTTAATATTTACACCAAGAGATGCAGCTTGTTCAGCAGTGACAGTAACGCCACCCACTCTACCATCTTTATTATTTAATACAATTTCTACATCAGGGGTAGTTGTACCAGATTTAGGTTTAAACTTAAATGTAAGACCACCTTCTATCTCCTCTGGATTCTTTGCTAAAAGAAGCGCGTCTGCTAGTTTATCCATGTCAGCAGAAGCATTTGCTTCTCTAGCATTAGCACTACCTAAAACACTTTTAAGATTTTGTAATAATGCCTTGTTCACTTTAGTATCTCCTGTAAATACTGGCATTTCTAAATTAGGACGAATATTATGTCTTTTAGATATAAGATCACTTTTAACAGAACGAGCTTTTGCTAATACATCATTATCTAAATCATTTACAAGTTTACTAATTGTGTTTCCTAATAATGGGATTTCTGGACGATTAGTATCTCCTGTAAATAAAGATCTAGTTTTTCCTGCCATTGTATCAAAAGCTCCAGTCACTCCTCTACCAAACATTGTAGGAACATCAAATCCTCTAATAGCACTCATCGATTGTTTAAGTGCTTCATCTAATAAATAACCTTTACCACTTTCTTTAAGACGTTGCTCTGAAGCTTGTGCTGCTTTTCTTACTGCAGGATCTAATGCAAATCCAAAATATGTCTTGTTACCATTTACGTACATTGCTAAATCATATTGATCCTGTGGAGATAGTTCTATAGATCTTCCTTGATAAGTACCTTTTAAAGGTTTTATCTTTCCAGTAGCCAAAGCTTTTCTTCCTTCGTCATCTATTAGATTTGAAAGGATTGCGTCATCTTCTTTCTTTAATCCAGACTGATACTCAAAGTTATTCTTAGAAGCCATGTAACTATTATAGTTAGAAGCTAATACTTTTCTCTCAACTTGCTGTTCAGGAGTAAGTTTATTATATTCTCTAATTGCAGACTTACTTAACGATGCTCTATATTCTACAGGATCCATGCCTGCTTTTCTTGCAGAATTGTCTAGCATAATTGACTTAGCTTCTTCTACAGTTTTTCCAGCTTTAACAAATCCATCTATAATTTGTTGATTCTTAGGATTTCTAGCAAGGATAGTTGAAAATAAGAAATCATCAGAAGTGTTCTTAAAGTTATCAGCAGCAGACTGGTACTCATTCTCACTTTGAATGATAGGATCTATATTAGATTCTTGAGCACCTTGAGTTGGCATTCTTCCTAAATCATCTTCTCCAAAAGAATCAGGAACGCCATCACCATCTGTATCTACACCTTTCTTACTACCCCTCATCATGGCAATCTTCTCTCTAGACGCTCTGTCTTTTTGTTTCTCTGATATATCTTCTCTTTGTTTTTTAGCGTCAAAAGATAATCGTTGTGCAAATCTAGACTGCTCATTAGCTTCTTTAACTAACTCAAAGTCTGCTTTCCATCCTGGATTATCCATGTTCGTATTCTTACTCTTCAGCTGACCATACATAGATGTATAGTTATTCTTTACTTGTTGAGAATATAAACTACCTTTAACAGATTCAGAATCATTAAATGCTGCTTGAGTTAATCCATCATAATACTCATTAGTCTTAGCGATGTTTGCATCTAGATTGAATAACTGTGCATCTACATTATATCCAGCAGATTTACGAATACTAAGATTATCTTTTTCAAGATAAAGGTTAGTCATCGATGCTCTTCTTTGATCTTCTACAGCTGTAGCTAATGCTTCACTATTTATACCACGATACGTATACTTACCTGTAGTGTCTAATTGTTTGCTTATTCTAGGATCAGACATGATCTGCTCTAATGTAGCTCTTACACGTTCTGGAAATATACCTTCACTCTCAATGTGAGTCATTGTCTTAGAGTAGATGGGCTTACCAGTTTTAGGATTGTATCTAATTCTACCTGAAGGATCTGTTTCAAATACTTGTTCTGCTGTAAAACCATCGGGCTTTATTTCATTGAACGTATCTTTAAGATGTTTTTGCCAATCAAAGTATGGATCATAATCTTCTGTAAACTTAGTCTTTAGATCTTTGTTTGACATCCATGATTGTAACTTGCTCTCATATAACCACTCATTCTCTGGTGCAGACTTACCATCTTTCTTAGCTCTCTCAATGTCAGATAATCCTTTTCTAATCATTTGAGCAGAGTATACCCCTGATTGAATGATAGGGTCATTACCCACTTGAGAAGCCATACCACCTACAGAAGATACAAGTTGTTGATTAGAAAAGTCAGCACCTGCAAATGTTCTTAGCTTACCGCTTAGTTCATTTAGTTTAGATTGAAGATATGGTTTATGCTTATCAGTTACTTCAAGACCAGCCATCCTATCCATGTAGGATTGAACTTTCTGTACCCCTTGGTCATACTGCTGTTGCTTGTACATACCAACTTGCGCCATAGCTTCCACAGGAAGTTGTTGAACGTAAGGATTGAACTGCGATATTGCGTCGGTGAATGAAGCCATGGGTTAGTATAATTAACAAATATAATTTAAAATATATCAATTATACAAGACTAACTAACAGAATCAGTTAATCTTGTATAACCGTTTTGATTAGAAATTCTTGAAGGCTTTTACTATTCCACCGTTCTTAACTTCTGAATCTTTCTTTTTCTTAGTACCTTGAAAGTTACCCTCATCGTCATACAAAGACATCCATTCATTTGGTAAACCTTGTATCCTACCTGATGATTTTCCAGATGACATACCTGGACCAAACCCTGTTAAATAAGCTGGATTCTTATATGCTGTACCGTCTTGTGTAAAACTAAATGCAGGATACATATTCTCCATAACTTTTACTTTTCTATTCTCAGCTTTGTTTTCAGCAATCTTACGAGCAATAGAGTTAGCAATAGCAATAGACTGTTCCTTAGTTTTACTTTTACCAGTGGACTGTCTAACGTATTGTTGATCTAAGATTCCCAAGTTTTTCATTTTAGCATCATTTAACGTATTAATGTTTTGATCATTTACACGTTGTCTTTCAGCTTGGTTCATTCTTGTTTGCTCACCTATTATTTTATTTCTAGCATCGTATGCGTCAGAAGCAATTCTTGTTACTGCTGAAGGATCACCTTGAGCCATTCTCATAGCATCTCTAGTTTGTGCTGTCACCTCATTCAATTGATCTTGTAAACTAATGCTTGTAGCTTGTGTAAGCATTGGGTTATATAACTGTGCTTGCACAGGTTCTTCTCTATTCATAGCTGAAGCTAAGTACTCAGGATTCAATTGATTAGGATCAAGAGGTTGTCCAGCTGTAGGCATGATGAATGGATATATTGAAGAATAAGCAGACCTTAGTATATTAGATAGGTCATCGTTACTCTTAGCTTCTTTCTTAGCTTGTCCTTTATAAGGATCAAACTTTCCATATATATCAGATCCTATACCTCTAGCTTCTGGAGACAATGCCTCTCTATATGCTCCAACAGTTGTGTCTTGAGGCTTAGTATATGTTTGTTCACTCATAGGCTTTTCTAATCCTGAAGGATAGTATCTACTTAATCCCATAGCCTGATCAGACTCTTTCTCAACTTGCTTAAGAAAATCATTATCTTTAGATGCAAATACACTAGAAGGAATTAATGTTTTAGACTTATGAGCAGCTTGTGCTTTCTTACTAAATGGAGTATATGGAACTTTAGGTTTTTTACCACCATTAGCAAATGATTCGCTAGAATCAAACTTACCACCAAACTTTGCATATCCTATATCTTCTGGTTTAATACCAAACTCTTCTGCTGTATCTAAGATAGCATTTTGTCTGTGAGCAAGATCTTCTTTCTCCATAGCATATTTCTTTAACTTCATTTTAGCACCTAGGTCAGATGCAAACGCTGAGTTAAGTTCAATTTGACCAAAAGTATTATTCTCATCAGCATTGTTACTAAGAGACGTTGCCTTATCAATAGTCTTGTTTTGTTTAGCTTCGTTCTTACTAATGTCTGCTGCTACGTTTTTGAACTTTCTTTTATTCATTGGATCTATTAAGTTACCAAATACTAATAAGTTATCAGTCTTACCACCATCTTTCATTACCATAGCAGGCTCTCCTCCTTCTACTTCTACACCATTCTGTCCATAAGAGATGGGCATACCACCATCATCGTGTGAAGGTCCTCTAAACATTACTGTCTCTCCACCATTTGGTAGATAAGGATTGTAAGATATTGTTTCAGCTTCTCCACGGTGTACTTGTAGATCTCCACCCATAGCCATTTGTGTACCGTACTCAGCTCTCTCTGTACTCATAGCTCTTTCGCTAGGAGGAGTATAGTATTGTAAGTGTCCACCTGCACGTAATGTATCCATCATAGGATCTGGTTTCAATAAGTCTTTCATACTGTAATCACCAAATGATGCTATCACTTGTGGTTGCCAGTCATGACTCACCCATCCACCATCTTCCATAAATCCTTGATTCTGTTGAGTAAAATTATCAAGTTCATTAGCGCCTGAAATTAATCCTGTATTTTTATCTAAATAGGATTGAGCTGTTCTTTTTCTTTTTATTGTTGGGGCATCTAAGGCTCCTCCAATAAGACCACCTAAAGGTCCAAAACTTTGTAACATTTGTGTATATCCTCCAGTTTCTCCTTCATTACCATAAATATTAGAATATATCTGACCACTAAGTTGTCCAGTTTGTTTTGATATATCTGCAGCAGTATTAGCCGCAGCAATTACATCTCCAACAACTGCTTTCTTTAACTTACCACCTTTCTTAAAGTTTTTAACTTTATTACTATCATTTAAAGGTTCATATCCTAGGTCAGTATATATCACATCGGGGGCATATGTGTTTTGTATCTCAGCACCATTCCTTGCAGCTAGATAGTTAGTACCTGTTCCTAAAGGATTAATATTTTGTACTAAGTTATCTTCTGGACGAATGTATTTATTCTTGATACGTTCTGGTCTACTGTTAGCTGCTTGTAATACAACATCACTTACCTTTCCATACTTCTGAAGCTCTCCAATGTTTTTATCAGTTTGTTTTAATGTATTCATACCAGCACTAAATCCACCAACAATACCTGCAACTCCACTAGGTGTAGATAAGTCTACAGGCTTTATAAGTTCATTAACTCCTTTCTTAATATTAGAACCTAGTGTTTTTAGTTTAGAATTAGAAGAGGGTGCAGAAGAATCAAAAGAAGCTTGTGATTTTTGTCCACCAATTAATGATCCTGACATGTATGGGTTTTGAGATACATCAGTATTAAATCCTGAGTTAGAAGATACATTAAACTTTGGACTAGGCATTCCTTGAAAAGGTTTGCCCATGAAACCATCTTCAGCTTTCTCTAGCTTCTTACCATACTTAGCCATGAATGCTTCCTCTGTAGGAAACTTCTTATAGAACTCTTTTTCGTTCTTAACACCAGCAAGTTTTAAAAATTTAGCTTTCATATTTATCTAACCAGCCCCCTGGTTGTTTAGTATTGTAATTAGTAAAATTAGTTAATTGATCCAGTTTTGTCAACTGTCCCCCTTGTTCCATTTTCTTTGATGATAGTAAGTTGTAATAGTTTTTAATCTTATTGACATACTCACTCTTACCTTCAGCATCTCCTGTCTTTAATGAGTTAGGGGATTGCCACATATATCCTATCTTCTCTATATCAGTTAAATTAGGATTATTACCTTTAGTCTTTATCTTCAAGGACATATCTCCATCTTTGTTAACAAAGTTATATCTATCTGATTTAGTCATCTTTTTAAGATAACTATTTACTTTGTTTACATCATTGTCCTCGTATCCTGGAATCTGAGAATAAGGGATACGTTTATTCAATTCATCAATAAATACACCTTCTTTATTTAGTCTACTATTAGTAGCTCTAAAGTTTTCAATGAATCCAGGTTGATTAAATGTTTTAACTCCTGGTTTAAGTCCTTTATCATATAAACGTTTAGCATCTTTTTCTGCTTTACTTAAGTACATCATTGTAGCAAGTGCTGAACTACTAGGATCTAATACATTAGTTGGAGAAGCATTATTTTTATACTTTTTGTTTAATGCAGATGATAAACGTTTATCGTTCTTAATATTACTTGGGTTTAACTGAGTCATACCCTGTGTACTACCAAAGTTATCTGCAAAACCCAATGCTCCACCACCTTCTGATTCAGTCATTGCAATAGCAAGTGCTGTATTTGCAAGCCTGTCGTAATCTTCATTTTTTAATCTTAAGCTACTAATCAATTCACCTTTGTTATCAGAAAGAGCTTTAGCAAATGCATCTAGTTTTTCTCTGTTTGGTTTAGGAGAACGCATGTTCCCATCTTCTTTAATCTGTGCCCAATCTTGTTTAGTTGCAGATAATAGTTTGTTTATATCAGCAGTGTAAGGCGTTAGTTCATTTTTTAACAAACCTTTCTTTGATAAACTATCTCTTGTATTACCAGCTACACTTTTAGGAACACTAATGTTTTCTAGATCATATCCTAGTGAACTTTGTAGATCTTTAGATATATTAGAAAGTGTTCCATATTTACCTAAATAGGAATCATAAACAATAGGTTCTCCTTTTTCATTATAAGAAACTACTTGTGTACTGTGATGAGAAGGTTGTAAACCGTACTTTGTGTTTAGACCTTTTTTACGATCCCAATGATTACTTTCTCTTGTACCAGAAGGACCCCAGCCAATAAAAGCTCCTATAGGAATATCTTTTGGTATACCTTGTCCTTTAGCTTGGCTGTATATATTCTTACCACCAGCTTTTACAATTGCTCCATGTATATCCCAACTATCAGCAGAACCAAATGAAGTATCTCCTTCAAAATAAGGATTCTCTTTTATTAATTTTTCACTAGGCTTGGAAGCTGTACTTATTATGTTCAAGTCTTTTGTCCAGATATCATTACTACTAGGAATACCAGGTACTCTACCAGCAGTCATATCATAACCTTTTTTAGTATTTTCTAAACAATTTCCTCTAGGACAATATCCACTGTTGTTAGCATTTACATACTCTAACTCTGCAGGAGTCATTGTAAAGTCACCAAGATTAAGCAATGGTTTACTCTTAGAAGTAGTTCCACCATCTGCCATAGACTTAGGTTTCCAATCAAGTCCGTTTTGATAGAACTCCATCTCTGTACCATTCTGTGCAGAAGCTTTTGTCTTCTTAGCATACTTACCATTACTAGGAGCAGGATCATTTGTACGTGCGTACATGAATCCTACACTTCCAGGTATAGATCCTCCCATAGCCATCTCAGGAACTCTTTGACCAACTAATGGATACATAGGACTTCCTTGTCTAGTCATGTGTGTATATCCTGTTCTAGGATCTATTACTTCTCCATATGGACTTACTTGTGACTGTGGTTGTGGTGTTTCTATAATAGGTTCTTGTCCATAGTTTCCCTCCATAAAATCTATTGTAGATTGAAGAGTAGGTTCTGGTCTATATATTACAGGCTGTGTTGGTTTTTTATAAATCTCATTTACATTACGATCCCAAAAATTACTATCATGTAAATAAAAGCCTGTTGGTTTTATAATTGGATGAACTAAGTCATCTACTACATTTGAATTCTCACTATCCATATAGTGACGCTTTTTTACTTTATTACTTCCTTTAACATTAAGTACTTTCATGTCAGGAAAATCTGCACGAGGATTTGCTGTTTGTTTTATAGCAAGTTTAATTTCTTCTTTTGTTAATGGTCTCTTTTCTCCTTTAGCAGAATATTGTTTTACATAGTTATTATATAAGATACTACTATCCTTATAAGCCTGAAGTCTAGGATCTTTTGGATTAGTAGTGTATATAGGTCCACCATTTTTAAACTGTCCTCCCCATGCAGGAGAATAGTTACGTCCTACGTTACTATATCCATCACCTTGGAATCCTTCAGGAGCTGAAACAGAATAATCATTATAGTTAGGTTGTACAGGACCTCCATCGTTGTACTTATCTAACCATCCACCATTTTCTTTTTTAGGAACTTCTTTATATCCTTGTAACCAATCTTTCTTTAATAATTTTGTATTATCCCCTAGAGGAATATTTTCCTTACTATAAGCATAATCAGGATGTCTATAAGGATGTTTTTCAAAAAGATTATGATTTGTTACTTCTGCTATATAATCTAAACCTTCTACATATTCATGTGGAGTACCTCTATTATACCAAGCTAAACCATCTCTACTAGTAGAAGGAGCTCTAAGTACTTTAGAATTTATTGCATCCTTATATCCTTCTTTACCAATTGTTCTATAGTAAGCTTCAGGATTAGGTTTAAATGCCCAAGGATTAATCTTATAAGCTTTAGAAAGAACTCCTGTCTTAGTACTAGTCGTTGCAGCTTTACCTAACAGTCCTGCTCCTATTAAGTTTGTAGGATCTAATATAGCATCTGCAGCAAAAGCTCCATAAGGATTTTCAATGCCCATAGCTTCAGATGGAGATTGCTCTTTACCTGTAATCATTTTCACTAATTGCCTTTGTGGTGCGCCTAGTGTAATATCTAACATATTTGAAATAGGTTGATCTACACCTTTTTTAAGACCAGTGTTTTTTGTAAACTTAGTACGTGTAGCGTCACTAACTGCAACACCACCATCTTTCATTGTGTTGTCTTTACCGCATATGTGACAGACATTCACATCCTTCTTACTGGAATCTGATGCATTCCAGGAATGACCACAAGAACATGTAACGTTACCTTTCATTATTTATAAGAGATTTGAGAAGGTGCAACAATAAACTGACTCACCATGTGTATGTCTGATCTATCATCTAGAATATGTCTGATTAGTAATCCTTTGGCACGTAATGGATCTTTTCTATATGATCTAGTACCATAGTCCATATTAGACTGATTGATCACTTTATCAATAGATAGAGATTCACAAGTGGTATTAAACAATACTTGTGTCTTATCTTTAACTACGTTCCAGAAAGTATTATAGTTGTAGAAACTATCGCTCTTAGTGAACAATATAGTTTTACTATCTGTGTTGTATATTGGATACTGATTATAAGCAGCCAAGTTATGCATAGGCTTCTTAACAAGCTTTAACAATCCTGTAGACTGTTGACCATTGTATAACACCGCTTTGTTGAAGTAGTAGTCATCTGTTTGAACCTTTGCATTATCATTATATACACCATCAACGATAGGTAGATATTGATACGCACGTGTGTAGTCTTTTACATTCTGTAATATCTCATCATGATACTCATAAGCAAAAGGATATTCAATAACGTAAGGAACAATTGTTCCATAGAAGTTATTGTTAACTAGCTCACTAGTTAAATGTCTCCACATACCAATACCTATCTTACCAGAATAATAGAAGTTATTGTCTCCTATGTAATAGTTAGGTAGATAAGTATGGAAACTCACCCAACTCTTAGTGTTCATATTAAATGACATAGTCCAAGACTTGTTACAGAAATATGTAAGGTTGGTGAGAGACACTATTGTTTCTCCTACATAAAACTCATTAGTGGTAGAGTTGTAAGTGATTATACCAACATATGCTGGTTGAGGAATATAGTCAAGCTTAGTGATAATCACTCTGTCATACTTACTATCGTACACTCCTGATAGTCCTAGTCCTTTAAAGCTATTATCAATCTGAGCAGAAGGATAGTAACGTAGTATCTCAAAGGCTAAATGGTCAGTCATAAAACGATTGACACCTGAGCCAAATGCTGTAAGATCTGTAGCACCTTGACCAGACAATAAGAATATCTGTCCACGTTTAGCATCTACAGAGATCTGTCCTTGAGGAATCTTTAACAACATCTTGTGTTGAGATCCTACATATCCTAGATCAGTTTCTGCAAAGTCTACTGGAGGTGAGCTTCTAAACAATGTTGGATTACCAATATATGCAGCTTGTGGATTACTAGTATTAATTGTAAGTAATGTATTATATAATAATGACTTGTTCTCAAAACGAGCAAGGATACCTTTGTTCTGTATACCATCAAGAGATATTAGATTTCCGTAACTCTGAGGAAAATCAAAGTATGATACAGGACGATAGATCAACCAGTTGTTCACCTTACTTGTAGGATCACTCACTTGTGGATCTGAGTATATAGCTCTAAAAGGATATACAGTTCTACAATTGTTACCATCCCAATCAATAGGTAAATGTGAGAAATAGTTCTCAGTGTTCTGCTTAGAGAAGGTGATGTTATAGTTGTATGTGTTATCTAAAGCTATTGGTACATTAGTTTGTTGTAACCATGTATCTGGAATACCAGAACTAACGTGTGGATAGAAGTCACCATCAAGGTTATTAACAGCTTGACGTAAGTCTATATTAATAGAGCTCTCACAATAGAAATATGGAATACCGTAAGCAAACATATACATCTTACCAAGATATCCATAGTTAACATTACCTGGATTAACGCTTCCTGGAATTTGAGTGGTAGTTGTAGTAGTGGTAGTTCCTCCAGCAGTATTGTAAGTAGGATCGTTTGGACAATCTAATGCAGTAGCTTTTACAGAAATTATGTTCTGTAAGTTAGTGAGTGTACCCACTTGGTAATTACTCAAGATAGATCTTGATGAATGCCAGTACCTAGGATAGGCAACGTTACCTATCTCATCATAGAATATATCACTATCATCAGGAGCGTTAACCCTGTTATCAATAAAGAACGGAAGCTTTGTTTTAAATCCAAATCTTGATACAAAAGTATCACCGCCAAATGCTACACCTATTGTATCTACTGTATCTAAATCAATTTGGAATCCTGTATCAATTGTTTCATAAGAATACAACTGACCATACTGATTAACAATAATGTTCTTTAATGATGCATAATACATCACTGAAGAGTTACTAATTATATCTTCAGGAGATCCACACTTGTGTCTTTGAGATGCTGTGAATCTAGTTGTATCAGTGATACTTAATGTAGATATAGCAGGTACATCTTTAACAAAAGGTAAAGGAGTTGTTCCTGCAGTCTTTAAGTATACAGATGATTCTCTTTGGAAGTTATTAACATCATGATCATCAGAAGTAGATTGTACTCCTGGGATAAGGTATTGATAGATATCAAGCTCTCTTTGTTTGTTACCTGAGTTAGTTACATTTGCACAATAGTCATAACTAGCAGTGGAGTTAAATGAATAAGCAAAGTTTGTTCTACTAAGTCCATTAATATATATCTGTAGGTATGCTTGGTATGTTGTAAACATAGCATTGCCATCAAGTGTACCTGTAGAAATAGCTATGTTATAACTTGATTGTAAAGCTTGTTGTTGTGTGTTTCTATTGATAAGTTTATACCTAGCATTGTTCTTAACTTGAACAAAGTGTGATCTACTCTCACCAAAGATAGCATTCTCCACCTTAAGGATTGATCCTAATGAAGGTTGTCCAAAAGAAGTCTCTGGAGAGTTAAATACGTTTCTAAACTTAGAAGCATCTGTAGAGAACGCATTTAGATTACTAGGTAAACTTTCTGCATTTACAGTGTCGCTTAATGTAACTGTAAAGTTCTTTGATCCTGATACATACTGAAAAGGATAGAACGAATTTATAGCAAGATACTTTATACCATCAGTAACATACACTGTAATATTTATAATAGTTACACTGTAAGGATCCGCATAAGAAAACATTGTCTGACTGTCAGTGCTTATACCAATAGTCACTGTCTTTAAACCAGGAACTGTAATTGTTGCAGATGCACCAGCTTGCAATAACGGATAAGTTAAAGAGTTTAGATTGAATGCAGGTTCTGAAGTAGTTAGGAGTCTACTTTCAACTAAGCCAGTGATATCACTTGTATAACTTATTGATCCACCAATTGACGGACTACCAATCTTATACTTAGTAGATTGACTATTATAAGCATTAGTTGTAGATAGTAAGAATGGATCTGCATTTAAGTCATTGTAAGGATAGTTAGGAAAATAGAAATCTGTACCCTCACGTGAATACTTACCTACGTTACGCAAGATCCCTTTACCAACAATAGACTTGTTTGTAGAACGACTTCCACGTAGTATCTTGAATCCAACAATCTCTGCCTTCTCCTCAGCACTTAAAGATGAACTAGCAATCAATGATTTGATTTGAGCTATATCAACTCTCACTCCTAAAGGATATACAGCATCAGAAGTTTGTGTAACTGGTAATCCTCCAACTAATGTAGCGCTTTCGAATATAGGACTAACTAATACGTCAGGAAACTTATGATGACGAATACCTCCTGTCAAACCAGCTGAAGTAAATACGGTTCCTTGATATTGTTCGTCTGATTCCCAATATGCAAACTTACCATATTGATATGGTGTAGCACCTGCAATTGGATCTCCCGTAGCAGCAGTCACATCGTAAGCAGTGTTATAGATCTTCCATGTAGGAGCTGATGTACCTGATCCAATGTAATCATTATTACTAGCTTTATTAATTACTACAAGGTCTGATGCAATAGGTAGTCTACCAGGAATATGGAAACCATCTGTTTGTCTACCGTTCTTTAATAAGAAACATATCTCAAAAGCATATACCTCATCACGTAGATAACCACGTAACTTTGTAGCTATATCTGGATTAGAATAATCTGAGCCTGCAGGAATCTTATAAGTTTCCCAGTTCAATGCTATCTGAGCAGCAATGCTTTGATAGTTGATTCTTTTATTAGTGGTGAGTTGATCCCATATCAATACATCTTGTACTGATGTAACGTCTCCAGCAATATCGTAATATGGAAACTTCTCAAAGATATCATTAATAGATAACCTTATCTGTGTTTGATTCTGTCCAGTGTATGTAACTTGGTCAATTGCAGAGTTAATATAGTATGTGCCTATTAGTTCAACAGAAGTGATACCGTTTACAGATTTAATAACTGCAAGATTATAGTATTCATAGTATCCGCTAATCTCTAGATTAGTGATAGTCAACCTGATTGACTTATTTACTGGGTAGTTAAACTCGGCACTAGTTATATCAGGATTAGCAATAGGGGTGGGATTGGTTACTGAATAGTAAGACGTATATCCAAAGCCTTGAGCATCTGAGTATTGAATAGCAAATTGATATGTACCAGCTGTTAACTC
>Ga0209296_1000699_pt1 | contig 28582 bp, 23 predicted proteins | sample S_130206_EF_Meta_FD_187319 | JGI IMG/M metagenome (GOLD analysis project Ga0209296, IMG submission 187319) | Freshwater microbial communities from Lake Simoncouche, Canada to study carbon cycling - S_130206_EF_MetaG (SPAdes) (version 2) | ecosystem: Environmental > Aquatic > Freshwater > Lake ... | reverse complement strand
TGAACGCCGATCCGATCAAATACGAGGTCGATAAAGAGTCAGGGGCGATCTTTGTTGACCGCTTCATGGGTACCGCCATGCACTATCCGTGTAACTACGGATACATTCCCAAGACCATTGCAGGTGATGGCGATCCCGTTGATGTGTTAGTGATTACTCCCTTTCCCGTAATCCCAGGCGTGGTGGTGCGTTGCCGAGCATTGGGCGTACTTAAAATGAAAGACGAAGCGGGTGACGATGCCAAACTATTGGCGGTCCCCGAAGACAAAATCTTGCCGATTTACAGCCACTGGAAACAAGCCTCGGATATCAACCCTATGCGTCTGAATGCCATTCAGCATTTTTTTGAGCACTATAAAGATCTTGAGCAAGGCAAATGGGTCAAGGTCGAAGGCTGGTACGGCGTTGAAGATGCGCACAAAGAAATCCTTGAGGGATTAGAGCGTTACGCCAAAGAAACACGTTCGGCATAAAACAACAGGTCTCGGCTAGCTTCGCGTGCGACGTTTAAACCGTTACACCGGGTTAAGCGCTGCCCCTAGCGGGCAGCGCCAGAGCACCGCCGAAGGGCTAGCGGGCTCTGCCGTTGACCAGACCTTACAGCGACTGGCGCAGCAATGAGGCGTAATCCTCTGAGGTAGCAATACGTGGATTCGTCTTATGACAGTGATCTGCCATCGCGCCTTCGATGATTTTGCCAAACATGTCTTCGGTCACCCCCATCGCGGCGAGACCCGAAGGCAAACCAAGGCGCTGATTCATAGCCTTGATTGCAGGGGCAACCTCGGCACCTTGGCTCAGGCCCATCGCCTGCGCTAGGCGCTCAAGTTTTTTGCCTTTTTGCATAGAGGCCTCGCTTTGATTAAACATAATCACGGCAGGCAAAAACATTGCGTTCAGGGTGCCGTGGTGCAGGCGTGGATTGATGCCGCCTAGCGAGTGGCTCAGGCTATGCACCGCGCCAAGACCTTTTTGAAATGACATTGCGCCCTGCGTTGAGGCACTCATCATATGAAAACGGGCTTCGCGGTCGTGCGGTTGCTTGGTGGCACGCTCGATGTGTGCCCAGCCCCGCCATAAGCCGTCTAAGGCAATCCCTTCAGCCGGAAAATTCAAAGCCGAAGACATGAACGCCTCGCAGCAGTGCGTAATCGCATCCATGCCCGTCGCAGCCGTAAGTAGTGGGGGCAAATCAAGCGTCAACTCTGGGTCGCAAATCGCCGATCTTGGCACCACATAAGGTGACAAAATACCAACCTTACGTCCATCATCCAAAATGAGCATGGCGCCACGGCCAACTTCGCTGCCTGTGCCCGACGTTGTTGGGATCGCAATCACCGGTGCCGTCGCAGCTGTAATTCGCGCCACCCCGCCTTCAATCGCAGCAAAGTGCTTTAAATCGCCGGCGTGCGTTGCCATCACCGCAACGGCTTTTGCCAGATCCATCGCCGAACCACCGCCCACAGCGATCAGACCGTCAAACTTACCCTCGCGGTAGATCTTCAAGGCATCGCGCGTGGCCGCCTCTGTCGGGTTGGGCGGCGTCTGGTCATACACAGCAACGGCATCAGGATTTTTTAGCTGCGCCAGTACCTTGTCGATAATGCCTACCGCACGCACACCGGCATCGGTCACAATCATCGGGCGCTTGATACCTACCCGGTCGCACTCTGACTGCAGCAGTGCCACAACACCAAAGTCGAATTGAATTTGCGTGATGTAATTAATGAGTGCCATGTTGTCGCTCTCCGTTGTTTTTTTGTGATTCGAAGGATGATAAAGCATCCAGAGCGCTTTGGCGTACCAAAACAATCAGAGTGATAGTCCTCTACACAAGAGTAGAATTTGCGTTCGGTTTAAGCGGAGTTGGTCGTGACACAGATGTTTCGCATCACCCTATCAGCGGCACTCATGCTCGTCGTAGCTGCGGCCTTAGCGCCCTGCGATACGCGGGCGCAAAGCGGGCTCAGGTTCAACCCAGGCGGCTTAACGCCGAGCATGCCCTATTCAACCTCGGGCTCAATTTTGGATTTAATGCCTGCCCCGACCTCAGAGGCAGCGACGTCTGCCGAGCCAACCGCTGCAAAGCCTGAACCCGCCCCCGAAACAGCCGTTCACACCTCTGCCGCGCCCACTACCGCGACAGAGCCCTCTGAGCCAACGCTTCATCAAGGTTTATCTCCCGAAAAAGCAAACCCTGCTGCGGGCCTAAGCCCAACACGCGGGGCAGCCCCTGCTCAGCCACCGATGAGCCCCGACAGTTCGGCTGGTGAGCAAAGCCCGTACCTCGCACCAAGCCCCTACACAACACCCCGCAGCCCAGGGGGTGGCTTAAGAGTAAGATAAGCCTCGGCCCCAAGCCGTCGCACGCCTTAGCACGTCTCGCTGCGTGAGGACCCTTCGTGGCAAGTCGAAACAGATCATGGCACGTCGCCAGAAGTTGCCAGAGATTGCTCAGGCTAAACCACCTGCCCAGTCGGTCTGCCAACCGAGCAACTCGGCCAGACGCGTGACCACCCACTGTGCCTCAGCGACATTTACCCCAACATCCGCAACCGTTAGCCCTTGATAGATGCGTTCAAGCACGTCCGCTTCGGTGATGCCGAGCTCCCACAGCTTAGCGTTTGCCTGTTCAGTCAACATGCTCGCCATGTCTTCACAAAAATCATAGCGCTCATAGATCACCTCTTTTGTTGCGCTGGGTTTGCTGCGCCCTGGTTCAACAAACAAGGCAATGAACGAAGGCGGGATCACGATCTGATTATCATCACTCATGACTGCGTTTACGCAATAAATACTTTTGCACGCCTTTCATCACAATCACATCATTCTGATTGCGGATCTCAGAGTGCATGGTCAACACACCTGTCGTACGGTTTGCCACCAACTCTGCAACGGTCAGGCTTGAGTACAAGGTATCACCGACAAAAACTGGCTGTAAAAATTGACTGCTTTGTTCGATAAACGCCTTCAACGACTCTTCGACCATGTGCGGAAACAAGCCTGCACCTGCAGCGGTTTGAATCACCACCTGAAACCCATGGGCCAACATATGCGGCATGCCATGCGCCCGACAGTATTCAAGATCGTAATGCACCGGATGATTGTCACCGCTTGCCAACGAGAAGGCCGCAAACAACGCATCAGTCATCGTGCGTGACGGTAAATTAAAGCGCTCGCCAATTACAAAATCTTCAAAAAATCGTTGTGCGCACATTTGATGTTTGATCATTCTTGTCTTCTCCGGTTCGAACTCAACGCCACGCCGCTTCAAACGAAGCGCGGCTAGCGTAAGCGTAACCGATGGCCAATTCGTGCAAGGCAGCTCGCTAAAGCGCACGGATGAACAGAAACACCAGCTCGAGTCGCGTAAAGGCCTGTTTCGGGTTGATTGTGACTAAGAACTCTGTCAACGTTTGCCTACTTTTTATGTCGTAGGCAGTCGCCTGCGCTAAGCACTGCAATCCTCTGCGTCTCTGAGTTGCTTCCGCCTTCTGCCCACTTTTAGTTCAAGCGAATCACGCCCTTCTTATGAAAACGAATAACCAATCTATTTTTGTGCTGTCGCGCCCGCTCTTTTTGCTACTGCTTGCGTTGAATCTAGCAGTACTAGTTTGGCTGAAGCTGCACACCGGCGACTTTTTTGGCTGGAATCCTGTCGACCTGAACAAGCACAAGCTCTTTGAGTTGAAGTCAGTGTTGGCTATTGCGCAGTTCGTTTTCATTGCCTTTGCAATCGACCAATTATTACGCCGCGCAATCGTACGCTTTAACGAGCGCTCCGACGAGCGCCACGTACCGGCCATTTTGGTGCAAGTTCTGACCGTGGCTGTGTTTGTTGCGGCAGGTCTGTGCGCCTATGTCGGACTGTACGATCACCACTTTACTTACTTACTGGCCTCAATTGGTGCCTTAAGCGTTGGCATTCTTTATATTCTGAAAGATGTTGGCCATCAGGTGATTTGTGGCATCACCCTCCAAGCAGATCACATCGTATCGGTGGATGATTGGATCGAACTCAAAGAGGATGGCGCCACAGAGTACCTACAGGTGGTCGAGTTAGATTATCGAATGGTCGTGCTAAAGAACGATCATGGGCAGTTGATTCGTGTGTATAACCACGAATTCACTGAGATGCATTTCATCAACCTGTCTAAACAAAAGCCAGGCGTCGGTGCACCGCGTCAACTTGAAATTCAAGTCAGCGCGCGTAACAACCCCGACCGAGTGTTACGCATTATGGATCTGGCGCTTAAGCACGTTGTGCATAGCAATCATGAGTTTCTGCCTAAGTTTTCGTGTTTTGTCTCTAAGATCGAAGAAGGCGTCATCACCTACTTGGTTTGGTACAAAGCCGAAATAGACACTGCCCCTTTCGAAACAAACGGTGCGATCCTGTTGTGCATGACGCGCTTCTTTAAAGCGGCTGGCATCAACCTCAATCGTTTTGAGACGCAGCACCCCTCAGAAAACCACACCGACACACAGTCACGCCTGTTAGATTGTTACGGCTTGGGCATTCTAAAACTGCTTAGTCACGAGCAAATCGCAACGATTGGTCAATCGGTGAACGTCTTGCACTATTACGCTGATCATCACGTCATTGAAAAAGGTGCGCAAGAAGACTGGATGTACATCATCTCTGAAGGCTGCTTAGAGGTGAAATTGACCGATCAACAGGGCGAACAGAAAGTTGTCGCAACACTTTGGCCAGGTGACTTTGTGGGTGAAATGTCGATGCTCACGGGCGCACCTCGTGCGGCCGACGTCTTTGCAAAAGCTGACACCGTACTCGTGCAGATTACAAAAGAAGACATTGCGCCCTTGCTCGACTCTAATCCCAAACTGGTAAAACAGTTTTCAGATATTTTGGCGCAGCGGGTGGCACAAAACGAAGTGTTTGCAAACTCAGACGGCCAAGCTGAACGCGTCGCTGAAGAGTCAAAAAGCATCACGGCCAAAATTCTGAATTTCTTTTTTAAGAAAAACTAGGCACACTAGGGTCTTTAGCAAATTCGCACAAACGAAGCGAGGCCCTATGTCGCAAAATCTTCAAACCTACGATATCACTCTGCCAGACGGCGCCTGTTTAAAAGTTTTTACACAAGGTGCCGGCACCCCGCTGTTGCTAATTAGTGGGCTCGGCGGCGCAGCTGCGTTTTGGAATCCCTGCCTGCCTGCGCTGACCGCCAAGCATCAGGTGATTCGGCTAGACCAACGGGGTATCGGTGCAAGCACGCGCGGTACGGCACCCGTCACCATCGACCAGTTGGCAGATGATTGCATTGCCGTGCTTGATCATCTTGGGATTCAGTCAGCCATCATTCTGGGGCATTCAACTGGCGGGTGTATCACGCAAGCGATTGCCTTACGCTCACCACAGCATGCTAAGGCCTGTGTCTTAACCGGCACCTGGACAACACCCAATCGCTACATGCAAGAGCTGTTTAAGTTGCGAAAAGGCCTGCTGCAAAGCGACCCAATGGCTTACGCCGTATCGGCTACTTTTTATTCTCACGAACCTAGCTGGCTCAATGCTAACTGGAGTGCCTTGGATGCCTCACGTGCCGCGGCGCCCCTAAGCGCAACCGCGCAAAATATTGTGGCAGAACGCATCGATGCCATCATGGCATTTGACCGAAGCGCCGACGTGGCGCGCATCAAGGTACCTGTCTTGAATATTGGCGCACGCGACGATTTGATCGTACCGGCCTTTTTACAGGAAGAACTTGCCGCGCTGATGCCCGGCTCAACCTTACATCTGCTTGCAGATGGCGGGCATTTCTTCCCGGTGACACGCATTGCAGGTTTTACCGATGCGGTCTTAAGTTGGTCAGCTCACGTGCTGTGAACAAGCGCAACGGCCGCGCCCTCACCCTCGGCATTCAAACTTCGTATGCCAAGGGCGCCCAACGCGCGTGCTCAGGCTGTTAAGCGTGGCGACTTAAAAATGACATGAGTAGCTGGGCACATTGCTCAGCGTAACCGTCGCAAATATTGTGCCCAGCGGTATCCACATAGGCGACCTCAGAGCCCTTGATGCGCTGATGCATTTGCTCATAGGCGTCGGCATGTCCAATTGACTCTTTGCCGGCGGCAACAATCAACGTGGGGCACTTGATGCCCACGAGTTCTTCCATGAAATCATGCGTGCACATATGCAGAACGAAGCGCGCGATGAAGGCAGGGTCATTTGAACCCGCTTGCTCAATAAACCAGGCAACCAACTCTGGATCAGCGGTTTGATCAAAGCGCTCGTGAATGGTGTCAGATAAAAACTTTTTTAAGCCGATTTGCTGAATCTTTGGAATCCAGGTGGGCGCGTGGCTATTTTTTAGGCCAGGAGTCGCGCCGTATAACGACAGGGTTTTGACTCGAGCGGGGTACTGCAGCGCGAGTTGTTGCGCTACGTAACCACCAGCCGAGTTACCCACGATGTGCGCCTGTTCGCAACCAAGGTGATCCAACAGCACCGCCGCATCGTCAACCAAGTGTTGTAACGAAAAGGCTTGTTCGGAATGTGGAATAGTCGACTGCCCATGCCCGCGTAAATCCATACGGATCACGCGATAGTGCTTCGCAAGCTCGGGCACCCAGCTAAACCAGCGCTGCGCATTGCCCATCGCGGCATGCAATAAAAAAACGGTCTGTGGCTTGACCCACGGCTTGGTGAAGTCATCAACGTAATAAGCTAGCTTCAAGCCGTCACGATTTAGATAATGTTGCATAACAAATCCTATTTATTTAATTTTTTGTTTGGTTGCTTGTTTTGTCGCAGTGTTTATGGGGCGATAAACAGGCCAGCACCCATCGACTCGTACCGCTCTAGCTGGCCTTAATCCCAGCAGTTTGTATCACTTTGCGCCATTTTTCAATTTCGGTTTCAAGCAGCTTTGTGTAAGCAGCCGGCGCGCCGCCTGCCACGTCATACCCAAGAGCCGCGATGCGTTCTTTAATCGCCGCATCGGCCAACACTTGATTCACAGCTGCATTCAGTGTTGCAACCACCTCTGGCGGCATCCCGGCCGGTCCGAGCATGCCCCAGTGGCTACTGCAATCAACAGTCGGTAGACCACTTTCGGCAAAGGTCGGCACGTTGGGTAAGGCGGCGTTGCGCTGGGCCCCCGTGAGTGCGAGTGCGCGCAGGCGCCCTGCCTCAACAGCTTGCCGTACCGAGCTAATCCCAGAATACGTGAGCGGCACTTGGCCCGCTAACACCGCCGACAACGCCTCACCCGTTCCCTTGTAAGGCACATGGGTGATCGGCACGCCTGAGGCGATGTTGAATAGTTCGCCCGCCATATGTGGTGAAGAGCCGTTACCGCCCGAACCATACAACAGGCTTTCTGGCTTGGCTTTACCCAAAGCAATCAACTCAGCGAGGGTCTGCGCCGGCACCGAAGGATGCACCACCAAAATCACGGGTGCCACGGCCATGTGTACGATGGGTGTCAAGTCTTTCATGGTGTTATAGGGCAGCTCTGTGCGCAACCCAGGATTCACGTAAATCGATGAATCCACCATCATCAAGGTGTACCCATCGGGTGCGGCTTGCACGACGATTTGCGACCCGATAATGCTCGAAGCGCCCGGCTTGTTTTCAACCACCACCTGTTGGCCCAATACCTCAGAGAGCTTTGGCGCAATCACGCGTGCCAGAATATCCGTACCACCACCCGGCGCAAAGGGGATCACCAAACGCAGCGACCTCGTGGGCCAGGTTTGGGCCTGCGTAACGGCTGTCAACACAAGTAAGCACACGGCAAGTAGGGCACGAAGCCCAGTGAAAGCACTGAAATATGTCATGCGAGGTCCTTTCCTTGATTTAGAACAATCACCTTGGCTTTTTACGCAAAGCCGGCTGATCAAAGATCAAAACACATTTGATCTCTGTTGTCATCTGTCATTCTTTCTTTGATAATCGGTTACCTCACAGGATTTTGCTCGCCATTCACGCTTGCACCTGTCTACTTTGTTTGGGACACGACGAAATATGATTCACGCGGCAATTATCGGGATGGGCGTCTGGGGCCAAAATTTGGTCACGAGCGTTCAAGGCTTAAGTAAGTCTATTCAATTTGTTGCGGGCGCCACGCGCACGCCAGCAAAAGCCAGCGAATTCGCAACCAAGCACAATCTTCGTCTGCTCGAGAGCTTTGAGGCGGTACTGGCCGACCCCACCATTGAGGCGGTCGTCTTAGCCACCCCACACTCCATGCACACTGAGCAAATCGTAGCTGCCGCCAAAGCCGGCAAACATGTCTTTTGCGAAAAGCCACTTGGTTTAGATCATGCCAGCACGCAACGCGCCGCGCAGGCAGCCGCTGACCACAATATTGTTTTGGGCGTAGGCTATAACTGGCGCTTTCAACCCGCGCTGCAAGAGATCCGCCGCATGATCGACGATGGTCGTTTGGGTAAGGTCCTACATATCGAAGGCAATTTTTGCGGGCCAAGTGCCTATCGTTTTCCGAAGGGTCACTGGCGTCATGCGTCTGACGAGTCTCCGGCTGGCGGCATGACTGGTCGCGGGGTGCACGTCATCGATGCCATGATGTACTTGGCAGGCCCGATCGACCGAGTCACTGCGCAAAGCTATCGCCTTGCGCAAGACTTTGGTTCAGATGATACGACCTCGATGATGCTTCATTTTGCAGGCGGTTCAACAGGCTATCTAGGCACTGTGATTGCCACGGCAGAGACCTGGCGCATGCAGGTCTTTGGTTCAAATGGTTGGGTTGAGGTCGGTGACATCAGTCACTTGCATACCTGGGATCTCACCACCTGCATGATCGACCGCAGTAACGTAATGAACAGGCAAAAGCCTGTCACGACGAGCTTTCCGGCCACAAGTACCGAGCGCGCCGAGCTCGAGCACTTTGCCGCCTGCATCAAAAATAAACAACCGCTCGTCACGCCTGACGGCGATGCTGTACGCAATGCCGCAGTACTTGAAGCCATTATTCGTTCGTCAACGACGCACGCTACCGTACAACTCGGGTAACTTAGCCCCAAGGATTTTATGTCTGCCTTTCACATGTTCAACACAGCACAGGCACCGTTGTTTCGTCGCATGCGGCGGCTCTTAGTTGTCGCTAGTGCCTGTCTTGCGCCCGTCTTCGCGCCGATGGCGCAGACTGCCGATGGTGCTGCAGCATCAAACTATCCTACCAAACCCATCCGCGTCATCGTACCTTCGCCCCCAGGTGGCCCACCAGATCTACTGATGCGCATCCTCGCCCCTAAGCTTTCGGTGTCGCTCGGGCAAACCGTGATTGTCGAAAATCGTTTAGGGGCAGGTGGCTTGGTGGGCACCGCGTATGTCGCCAAACTTCCTGCTGACGGCTACACCTGGCTGTTCACAACAGCCTCACACACGAATATCCCGCCCTTTAACGAAAACGTCACCTACGACTCGGTCAAAGACTTTACCCACGTGACCTTAGCGGCTCAAAATTTTGGGCAAGTCTTGGTGGTACCAGCAGATTCGCCGGTCAAAACCTTCAAAGAGCTCATCGCACTCGCCAAGAAAAATCCGGGCAAGCTCACCTACGGTCATGCCGGTTTAGGTACCGCCAGCCATATCCCTGCCGAAGTCATGAAAACCATGACCGACACCGATATTTTGCCCGTGCCCTACAAAGGGGTCGCCGAAGCCACAAACGATTTAATCGCAGGCCGTATCGACATCTTTTTTGTCGGCACGCAAATCGCGCAGCAACACCTTCAAAGTGGTCGCCTGCGTGCCCTCGCGGTTACTGGCACCAAGCGCTGGAAAGGCATGCCCGATACGCCGACCCTACAAGAGCTAGGCCTCAAAGACTTTAACGTTGTGAACTGGTTTGGCTTGTGGCTGCCCGTTAACGCCCCTGCCGCAATAGTGAGCCGGCTACAGGCCGAAGTGGTCAAAGCCGTTGCCCAACCTGATGTCATCGCACAATTCGACACGCTGGGCTTAGAGGGCGTTGGGATGCCTTCGGCAGAGTTCGCTCTGTTTGTTGCCAAAGAAGCGGCGTCGGCTCAACAGATCGCACGAAACGTCGCGCCCGCCGTGGTCACAGTGACTACAACACCGGCGAAAGTTGATACTGAGGTAAAAAAATGACCACTCCAGCACAAAACGCCACCGAGACAAACTAATGACCACTCCCTCGCTTGAACCTTGGCAATGGCCTGATGCCCACTGGCAAGGGATTGTGAATCATGTGCGCGCCGGGCGCACGCTTCGTCCGCGCCTCTGGCCCGAAGGTGCGCGCTGCGCAGTGGCCCTGTCGTTTGACTCCGATCACGAAACCAACGAATTACGCGAAGGTGGTGAGTCAATTGGCAAGCTGTCGCAAGGCCAATACGGTAATCGCCAAGGCGTGCCACGCATTCTGAATATCCTGAAACAACACGACATACCCGCCAGTTTTTATGTGCCTGCGGTGACCGCACTGTTATATCCAGACGAACAGCAACGCGTCGTCGCCGAAGGGCACGAGGTTGGTATTCATGGCTGGATCCACGAACGCAACTCTGTGTTGCCTTACGCTGCCGAAAAAGACCTGATGCAACGCAGCTCAGATGTCTTAGAAAAAATCACCGGTGTACGACCCGTTGGCATGCGCACGCCCTCTTGGGATTTCAGCCCGAACACGCTGGCTCTTACGCGCGACATGGGGCTGCTGTATGACTCATCGCTAATGGCAGATGTCGACTGCTATGAGTTGTTGCTTGATGGTCAAGATACCGGCGTGGTTGAATTGCCGGTTGAATGGATTCGTGACGATGCGGTGTACTTTGGGATGAACCGGTTTGCCGGATTGCGTCCCTACACCCCGCCCGCTGATGTGTTTGATATCTTCAAGCGCGAATTTGATGCCGCCTACAAAGAGGGTGGGCTGTTTCAGTTAACCATGCATCCTCACATCATTGGTTATCGCTCACGCATCTGGATTCTTGAAGAATTAATTCGCTATATGCGCAGCCTGCCAGGCGTATGGTTCGCCACGCACGCTGATGTCGTACGCTACGCGAAGAAGCATGGGCAACCTCGTTGACAAACTGCGTCGAGCACACCTCGGCGTTGCACAATATCGCGCTGCTCTTGGCGCTTATAAAAATAGTAGAGGCTTAGATGGACGATAATTTTTCAAACTCGCAAACTACCCGTAAAGTTGTCATTGCCACCAAAGCTGGCGTGGTCGCGGCGCAGCATCGCCGCGCCGCTGAAGTGGGTGCTGCCGTGCTGGATGCGGGTGGAGATGCGGTCGATGCTGCGATCGCTACGTCATTTGCGCTAGGCGTTGTCGAGCCATGGATGAGCGGCCCTGCTGCCGGTGGTGCAATGGTATTGTGGCGTGCCAAAGACGCCAAAGCACGCGTGATTAATTTTGGTTGCCGCTCGCCTCGCGAGTTGAACCCGGCCGACTATCCTCTAAGTGGTCTGGGCAAATCGTCTGATTTGTTTCCCTGGCCTTCGGTCGTTGATGATCGCAACGTAATGGGTGCCACCGCCGTAGCCGTACCGGGTGTTGTGTCTGGCATGGGCCTAGCGCACGAACACTTTGGTCGCATGCCTTGGCGCGAGCTTGTTACCCCAGCGGCCAACCTCGCCGAAGCAGGGTTGTTAGTGGATTGGTATACAACGCTGGTCACCGCAGCAAATGCTCGCGTCTTAGCAAAAGACCCTGATACTGCTGCCATGTTTTTAGATGACGGTCATTGGCCCATCGCCGGCGACTGGACCTCCGTTAACCAGCGACGCTTAAATCAAAAAGCCTTTGCTCAAACACTTAGGCAAATCGCCGAAGGCGGTGCGCAAGCCTTTTATAAAGGAGACCTTGCGCAAGCGCTCGCACGCGACGTTCGCGCAAAAGGTGGCAGCTTAAGCGTGGAAGACCTCGCTCACTACGCCGCCGAGATGGTCGAACCTTTGACTCTCAACTATCGCGGCGGTCGCGTATTTGCCACGCCAGGTCTCACGGGTGGTCCGACTTTTGGCAAAGCACTTGAGCTACTTGCGCAAGAACTTACGCCAGGCGCTGGCGCACCCGACGCAGCAACCTATGCTGGCTTTGCCCGCGCACTAGACACCGCCTTTAAATTGCGCTTTGAGCATATGGGCGATCACGAATCACCCAAGGCACCGGGCTGCACAACGCATTTCAGCGTGGTCGATCGCGATGGCAATATGTGCTCGGTAACTCAAACCTTGCTATCAATTTTTGGTTCACGGGTGGTGTCACCGTCGACAGGCTTATTGCTCAACAATGGCATCATGTGGTTTGACCCCGAGCCTGGCAAGCCCAACTCACTGGCGCCCAATAAGCGTTGTCTCGCCAATTATTCGCCAGTGATCGGTGAAGATCTTAAAGGGCGTCGTTTTGCTATTGGTGCCTCGGGTGGCCGCAAAATTTTAGGGACTGTGATGCAGCTGACCTCTTTCATGATGGATCACGGCTTAACACTCGAAGAAGCGTTTCATCAGCCGCGTTTAGACGTCAGTGGTGGGCCGCGCATCGTTGCCGATAAAGCCTTACCAGCTGAGGTCATGCAAGCACTAGGCCAAGTCATGCCAGTGGTGCCAGCACGCAGCACCGCCTACCCCTATGCCTTTGCCTGCCCTGCGGGTGTCATGCGCGATGGCGACTTGAACATGGGCTGCACTGAAATCATGTCACCCTATGGCGATGCAGTGAGCGGTGGCTAAACCGCTTCTCTCGCCACCCGGTGCAGTCTACTGACACGACTGGCACCGGGCCTCATGAAGCATCAGCGCAAGGGCGCTACGGCGATCGTTGCTCCCATATACATAGGGCAATGATTCAGTGTTATCTCAAACAACCGGCAACGACAACTCAACCCAGCGCCCTGTACGCAACAAATGCGCATCTTGTTTGTACGGGGCAATCAGCTGAAGGCCTAGCGGCAAGCCCTTGGCTGAACGCGCAATTGGCACGGTCAACGCAGGTAAGCCCAAGAAACTCCAGAGCGCACAAAACACCGGGTCGCCCGTAAAGTCTAGTCCCTCGGGCGCTTCACCGGTAGCCGGGATGGTGAGAATCGCGTCAAAGCCCTTAAGTTGAGTTGCTGCATCGGCACGCAAGCGCTGCTGTAAGGCGCGCGCGCCCAGGTAATCAAGCGCAGAGCGTGCCCGGCCTTTTTCAACCAGCTCTTTAAGATGAACACTTGAACGCTCGGCGAAGTGCGTGACGTGCTCGTCATGAATCGTGCCGCCCTCACACTCGAGCAAGCAAAACATCGCGTCGATTCCTGTCCAGTATTCATCGGGTAGTGCGAACTCTTCGATGACAGCACCTTGCGCACGCAGTTGCTTGACGGTTCGTTCCATCGCTTGTTGTTGCTCGGCAGTGACGCGATCGTCGTAAGGCGTGCGCAGCCACGCGAGGCGCGGCGCAGCTTGAGGCTCAATGCCCGTATCATTTTTCATTGGCACAGCCGGCAACACAATGCTATCGGGCTCAACCGCGGCTCGATTACGCAACATATTAAAAGCGTACGCAACGTCGTTGACTGATCTGGCAATGAAACCCACATGGTCAAGCGACCCAGCTAATGGAAACACACCCGCGCGCGGTACCGCGCCAAAGCTAGCTTTGAACCCTACCACGCCACAAAAGGCGGCTGGTCGAATCACCGAGCCAACGGTTTGTGTGCCAAGTGCCAGAGGCACAATACCCGCGCCTACCGCTGCCGCGGAGCCGCTTGACGACCCACCAGGGGTATGCGCGGCATTAAACGGGTTCACTGTGGGCCCGGGCTGTCGCCAGGCAAACTCCGTCGTCACAGTTTTACCAAAGACCGCCGCCCCCAGTTGACGAATCTGCGTAACGATCGGAGCATCGTAGTCAAGCACTTGATCTGCATAGATCGGCGAACCGTTGGTCGTCGTGAGCGCATACGTCGCAATTAAGTCTTTCACCCCAACAGGGATCCCAGCCCACTCACCACCGCTTACCGAGTCCAACACCTCTTGTGTGGGGGTTCGGGCAACAAACGCATGCAGCGTAGGTTCACGCTCGTCGGCGCGTGCGATACATTGTTGCAAATACTCTTTGGGCGACAAGCTGCCCTCTGCAATCGCGCGGGTGGCTGCAAACAGGCCAAGGGGTAATTTATTCGGCTTCATCTTTGATCTCATTTCAATCTGTGTACACTGACTGTAGCGCGAACCTCTCGCAGGATCAATGACACAGTTATTTAAACGAATCGTCTCGTAAGTGAACACACTATGTACAACCCAAAGCACTTTGAACAAAACGACCTGACTGTTGTCGGCGAGCTCATCAAACACTTTCCGTTGGGCACGCTCATTACGCGCGATGGTGAGGCACTTGAGGCGAACCACATCCCGTTCATACTTGAGGGTGATTTAAGTCCAGGCACCAAACTCATTGGTCATGTGGCTAAAGGTAATCCAGTTTGGCAAACCACCAACCCCGAGGCTGAGTCACTCGTGGTGTTTCAAGGCCCAAGCGCCTACATCACGCCTAATTGGTACCCCTCTAAACTTGAGACCCACAAAGTGGTGCCGACTTACAATTACGCAGTTGCTCATGTGTATGGCTGGCTCGCGGTCTCGCACGACCCAGCTGTTAAGCAGCAAGTGGTGGCAGACTTAACCGCAAAGATGGAACTCAGCCGCAACAGCAATTGGCGCGTCACCGATGCGCCCGCTGATTATCTAGCAACCATGCTTGATGCGATTGTCGCCATCGAGCTCACCATCATCCGTGTGCAGGCAAAATGGAAAGTCAGCCAAAACCGCACTGACTCTGACAGGATGGGCGTTGCCAAGGGCTTAGCGAGTACAGCGGGCCAAACCGATAATGACCTTCAAATGGGTCGCATTGTTGGGGCGAGCGGCGGCTTAGGTTAACTAAGGCAAGAGGCACTCAGAGTCGGGCTAACGAACGGCTAGCCCAGACTTTGACTTATTTGGCGCAGCTAACCGTCGCGTGTAAAAGCATGCCATCCACCTCATGACCGGGGACGAATTGGGCGTTGACAACACGACAGCCTGTCACTTTTTCGATACCAGCGATCTGACGCGCTTTTTGCACCGCGAGGTCTGGCTTCATCCCGCCCTCCTTACCACCGTAGGCTTCCCAGCGGTTTTCGCCCAAGGGGATGATACTGATCTCGCGCTTGTCTAAGACCACGATCTGGCGGGCTGGGTCGCGATGGTAATAGACGGGGCTACCTTGGCAACCCACCAAAAGCAACACCACAACCGCCACCAAACTTTTCATGTCGTTCTCCAGGACGCCTTGCCGCTTGGGGCAAAAATCACGTCAAAAATATCTTTAAGGTTCAAGCATAACGTGGTTTGCGAGAATCACTCGCAGATTTTGACGCCTTTTGGTATCGTCAATCCACAAGCTTATTAGTTGTATCGCATATGCTGTACCCAAATGCGTCGTTTATCCATTAAAAATAACATTTCTTCTGAGGCAAACCATCATGTCAAAAGCAGGCGTTTTACAGCTCCCCTCAATGAAGGGCAAAGTTTCTGATGCAGAATGGCAAGCGCGTGTCGATCTGGCCGCCTGTTACCGACTAGTCGCGATCTATGGCATGGCCGATATGGCCGCCAATCACATTTCAGCGCGTGTCCCCGGCGAAGAAGGCACGTTTTTGATCAATGCCTACGGCATGATGTACGAAGAAATTACCGCTTCGAGTCTGCTGAAAGTTGATCATCACGGCAACATCCTGACAAGCCCCGATTTTGGTGACCTCAAGTATGGTTTGAACAAAGCCGGCTCGGTCATCCACAGTGCGATTCATCACGCTCGGGCAGATGTGGGTTGCGTAATTCACACCCATAGCTGGGCCTCGATGGCCATCTCTTCGCTTGAGTGCGGCTTGTTGCCACTCACCCAAACAGCGATGCGTTTCTTGAAAATCTCGTATCACGACTACGAAGGTGTCGTGTTGGATGAGCGCGAACAAGAGTCACTCTGCAGAGACCTTGGAATGAGCGAGGCCATGATTCTGCGTAACCACGGCGCCTTAACGGTGGGCCGCACCGTTGGCGAAGCGTTTAACTGGATGCACCGCCTTGAGTTGTCGTGTCATGCACAATTGGGTGCAATGTCATGCAACAGCCCGTTATCAAAGGTCTCACAAAAGGTGCTTGACGAGACCTGGAACAACTACCAACCTGGCACTCGCCGGGCCTATGGCGTGATGGAGTGGCCTGCTCTGTTACGTAAACTCGACCGTACGGATATTTCTTACCGTGATTAAACCTATTGCTTCGCTTTTTTTAAGTGCGATACTCAGCTGCGCCTTATCAGCTCATGCTCAAGACGCTCAAGAGTATCCCACTAAACCCGTCAAAATCATTGTGTCCTTTACTGCGGGCGGCACAACCGACATCATCGCGCGTAGTGTCGGTCAAAACCTTGCCGAGAAGCTGAAGCAACCGTTTGTGGTCGAAAACAAACCGGGGTCGGGCGGCAATATTGGTAACGAAATTGCCGCACGCGCTCCGGCCGATGGCTACACCTTGACAATCGCTTCGGTCGGACCGATCGCCATCAACCCCACTCTATACAAAGACCTGCGCTACAACCCGCTGGTGGATTTAGTGCCGGTGGTATTAATCGCCGACGTACCCAACGTCTTAGTCGTCAGCCCTAGTTTGCCAGTCAACACCTTTGCCGAGTTTGTCGCGTATGCGAAAGCAAAAAAGGCTGGCACTCTAAATTACTCTTCGACTGGTACGGGTACGTCTTCGCACCTGTCGAGCTTTATGTTGATGGATGCCATAGGAGTCGAAGCACAACATATCCCGTACAAGGGTGCAGAAGCGCTCAACGACTTAATCGCGGGTCGCATCGACTTTATGTTTGCGACCATCCCCTCAGTCATCGGGCAAATTAAGGGTGGCAAGCTGCGCGCCATCGCGGTCAGTAGTCCAAAGCCCTCGCGCTCGTTGCCTGGGGTCCCCACCGTTGCTGAAAATGGCTTTCCAGACTTTTCGGCCGGTTCATGGTTTGGCATGCTAGCGCCCAAAGGTACGCCACAGGCCATTATCGACAAGCTCAACAAAGAAGTGAACCTTGCGATGATCCCGCTTGAGCATCGCTTTGTTCAAGAGGGTGCTGACCCAGTCGGGGGCACTGCCGCTTATTTTCAAGAATTCATTCGCACAGAACACCTTAAATGGAAAAAAGTCGTGATTGATTCTGGTGCGACGCCGCGTTAAGGAAATTTGTATGCCAAACATTGTGTTGAATCACACTCCGCGTATTCTCCTGTCTGACAAAACAGCACTCGAGCTTGCGCCACAAATGAGCGATATTCTTGGGCCCGAGGGCTATCAACGCGTCAGTGCTGCTGACGTACACACTGGGACACAAGACTTAGACTTCTGTTTTATTTCGCGCGACATTACCGCGGGCTCGACTAAGCATCAAATTGAAGCCAGCACACAATATGTGTACGACGCTCTACTCAAATCCAAAACACTGCAGTGGGTACATGTGCACTCTGCGGGCGTTGACCGACAAGTGTTTCTGGATTTGATGGCGCGCGGGGTGACGATCACCTCGTCTTCTGGTGCGAGTGCAAGCTTGGTCGCTCAAACCGCCTTGACAGGATTACTGTCGCTCGCGCGCCGCTTTCCACAACTCGCCGCCGCCCAGCGTGCCCATGTCTGGGCGCCGTTTATGAAAGTCGGGCTGCCTCCCGATCTCGAAGGTCAAACGGCAACGATCGTAGGCTGGGGCCCAATAGGACAAAAACTCGGGGCCTGGCTGACCGCACTGGGTTTGAAAATTATTGTGGTACGTCAGTCTGCGTCCTCTTTAATCGAGAACACCCGCGTCGTGAGTTTTGATAGCTTTAATCAAATATTGCCCGAGACCGACTGGCTGGTGCTTGCTTGTCCGCTCACCAAACAAACAACAAACTTAGTCAGCAAAGACGCGATCACCCGCATGAAGCCCGGCTCACACATCGTGAATATTTCACGCGGCACTGTGATTGACGAACTTGCGATGATCAACGCCCTTCAAAGCGGCCATTTGGCTGGCGCCTACCTTGATGTCTTTGCGCAAGAACCCTTGCATGTCGACTCGCCGTTGTGGGATATGCCTAACGTAATTGCTACGCCACATACCGCGGGGTTTTCAGACGCCATCCTGCATCGCATGGCACAAAAATTTATTGAAAATCTGGGCTACTGGAAACGTGGCGAGCCAATGATTAACGTGGCCTCGCTGCGTTGAAGTCACTTCGCTTGCTCCGCGAGTTTTAGCGTTCAAGCGTCAAGCCCTTGTGGTGAGACTTAGGCCTGACTCTGTGTCTGAGTGACAGCGCTTTGCGTTTGACTCTGTGTTTGACTAAGTCTCTTGTCTGTCAAAGCAGGTGCTTGCTCCTCCGGCGCTGCGCCCATCACTTGCACTGTTACCCCGACAGCGAGTTTATGATCACCACCACCGCGAATCACCCCGCGCAACGGCGATACGTCACCAAAGTCACGACCAACCGCCAAACGCACGTGACTAAGACCCGCCAACACATTGTTCGTTGGATCAAGCTCTAGCCACTGACCCGGCGCTTGCGGACAATACACCGCCACCCAGGCATGCGAAGCGTCAGCCCCGCGTAACTTGACAGTGCCCGGTGCGGGTTTGGTCAGCAGATAGCCACTGACGTATTGGGCGCTTAACCCCATCGCGCGCAAACAACCAATCAGTATGTGAGAAAAATCCTGACACACACCAGCCCGCTTATTGAAGGCTTCCAGGATTGGGGTGTAAACCTCAGTCGCAGTCGGTGAATAAGTAAAGTCTTCGTGAATACGCGAAGACAACTCAATACTTGCTTCAGCGAGGTTACGCCCCGGTGTAAACGAGCGCTCTGCATATGCCCGCAGTTCAACAAGACGCGGTACATAGGGGCTCAAAAAAGAGAACTCGCTCGCCGCAACATAGGGGCGATCAAGCGCATACGCAAGCGCGTCGCGCACCTCTTCCCAAGCAACTGCTTGACTAGCATCGAAGTGTGCATAATGATCTGTGAGCGTCACCACCGAGCGCGAGCGTACCAGCAAAGCAGCATGCGGCGTAGACAGCGTGAAAAACGTGCGATGGTTACCAAAGGCGTCTTGGTTTTCAGTTTGGCAATCGGGCTTGGGAGAAATCTCGAGCTCTGTAAATAAAACTTTTTGCCAGTCGGTTTTTCTTGGTCGCAAATACGCTAAGTGATGGGCAAGTTCGACCTCTGTCTGATAGGTGTAGTGAGAGTCGTGCTCGACTTCAATGTTGATCATGATGCAAAGTGCCTATCAACGGCCAACGCAAAAAACCGCCGGCTGATTTCGTCAGACACGTTGGCGGCAAATACACCAAGGGTACGGACCATTTCAACTTGCACCAACACCGAATCTTCGTGTGGATCAAAGTCTGGCAGTCCTTCAAGCAGCACATCACCATTTGGCAAATGCTTGATCTCACCCTTAAGCGCCTGCAAGATGCAGCTAATCGACCGAGGATTAGTTTCGTCGGTGACTAACAAATCCATTAAGGCAGGGATATCTTGCTGGCGCTGATAACGGGTACGATAGGTAATCGAACTATCAAACAGCACTAAAAGGGTTTCAAAGCCTCTGGGCGTATAAACCGCTGCGTGCGTAAAAAACGCAACCAACATGCCACTTAGGTTGACCAAGCGTTCAATCAAACGCCCTGCTGCCAACATATGCCAGCCGAGGTCTCGGGTCATGCGATCCGCTTGAAAGCCCACCAACGCGACCAACTGTATGCCGATGGCATCGAGCACCTCAATCGTGTCGATCGGATTTCGAACTGTGGGACGACCCAAGCGTTTCGCTCGAAACTTGGCGGTGCTGGGAGAGCTCACATGCGCTGGCTGAACCGTATTATGCAAAAGCATTTGCTTCATGGTTTGAGCAATTTCAGCATGCTCGGCGGGCAAGCGATCGCGCGCAGCCTTTAGAGAAAACTCGAGTAGCTCGAGATTGTCGAGCAAACCACGCGTATCCTTCTGTATCAACTGCGCGATCAACGTGCGTCCAAAAACCGAGGCAGATTTTGTCAGACTTGGTGTGCCCTCTGGTATTAAGCCATGCAGCCTACCAAGCGCGCCCATCGCATCATTCAGGGCCGGCAAACTATCCTGTTGATTCGTACTGACCAACACCAAGGCCTCTTTGGCCAGCCTCACCATCAACTCACAGCGTTCGGTGTAACGACCGAGCCAAAATAAACTCTCGGCAGAACGACTCGACACCAATTGCTCAGTTGCTGTCCAACGCGGCAAACGCGTGCGGTTAGGCAACATCGAGTAGGTATCGACCTGTTTATCCGTCATCACCCAGGTATCCAGGGTACTGCCACCACTTTGGATTGAAACGATGTGAGGATCAACCGTTGCAATGCGCGTCATGCCCCCTTGCAATAATTGCCACTCACCGTCACCCGACGCAATGGCATACACACGCAACATGGCCGTGCGCGGCGAAATTTCGTCGCCCTGCCAAGTCGGCGCCTGTGAAAAGGGCAAATAACTTTGGGTCGTATAAATATCAGGCTGCAAACCAATCCGCTTACGCCACGCATCGAGCTCATCAGGGTCAAGCAAACTCGCGATCGCAGGCTGAAAGTTTGTTGCTGCGTTCGTTGCATAGGTTGGCTTAATCACCTGCGTGTGCAGGTCAGGGGCGATATCTTGCCAAGCCGCAATTTCGCCACACCACCAGGTATTCAGGGAGGGCATTTTTAAAGGTTCATTCAACAAGTATTCTGAGATCGCAGGTAAAAAACCTTGCACCGCAGGCGACTCTAAAAAGCTTGTACCAAGTGCATTGGCCATCACCACGCTGCCGGCGCGTATCGCCTGTAGCAACCCCGGTACACCCAAGCTTGAGTCGGCACGTAACTCAAGAGGATCGCAAAAGTCATCATCCAACCGACGCAGCAAACCATGTATGCGTTGTAAGCCGTGCATCGTTTTTAAATAGAGCTTGTCGTCGCGTACCGCCAAGTCGGCCCCTTCAACCAATGGCAAACCGAGATAGCGCGCCAGATACGCATGCTCAAAATACGTTTCACTGTAGGGCCCTGGGGTCAACAGCGCAAAGCGCGGAGCTCCATCCGCAATCGCAGCGGCCGCGCCTGTCATCGATTCAAGCAGGCGCTTGTAGCTTGACGCGACATGCTGTACCCGCATCTCTCGATACGCCTCAGGAAATACGCGCGAGACTGTTAAGCGATTTTCAAGTACGTACCCTAAGCCCGAGGGGGTTTGGGTCCGCTGACCAATTACCCACCACCGACCATCCGGACCACGCGCAATATCAAAGGCGACCACATGCAGATATACGCCGCCTAAGGGCTTGACCCCTTGCATCGCACGCATGTAGCCAGGGTTGCCCAAAATCAATGCACCAGGCAAGTAGCCCCCCCGGATCAGGCGCTGCTCACCGTAAACGTCCTGCAAAATCGTATTCAGCAATTTGGCGCGCTGCTGCAAGCTCGTTGAGATACCATGCCAGTCAGCGGGTGTGATCAACATCGGCAACGCGTTCAAGGACCACGGTCGCGTTTGATCCTGCTGATCGCCATAGACGTTGTAGGTAATACCGTTTTGTTGAATCAATCGCTCGATGGTTTCGCTACTTTGCGGCAGACTAGCGATCCCCGCTTCGCCCAAGTAACTAAAAAACGTTTGCCAGGGCTTTCGCAAAGCGCCACTCGCGTCTCTCAGTTCGTCGTAGTGGCCTAGCTTTACCGGCGCCGCGAGCTTATCCGCCAGCGCGAACGCGCGCTCGCGGTCACGTTGACCCTGTGCTGCTGAGTCTTGAGTAGATGTTGAGTCGGGCGACATGTGCCTTAAGTTCTAAATTTGTGGTGTTCGGCGTAAGTCGAGTGTAAAGGGAAATTCTGCCCCAGTGGGCTGAGGTTGTAACTCGATTTCACCGGGCGTGTGCTCAAGCTTGAAGAATCTTGCGCGCCGGCGACTCTCCGCTTCAAACGAATTAATCGGCAAGGTATCGTAACTACGCCCACCCGGATGCACCACGTGGTAGCGGCAGCCACCCAGCGAGCGCGAGAGCCACTGGTCAACAATATCAAACGACAGCGGCGCGTGTACGGCAATCGTCGGGTGCAAGGCTGAAGGCGGATTCCAGGCGCGATAACGTACACCAAGCACAAACTCGCCCTCAACTCCAGTAGGCTGCAGAGTCGGCGCCACCCCGTTGACTGAAATCACGTAACGATTATCGGTAAATCCAGAGACCTTCAGTTCTAACCGCTCAACCGAGGAGTCGACATAGCGTACGGTGCCGCCACCACCGCCCTCTTCACCCATGACATGCCAAGGCTCAAGTGCGGTGCGCAGGGTTAGTTGCATGCCTCTCAGCTCGGTGTGACCAATCAACGGAAATCTGAACTCCATGTGCGGTTCAAACCACAATCTGTCGAACGCGAATCCAGCTCGATGCAGCTCTGCCAACACGTCATCAAAGTCCATCATGATGAAGGTCGGCAACATAAACCGATCGTGCAACTGCGTGCCCCAACGGGTCAAGCGCGTTTTGCCTGGTGGGTAGTAAGGTGTTTTCCAAAACCACGCCACCAGAGCACGTATCAACAACTGCTGGACCAAGCTCATCTGGGCGTGCGGCGGCATTTCAAAACCGCGCAACTCAAGTAAGCCAAGTCTGCCGGTTGGGCCATCGGGCGAATATAACTTGTCAATACTGAACTCAGAGCGATGCGTATTACCCGTGACGTCGATCAAGATGTTGCGCAGCGCGCGGTCTATCATCCAAGGCGGGCAACCGCCAGGCCGCTCTTGCTGCCGCTCGATCTCTTGCATTGCAATTTCTAACTCGTAGAGTTGATCATTACGTGCTTCGTCAACGCGAGGCGCCTGACTAGTTGGCCCGATAAACAACCCCGAAAACAAATACGACATCGAGGGGTGGTTATGCCAAAACGTCAATAAACTCGAGAGCACATCGGGCCGACGCAAAAAGGGGCTATCGGCAGGCGTCGCCGCCCCCATGACAAAATGATTACCACCCCCTGTCCCGGTATGGCGGCCATCGTTCATAAACTTTTCGCTGCTCAAGCGCGTTTCGTGCGCCGCCTGATACAAAAACTGGGTGTGATCGACTAACTCATCCCAGTTTTTCGCTGGATGAATATTGACTTCAAGCACACCTGGATCTGGCGTCACCTGCAAAACAGTCAGACGTGGATCGCGTGGTGGTGTATAGCCCTCAAGCACAATTTTGTAACCAAGCTCGGTCGCGCTGGCTTCAAGCGCCGCGAGCAAGGCCAAATAATCATCCAGACGCTTTAGTGGTGGCATAAAGACGTACAGCACCGAACACTGCGGCTCTGTAAATTCAAGCTTCGGACCGTTACTGCGATTTGGATTGCGCACCTCAACGCACAGCGCGGTACGTGTCAGGTCAACTGCAGATTCAAACTTTTCAGGTGGCGATCCGCCTGGCAGGGCAACGCTTTCCCCCTCAATGAAACCTTGTGTGGGTTCGGTAGACGAAGTCTGCCCGCGCGCTGAGTCATGTGAAGCGTTAGATTTCGGCTCCTGCACTGACTCACCCGTTGCGGGCCACTGCAGGCGCAATTCTGTTGCAGAAGGCAGCACAGTGCGTGGTGCAAAAGGATCGGCGTCTGGCGCAACAGGTCGATCGGTACTTTTCGCCCAAGGCAGTGAGTCAAGCGGTAAGCGGTACCCCATTGGTGAGTCACCGGGGATCAGATACATTCTGTCGTCACGCAAAAACCACGGGCCCGAACGCCAGCGTTTTACCTTGGCCTGCTCACCCTCTGTTGTCGCGAGTGGCAAGGTGTAACCCACAGGCACATCAAGTTGATTTGCAAACACGCGCCGCAGGCGCGCGCGCTCCATCTCATCGTCTAAGCGCGAGTCAAACGGATCGACGTTGACAGGCAGCGTACGTTCACGCCACAAATAATAAAAAGTGTCTTCGAAGGCGGGTTGAATATATTTTTGTTCAAGCCCTAGTTTTTGCGTCAGCGTTTGTATCAACCGCTTTGCATCCTCAGGGGTGTAGTGGTGCACTTCGCGCTCATCGGCAAACACACTCGAATCCTGCCAACAGGGTTGACCATCCTCGCGCCAATAGGCTGAGAGCGACCAACGCGGTAGCTGTTCGCCCGGATACCACTTACCTTGGCCATAGTGCAAAAATCCGCCTGCGCCATAACGCTGACTTAATTTTTGCAACAGCTCTAACCCCAAGCCTCGCTTAGTCGGGCCAAGAGCCTCGGTGTTCCATTCCGCACCATCTCGATCCAACGCTGACACAAAAGTGGGCTCGCCACCCATTGTCAAACGCACGTCATTTTCGTCGAGGTCGGCATCTACAAACGCACCCAACGCCGCAATGCTTTGCCACTGTTTGTCGTCATAGGGTTTGGTCACCCGCGGTGACTCGAAGACTCTGCATGCTGACATTTGGTGCTTAAATTCAACTTCGCACTCATCTAGTGCGCCGTCGATGGGTGCAGCCGACGAGGGTTCGGGCGTACAAGCAATCGGAATATGCCCCTCGCCTGCCAATAAACCCGAAGTCGCATCCAAGCCAACCCAACCCGCGCCGGGCAAATATACCTCGCACCAAGCGTGCAAGTCGGTAAAGTCTGAGGTTGCGCCCGTTGGGCCACCCACCGCCTCAACGTCGGGCTTGAGCTGAATCAAATAGCCCGAAACAAAGCGTGCCGCTAAGCCAAACTGCCTAAACACCTGCACCATCAGCCACGCAGTGTCGCGGCAAGACCCCGAACACAGCTCCAGCGTTTGCTCCGGCGTCTGCACACCGGGCTCCATGCGAATCGTATAACTCACTTTACGGTGCAGGCGCGTGTTGATTTCAACTAAAAAGTCGATACTGCGCCGCGTTCTGTGCGGCACGTTCTTCAAAAACGTAGTGAGTTTGGGCCCCGCAGGCTCTGCTCTCAGGTAAGGAACCAAGTCTGCCTTGAGTTCAGGTGCGTACTTAAACGGAAATTTTTCAGCTGACGGTTCGAGAAAAAAATCGAACGGGTCATACACCGACATTTCAGCAACAAGATCAACTTCCACCTGAAACTCTGTCGTCTTTTCAGGAATCACCACCCGCGCAACATAATTGGCAAAGGGGTCTTGTTGCCAGTTTAAAAAGTGCTCGACGGGTGTAATGCGCAAAGCATAAGACAAGATCCGTGTGCGACAGTGCGGCGCTGGCTTTAAACGAATCACTTGGGGGCCCAAGTTGATTCGTTTGTCATAACGATAGGTCGTCAGATGGTGAAGTGCTACATGTATAGGCATAGTTAATCCAAAGCAATAACTGTGCCAGTCACTCGAACTGAAACATGGCTATGGCATGATAATTGCTAATGATTTCAGTGTGACTACAACCCAAGAGTGGTGCGCAATGCCCACTGCTCAATGACCGTTGGACTCGGTTCAAGGCAGACCCATGCAGCAATTCGCACGACCCATCGCTTTTGACGAAATGGTAGATACCAGCGGTGCCCGGCCGCAAGCAGGCGCTTGCCCCAGTCAGAGCGCACGTGCGCATTACCGGAGCTTTGCACAATGGCTGGCACAGCAACCCGAACACTTACTAAAAACACGTCGCGATGAAGCCGAGCTAATTTTCAGACGCGTGGGGATTACCTTTGCCGTGTATGGTGATACCGACGGCACCGAGCGCACCATTCCCTTCGACATCGTGCCGCGTATCTTTCCGGCAGCTGAGTGGCTTAGGCTTGAGCGCGGTTTGAAGCAACGCGTTCAAGCGCTCAATATGTTTTTGCATGACGTGTATCACGAGCAGCACATTTTAAAAGCGGGCTTGATACCGACCGAACAAGTACTCAATAACGCACAGTATCGCCCACAGATGCAAGGTGTACGTGTCCCGCACAATACGTACGCGCACATTGCTGGTATTGATATTGTGCGCGCCAATCACGGCACACAAACAGGCGAACTCTTTGTCCTAGAGGACAACCTGCGGGTTCCCTCAGGCGTGTCGTATATGCTCGAAAATCGCAAGATGATGATGCGGTTGTTTCCAGAGCTTTTTGCGCAGCATCGCGTCGAGCCAGTGGCGCACTATCCAGATCTTTTACTCGACACGCTGCGCAATTCGGGCCCCACCGACACGACACAGCCAAACGTTGTCGTACTGACACCTGGCATGTACAACTCGGCCTATTTTGAACATGCCTTTTTGGCGCAGCAAATGGGTGTTGAGCTCGTTGAGGGGCAAGATCTTTTTGTGCAAGACGATGCAGTCTTCATGCGTACCACCCAAGGGCCGCGCCGCGTCGATGTCATCTACCGTCGAGTCGATGATGATTTTCTTGATCCCGAAGTCTTTCGTGAAGATTCAACACTAGGCGCGAAAGGTTTGTTGCGCGCCTATCGCGCAGGCAACGTGGCGATTTGCAACGCCATCGGCACGGGGGTCGCAGATGACAAATCAATCTACCCGTTCGTACCAGACATGATTCGTTTTTATCTGAGTGAAGAACCACTTATTGCCAACGTGCCCACGTTTATGTGCCGCAAGGCTGACGAGCTTGATCACGTGGTGCAAAACATGCACGAGCTCGTTGTCAAAGAAGTGCACGGGGCGGGAGGTTATGGCATGTTGGTCGGTCCCGCTTCTACGCGTGCTGAGATTGACGACTTTAAGAGGCGCGTACTTGCAAACCCAAGCAATTACATCGCTCAGCCCACGCTCGCACTATCGACTTGCCCAACTTACGTCGAAGCGGGGATCGCACCGCGTCATATTGATCTTCGCCCTTTTGTTCTGTCAGGTCAGCATATACGGATGGTTCCAGGCGGTTTGACTCGTGTCGCGTTAAAAGAGGGCTCGCTAGTGGTGAACTCGTCACAAGGCGGTGGCACGAAAGATACTTGGGTGCTTGAACACTAAATATTAAACACTCAGCACACAGCCCACTCGGATATCACTCTCATGCTTTCAAGAACTGCTGACCACTTGTACTGGATGTCTCGCTATACCGAGCGCGCAGAAAACTTAGCTCGCATGCTCGACGTCAACTACCAAATGTCTTTGTTGCCTCAGTCTGCACAAACGATCGAGCGTGGGTGGGCCGCCTTACTCGAGATTTCAGAACTCACTTCCGCTTTTACCGCGCACCAACCTAGCATCACACCTGATGCCGTCATGCGCTTCATGGTGAGCGACACAAGCAACCCCTCGTCAATCATGCGCTGCCTGCAAGGGGCGCGCGAAAATGCACGCGCTGTCAGGGGCTCAATCACCACCGAGCTCTGGGAGACCATCAACACGACGTGGCTTGATGCCCAACGCTTAATGCGCGAGGGCATGCTCAAGCGCGCACCAGCCGAATTTTTTGAATGGGTCAAGTTCAGATCACATTTAATTCGTGGTGTGCATCTGGGCACCATGATGCGTGGCGAGGCCTACGACTTTATTCAGCTCGGCACCTTTCTTGAGCGAGCAGACAATACCGCTCGGCTACTCGATGTTAAGTTTTTAGCGGCCAGCGAAGTGCACGACGACGACACCGACCCCGTTGACGAGTTTTATTATTGGACCGCAATCTTGCGCTCGGTGTCGGCCTTCGAAAACTATCGTAAAGTCTATCGCGACGTCATTACACCCGAACGTATCGCCGAACTCCTGATTTTGAGTCTGGGCATGCCTCGCTCTCTTGTCAATTGCCTGCACGAAGTGGTGGATACGCTATCGCGCGTCAGAAATAGTCAGTCGTCCAGCACTCAATCAGCGGCCTTGCGGCTGCTTTCAGAATTGCGCGACCTGAGTATCGAAGAAATCTTTGAAACCGGTCTGCACAGATATCTGACTGAGTTTTTAACTCGTATCAATGCGGTTGGCAGTGGCATCAGCCAAGACTTTTTGGTGCCCTTACAGGTTGCTCCTGAAACCCAATCGGCTTAAAAGCTGCCCTCGGGGTGGGGCAGGCATCAAAACACCGGAGCGCAACGGCTAAGCACCACCCAAATTGACCTGTGGTGAATAAAATTATGCTGAGCCGCCACTGATTTGACGTACAATTGCTGCACGGCACAACGTTCCAGTCCTCGTGCCGCTCTAAGCCCCAACACTGTGGGCGCTCGCCTCCAAGGCGTTTTTACTCCCTGTTCGTCTGCCCCGATTGGAGCCCGCACACTGTGCAGGCCGGCATGACGATGGAGCTGTTCTCTTGTCTACTACGATGACTTTTGCCGACCTCGGGTTGGCCGATCCCCTTATGCGTGCGATTGCCGATGCCGGTTACACCACGCCAACACCTATTCAAGCTCAGGCGATCCCGCGCGTGCTTGCTGGCGGCGATTTATTAGCCGCAGCCCAAACTGGCACTGGCAAAACGGCTGGCTTCACGCTACCCATTTTGCACATGCTGCTTGCCAAACCTCTTGAAGTACGCAAAGCCGGCCGCCCCCGCGTATTGATTTTGACCCCCACACGCGAACTCACCGCGCAGGTTGAAGAGTCGGTCAAAACCTACGGCTGCCATACAAAAATCTCGTC
>Ga0209296_1000697_pt1 | contig 28601 bp, 26 predicted proteins | sample S_130206_EF_Meta_FD_187319 | JGI IMG/M metagenome (GOLD analysis project Ga0209296, IMG submission 187319) | Freshwater microbial communities from Lake Simoncouche, Canada to study carbon cycling - S_130206_EF_MetaG (SPAdes) (version 2) | ecosystem: Environmental > Aquatic > Freshwater > Lake ... | reverse complement strand
TGTAGATGCCGTCGTATACGCCGTTTGTGCGGAATTCAGCGAGACTCTCGTTGATTGCTTTTACAAGTTCTGTGTTGTCCTGTGATGCTGCAAAACCGTACTTCTCTGATTCGGTATCAAACTTGATGGACACTACAGAGGTGCCCATCTTTGTTGCACGGAATGCATTGATTGGGAAGTCCTGAAGAACTGCATCAACTTGCTTTGACTCAAGAGCCAAGAACATTGCAGCTGCATCGTCGAACGACTGAATCTTTGCATCAGGTGCATTGGCCTTTGCGTACTCTTCACCAGTTGTTCCGGTTTGTACTGCAACGGTCTTGCCGCTGAGTGAAGCAAGAGTATTCAGTGTGTCTTTGTCTGCTGTGCGGACAAGGAGTGACTGGAATGAATCGAAGTAGCCCTCAGAGAATGCAGCGTTTGCAGCGCGCTCTTCAGTGATAGTGAGTGACGATGCAACGACGTCGCATGTTCCAGCTTTTGGCGCCAACCAAATACCATCGAACGGTTGAACAGTTACTTCAAGAGCAAGGCCGTAGCGTTGTGCGATTGCTGTCATGATGTCCATGTCGAATCCGGTCCAGGTCTTGTCCTCGTTCTGGAATTCGAATGGCTCGTATGGAGCATCTGAACAGACGGTCAATTTGCCTTCGGCAACTGGTGTGAATTTCAGTTCTTGTGTTGCAGTTGAGGCAGATGCAGCAGTTGTGTCTGATGACGAGCTGCTTCCGCCGCATGAAGCGACAACGAATGAAAGTGCTGCAAGCGATGCAAGCAGGCGGGTGGTACGTGCCATGGTGACTCCTAGGGGTGTCGTTGGAAATGTTTCTACGACCTTAGACCACCCATCGAGGGGTCGCCATTTTGACCAGATTTGATGGTGCCCGCATCCTTCGTCCCTAAGCGGCAATACTCGTAACGGTGAAACGGCGTACGGATATAGAAGGACTTCGTGCCATTGCTGTGCTCGCAGTCCTGCTTTTTCACGCTGGAGTGCCTGGGGTCAGCGGGGGCTATATCGGAGTTGACGTCTTCTTCGTGGTGTCGGGCTTTCTCATTACCTCTTTATTAGTGGCCGAAAAGACAAACACAGGCACAGTCTCTTTAGGGGCGTTCTATGCCAGGCGCGCTCGGCGCATTTTGCCTGTCTCAGCATTGGTGGCAGTTGCAACTCTTATTGCATCATGGATCTGGCTAGAGCCACTGCGCTTACGTTCACTGTCTCACGATGTTCTCGCTGTTGCATTGTTCTCATCGAATTTTGTGTTTGCGCATCGGGGAGCTGACTACTTGCAGTCTGCCCTGCCGCCTTCGCCGCTGCAGCACTACTGGAGTTTGGCTGTTGAAGAACAGTTCTACGTGGTATGGCCCGCACTCGTGATGTTGGTGTGTATTGGTATTGGTACGCGAACATTGCACAATATCCGTCTTCGAGTTGGCATTACCGCTGCCATTGCTGCAGGCGCATCGTTCGTTGCATGTATGGCTCTGATGAACTCTTCGCAACCGTGGGCTTTCTTCTCACCGCATACGCGAGCATTTGAATTAGCAATAGGTGCGCTTGTTGCTGTTATTCCGCTCGGAGTTTCAAAAGCGGCAATTCAAATGAATGCTGCGCTCGCGTGGTGTGGGCTTGCAGGAATTATTACAACGGTGGTGATGTTTTCAGAGACCACTACGTTTCCTGGCCCGTGGGCACTTGCTCCCGTTATGGCGACTGCATTCTTGCTACGTGGAGGAAATGCAACATCGTGGTCACCTGAAATAGTCCTTCGCCTGTCACCAATGCAGTGGTTAGGGTCGCGTTCCTACTCGGCGTATCTGTGGCATTGGCCAATCCTCATTATCGCTGCAGCCGCATTAGATAAAGAACTCTCAGTGTTTGAGGGGCTTATATGCCTCATGATCTCACTTGCGCTCTCAGAGTTTTCTTATCGATTCGTGGAAAACCCTGTACGCCGAAACCACAACATTGCCGGAGTTAGGGCTTTGGTATTGGCGCTTTCTTTAATAGCTGTTGTCAGCGGAAGTGCTGTACTTGCGCAGAATAATCAGCCTTCTCTCGATGGTGGAGTAGCCGCAACCGCACCAACATTGATTGCAGAGACATCAACAACTATTGACCCAAATGTTTCAACAACAACTGTTCCTACTGAACCTGAGCTACCAAACGAGGGCGCACCGGTTGATGCCATCGTCCAGGCAATGGCCGCAACTGGTTTGCCATCAAATATCACGCCCAAACTGCAACAAGCATTGTCTGATATGCCAACGATTTATAACAACAATTGTCATGCGAGTTTCTCCGCAGTGCGCCCTAAGAATTGTGTGTATGGAGATGCAACATCTTCTACGGTCATCGGGTTATACGGAGACTCACACGCGGCTCAGTGGTTTCCAGCCTTTGAAAAATTAGCAATCAAACGCAATTGGAAATTAATTAGTTACACAAAACGTGGTTGCCCACCAGCAGACATCCCTACCTATAGCAAAGTGTTGGGAAAAATCTATAAAGAATGTGCGCCGTGGCGCGAAAATGTCTTGAAGCAAATGGTTGCAGATGGTGTCCAGACTGTCTTCATTGCGCACTTTGATCGCTTGCTGTCTGCTTCAACACGTGTGCCAATGTGGCAAAAGGAATGGCGCGCAGCACTGCAGTTAACAGTTGATGCGTTGACTGCTAAAGGCATAACTCCTGTGTTGATGGAAGATACGCCGTATCCCGGTCAAGATGTGCCGACGTGCCTCAGTCGTCATTACACAAATGTGCAGCTGTGCAACCCAATCATTAGTTCTGCCTATCGCGATGACATACATCAGATGTTGCAAGATTTTGATGCAGCAAAAGTTCATGTATTGTGGACACGTCAATGGTTTTGTACGGAGGCTGGTTGCCCAACCGTGGTGGGGAACATCTTGGTGTATCGGGACGATAACCATATGACGGTTACCTTTGCCTCATTTATTGCGCCGCTCCTTGATGCTGCGATTGTGGACGTGGTGAACTGGGTATCAAGCCACCCTCAATAAGTGCAACACTTCTTGTATGGAACAACGCAAATCACAGAGTGAAATTCTTGAGCAATTGGTTTTAGATGGTCATCTAACTGCACAACAAGCTGATGAAGTAACTCAAGCGCCGATACTTGCTGTTACAGCGCGCGAACTGGTGTCGTATCTTGCGGCCGTTCTGATCACCATTGGTGTTGGGTTCATGGTTGCCGGTCTTGTAGTCAATGTTCCGCAGGCTGGAATTGCTGTGCTTCTGTATGTAGTTGCTGCTGTGCTTGCTTATTTTTCACGCAAATTCTCTAGTGCAACAAATGAAAGACAGCGAGTGGGCGAAGTGCTGGAGATCGCATCAGTTCTTGCCATAGCTGTTGCATCAGGAATTCTGCTTGATATGACGAATATGCGGTCAGAGTGGTCTGCTTGCATGCTCGCTGTTGCTGCTGGAACATGGGGCGCTGTACGTGCGTCACGCTCACAGTTTTCTGGTGCAGTTATGACAACTGTGTCGGTTCCTATAGCGATCATGTCATCAACGTCAATGATGAACTTGAGCGGCAATAACAACCTTCTTGTAGTTGGTCTTATGCTGCTCGTCGGTGGTGCCGGTTTGATTTATATGGGTATGAGGGAAATCGGGTTTGCATTCCTTCCGCGTGCATCAGGTTCATTACTTGTTGTTATCAGTTCAATCACCTTGGCAAATGTTTTCAGTATGGGATATGGCGGATTCATACCGATTTGCATTGGTGCAGTGTTATTTGTGCTTGGTTCACGCGAGCGAGCACCAGAAGACTTGATAACTGGCGCTTTTGGCATCGTGGTTGGCTTGATAATGACCGTTATGTATTGGATTCCTGGCAATCTTCTACAAGGGCTTGCAATTATTGGTTGTGGAGTAGTGCTACTTCTGATTCTCAGAAAGCAGTTAGCTCGCACTAATCAACTAAAGCCTGATGCACCAACTGCTTAAGTTGTGGACGCAACGGCCACGTACTTGATGGCATCAGCTGCGTCATGATCATGTACACAAGATCTTCTTTTGGGTCTACGGTGAAGTTTGTGCTTGCTGCGCCACCCCAACCGTAATCACCGACACTGCCGGAAACTTTTGCTTTTACAGGGTCAAGCGTGACACTAACGCTGAGTCCAAAGCCAACGCCATCGAATGCAGTTTCTGCGAACAGCGGGCGGCCATATTCTGTGAGGTCAGCATTGTTTGGCAAATGGTTTGAAGCCATAAACGCAACAGTGCGATTCGACAAAATGCGAGTGCCGTTGTATTCGCCACCGCCACGCAACATTTCTGCAAACTTCAAATAGTCACTGGTAGTAGAAACAAGTCCACCGCCACCAAGATGCGCCTTCGGTTCGTTCAATGCTCCAGCAGCGCCTGCGTCATTACGCAAGATTTTCTTGTCTGCGGGGTTTGGAACATATAACGCTGCAAGACGATCAGCTTTGTCTGCTGAACAATGGAATGCAGTATCGGTCATGCCAAGTGGATCAAAGATGCGCTTCTTCATGAATTCACCGAGTGTCATGCCGGACAGGATTTCCACAACACGACCAAGGACATCAATTGACATTGAATATGCCCATTCAGTTCCGGGCTGAAACATCAGTGGAAGGCCAGCAAGGATGTCGCAAATGTCTGCAAGTGATGCATCGCGTGGCGTGCCCCATTCAAAACCTGCGTTGCGATACATCTGGTCGACAGGGTTTGAATAGACGAATCCGTATGTCATGCCCGCTGTGTGAGAGAACAGATGCCACATTTCCATTGGCTCAGTTACTGGTTCGTAACGCGGTGCAGTGAGAGTGCCAGAGCGGAACACTTTCTGATCAGCGAATGATGGAATAAACCACTTCACTTGGTCATGCATTTCAAATAAGCCCTCTTCCCACAAGATCAATGCCGCAACAGCACAGATGGGCTTGGTCATTGAATACGCGCGATAGATGGTGTCGTTAGCAATCGGCTTTTTGTTTTCCACGTCAGCATGACCGTAGAGATCGCTGTACGCAAGCTTCCCTCCACGAGAAACAGTGATGTGATAGCCAGGCAACTTCCCGCTATCGACATACTTGCCGAAGTGAGAACGAATACGCGCCAGACGAGCTGGGTCTAGACCGACTTCTGATGGATCAACTGTTACTTCAAGATTCGACATAACAGCAATCTAGAACCACCTAGAGAGGTGGATACCACTGGAGAGAGGAACTATTCGGTCTTGGGTGCGAAGTCGCGGAAAGCAGCCAACGCCCGAGGGCCATAGACCGTGCCAGGCCCACCGCTCATTGCAATTGCAACGCCAATGGTTTCGGCAACTTCTGCTTCAGTGGCCTTGTTTACTGCTGCTCCACGGGCGTGGCTGGCAATGCAACCATCACAACGAACTGCGATTGCAATTGCAAGCGCCAAAAGTTCCTTTGTTTTTTTGTCGAGCACACCTTCTGCAAATGCAGCTGTATGCAATTGGGCGAACCCTTCATAGACGCCAGGAATTAGAGCCTTTAGTTCGCGGCCTTCAGGCGCCAACTGCGACAAGACCCCTCGGCCATGATCATGCGTGTGGGTCGGTCACGAATCACTTTCAGTGCATCGTTGTCTGCTACGCAATCTAATGAACGAAGCAACATGTCTGTAACAAGTTGTTTCCCGCGTTCATTTTGTTCTGGGTAACTTGCAAAAGATGTGACTCCATATGTGACACAGCAAACAATTGATACGAGATACTGACGCCACATCTCATCACGATCAATGGTGATTCCGTGAAATTCCAAACGGTCCAGGTACGTGTCAATTAGTTCTTTGTCGTGTCCGCGACGAACCTCAGTTGTAATTGATTGGCTAATGAAATAGCCAACGTCGAACATTCCAGAACCTGTTGCCACAATCTGATAGTCAATAACGACTGGTTCATTTCCATCAAACATCATGTTGTCTGCGCGGTAGTCGCCGTGACACAGAGTCATCGGCGCCATGAGGTTTGTAAGCATCCATGGCAGTTTGCCAGCCCAAATCTCGCCGATGCCGCGAATACTGTCAGGAAGTAGATGTCCTGCATATTGTTCGACCATTGGCCAACCCTGTGCCCATAACATTGGAAGCACCATTTCGTATGTCGGGTTAAGAACTGGTGGGAAGATGCTTTGCATGGGCGGCAACTTCGGGCTGTTCCACCACATTGCATGGAAGTCCGCAAGTTTTTCCAACATTATTTTTGCATCGCTAAGACTTACGCCATCTATCTGATTGAGTGGTCGGTAGTGACTGATATCTTCCATCGCAATTGTGAAATTGGTGTTTTCACTTTCAATTGCTTGGCCGTAGCACTTTGCAGTTTTAAAAGGCGCGCTTGGTGCACATTCGCGATAAAAAGTGATTTCGCGAATATAGAAAACCAGAGCGTCTGCAGTTCCGCGTTGAACTGGGTCATCAGTTGGGTATTTCACGACAATTGACTTTGGTGCTTTTGTGGCTCCCGAATATGTAGGAGTCACGCGCTGCAAGATGCTGAGAATTCCAACACCTTCACCGATGCGCTCTGTTGAAACAGCGGTCACGGTGACGCCATCTTCAAGGTTTCCGCTTCCGCGCATTACCCCTTCAACCCACGTAGGTGTGATGTCCTTTTCAGATGCAAGTAATCCGAGTCCGGATGAAATGAGATCAACGATTGCCATGGATATACCCCCAGATAATTGTTCCCCCCGGAACAACAAGAGGAAACACTAGTTGCCTTTGCGATGAACCGAAAGTAGAGGGGCGTAGCCTTACCTATATGTCAGAACTGCGCATCGGCGTTATTGGTACTGGAATGATGGGCTGCGAGCATTTGCGCAATCTTGTGGGCATCGAGAATGTAGCCGTAACTGCCATTAGTGACCCTCATGAAGAACAACATGGGTGGGCGCGTCATACCTTGGGCGACCACGCATCTGGGGTAGCTGAATTCACGGATCACCGAGCCCTTCTTAGTAGCGGCCTTGTTGATGCAGTACTTGTGGCTGCGCCCAACTTCACTCACAAGTCATTGCTTGATGACATTTTTGAGACGAATATTCCAGTGCTGGTGGAAAAACCAATGTGCACCACGGTTGAAGATTGCGTTTCAGTAGTGAAGGCTCAATCTCAACGTTCAGCCATTACGTGGGTGGGTCTTGAGTATCGATACATGGCACCGATTGCTGGACTCTTGCGTGAATTGCGCAGCGGCATCATTGGCAATATGAAGATGATGTCGATTCGCGAACATCGGTTTCCGTTTCTTGTCAAGGTTGACAACTGGAATCGCTTTTCGGCGAATACGGGTGGCACCTTGGTGGAGAAGTGCTGTCATTTCTTTGACCTGATGAATGTTGCAGTGGGTTCTAAGCCTGTGCGCGTGATTGCTAGTGGCGGTCAAGACGTGAATCATCTCGACGAGATATATGACGGCCAACGTAGTGACATTCTTGACAACGCATACGTAATTGTTGAATACGCAAATGGTGTTCGCACAATGCTTGATTTATCAATGTTCGCCGAAGGTGGTCAGCACGAACAAGAGATCACCGTAGTGGGGGACAAGGGAAAGCTAGAAGCGTTTATCCCCGGTAACGGAAAGATTTTTGTTGGTGATCGTTCGTCTCGGTCAGTGCGCGAAATTGACGTACCAACAGACCCTGATATTACGCACATGGGTTTTCACTTCGGTGCCAGCTTTATCGAATGCAAACGCTTTGTTGACGCAGTGCTGAACAATACGCAACCAGAAGTCACGGTTGTTGATGGTTTATGGTCAGTTGTCATTGGCGCAGCAGCGCACAAATCAATCGATGAACAACGTCCCGTACTCATTTCGGAATACGGACTCTGACATGGATGACCTTGTACTCACAGCGCATCTCGTAGCTACTTGCATCATGGTAGGTGTCATTTGGTTCGTGCAGTTAGTGCACTATCCGCTGCTTGCAGTGGTGCCAGTGGAGAGTGCAAAAGAAGTAGCTGAGAAACATCAGAAGTGGACAGGGGTTGTTGTAGGTCCACCGATGGCAGTTGAAGGAGTGTCGACACTGATTCTGTGGGCCAATACCCCATCCGGTGTGTCGTGGTGGCTTACTTGGGTAAATGGTGCTTCATTGGCCGTTGCTCTTTTGTGCACCATCTTTCTTTCGGTACCGCGTCACGCTCGTATGGTCGAAGCACCTGATGCTCAGGTTGGACGCGAACTCGTGCAAACCAATTGGCCTCGCACAATCGCATGGACAGTATGTGGTTTTCTTGCTGCCGTAATGCTTATACAAGGGATGTAGATAATGAGTGATTTTTTTAGTTCACTAATGGACACCGCAATTGTTCCGGGATTTTCTCGCATTGGTTTTCTTGCGCGTTCACGCATTAACAATTGGGATCAAGTATCTGGCTATGACCTAACAGGAAAAGTAGTGGTGGTCACTGGGCCAACATCAGGTCTTGGGAAAGAATGTGTACGTATTCTCGCTCCAACCGGTGCACAGTTAGTTCTTGTCGCACGAAACAAAGAAAAGTGTGAGGACGTTATTTCGTCAGTACGCAATATCTGCACGGGACCAGAACCAGTGTGTGTTGTTGCGGAAATGGGCGACTTGGCATCCCTAGGCAAAGCTGCAAGAGAGATTGCAACTCGTTTTCCACACGTCTTTGCGATAGTCCACAATGCCGGCGCGCTTCTTAACTCCCGGGAAGTATCGCCTCAAAGTATTGAACAAACAGTTTCATCTCATGTCCTAGGACCACATCTTTTGACAACAGTTTTGCTTCCTAACTTGATTGCAACGCAGGGTCGTGTTGTCACTGTTTCTTCTGGGGGTATGTACTCAGCAGAGCTTCCGAACATTGATGGGAAACGCACTTTAGAAATGCGCACAGATATTTATAACGGTTCCAAGCAGTATGCAATTGCGAAGCGTGCACAGGTGACGCTCAATGAAATATGGGCGTCTAAAGAACGCTCCGTTCATTTTGATTCAATGCATCCTGGCTGGGCAGATACTCCTGGCGTGCAGGAATCAATTCCTGCATTCCAGCGGATCACCAAACCAATTTTACGCTCGCCAGAACAGGGTGCTGACACCATCGCGTGGCTGGCAGCGGTGCAACCAATCCCAGGTCCTAGTGGTTCCTTCTGGTCAGATCGTGAAGTTCGCAGCATTCATAAATTGCCGACGACCCGACGCAGCGATACTGCAGAGGCCCGGACAAATTTGTGGAACTGGTGCAATCAAGCGATTGCACCATTCGTATCGGAGTAAATCAGCGAGAGCTTAGATACAACGGTTAGTTGTGGTGCCGATGCCATCAATTGTGGAAACCAAAACATCGCCAGGCTTCAAGAACACTGCAGGCTTGCGAGAAACGCCAACGCCACCTGGTGTACCAGTGAAGATCACGTCACCTGGAAGCAGTTCAACAATGCCCGATACGTATTCAACGATGTCGCCAACATTGAACACAAGGTCATCGGTGAGAGTGTTTTGCACTTCTTCACCATTCAGTGTGCAGGTCATATGCATCGCATCACGATTCGGCACATCAGCTGCATCGACAAGCCATGGTCCGAACGGCCCGAAGTTCTTCTTGCTCTTACCAAGATCAAAGTGAGGTGGCTGAGCTGCGAACTGCAATGCACGGTCTGAGATGTCTTGTCCGACACTGATTCCGGCAATGTGATTCCATGCATCAGCCTTAGCAATGTTGCGTCCACCGCTGCTGATGACAACCACGAGTTCAACTTCCCAGTCGACCATCGGCGCATCAATAGGAATGTCAGCATTCGGTCCGGCAATACACGATGTGAACTTTGTGAATGTAAGAGGAACAGCAGGAAGACCCATTCCACTTTCTTCAGCGTGGGAGCGATAGTTCAACCCGATTGCAAACACTTGAAGTGGCCATGGGGAAGGAGCATCTAGTTCGTCGGGGTTGGCTGGTGATCCGCCTTCTGTCACGGTTGCAGCAAACGCGCGCAACTCTGCCCAACGTGGAAAAGCTTTGATCGGGTCTGCATCGAATTTCCCGCCACTTACTTCTGCCAGGTCGACAAGGTTGTTGTTGGGGCCGACTACTAATTGAGCCCGGCCGTTCTTGGAAGCGAATCGCAATGTCATGGAACCAACTATATTCACTGGGAGTAGTTTGACTATCAACGAAAAGTAAGAGTAAAACATGGCTTCACCAATCAAATTCGCTCATGTTGTGCTGAAAAGCCCGCGATACTCAGAAATGTTGGATTGGTGGCTTGATTTCTTAGAGGGTTCTGTCCGCCATGGAAACGATTTCATCTCTTTCCTTTCTTATGATGACGAACACCATCGCATTGCAATTGTGAATATGCCCGACCTAGAGCCTCGGTCATCTAAATCAGAAGGCCTTGAACATTTCGCTTTCACATATGCGTCAATAGATGACCTTTTCGGTCAGTACGAGCGCATGAAGGCAAAAGGAGTCTCTCCGTACTGGACCATCAATCACGGAATGACGTTGTCTGCCTATTACCGCGATCCTGATGGCAACCAAGTGGAAACACAAGTTGATTCTCTGACAATGGAACAAGCAGATGAGTTCATGAACGGGTCGCTGTTTGCTGCCAATCCAATTGGCATTGATGTTGATTTCGAAGTACTCAACGCACGACGTAAAGCCGGCGAAAGTGCCGCATCCTTGACTGACTACGCAACAGCAGGCAAATGAGTATGTCTGATCAGGCGCCGCACTTTGAAGTGAAACCGGTAACAAAAGAAACGCACGATTGCATGTCGTGTGGTTCTCCTCTTGCTACGGCGTGGAGCACATCAGAAGGCACTGCATGGTTGTGCAGAGAATGCGCCAACTTGAATGACTTGGGTTGCCCCTAGGCAAGAGCTTTTGTCATACCGCGCGTTGCTGATGCGCCAACTTTGTCGAAAATTTGACCGAGCCAGATGTTCATTGGCCACACAATGAGATTCGCAGTCAGAACTGCGTCGTACGTGACATTGCACCCCGTTGCTGTAGGAGTAACGGTGATGCGGTCAACTGACGTGAAGATTAAGTTTTTACCCTTCACCAAAAAATTGGTGGGTGCATCGCACTCAAGCGTGACGTAACGAAAGACCGAGTCTTTGCCGCCGAGGCCCTTCACCGTGATGTTGTAGACAGATCCAACACCGGCACCATCTCCGACTACTTGATCGATTTTCTTGATTCCTCTGTCCCACTGAGTGAAATTGCGAACATCTGACATATAGGCAAACGCTTCTTCAGGAGTCTTGGACGAAGGGACTGTGGTGACGTAATGAGCCATAGGGATATCAACCTAGGTGACTGATGCCCCATTCCCGAATCTGAAAATGATTCGTAGGGTAGAGGTGTGCAAGATTTCTGCCCAGCGCCAGTTCGGCGCCCGATTATGAAGCAACAGTGGCAAGAGCTTGCCTACATTCATTGGCGCTATGACGCTTCAGTGGTGCAAGCGTTGCTGCCAGAAGGACTTGAAGTCGACACGTTCGATGGGTCTGCGTGGGTGGGCCTGATTCCTTTCTCTATGCGCAATATTTCTTTTCCTGGTACTCCAGCCGTTCCGTACCTTGGGTCATTTCCCGAAGTGAATGTGCGTACGTACGTAAAGAAGGACGGAATACCCGGTGTGTGGTTCTTCTCGCTTGATGTGAATCGATTGCTTCCTGCTCTTGTGGCGCGTGCTTCCTACTTCTTGCCGTACTGCTGGGGTGGCGCCTCTCACGTGGTGACTTCTGAGTCTCTCACCACAACGGTGAAGCGTCGTTGGCCACACGTTGCTTCAACTTCAATTCGTATTGCTATTGGTGAACGTATTGAACAACCTGATGAATTGTCTGTGTTTTTGTCAGCACGATGGGGTTTGTATTCAAAAGGCTTTGGCAAAGGTCTGCGATATGCACCTGTTGATCACGAGACATGGATTCTTCATAGTGCGACGCTTGAACATCTCGAAGACACGTTGGTCGTAGCTGCTGGCCTACCTGGGCCTACAGGGAATGCACACGTGTTGTATTCGCCAGGAGTTTCTGTGCGAATTGGTTTGCCGCACTCGGTTTAGCGGCGGCGAGGTCTAGCTGCTGGCATCCAGTTCTCGCCAGCAATCTCGTTGATGTGTTGCACGTATCGTTCACCAACAGGTTCGAGAATGGAAAGCAACTCGAGGGTGTTCTTTTCACCAAAATGTCGCCACGGAATTTCACACAACACATCAGTGCGGCGTTCAAGATCAACTCGATACTCGACACCGGCTTCATTCACGACACCGTCGGTGACAAAGCCGCGTGAAGACAAGTTGTCAAGAGCAGCAATGATTTCCGCGTCGTCTGCGCCACGACTGCGAGGGATCCACTCTTTCGGGTAACCCATCCACGCATCGTGCAGAAGACCTGCCTCAACTACTCCGATATTGTCGTTCAAGAGAATTCCAAAGTGTGTGTCACCGCGCCATTCACGAATGCAGTTCAATGCGTTCCAGGCGGACATCAATGAGTCTGTTGGGCGCGGCCATGATTTATGCGCGGCAAACAACACACGACCACTTGCAGGAATTGCATCAACTGTTTTCCATAAGTCATCGGCAAGCGCACCGAATGGCGCGATGATTTGCGGAGTCATTTCCTCAAGACCAGCTCGCACGGCTGCGTCGCGCGCAACTGTTACTTCATGCCAATTGGTTATGTATGTTGCTGCGTTGTTCAATGCGAAATGAACAAACTCGCGTTTGATTGTGTAGAACGCTGCAAATAACGCTTCTGCTCCAGCAGGCGCAAGTGGCGCACCACGATTAACGATGTAGTGGCCCAGACCATCGGGAACACCAAGTGCAGCGAGGTTTGCTTTCGCACGCGGATCCCAGAAGATCCAACCCAGTAGTTGGTGCGACGCAAATGATGCGCGACGAGTGAGTTCTTGCCAATCAGCCATTTCTTCACCGTAGTGGCGAGAAATGGAAGTGTCTATGAGTGCAGTGTGCTCGCAACACCGACAAGGTCAGTGAGAGCACTGTCCATTGCATCTGAACCCTGTTCGGGTACATCGTTGAAACGACCAATATAAGTAATAGCCACTTCGCCGTTTTCAACAGCACCGCCGTCAGTCTCTGGCGGCATTTGTGCTTGTGCTCCGTAATTCATTCGAACATAGAAAGCACCTTCGTGTCCTTCTCTGGCTTCAAGATCTGCAGTTGCCATTGCTACGGGGACGATGTGCCCGATTTCGGTACGGCGCCATCCCTTCATGTCCGACACTGCACAGTTCGGCACGTTCACATTGATAACCACTGCCTCTTTTGGTCGATCTGCAATCCAGCCCTCAACTACTCGTTGAGCAACAGTTGCTGCAGAATCCCATTGCTGGCCTTTCAGTGCGTCGTCCCAGCCTTGGCCTTCTGCACCAAAGCCCGTGACTGCCTGACTAATTGCGATTCCGCTGACTCCACCGTTACGTGCAGTAACTGCTGCTCCAACTGTGCCTGAGTGGTACACAGCACGACCAACATTTGCTCCAGGGTTGATTCCAGATACAACTAGGTCAAATGGACCGCCGTAGACACCAAGTCGTGCAAAGAAAACGCACAATGCAGGTGGGCCTGTGATTGCCCATGAAGTATCGATGCCTTCAATTGTGCGCTTCTGAACTTCAGGCTGGATGATGTGCAATGCACCAATGGCTGCACCTGCACCGGAATATTCCTGGTCTGGAGCTGCGACTACAACTTCACCGTATGGGCGCATCGCGCGAGCTAGGACATGAAGGCCGACAGAGTCAATGCCATCATCGTTTGTTACAAGAATTCTCATGGTGATTCGTTTCTATAGTTGTTCGAAATGTGAGTGGAGTATGCGGCGAAACTCGTCAAAAGGTAATTGATCTTTGGAAATGTCTTTGCCAATGTCATCCCAGCGCCGAAGTGCAATGGCGTCCTCGAATTGTGGCATAGCCATGAATCGATCAGCCTCTTGATCTGACATAGGGCCACCTTGCAATGCGAGGCTGGCAACAGATCCTGCACTCAACGTTTCAAAGTAACCGTCTTCGCGTGCGCACAGCCACCGTTTGCCATCGACATGAAGTGCAATAGGAGCGGTAACTGCAGGTGGAAATAACGAAGCCAACACACGAACAGCAGTTGCTTCATGCATTGTGTCAATGACATGTTCTTCTTTTCCAGAAGAATCTTCAAGATCAACTAGGTGGCCGACATCGTGAAGCAACGCTGCAAGCACAAGTGCGCTTGATGCATCAGCTTCTTCAGCCAATTGTGCGCACTGCACAGCGTGGGCTGTTTGTGAAATATTCTCGCTATAGAACTGCTGTCCCCATTTTTCAAAGAGGGATTCAATTTCAATGAGTGATGTAAATTTGTTCATACGGGCTTTCCTTCGAAATCGTTGATAAGTGAGATACGGACATTGCCAGCTTGGTGTTCTGTGTCGCGAAAGATTCGAAGCTTCTCTTCGTAGTAGTCGCTTCGAAGATCCCCTTCGCTCGCGGCGTTGAAGGTTGGATAGATGGCACGACGGTCACGTTGCGAATTGTTGGTGCCACTGCGATGCGGCGTATGCGAGTGAAAGAACAGAACATCTCCTGCTTCCATCTCTACAGGATGCCAATCGTGTGCTTCTACCCATTCATTAACGATGCATCCGCGATCATTCATCGGAAGCAATTCATGGTGTTGTCCGTCGACAACTTCTAAACAACCATTTGACGTTGTGCTTTGGTCAACTGCAATCATGCATGAGATTGACGTTTCAATAAACGGATACGCCGGTGCATCTTGGTGAGGAAGAAATCCTGCTCCACCAACCAACTTGTAGTTGATTTTTTCTTTGTAGAGAACTGCTTGTTCACCCATGAGGGCAGAGACAATTTCCACGATTGCACCAGTAGTCAGAATCTCACGCAGAGATGTGTGGAACGGCACAAAGTTTTCTGTACGGCACAGCTTCGGTCCATCGTCGGTCATTTCGCGATAGTGCAACCAGTCACCATTTTCGGGCCATTGTTGAATTTCATCCACCCACTGCTGGATGTCACGAATTTCTCCACCCACAAACGGGCGGCACAAAAGCCAGCCATTTCGTCGATATGAATCGATCTGGGGGGTGGTGATGTGCACCTGTTCATCGTATTGAGTGGTGCCCAATAGGGCGTAGCCCTGACCCAACTGTTCACCTCTTTGTTACCGCCTGTATGGGTGGTACCGTTTCCCACAGTTCGAGGGATAGGGGACCCATATGACATACGCAGGCGATCGCGTTCTTTACGACGCAGATACACACATCATGGAGCTTCCAGACTTCCTCAAGAAGTTCGCTGACCCAGACGTGCGCGACCTTCTTCCAGAAGTTGATTACGGCCGTTCACTTGTGACTGACGAAGAAGTCGCAATCATTGTCGGCAACGGCTCGCAGCATTCAGACGAACACAAAGAGTCGCTTATTGCTCTTGGTGATCGCATGATCCAAGAGGTCAAAGAGATTCAAGCACTTGGTGCATTCGATAAGCACGACCGTGTTATTGCTAACGACATGTTGGGCTTCAAGAAGCAGTTGGTATTCCCAACGCACAGTTTGCACATGCCGTTTTCACCAAGTAGCAAAATTCCTGACAAGGTTCGTTACGGTGGCGCTCGTGCGCACAACCGTCATATGGCTGACTTCTGTTCAATCGATGATCGCCTCATGGGTGTTGCTGCAATTCCCCTTGAGAATCCAGCGCTTGCATTAGAAGAGGTGCAGTGGAGCATCGACAACGGTCTTGAAGCCATGTGGGTTCCACATCGTTTGGCAGGCGAGCGTTCGCCAACTCATGTTGACTTCAATCCAATTTGGTCATTGTTGCAAGAAGCACAAGTTCCTGTCGTGTTCCACGTTGGTGGAAACCCCTTGCAGTTGAAGCCAGAGTGGAGCAACACCGGTCGCGGTGTAACGAAGGACTGGATGGGCGGCGGAGAAAATGTTCGCGCTCGTGACGCAGCAGTGTTACATCAGGGCATTGAAACATTTATTTCAATGATGATTCTCGACGGTGTTCTCGAGGACTTCCCCGACTTGAAGTTTGCATCAGTTGAGCTGGGCGCTGGTTGGGTCCCTGAAATGCTTGTTCGTCTTGACCATGTACATAAGGCGTACTCACGCGTTGACGACCGTCTTCGTGGTTTCAAGCGCACGCCATCTGAGCAGGTTCGCCAACAGTTCGGATTCACACCGTTCGTGTTTGAAGATGTCGCACGTCTGATCGACCAATCAAACGATGACCTCTACTTGTTCTCGAGCGATTACCCACATACTGAAGGTGGCCGTGACCCCATTGCCCGCTTCGAGTCGTGCATGAAAGACGTGCCACAGGCATCTGTCGACAAGTTCAACTCGGGCAACTTCTTGCGGGTGTTCCCGCACGCTCGCGTCACTGCAGACAAATAACCTTCGGCTCCGCATCATTGCGGACTGAGACATAGTGTTGGGGCATGAGCCAGACATCAACTGACGACCTGGGGTTTGACCCTGATGAACTACGCCAGCGCTACCGCGATGAACGCGATAAGCGAGTGCGGGCTGAAGCGAACGAGCAGTACACCGAAATAGCGGGGGAGTTTGCTCACTATCTCGAGGATCCGTACATCAAGTTCGAAGAGCGTGCTCCGATTATCAAAGAAGTTCAAGTTGCCATTGTTGGCGGTGGCTTCGGCGGGATGTTGGTTGCAGCACGACTGCATGAAGCAGGCGTTCAAGATTTCACAGTGATTGAAAAGGGTGGCGACTTTGGTGGCACGTGGTACTGGAATAGGTATCCCGGCGCTGCATGCGACGTTGAGTCATACATCTACTTGCCGTTACTTGAAGAGACCGGTTTCATTCCTGCATCGAAGTACACACCAGCTCCAGAGATTTTGGCGCATTGCCATCGCATTGCTGAACACTTCAATTTGTATTCACGCGCAATGTTGCAAACAGAAGTTACTGATGTGCGTTGGGATGAATCATCGCGCCGCTGGACTATTCGCACTAATCGCGGTGATGAAATTCGCGCGCGTTTCATCAGCATGGCTAATGGTCCGTTGCACCGGCCGAAATTGCCAGGCATCGAAGGCGTTGGCACATTTGAAGGTCATTCATTCCACACCAGTCGTTGGGATTACGAATACACCGGTGGTACTAGCAAGGGAAATCTCACTGGTCTGAAAGACAAAGTTGTTGGCATCATTGGTACTGGTGCAACAGCGGTGCAAGCTGTGCCACACCTTGGTGCAGGCGCAAAACAATTGTTTGTATTCCAACGCACACCATCTTCTATTGACGTTCGTAACGACACACCAACAGATCCGGATTGGGCAAATTCATTAGAGCCAGGTTGGCAGCGTCGCCGTAATGAGAATTTTACGAATCTCACTTCTGGTGTATTTGATACTGAAGATCTCGTAAATGATGGTTGGACTGAAATTGTGGGCAACCTCATGTTGCGTGCTCGCAAAGAAGGCGGTCTCGGTACAAGTCTTGAACAAATCGGCACCATTGTTGAAAATGCAGACTTTGAAAAAATGAATCAAGTGCGTACACGTGTTGATGAAATTGTGAAAGATCCTGCAACAGCGGAAGCGCTGAAGCCGTGGTATCGGCAATTCTGTAAGCGTCCGTGTTTTCATGACGACTACTTGCCAACCTTCAACCGACCAAACGTGACGTTGGTTGATACCGGTGGCCTCGGTGTTGAACGAATCACTCCGAAGGGTGTTGTGGCTAACGGAGTTGAATACGAACTTGATTGCCTTGTATATGCAACTGGTTTTGAAGTCGGCACTGATTACGCGCGTCGTTCCGGTTATGAAACCACTGGCTCGGACAACCTCACACTCACCAGCAAGTGGGCTGAAGGAGTCGAGACTTTTCATGGTTTCTTCTCTCGCGGATTTCCGAATTGCTTCCTTGTCTCCACTGCTCAATCCGGGTTTTCCGTGAACTTTCCACACATGTTGAACGAACAGGCGATTCATATTGCGCACGTTGTGAAGCATGCAACGGAAACTGGAATCACACGAATTGAAGCAAGCGCTCAGGCTGAACATGACTGGGTGGAAGACATCAAATCAAATTCCACAATGAACTTGAAGTTCCTCGAGGCATGCACGCCTGGGTACTACAACAATGAAGGTAAGCCTGCCGAACGAGCCGCCCAGAACGGCAGTTACGGCAAAGGCCCCGTCGCATTCGTTCGACTCCTCGAGGCATGGCGGGCTACCGGCGATTTTGCTGGCCTGGAGATGTCCAAATAAGTCATTTGGGTTGCTCGGATACTGAGCCTGCCCATAGCCATTACTAGGGTAGGAACATGGATTTTGTTTACCCACCCCAAGCCGACACGTACCGCACAAAGGTGCGCGCCTTCCTCGACGCCAACCTTCCAAAAGACTGGAAGGGCATCGGTGCTCTGAATCATAAAGACGCAGCAGCATGGACCGAAGAGTGGCGCGAAAAGTTGTCAAAGAATGATTTCCTTGCGACTACCTGGCCAAAGGAATACGGCGGCGCCGGACTCACAGCTATTGAGTCATTAGTTATCGCAGAAGAATTCGCACTCTCTGGCGTTCCTGGTGGCGGACCAAATGATGGTTTCGGAATTGGCATGTTGGGTAACACCATCCTTGCTGTCGGTACAGAAGAGCAGAAGAAGCATTTCCTTCCTCGCGTTCTTTCTGGTGAAGATCGTTGGTGCCAGGGATACAGCGAGCCATCGGCCGGTTCTGACCTTGGAAACTTGGGATGTCGTGCAGTTCTTGACGGCGATGAGTGGGTCATCAATGGTCAGAAGATTTGGACATCAGCTGGTCACCTTGCAAACCATATTTTTGTTCTTGCTCGTACATCACCAGACGACGTGAAGCATCGCGGTATTACATTCCTCCTTGTTGACATGCGTCAAAAAGGTGTGGAAGTACGCCCCATCAAGATGATGTCAGGCGATTCTGAATTCAACGAAGTGTTCTTTACAGATGCACGTTGTCCGAAAGAAAACGTTGTCGGTGAAATCAATGGCGGCTGGATGGTTGCAATGACACTCCTCGGTAACGAGCGTGGTGCTGGCGCAGTTGTCAGTGGTATTTCATTCCGCGGCGAACTAGACAAGCTCACACGTTTGGCAAAAGACAAGGGACTCACAAAGAATCCTCACATTCGCCAGCGTCTTTCTCAGGCCCACATCAAGGTAGAGATCATGCGTTTCCTCGGATACCGCGCACTCACTGCATTCCTTAACGGCAATCAGCCTGGACCAGAAGCATCAATCGGAAAATTGTGGTGGAGTGAATATCACAAGGAAGCAACAGAACTTGCTGTTGACATTCTTGGAGCTGATGCACTTGTGCCAGTTGGCCAAACACCTCACACCGCGTTCACCACTGACTCAGTTGGTTCACCAAACGACAGTGCGAACTGGGTTGGTGTTTTCTTGAACGCACGTGCCGGAACCATTTACGCAGGAACCAGCCAAGTACAACGCGGCATCGTGGGTGAACAAGTTCTCGGACTTCCGAAAGAGCCACGCTCGGACGGCGGACCATGGAAGAACATTCCCGGCCACGGCTGATACTGCCTAAATAATGCAGTGGATTATGACTCGATGACGCATCGAGCTGACCAGCGCCATAAAATTTCAATTGAGAAAAGGAATACCCATGGCTGATAATCAGAACTCCCCAACAGATTTCGAAACAGTGGTGCATGAGCGCCGCAGTATCCGTGGCTACAAGAAGCAACCGGTTCCTCGTGAACTTCTTGAAGAAGTCATTGAACTTGCAAAGCGTGCACCGTCGTCAATGAATACTCAACCGTGGCATTACCACGTTGTCACTGGTGAACCGCTCGAGCACATTCGCAAAGGCAACACCGAGCGCATGATGTCAGGTTCAAAAGTTGATCGTGAAATCAAAATGAACCACGGCTATGAAGGTCCTCACCGTGATCGCCAGGTTGAAATTGCCATTCAACTTTTCGAAGCAATGGGAATTGAGCGCGATGACAAAGCTCGCCGCCAAGATTGGGTGATGCGTGGCTTCCGCCAGTTTGATGCGCCGGTGTCAATCGTCATCACACTTGATAAGGCTTTAGAACACGACACCATTGCGCACTTCGATTGCGGTGCAGCTACCTATGGTCTTGTTCTCGCAGCGTGGTCTAAAGGTCTTGGTTCCGTAATCAACGGTCAAGGAATCATGCAGTCACAGGTTGTTCGTGAACACGCCAATATTCCTGAAGATCAAGTCATTATGACTTGTGTTGCAATGGGTTTCCCTGACGAAGAATTCGTAGCAAACGACGTACGTTCACGTCGCGCACCAAATGATGCAATGGCATCATTTGTCGGTTTCGACTAACTATTTCTTAGCCTTTTTCTTTGGTGCGGGTTTATCCCACCCCAAAGCCGCTTGAACCGTTTCGCCGGTCTGACTCATGTAACCGATATAGGAAAGAATGTCCGCTTTCTGTTGTTCAGAAATGTCGTTTACCTCGTCTAGGACATTCATCGCTTGAATAATCAGTGTTCCGATAAGGATGAGATTCTTGCTGGTGCGGTCTCCCACAGTGGGGTTATTTGATTGTGACAAGACTGATTCAAGAACCAATTTCTGATTTGCCTGAAACCTCTCGGGGCTAACGCCACAACCCAACAAGTAGGTGATTGTCTGCATTCGCGCCTTCGCTAATTTCAGAACATCGATATTGCCTTCTAGAACCAAATTGAGGCGTGTGGTCTCGTCACTATTCGTCTGAAGGAAAACTCCCATAAATGCAGCTTCAATCGATTGGGATAGCAACTCTTCTCGGGATCCGAAATAGCGGACCACATAATCGGTATGAACCCCTGCCTTTTCACAGATCCGCACAACCGTCACGTCCGATGGGGCAAATTCAAGAAGAAGCTGAATAGTGGCATTCAGCATGCGTGCCGTGGCCTCTGCCTGACTGAGCCGAGGTTTCTTCGGGGCAGGAACCGGTGCTTTCTTCTTTTTCGATACTGGAGCCATGTGACAATCGTAACGGTTAGGGCGAAAGTTCAAGCGATGAGAACTTAACCGCACTACACCGGATTATGCCCCTTATATGTATTACATGCACTAAATATGCATACAATACACAATATGACATTGTTTCCTGATTCCCGACTCAAGACGTTCCTACGCTGCAATCTGGCCGCCCTCATAATTGGCCTGATGGCGGTTGCGCTTCCTGTTGCTTTGCAGTCCCCACATCGTGCAGATGCCGCGCCAATGACAGGCTTTTCACGCGTTGCCGCAGGTGATGGATTCAGCTGTGGAGTTAAAACTGATGGGACGGTGTGGTGTTGGGGTCGCAACAATGTCAAGCAATTAGGCGATGGAACAACAACAAATAGAACTCGACCAGTACAGGTAACTGGATTGACAGATGCGACCCAAATTATTGCCGGGCAAGGTTTCGCGTGTGTATTGAAGTTAGATGGGACAGTTGCATGTTGGGGAGACAACGGGGCTGGTCAATTAGGTGATGGAACCACAACAGGTCGTTCAGCACCACAGGTAATTCCAAGTCTCACTAGTGTCACACAAATTTCAGGAAACTTCATGCACGTATGTGCTCGTCTCAGCGATTCAACCGCACGTTGTTGGGGCTGGAACGTTCTATACATGTTGGGAGACGGCACGACTACAAATGGATTATCCCCCGTTACTCCAAGCAACTTGACTGGGGTCGCTCAGATTAGTGCCGGAGTCTTCCAAACTTGCGCCCGTTTGAACGATGGAACGGTGCGGTGTTGGGGAGCAGGAAATAATGGAGGCCTTGGTGATGGCACTACCACATACTCAACAAACACAAAAACAAGCCCGACAGGAATATCAGGCGTAGCACAAATAGCTAGTGGAACTGGATGGAACAATCAATGCGCATTGTTATTGACTGGAATTCTCAAGTGTTGGGGCCTCAATACCTATGGCGCTGTGGGAAATGGAATCACTCTGACTGGCTCAGACATTTTGCAACTAACGCCCGTCACCGCCGGACCATTTCCCGCCGCAATTTCGACTGTTGAATTCGGCATGTACTTCGCTTGTGCGGTGTTAGTTGATGGCACAGCTATGTGTTGGGGTGCTAACGGAAATGCTCAAATTGGTGACGGCACGAGCGTTAGCAAATCAGTACCGACTCAGGTTTATGGATTAACTGGAGTCAGTCAAATATCACCGAATTACTACCACACGTGCGCAGTGTTGAATGATTCAACGGTTAAATGTTGGGGCAGAAATACTTATGGTGAGCTAGGTGATGGAACTACGACTGCGCGTTCGACGGCGGTTTCAGTATCAGCACCTCCTGTCACACTTTCAACGCCAACTTCGGTTGCAGCAGCTGCAACGGCTTCAACTCTGAAATCAATCAATGTTTCGTGGGCTGCAAATGGCAATGCATCATCATTCACAGTAAAGATCTACAACTCTGCTGGCTCCTCGGTGCTTGGCACCAAGATAGGCGTGACGGGTTCATCAACGACCATAACTTCCTCGACATATGGATCAATTGCAGATAACACTGCCTACAAGATCACGGTGATAGCAATTGGTGATGGCACTAACTATCTGGACTCACTTGAAAGTGGTCCGGATTCTGTCACTACCAATTCCCTAACTTCACAAGCAGCAGTAGTACTGACTTCAACAAGTGGCACGTATGGAACTGATCTCAGTCTTACAACTTCTGGTGGTTCTGGCAGTGGCACGGTGACATATGCCGTAACAACTACGGGCACGGCTGGTTGCTCAATCACGAGCGGCAACACCCTAAGTGCCACATCACCGGGGACGTGCACGGTGACTGCAACAAAAGCTGCAAGCGGTATCTATCAATCCGATTCATCAAATGCGACAACAGTGACGTTTGCAAAGAAAACACAAACTCCTCTTGCAGTAACCACAACTTCTGGTGATGCAATCACTGGGATCACCGTTGCAACAACTGGAGGCTCGGGAACTGGTGCGGTTACATCATCTGTTACGTCTGGCACTGCAACCTGCACGCTTGCGTCTGGTGTTGTGACCGCCAAAACATCTGGTACTTGCTCGCTTACCGTTACTAAAGCTGCAGACTCAACATATTCTGTTGAATCGGTTACGGCGACTTTGACTTTCACTGGTGGGGCAGTGACCACCACGACTACAGCCGCCCCCACATTGTCAATTGTGATTCAAGCTCCTGTAACAACGGTTGCCCAAGGTCAGGCAACAGTGGCAACAGTTGCACCAACAACAACGCTTCCTGCGCTCGGTGCGAATGGTTTGCCTGTTCCGACGACAACTTCGACCACAATTGCCTCAGCAAAATCTAAAGTAGTTGTAACTACAACGACAGTTGCACCCCGTGTGACGACAACAACTGTTGGGCCTCCTTCTGCTGGCAAGGTTGAAGCCGGACAAACCGCAGTGCAAGTTGATGGTGTTGACACAGATGCAAAGGTGTCTCGTGAAAACAACCAGATGGTTGTGAATGCAGGTTCTGTCAGTGCCACATTGTCCGGTACAGATAGTGCCGGAAAGACGTTGCCACTTGACACAGATGGCACGGTTCATTTGTCTGCCGGCGATGTAATCAAAGTCAGCGTTGGTGGTTTTGAACCCAAGTCGATTGTTGAGGTATGGCTCTTCTCAACACCCACACAGTTGGGCTCTGCAGTTGTCGCTGCTGACGGCACTATGAGTGGCACGTACAAATTGCCATTTGGAGTTAAGTCTGGGTCTCACCGAGTTGTGGTGACTGCAAAGTTGCCAAATGGAAAATCAACAACGTTCACTCTGGGAATCTTGGTCGGGAAGATCAATAAGACTTCGACACTCACTCGAGTGTTGATTGCAATTCCGATTTCGCTTGCTGTCGGATTTGGTTTTCTTCTTCCGACCCAGGCCCGCCGACGGAAACGTCGCGCAACGATCTAGCAATAGATCAGAGCGAAGAAATGTTCTGATTCAGTTGAATAAGTAAAACAATGATGGCGGCTGACACCGTTAGTACGCCGCCGATGATGACTTTCAAGGTGCCGTTGATGCGGCTGAGATCCTTGTGAATTTCGACGATGTCTTGTTTGCGGGCGACGTCTGACCAGCCTGTGGGTGGCAGGTGTTCCATAAGTATGTTGGCCACGTCGTCTCCTAGGTGTGATCGCAGGCCGACCTGCATGTCGAATCGTTGTGCTTCGTTAATGGTCATAGTAAATCCTTTTGTATGGCTTTGTACAGCGATGTGTGCTGAGCGGCCCAAATTTAGGAATTACAAGGAAGAAATATTTTGGTTCAGTTGAATCAGTAAGACGATGATGGCGGCTGACACTGTGAGTACGCCGCCGATGATGACTTTCAAGGTGCCGTTGATGCGAGTCAGTTCTTTTTCGATATTGCCAATTCGATAATTGATCGGCTCAAAATCTTGTTTGCGGGCGACGTCTGACCAGCCTGAAGGTGGCAGGTGTTCCATAAGTATGTTGGCCACGTCGTCTCCTAGGTGTGATCGCAGGCCGACCTGCATGTCGAATCGCTGTGCTTCGCTAATCATCATCGTAAATCCTTTTCTATGGCTTTGTACAACGATGTGTGCGATTCGTACTGGAAATGGAAATATCTTTGCCTGGCGTCTTCAGTACCTATTCGGGGTTGAGGTAGTTGGTGATCCACAGAGCAAAATCTGTTGTTCGACCGTGGAATCGCTCTAGTTCTTCTTTGGTCAAGACGACTTTTATGCCTTCGGTAGTGCGTTGCAATACGGCAGGAAACTGACCGGCGAGCGCAACAAGGACATCGTCCGGCGCATCGTCTCGGTGAAAAAGACGAAAGGGAACAGTGAATGACTCTGCACATTGTTTCCATTCAGACTTCTTTGTGAACAAGCCGTGAGTGAGTTCGCATAGCGAACAGTGAGTGATGCCGAAACGAGCACCGACCCAGTAGGAGATTTCACCCAACAATGTGGATTCGGCGTCGTAGACACCTATAAGTTCCGTAATATTTGACGCCATGAATACGCTTTTTTCTTTTCGTAGAGATAAAAAAATAGAGTCGGTAGGAGAATTCCCCTACCGACTCTATTCGTTAGTTTTTATTTAGAGTTTTGAAACATCAACAGATGCAGGTACAAGAACTGCGTCAATGACGTGGATGACTCCGTTAGATGCTGGAACGTCGGTTGCAGTTACTTTCGCGGTGTTCACTTTTACGCCACCCTCTGTTGTTACAGCAAAGGCTGAACCTTCAAGTGTGTTCACATCGCCTGCAGCGACGTCAGCAGCCATTACTTTTGCTGGCACAACGTGGTAGGTGAGGATCTTTGTGAGGACTTCTTTGTTTTCTGGAAGCAGAAGCTTCTCGAGAAGTCCTGCTGGAAGAGCCTCGAACGCTGCGTTGGTTGGGGCGAAGACTGTGAATGGTCCAGCGCCTGAAAGTGCATCACCAAGGCCAGCTGCTGTGATTGCAGCGACAAGTGTGGAGAAGTCTGGGTTGGCCTGGGCAACTGCAACGATGGTGCCTACTTCAGAAGTAGCCATTTCGGTTGTGTCAACTGCAGCAACAGTGGTGTCAGCAGTTGACCCATCTGATCCGCACGCTGAAAGCAAAAGAACTGATGCTGTAGCAATAGCGATAATTGTTTTTTTCATGTTTTTCACTCCTGTGAATTTGTTGTCCAAGGGATTGAATGGACTCGGTCAAATTAATCCAGAAGTCAAGGAATTTCTAGGCAGTTGGTCACTATTTCCGTCACATTTAACCTTGACAGGGGTAGGGCTGAATATGGGGCAAATGGGGCTATTCGTAACGGTCTGAAGGTATTCGGTTCAGGCGAACTAGTAGGGAAATCGGATGTATTCGGCATCCGGGGCGAGTTTCGCTCTGGGTTCCAGTGCTCCTGCGCCTTTAGGAGGGGGAGCGAAAGTCTCTAGCCCTCGCTGGGTTTCACGGGCGAATTGAGCCGGTGACATGTTTGGGCGATTTCAGTTACGTACGGACATCATCAATCAGGTCAGATCTGTCTTCTGCCAATTATTTACGTAAAAATTTTTTTACAATTTAGTTCTCTGCCGTTCAAATGTTCTCCCGCCATATTGTTTTCCGATGGGTATTGGCAGAGTTTTGGGCAGGGTTGGGCTCGCAATCTTTTGTCTCGTCTTCGTTCTGCCGCTCGAACCAGTTGCGGCCACAAACGCAGTCACACTCAGTGCTTCTTTGGCAACCGTTGCATCAGGTTCAACGGTTGACCTCACTGCATCGATGCCAGTGGTGTCGTCTGGATCAACAACACAAACTCTGACTCAAACGATTGACCCCACAAAAGCAAAGCTGACAAGTGCGAGCGACATTACTTATCCAGCGGGTTGGACGCTTTCGTTTTCAACTGACGGCACAACCTTTTCATCAACTGCGCCAACTACTACAAATGGCTGGGCTGCAATCACGGCCGTGCGCGCAACAGGCTCAGTGAATTCAAATGGCAGCGATTCAAATGGTTACCAAATCGCGACAGGAACAGCGACCGGTTCCGCTGTAAACCTCGTGCCACCTTCAACAAGTGCTTCTGTTGCTGGTTCTGACGGGTATCAGGTTTTTTTTGATGCTAATCGAACGCGGGCTTTTAATGTCTTTCACCATTCATCTGCGTTAACGGCAAGCCTTGATTGCAAATACATAGCTACCGGCGCAACTTGCGTCGGCTTTCCGTTTGTGTGGGGCGGAGTGACTGACGAAGCAGCAAATGCAGTGGTGGTCGGAAGCACCATTTGGGCAGCAAGCACTAGTGGTTTTTACTGCATAGATATTTCGGCGGTGCTGGCCAACACTTCTAATGCTGTAGGTGCTGGAAGCCCTGCCAAGTGTTTCGGCTCAGGAACGAGCGGCGCGCTTGTAACGGGAACGAGCGGAAAGTGGTTGACATGGTTCAGCGGTGCGTCAAAACTGGGGCAGAGTACAGAAACCAAACTTTATGCTTTGGACACTGCAGCAACGCCAAACGCACTGGCTTATTGCATTGACACAGCGACAAGAGCGCTCTGTTCGACACCAACTGTGGACACCATGATCCCAGGCGCTGCATTAGTCAATAGTTTTAACACTTCAAATATTCTTCAGATCAGTGATCGTCTTTACGTACTGCAAGCAAACCAAAGTAGTGGTGCAAATACTATTAACTGCATAAATTTGACAACCGGTTCACGCTGTTCTGGGTGGACGGCAAATTACTCTGCAGCCACAGGGTGGAGCCAGGTTGGTAAATTTGCCGATATTCCAAATGCTGCGGGAGGTAGTAGAGGAGTTTGCTACATCAGAATTACGACGATGGTTAGCGACACAACGTCTTGGCCATGTTGGGATTCTTCTGGAGCCAGTTTCACCCCGGCATCCATCAATTTGCCGTTCCTCTCGGGCGGCGCGTTCTATGCTTATGGAAATCCGGTCCGATTTGGCTCGAGACTTTTCATCGGAAATGGCGCGTATTCCGGGCAGGGTGGAAAAATTCTCTGTTATGACGCTGCAGTCAACAACGGAGCTGGTGGGTATTGCAATTCTGCAACTGGTTTGATCACGGCCCCGGCTTTAGATGCAGCGAATCCGATGTTCCAAAACTATACGGTCACACCAGACCCTTTGATCGCGGACTGTATTTGGATCACACGTGATGCGGCCCCGATAATTAGCACCGTCAACATCAAGACACAAACACAGGGTTGTTCCTCTCTTGCCCCAACTACTGCATCCTTCTCAGGAACTTCCATTGTTCCTCGCATGGCTTGTCAAACGAGTTCTCAGCCAATTCGCAGTTGGCAGTCTTTTACCCTCACAAGTGCAGGAACTGGCACGTTCACCACTGCAAAACTTACAGTGAAGAATTCTTCCGGAGTGGATATTTCTGCGTGGACAGATGTGCCAATTACCTTGAACACAGCGTTAGATCTCTCTGCGTTATCTCCAACTGACACCGGAACGACCCCAACATTTGACGTTGCCTTTGAAGGCATAACCGGCTCAATTACAACTGCATCTGCCCAAGTTCGAGTAGTTGGTGATGCCCCGCAGCTTTGCACCAAAGTTACGGCCGTTTATGCATGCCCAACTGGCTCTGGTCCAATAGCTTCGCTGGCAAATAACACCGTAACTGTTTCTGCCTCAGGTAGTTCAGTGCTTAATAGCGTGACCACAACGTTAACTCCAGCAAACCAGTCACTAACTGTTACGGCCCCTGCACTATCTACCTGTACTTCAAGCATTACCGGTAGAGCCGGTGATGCCGGCGGGGGAGCATCGGGATCTGCGATTCCAGGTGTCACGGTTTCATTGCTAGATTCATCAGGAAACCCAATCACCGTAAATGGCACACCAGTGACTACGACGACAGCCAGCGATGGAACGTACTCGTTTGCAAATGTTTTGCCAGCGTCCTACAAAGTCAGCTTCTCGACACCTTCCGGAAAGACACTTGTTAGTTCTACTACCGTTTCTGGAGCATCGGGAACGACTGCAGGTGCCGCAACAAGTTTGGGTCCAATCTGTCCAGGTGGAGGCACA
>Ga0209296_1000695_pt1 | contig 28650 bp, 50 predicted proteins | sample S_130206_EF_Meta_FD_187319 | JGI IMG/M metagenome (GOLD analysis project Ga0209296, IMG submission 187319) | Freshwater microbial communities from Lake Simoncouche, Canada to study carbon cycling - S_130206_EF_MetaG (SPAdes) (version 2) | ecosystem: Environmental > Aquatic > Freshwater > Lake ... | reverse complement strand
CATGTACAAGAGTTTAATTAAGAAAAACTACGAACATGTAATCAGCATCCATTTTGAGAATTAAATGCAAATTGGTGATCAACTAAACACAATAGTACAATCGATCGTAGATAACATCAAAGCAAAAGTAGATGCAGATTTGGCATCCACTATTGCTGATCAAATAGCTGAAGTAATTGCTGCTTATGATTTTGATTCTACGCTAGCGGAGCTGGCCAGTCCCAGTATAGCCAAGAAGATTGCAGAATTCCCCTTGGATACTGCTCATATCAATGCAGAAATTGGGCGTATTGGCGCTGCCGCTGTCACTAATCTTAAAGACACTATCGCAGCCCAAGTTGCAGTTGCAGCTAAAGAATATGTGGATGGTATTGATGTGGTTCCATTGATTAACACAGCATTAACTGCATACATTACTTCAACCAAATTTCCCAAAAACAGCATTGCAGCCAGCGCAGTCGATTTTGATAACTTTATTCTAAGCGGCGACCATGTGCGCGGCGGCATAATTGCTGAGTTTGGATCCACTGGTATAGATGACAGGGCCACTCAATGTCAGCTGACTGTGTTAGACAATGCAGTGGTCATAGAACAAACTGTGGTGGCCACTGGATTACAAATCAAGGGCAGTGCAAAAATAGAAGGTGATTTGGCCATTGACGGTGAACTGTCTGCGGACAGTAATGCAGTAAAAGTATTAACAAAATCTATTAGTGAAATCACACTGGCCAACATTGCAGAAGTGGGCATTATTGCGCCAAAATTAGTTTTTAACGATAAGACCATTATTGACGATAAAGAAATTGCTCCGTCAGTGTTAAAGAGTAATTTGCGTAAAGTTGGTACGCTGGAAGATTTGCAAACTCGAGGGGAGACTCTATTAGACAACACTTTATATGTCAGTCAGAAACGAGTAGGAGTCAACACACTAGAACCATCTTATGCATTAACTGTTTGGGATGATGATGTTGAAGTAGCAGTTAATAAAGTCAGTATGGGCAGAGCATTTATCGGTAGTCATAGACCTGTTAACATCACTTTGGGTGCTGCTGGCAAGGACAACATCAGTCTGGACATAGACGGCAGTGTTACTATTAATGATTTACGATTGGGCGCACTACCTCTGAGCACAGCCAGTGCCGAACCAAATTGGGCAGGCCGCGCTGGAGAAATTGTATTCAATGATAGTCCAAAAATTGGACAACCAATTGGATGGGTTTGTTTGGAAGGCCACCGCTGGGCTAAATTTGGTATTATTTTGGAATAATTGACAATAAATCCTATATAACATACAATACGATATGATTAAACGTATTGGATTCCCTTGTAAATGGATTGACACCGTGGAGCAGATCGATGGAGGGATCAAACCCAACGACGATGCTAAAAAATACCAGACTGGTACTACCACTGTGGCTTGGCTAAATCGACAGACCAAAGATGTGGCAGTTGAAAAACTGTGGTATTTGGTAAAAAACAATATTCGATCAGCCCACTTACTAGTAGAGCGTATAGGCGCATTAGATCCGCATCTGCGTATGGTTCGTCTGGGCAGTGACATGCTGCCCGTATACACACAAGCAGACTGGCGATGGTTTTGGCAAGAGCCCGATGTTCGAGCCTATGCCGAAAAACATTTTGCAGAAGTAGGTAGAATCGCCCGTGAACGCAATGTTAAATTGAGTATGCACCCTGGACAATTTACAGTATTGGCCAGTGTCAATGAAGGCATCGTGGGCCGTAGTATTGAGGAAATGGAATATCATGCAGATTTGGCCCGCTGGATGGGTTACGGTCGAAAATTTCAGGACTTTAAGATCAATGTCCACATTAGTGGTCGACAAGGTCCAGCCGGTATTTTGGCCGCACTGCCCAGACTCAGCCCCGAAGCACGAAACTGTATCACCATCGAAAACGACGAAAATAATTGGGGTATTGACGCTAGTCTCGAACTCGAAAAGCACTGCGCCCTGGTGCTCGACATACACCATCACTGGATCCGTAGTGGAGAATACATTCAGCCCTCCGACGATAGATGTCAGCGTGTGATCGACAGTTGGCGTGGTGTGCGTCCCACACTGCACTATTCAGTTAGCCGCGAAGATGTGCTGACTGAACATTGCACCAATACTCTGCCAGACATGACAGCACTGTTGGCGCAAGGTCACAAGAAAAGTAAAATGCGGGCACACGGTAATTTTTATTGGAACACCGCAGTCAATGAGTGGGCGTTGTCATTTCTGGACAAGTTTGACATTATGGCAGAAAGCAAAGCCAAAAATTTGGCCAGCTTTGAGTTGGCCAAGATGGTCTATAAATAATATAATGAACATAGCACTTATTGTAGATCAATCATTTAGTGACTATCGAGAAACATTACCATTAGAAAAGTTTTATCAGGTTTTTGTGTCAGAACATAAAAACAAGAGTCTGGCTCTAATGCAAACAGGGCTGATGCTGGACCAAAGCATTTTCATCGATGGTCACAACATAGACTATGTTTTATATGCAACCAATCCGTTAATTAAATGGGATGAGTTTTTAAAACTTACAACATACCAAGGTTCTTTCTATAACACCATATGGTATACCGGCGACATGGAAGATATGTCACAGGTATCCGAGCTAACAAACTGCATACATGGAAATTTTTATTGTGCTCCAAAAGTATTTTCTTTTTTAAGCAGTTCTTATAAAATAAACCTCAATGTCGAACCTATAGAAAATTTCAAATTGAAATGTTCGAATGGTGATGATGTGGATTTCATAAGGCATCGTTATATGATAGAGCGTAGCAATATCAAAGGATGTCATTTCCCATGAAGAGACTGGCTGTATTATTGGTAGGTGAGTATAGAACTTGGCCAATAGCTAGTGCTGCTATTTTTAACTTTTTTAATAATCGCGCAGAACAAGTTGATTATTATTTTGTGACTTGGGATAAATCTGGGGAACAATTGATCAGTGACGCCGACATAACTGATTATTTTCAAAATAAAAATTTAATAGCATACAAACGAGTACCAGTAAAAAATGAAAATCATACCTACTACAAACAAACATATCTTGCCAAAGTTGCAAATATTTTAAAAAGAACTGCCGAACAAACGCAGGGATTTGTTTACGATCAAGTAGTCGAGACTAGGCCTGATATGTTTTTAAGACCCAATGAATTAGAGTGGAAACTGTGCCCTGATTTTTATCATAGGATATCGATTGTCGATGAATGCTATCCGGGCGAACCCTGGATGTTAGATTTATATTACAGGTCAAGCAGTTTGACCAATGACATACTGAGTAACCGCTACTATAATCGATTATCAAAATTCAATGATTCGATGAATTATATAAGTGGGTATAACTTTGAAAATCACCATTGGTATTTGGCACGATATGTAATGGATCACAATTTAATATCTATGTGCAAATCCATGACGGATGTTGATTATGAATTTCATACTGTAATAAGACCAAACTTTCCAACTGAATTGCTATCCTTGTCAAACAAGGAACTATGGCAATATGGTGAAGACTGGCGGCTCAAACAAAATGCCTAGACTAGCTAGGCATATTGCAATTAAAAATAGTTTTTAATTAGGCTTTTTTAGTTTTTGCAATAGTTGACCTTGAAGTCACAGCTTTTTTAGCCACGACCGGTGCCTTGGCCTTTACCGGTGCCGCCCTTTTAACAGGTGCTTTGGCTTTTACAGCAGCAGGTTTGGTTGCAACTACTTCAGCTTTTTCGGCCATTTCAGACAAGGTTGGTGTTTCTACCTTATAAGGTGCGGCTTCTGGTTCAGCAGTAGTTTTGATGCTTTTGGCATTAAAATACCAAATAACTCCGATGGCCACTAGGGCCGCGATAACGAGTAATTCCATTTCGATTCTCCTTGCAAGTTAATTTCGAATGTATTATATTTAACACTAGTGAGCAACCACTAAAAAAAAATGTGAAAAAAATGCTGCAACCGCACATTTTTATATAAATATATGTTACAATATAAACATGCTAGGATGCTGCACGGGGCGGGTCCAGCTAGTAAATTTTGTCTAAAGGAAAAATTATGTTTACAGCAGACGCAATCATCGACACCGTACAAACCGGTAAAAAACAATTCGTAAAAACTTTCGTGACCAACGAAGCCGTTGCAGCCGCAATGAATAGCTTTGTGGACGCACAAGCAGATTACACAAAGAAAGCATTCCGAGTTGGCATGGACACATTCACAACTCTCAGCAGTGAAATGATCAAGGCCAATCAAGAAGCCATGAAATTTGACTACAGCAAATTTGGTGAAGGCATTATGAAAGCCTACACTGCACAAGGCAAAAAGTAATACTTTTTACTACTGTAAAACCCGCTTCGGCGGGTTTTATTTTGGTTGACGATAATTGCCCAAAATGCTATAATTAACACTTAAACAGCAACAAGGAGTTCAAAATGAAAGTATCATTTAAACAAGTTCCGGTAGGACGAGTGTTTAAATCTAACGGTAGCCTTTGTTACAAGAAGTCTACCCGGACTGCTTTTCTTGTATTCAACTACGACGAGAGCCCATTCTCAGCATCTGTGACACAAGGTAGCTGGTTCTATGTTGGTCAAAACGACATCTGTGTAATTTAAGAGTTGACTCAAATTACCAAAACTGCTATAATTAACGCTTAAACAACAAAGGAGCCACTATGTTAGCATTTGCCCCGCAAACACAAAAGCAATTTAACGCATTGTTGCAGTATGTAGATAAAAACAGGCCTGCTATTGAGTCACGCAAAACAACAGAATATAAACAGGCAGTGGCCAATGTGCGCGAGATAATGCGAGCATATTTTGCAGTTAATCCTCCTAAACTAACTGCTTTTTGCCCATGGAAACATTTGGGTACAAGAGATATGTGTGTGCAAATAGCAGAAGAATATAGCATCCCAATATGGGATATACGGGGAGAGGCATGCCCGTATACTTACAGTAACTAACAGTCAAAGACCCTTGACCCGCAAGGGTCATTGGGTGACAATAATTACCAAAACTGTTATAATTAATACTCGAACAGCAAATAGAAAGTTGAATATGAGCCAGTTTACAGACGCTAAATTTGATCATTACAATGCAGTAAAAAACGAACTGGCACTGAGCACTGAGTGGAGCATCTACGAAGTTGAAGATTTGTATGCAGAGCATCCTTTTGCCAATGCCAAGCAGATCGTGTACCGAGATCACTGGGGCAAAGAATCAGTCTGCACTAACATCAACGGCAATACCTTTGCCGCATTGTATGTGGCCGCAGATGACTGCATCGGCCAGTCTCAAGACCGTCATCACGTTTTTATTGAACATTTCGTCCTTGACGCAACTGATCCAACTACATTGTATTTGACAACCGGAAGCTGAGGAATCAACTATGAATATGAGTTATTGTATGTTTGAAAACACCATGAACGATATGCGCCAATGCCTCGAGGCCATGGATGCCGCAGAGACCATGGCTGAACTGGATCTGAGCCGCACAGAAAAACGCAGTTACGACCTCATGCGAGAATACTGCGAAAACTTTTTAAATATTGCTGAGCGACTGGACTCAACTGAGGCTGACGGAGTTGAATCGTGATGCAAGATTTCATGTATGAGCAACAACGAGACGCTGTCACCGATGGTTGGGGTGATGAAATATCACTGGCCTTGCTGGCGGAAAAGTTGAATGAACCCCGAGTCAGCTACAGGATCTATTACTCCTACGACAATTTGACTCGTAGGATTTTTGTCAGCCGCGGCTGGCCCAAAGGCACAGCCAAAGAAACTGAAATAATGCTGGGACTGGGATTTGTTATTGCCCGAGATGGTGAATCAGACAACATTCCCGACCAACCTATAGAAGAACCCGTAGAACCGGTTGACGGAGTTGAACTATGAGTGAATCAATCGTACCTGTGACATTGCACAAAACAACTTTCAGTGGTGTGTTGGCCTCACCTGCTGTGGGTAAAGGTCGAGTAGAAAGTGAAATTTGGAGTCAGACCACCCATCCCAATGGAAGTACAGTGACTCGAATATATCATCAGGCCATTGAAGTGTATGACAACAGAGCAGTGATTACTCAGCACAATGTTCGTCCCAATTTAGATATGATGGTATGAACTTCTTTTGGGGATTCTTATTAGGTCTTATAGTAGGTGTGTTATACATGGCATACCGTTCCAATCAAGATGATAGGACAACCACAGAATGAACGAACAAAATATATATTTTGGTTGACTAATAATCGCCCAAGTGCTATAATTAACACTTAAACAGCAACAACTAGGATACTCAATGGCAGGCAAAGCAAAATCAATTTATCTCACAGTTTGTCCAAAAAACTCGCATATGAGTGTATTCAAAAAAGTATTCTTTGAAGCCAAGAGCTACAATGATTATGTCAAAACTGAAGAATTCAAATTGAAGTATCCAGTAGAAGAATTCGACATTGTTAAAGAAACTTACTAAACGGAGGCAGCATGAACCAATGGGATCGAGATAATCTAGTATTTTTTCTAACCGCAGATTCTGACACCTACAAAGAGTGGTATGCTCAGGCCACGGCCATAGACAAAGATTATGCGTCCACTTTGTTGTCGGTGTACAGTCAAGAATTAGATGCCAGAGCTGCCATGGCCGAAGACACTGTCAAAGATCTCACCACTGCAAAAACTGTTTTACAAAAATTCCGTTTGAACGCCTGATATGATTTATTATTTGGTTGCACTCACACTGGTTACCAGCACCAGCATCGGCCCCACGGTATCACTGGAAGGTCGAACTTATAATTGGCAAACTGTTGATGCATATAAGTCAATGGCCAGTTGCGAGCGAGCTGTGGATGCCGCCAAGAAAAATAAACCCAAGACTCGATTTGTCTGTGCCGAAAAAGATTATAACTAATGAACGATTTTTTAACCCAGGAGAGAGCAATGAGCGAGCGTACCCTTAATGCAGCCAATGAGGCTATTTTTCATCGTCAACTTAACACCGAGGACGCGATCCGTTATGTGATCAAGTCGGCCAGTGTCAGCCCCAGAGAAGCGGGCGATGCTATTAAACAAACTCTGACAGGCTACAAGCACCGAGCATAAAATGGGCAGTTTTCTTGCACAAATGTTGGTAGGCGGGGCAATTAGCTCTTGTTGGCCCGGCGCACCTTGTGCAAATCAGCCGCCACCAGTGCAGTATGCACAAGGTAATCCAGGTGTCACAGTGTATCACATTCCCGGCAATGCAGTACAGAATCAAATAACTTTTGATCAAATTCAAAATATTGGTTTGAACTGCGGCCAGAAAGATGTGATTATCAATTATCTCGAAGGTCGAGTGGGCAATCGGGGTAGTAACCCTGAACAGTTGACCGAAGATGCTCGCAGAGTCAACAGTGCGGCCCGGGGTAAGATATGGCAATTAAGGACCTACTGCCAATGAAAAAAATTGCCATTTCTTTATGGTTTTGCACGCTTGCAGTCAGCGCCCAAACAGTGCTGCCTGAACGGTTCGAAGAACGATTCGAAACCAAAACTATCCGACACAGCAATGGTCGAGTTGAAACTTATCAACAGTCCATTGCCGTAGAAGAGCCGGGCGTAGAGCTAAAGCAAGTTCGAATTGGAGACATTGTACGGGCAGGACACCTGAACCCGCACCCTGTGATCGATAAAGAATTTACTTATATGCAAAGCCGCTGCCGTTGGTTTCGAGACTTGGTACAGTATCAAGTCGTTGCATGCCAACTTCAACCAAATGTTTGGCAAGTAATTGACAAATTTTAATTTTGAATGTATAATTGAATTGTTCTTAAACTACTCTTAATGAGGTAAACAAATGAAAAGCAAATTTCTTGCAATCCTAGTACTCGCCCTTGCTGCTACTGCACAAGCGCAAGACCGTCCAGCGCATCCTTATGCCATGCAAAAGGCTGCTCCAGCAGCCCAAGTGGATGCTCCCGGCTGGTTTAATCAACTGCCCGAAGACATGCCAGACATGTTGTTCAGTGCAGGCACCAGCACCAGCATTGATGAGCAAATGGCCTATGACAAAGCTCGCCTGCAAGCAGAACGCAAACTGGTGGAAATGATGACAGCCCGTATCAAGTCCTTGACCAAAAGTCAACGAACTGACAATGGAGACTCAATGATCGAATCAATGAGTGTTACTGTGCAGAAGTTTGCAGAAGGTGACTTGATCGGAGCTCAACGAGTAGACAGTCAAAGTACTTTCGACGGCCGCCGATATAAAGTATATGTGCTGGTTCGACTGCCGTTGGCTGAAAATAATGCTCTGCGTAAAGAACGCGAAGTGGCACAGATGCGCAAAGAATCCTCACTGCGATCTGCTCGAGCACATCAAGAGTTGGAAAAAGCCAGTGTGACTCGTAAAAATGAAACTGAATCTGCCGACCAGAAAATGAAACAAGAGCTGGGCCCTGTGTCGGAATCAGTGAATAAAGTTACTCCGGTTGTGGTTGGTGGGCCTATCCCGGACTCAGTAAAAACCGGCACAACTGAGCTCAAATTGCTGGATGTGGATAATGTGGAATATCGACAGAAACGAGCTGAAGCTTTGGTCAAACCGGGTGCTGTAATTGGACAGATGACCATTAGTTCGCCCTAAATCAAACATACTGCTATAATAATGCTCCCGGGTAATAAATACCTTGGGAGCATTTTTTATGGCCAGACCAAACCCGATCCGCACAATAATGGCAACTCCGTTGCCCGGTATCACTTACCAACGAAGGAAAAGTTTTCGTCCCGCTGACGCTGATATTATATACGCATATAATATCATCAACAAATATGTGTTTGATGGAGTGCTTAGGCGTCCAAGTTTACAGCAAGGCACTCTAAGAAAAGTATGGGGATATTGCAGTTGGGAAGATCAAGAACAACAAAATGGTTCTTGGTGTAACATTCAAATAATGAACAAATGGTTTTGTCCACAGTGGTTCATGAATACACTTGCACACGAAATGGTACATCAATATCAATGGGATGTTTACAGATACAATTATTTAGATTCTTATGGCCGAGAAATGTTCACTGGTTCAGGTGCGCATGGTCCCAGCTTTTATGAATGGCGGGATCGCTTTACTGAATATGATCTTACACTAAAAGTCAGCTTCGGTCAGAAGCGTTGGTTCAAGCATCAAGATTTCGCCAAGTGTTGACTTTGCCTTAGATTTCCTTTATACTATGTGTTAACAGGAAATTTATTATATGCCAAACTTTATACCAACCGTATTAGAAAAAACAGCCAACGGCGAACGAGCTTATGATATTTACAGCAGGCTTCTTAAAGATCGAATAGTCATGCTGGATACAGATGTCAACGAACATTCGGCCAGTCTTGTGGTTGCACAAATGCTGTTTCTGGAAAGCGAAAACCCAGACGCAGATATTTTGTTTTATATCAACAGCCCAGGTGGCGTGGTCACCGCAGGCATGGCCATTTACGATACCATGCAGTTTATTCGACCTGATGTATCCACTATTGTAATGGGTCAGGCTTGTAGTATGGGCAGTTTATTGGCCACTGCCGGCGCCCGAGGCAAACGACTTATATTGCCCAATGCACGACATATGATTCATCAGCCCAGCGGCGGCGCTCGTGGACAGGCCACTGACATGTTGATTCAAGTTGAAGAAATTCTTACTATGAAAAAGAGTCTAACACAAATTTATGTGGATCACAACAGCGCAGGCAAAACATTTGACGAACTCAGCCATGACATGGAACGAGATTTCTTCATGAGTGCCCGGGATGCAGTTATGTACGGTCTTGCTGACAGTGTAGTTGAAAAAAGATAATGAGCTTAGAGAAGCATTTTTGCTCTAGCCCTTGGCTGCACATGCGTATTAATAGTGCAGGCGAGTACGAAGTTTGTAGATGGGCTGATAGTAAATATATCAATCATGAATTTAATCTTGCCGCCAAAAGTCCAATAGAATTTTTTCAAAAGGACATGGCAGCGTTTAGGTCTGACCTGTTAGCGGGCAACAATAATCCGCTATGTAATCGCTGTCATCAAATGGATCAACATCGTAAGCCCAGCGGCCGACTTAGACAATTACTAAAAGTTGGTGTTGATCAAGATAATTTCGACAAGACCTTAAAATCCAGCACTTACTTGGATAAGTTTCGCTCCAGCAGTGAAGCACAAGGCCTGACAGATTTACATCCGATAGATTGGCAAATAGATTTAGGGAATTATTGCAACAGCGCCTGTGTTTTTTGTGATCCTGTTAGCAGTAGTAAGTTGGCCACAGAGTTTAAAAAATTAAAAATAATTGACTCAGTGCCCCAAAAGTCTTGGACACAAGATCCTGCGCTAGTAGATAAATTCATCCAGTCAGTTTGCACATTAAACAATATTCAATATATGCATTTCATTGGCGGGGAGACTTTAATTACTCCGGCATTCAAACATATTATCAAAGCTCTAATCTCTAACGGAGTTAGTAAATCAATCAGTTTGGGTTTTACCACAAACTTAACAGTCTGGGATGACGAGCTGATCGAATTGTTCAAACAATTTTCGCAGATACATGTGGGTCTAAGCATTGAATCCATGGACCCAATCAATGACTATGTCAGATATCCCAGTCAAATTAATCAAGTTAAAACTATACTAAGTAGGTGGCTGACCGTGTCAGAAGAAAACAATTGGCTAGTGCAATTAAGAATAACTCCTACTTGTCTGACCATTGATAGTTTGGTCACAGTTTACTCTTATGCTTATGAGCATGATCTTTCGGTAGAAAGTTGTAATTTTCTCAGCAGACCAGAATTTATGCGGCCCAGTGTGTTACCGCAGACTATCAGAGACAGTATTTTAAAGAGTTTAGAATCTTGGATACAAACACACTCCGATCGAATAAAAGATAATCAAATTATTAATACTAGAGATCCTAATGTTGCTAAACAACATATTATTCAAGATGCAGAAAGTTATGTTAATTATTTAAAAAATGAACCAGACGAAAGTTATAGAGCACCTGCATTAGTTGAATATTTAAAACGACTAGAGTCTAATAGAGGAAATAGTATACTGGATTATCTACCACAATATGAAGAATTTTTCAGAACTTCTGGCTACTGATCTTCAACTTGATTTCGAGTTGAAGTTGGAGCCACATCATAGCCCGCTGTCAGTTCAAGTGTGGATGAACAACAATTCAATATACAATAAGTTGTTGGACAAGTCGTTCACTTATGCTGCTCGATTAAATCTACTAGGCCCGATAGATTTAAAAATTTCCGTGCAAGGTAAAGATTATAATTTGGATAATCAATCAGCTGTGCTGATTAAAACTTTTAAAATTGATGATTTTGAAATATTGCCCAATTGGACTCAATTAGCAATCTATGACAACGATCACAATTACACCGACCCCACCACACATTTAGGTTTCAACGGATCGTGGCAGTACCTCATACCTGAACCATTTTATCAGTGGAAACATAAGATCACAGGACAGGGCTGGTTGTTGACCCCAGCATAATCACATGAACACTCTACAACTGATTGATGATCGAGATGTGTGGCCACAATGTCCCACTGATTGGTTATGGATCTATGACAAACTCATAGTGGCCCGCAAGCAGAACATTTCAGCTGGCCCTGCAGGTATTCCAGTGCCTCACGATGGCGATTATATAGTTCGACCTATTACCAACATACGCATGATGAGCCGCGGCGCAAGTATTCAACGGCTGACAAGATCAAATCCAGACGCAGTACCAGATGGTTATTTTTGGAGTGAAATCGTCACAGGCCGCCATGTGTCCGTGGACTACTATTATGGACAACAAGATCTCACAGTGGAGGGTTTTAGAGATGATGCTAGGCGATTGGACAGATTTTCATGCTGGTCTAAGATCAGTGAAGTGTATGCTTTGCCGGAGTTCTTAACCGGTCTAGGGCAAATTGTTCCTTGGATAAATGTTGAATACATAGGAAGCACTGCCATAGAAGTGCATCTACGCTACAACGATGATTTTCGTAATCATACCGGTGATGTCATATACCCAGTATGGAAAGACAATCCTCTGCCGCAACCCTCGAACACTCAGTGGTATGATAGTCCATCTGGGGACAGACTGGGGTTTTGGGTAAAGAATAAATAAAGTATGCGTATATCAGACATACTTTTTGAATCTAAAAATCCTTTGAAACAGTGGCGCAACGATGAACCTGTGGAGTTGGTCAAAAGCCTTACTAAGAAATTGGGTAAACCTGATGAACTCACAGCCAATCGTGCAGTGTGGTACGATCAAGATGGCTTCAAGCGTATAGAAGTCATGGATGAATATATCTTACACTGTTGCCCTGAGCCGCATTACGATTATGTGTACAGCACCATAGATTTGCATGTGCCCAAGAAGTTTGTGAAAGTATTGGCAGAAAGTTCGGAAAGTATTCTGCTGGATCTACTTAAAAACGAAGTAAGTGCCAGATGTGCCACATTGAGCGCCAATGCGGTGACTTTGAACTATGTGTTGGATGTGGTTTCCGGTCGAGTAGTGGGCAGCAAAGCGGAATACGAAAAACGAATTAAACAACTGTACAAGAATAAATTAAATCCAGATCCAGAATGGTGGCCGGATGTAACCAAAGAAGTAAGAAAATGAAAAAACTACTAGTATTATTAGTGTTGGCACTGCCCTTGATTGCAATAGCACAAAACAAACAAAAACCCGGCGTCACTTATGATGCAGTTATTACTCGTGTGATCGACGGAGATACAGTGGCATTTCAGGCAGACTTTTTGCCAGAACCATTGAAGAAAGAATTAAGCATCCGAGTATTTGGAGTTGATACTCCAGAAAAAGGATTTAGGGCAGCTTGCCCCAGCGAAGCACAGCGCGGAGAAGCTGCCAGTGCGTTTACCAAACAAGCAGTGAGTCAAGCCACTAAAAGACAAGTTGTGCTCATGGATTGGGACAAGTACGGTGGCCGAGTGTTAGGTGATGTTCTATTGAACGGACAAAGCCTTCGTGCAATGTTAATTCAAAAAGGTTTTGCTCGCGAATACTACGGTGAAGCCAAGACTTCTTGGTGTAATTAATTAACCGTCAACTGATATTGGGACTGCGGCGCAATCGCAGTCCTTTTTTACTGGACAATAAATACATCATGCGTTTTAACGAAATCAAAAAATCAATAAAAGAAGATCAGGACCTGTTTGAAATCAACATGAGTCCCACGAATCTCAAAAAACTAGCAGCTCAAACAGGTGCCTTGGCCGGCATGGAGTTTGAGATGATTGTGCCCGGTGTTGAAGGTGGCGATGACAACGGCGATCAGGAACCCGACTACGATTACGACGAACGTGTCACGAGCATTGAAGATGCAGCGCAGTTCTTCAATGACGGCGATTACAACGGTCCAAGAGAAATTCGACGCCTGCGTGAACAAATGAGCGACAGCTACCAAGAATGGCTGAGTGAAGCATGGATGGAGAATTTTGAATCCTACAAAAACTCAATTGTATTTAGATACGGCAAAGAAAATTGGTCCGAGGCAGACATTGCTGAAATATTGGGCCTGGACGAGGCCGCAGCCGAAGCATTAGAAAATCGTGGAGCAAGCCCTGAAGATTACATGGACGCCGCCGAAAAAGTCATTGAAGACGGTTTGGATCCTTGGCTGAATGATGCGCAGGAAGATGCACAAGAAGAATATTACGATGATGATCACGAAGAAGATTGGCTGAGAAGTCAAGGCCTCAATTATATGAGTAATATTTCAGATCAGTACGAGGTTTCCTGGCCACACTGGAGCAGTGGTGGTGATGAAGGTGCCGGTATTGAATCCGTTGCTGATGATTTCCGTGAGGCAATTGGTCGCAAGGTAAACTGGTCTGCCAGTTATCACGGTGGCAAACGAGAGGCCAACACTTATGTGGTTGAACCCGACGGCAGCTTGATTCCCGATGACAGTGATGATGCTGGTCTAGAGTTTGTGAGTCCTCCCTTGCCCATTGACGACATGATCAGTGATCTAAACAAGGTCAAAGCCTGGGCTGATCAACGAGGCTGTTACACCAGTAAAGCTGCCAAAACAGGCCTGCACATCAATGTGAGTGTGCCGGGATTTGACAATGACAAACTGGACTATGTCAAACTGGCGCTGCTGCTGGGTGACGAGTATGTGCTGAATCAATTTGGACGACTTGGCAACAGCTATGCAGCAAGTGCCATGGGCATAATCAAAGAGCGAATTGCTCAACGGCCCGAAGATGCTGCTGCCATGTTGCAAAAAATGAAAGCAGGCCTGGGCGAGCTGGCCACCAAAGTTGTACACAGCGGTTCGACCAGTAAATTTACCAGTATCAACACCAAGACTGGATACATCGAATTTCGCAGTCCTGGTGGTGATTGGTTGGATGCTAACTTTGACAAGATTGAAACCACGCTGATGAGATTTGTGGTGGCATTAGATGCGGCCATGGATCCTGCAAAGTACCGCGACGAATACTTGAAGAAACTGTACGCTGTGCTCAAGCCCAAGGATCAAAATGATACCCTGGGTTATTTTGCTAAATTTGCTGCTGGTGAATTACCCAAAGCTGCACTAAAAAGTTTTATTAGGCAAGCACAGTTGGAACGCAGCAAGGTCAAAGATACCTACGCTGAACTCAAGCCTGGACAAAGCAATTACAAGATCTATCAAATTTCTGATGGACCATATAATGGTAGAATTGTGGGCACATTTTATGCTGCTGACCAAACACAGGCCGACGCCGAATTCACTGACTGGTTGATGAGTCCAGCGGCTGGCGGCAGAGACGACTTTAGATACGCACCAATTAACACCCCAATTCAAGGCCCTGCGGCCAGCACCCCACGACCACGGCCTGACATCATTGACATTGAGCCAGATGTAGAGCAGAACTTTGTTCCTGGCAGCACCCAAGATATACAACAGCGTAGAGCAGCAGGTGGAGAATTCACTGGCAGCTGGCGAGTACTTGATCCCCAAGACCGTGAAATCTATCGCTTTTCAGGTGTAGGCAACAATCAATCAGATGCCAATCGTGTGGCCATGAACTGGCTGCGTCAAAATCCCGGGCGCATGCAGGCCGGAGTCACAGTGGTGCCAATAATGAGCTAAAAGTATTTGTTGACATTAAATCCGTTTAATGTTATTATAATACTATGAAAAACATTACTGCTGTATTACTTTTGGTTGCTGCCACTGCACAGGCGCAGATTGTTATCGAACAGCGAACAATCGAAGTGCCCCGAGATCAAAATTTTATCATAATGCCCTCAAACGGTTGTGCGACAATGCACAGTCGATGGGACGCCAAACGCTACGGCGCCCAATATCGATGTCTCGAAGATGTGCCAGCACATATTAGGGCCAGAGTGGATAATCCACCATTGCGGGCACTGTCCGTACCGCAACAAATAGTAATCCCAACAGGATCCAACACCAGTCCACTGCCGGGACAGACAGCTGAACAGCGCAGGCAAATGGACCAAATGAGTCGATAAATTAAATTGACATTTCAGTCAATTTCTTGCTATAATATGACTGTAAACAATTTATGGAATTTATATGGCAAAATATCTAGACTCCACTGCACTGGCTGAAATGAATCAAGCACGACTTCAAATATTTGCAATTCGTGCCGAAATTTATCGCAATTATCAAGTTGATGTCCTGGACACAGATGCACTAAGTGCCCTGTCTATTCACGAAATTGTCAGTCAATATGACAGTGATTACAATATCAATTTTTCCCGCAATGGTGAAGATGCAATTAGTAATGGTGTACTGATTGAACAGAAGGCCACCCGAGTCGCTGGCGCATTGACCAAAACTGGCAAACCAAGAAAGAATGCAGACGCTGATGCAGGATTTCAGTTTCATGCCATGGGAGACATTGAACACGACCGTTATATTTTTGTAGCACGAAAAAAAGACGATTTATCAGTGATCCGTATGTACGACATCAGCACCAAGTCTAACTGCCAGATTATCATAAATTATCTGAAACAGGAGCGAGCCAATTGGTTGGCCAAAGGTCCGCAGAAGCGAGATATTATTTCAATCTCTGAGTTATTCATCAAGCAAAAATTAAATTTGTCTGCGCCTACAATTATTTCCGGTTGTGCAGTGTATAAAGATTGATGTCATAAATACGTGACACTTAGCTGATAACCTATGCCAAAAAACTTAATTTTTACTGAACAAGATTTTCTAAATCAATTTAACCTACCCAACACCACCTTCCAAGAATTCTGCAATAAAATTTGCGTGTTGGATGTCATGGACCGTTCTGGTTCGTTTGTGATACGGAGTGATTTGGATACCTTTATAAATCGTGTGAGTAAAAAGGACGATCGTAAACAACGACTGGCATTGTACAAAGAAAACTTATATAAAATTTTAGTAACTGATGCCAAATCCACATTGGCCACTTGGTTCAAAAGATATGGCGAACTAAAAGAAACTGTGGATTTTTATTTCGATATACCCGATGCTGATATATTGACTGATGTTACCTTTGCGGGCAGAACAAACAGCAAGTACGGAAAGATTTGCAAGAACATTAATTTTGTAAATTTTTACAACACAAAGAAACTGTACACCAACGACAGCGAATACACATTCGGATTGATGCGTGTGATGTTCGAAGAATTCAAAGTTCGCAACAGTTTGGCTGGCCCTGCATTCTTTGACCATATCTGCAAGTATGCGGGGGACTCGACTCAATTCTGGTTTGATTTCATGATCGGAGCCAATCGAGCCAGTATCTTTAACCCTGCAACCTACAAAGGTATATTGGACGAAATATTCACCGGTGACACATTGTTTGCTCCGGTAATGGGTTGGAACTCGTACCAGCTGGCATTCTACAATAGTAAATTTAAAAACTTCATTGCCACTGATGTTATTCCCGATGTGGTCTCCAACGGTAATTTATTGCACCAAGAATATCAGAGGATCAAAGAGAACAGCATTTTTGTTCTTCCGGAAAAAACAATTGATCTATACCTGTGCCCTAGCGAACAATTAGACAGCAAACACAACTTCGGCAAAAAATACGCCAACACGGTAGATGCAGTATTGTTCAGCCCACCATATTTTGATTTAGAAATTTATCCCAGCGATGGACAAAGTTTTAATAGCTTTCCCGACTATCAGTCTTGGCTGTTGGGCTATTGGGAACAGACTGTGCTGTTGGCCGTCAAGGTAATGCGTCCCGGAGCCAAGTTTGGTTTTGTTATCAGCAATTATGTTAACAGACAAAAAGAAATGACCACTATCAGTGAAGACATGCGTGATGTGGTGGCCAAACATCTGACATTGGATCGTCAATATCGTGTACAGTGGAGCGCGATCTCGGGCTCACGACAGGCCAAGAAGACCAGGGATGGTAACTTTGAAGACCTGTGGGTTTTTACCAAACCTTAACTACAAAACTAGTACCTAAGTACTACTAAAATTTAAATTGACATTTAATTAATTTACTGTTATAGTATACTGATAGTTTGAGAGCAATCCTGCTAGAAACTATATTTTAAATAACCCACAGGGTTAGAGAAAAACAGAAAGGTATCATAATGGCTAAAAGCAAACGCCGTGCAGTTGCGCACAATTCACTCGGACAATTTCTGTCCAAATTTACCCACAGATTTGATATAGAAGAAGCTTTCATCGATTGTAAAGAGATGAGCAAAAACTATACACATGGCCTAATCCCAATGACAGCGTTGGCTGATGCTGTGGATGCAGTTCAGGGCCCGTGGCAAGGTCGAGTCAATCAATATAACTCAACAACTCTTGCAGGCAAGACATTAACATTGTTTAATCTTATACCATACTTTAGAATGGTACCGGCGCACATGATTTTTAGTCACCCTAGTTTTAACAGGGACACAAGTCCAAATCATTGCATTAAATTAGAAATGGATTGGTTCGACCAATTTGCCATGACAGGTTTGGGTCTTAAAATGCCTGCCAAATATGGCGGAGCAGTATACAATGCGGATTCGACTCACACTGGTGTTAATCGTATCCGCAAAGGTGACACTGACTTACCATTCTGGATAGCAGATGTTCCGGATCAAGGTAGCTTTGAAGCTACACACGAACTGGCATTATACATTGCCGGCCTGTTGTTCTTGGCAATTAATGTACGCAACAAACGCGGCGTAGATATTTTTGATCAACACTTTATTAAAGATGCTTGCGGCATTTATCCTGCTCCACAGATTCAAGCAGTTGTGGATAACATTCCGGGTATTATGATACGCCGCGCTGGCAATAGGATTGCAGGTGCCATTCATAACTTGAATGAGACTTATATAACTTTTGCACTGGACAACACAGGTGTATATTTAGAACGCAGTCTTAAATGGCTGAGCCGTAACTTTCCTCATCAAAGTATTGATGGTTGCTTGTTAACTAGCTTTGCTATCTTGTTAAAAGAAAACGAAGCCAAAGGTATTATGTGGTCGCAACAAGAAGAAGACACGCTGGCCGCAGTATTGAATGCCCGTTATACGACTGCTAATAAGGCACAGTTAGAAATCAAAGATGCTTGTCCACAGTGGAACAATCCGCAGTATGCCAAACTAGACAGCAACTATCTAGTCAGCAACGGATTGAAACATATTTGTTTTAAATTGGGTATTCCCAGTGTACGGGATCAAGTGCGTAGCTGGAAAGCAAGGTTCTAATATGGCATGGTACTATACTTTTAATCCTCCAAAAGAAATTGGAGGAGAGTTTAACACCAAACCTGGCATCACTGACAGTAACCCTATAGGGAGATTGGGAAAATATCAATTGCCTTTTGGTCCTTGCTGGGAAGCTCATTATACTTGGCTCTGCTATCATCCTGACCTTGAAATTATTAAATGGATAGAACAGAATGTTTTAGGTCACTTTAGAGGTCGTGCATATGGAATTGGTGCAGGCATGACCGAATGGGTAGTAGAAACAACCTGGCAAGAAATCCGTGATTATGTGTTATTAATCTGCAAAGATACTAACATTGAAATTGTAGATCACGGCCCGGGCCCGTGGAATCCTGTTCGTATTGAACAAGAACTTGAAAAATAAAATGCTGTCTAACTTTCAACGCACTGCAATTGAACAAGTGTTTCAAAATCTAAGAATTGATTGGGTAGAGCCATATGCCACAACCGAAGGTGCCATCAACCGAAAAGAAGTTGGAGTTCATCGCGGTCTGTATTTTATCTACCCCCAAGAAAATTTTTATTTTGGCAAAGCTGAAACCAACACCGTGGTTAATCGTCATCAAACACATCGCCCTAAACTTGATGTGAATCTTGCTGAGTTGTATTCTACACCTGTGGAAAAGGTAGAACCCAAATGGCAATTCCCCGCGGGTTGGAAGGCCGGTGTTTGCAAGTATATTGTCGAAGGAGTAGATAATATCCCCAGCCACTATACCAAAGTTGGTCGGCGTCGAGTGCAGCCCGGCGTATTGGACTTTCCGGTAAAGCATCGAGTTGATGTAGATACTTTGCCAGTGGTAGTTTGGAATTTAGACCATTTGTCCAGCAAAGATATTGGTAGAATTGAAAAATTAGTAATACCTTCAATTTGGCCCTACTGCAATTCCGAAACCCATAAAAAACGCCTACGCGGCGAGCTAGCTTGGTAATACTCAAGTACTACTTTCTTTTTGGTTGACGATAATTACCCAATTTGCTATAATAGTGGCATAGTAAGTAAAAAGGAGTCCAAGATGATTGTAAAACCTGGTGATGTGATTCGCAGTTATGATTTCAAACCCATGTTGGGCCGTGAGGATTGTTTTGTGGAAGGCATGGTAATTGAAGCCACCGCCGAGCAAGGCTACCTTGCTTACAAAATCCGTGTGACCCGAGACTCCTGGTCAGACAGCGAAGACAAGGGTCGTTTTGGCAAGGTCATCTTTGTGCCTGTGGCTGTGGCCTACAATGATTATCCGGGCCGTGTAATGAATCTTAGCCGTGTTTAAAACGGTTGACGATAAATCACCAAAATGCTATAATTAACACTTAAACAGCAAACAGGAACACGAAATGACCAAGCAATTTGTACAAGTTAGTGCCCACAAAGACAGCAATAATTTTGCACATTGTAGCAACCTGAGCCTGATGGCCAACCAGAAGCTCACAGCCAAGCAGGCCCAGCGTCACTTGCAGGTAATGGCAGATGAATATGAGCTGAATGGGTACAAAATCGAGTGGATTCGTGAGGATTTTGATGCAGTTTACGAAGAAATGTACGGTGAATTATTTGCTTAATTTTGTTGCGTAAAAACAACACTATTTTGGTTGACGATAAATCACCATTCTGCTATAATTAATACTTAAACAGCAAACAGGAGTTCAGATATGTCATATGTAATCGTTGCTAAAGGTACTGGTCTTATTGTTACTGACGGTCCTAACAAGACTCGTGCATACAAAACTTTCCCTGCGGCCGCGGCCACTCGCACTCGTCTTTGTCGCAAAGCAGGTTGGAGCGTGGATCAGCTGAAAATCGTGGCTCGCGACACTTACCGGGCTCCCAAGATGACTGTGAAGAATTTGATGAGCGGCGCACCTGTGGAAATTGATGCAGACACTCCTTGGTGTTGCAACCCTGCCAGCGAAACTTACTGGTCAATGTAAAACGGTTGACGATAAATCACCAAAATGCTATAATTAACACTTAAACAGCAAACAGGAGCACCAAATGAAACAAGACTACACCATGTACATCTACAAAAAAGATCGTCGCGCCAAAACAGGTGAACGCCTGATCAGCACCACAGTGTGGCGAGACCGTGATGCGGCCGGCATGCGCCGTGAGTGCAACGAACTCTACGATTTGTATCCTGCCACAAAAGGCTGGCGCTTTGAATGCCATCCCACAATGAAGACAGTTAAGAATTTGATGACTGGTGCAGATGTGCAGATTGACCGTGACACTCCTTGGTCGTGCAACCCTGCTAGTGAAACATATTGGAGCATGTAATATGAAAGTCATCTATAACGGTTTGCTAGGTGGTTGGTACATTGTGCGCGGCGCACATCAGACACCCATCAGTGGCAGGTTTGACAGCAAGGAATTGGCACTTGCACATTTGCGTCGTCGTAATCCTTTTCACACCGGAGTCTAATATGCTGATTCAAAATCTAAACTATTTGAAAACTGCGGTGGAAGTACTGAAATCCGGTCAGGCCACTGAGGCCAACACCATTAAAATTCTCAAGATAATGAGTGAAATTTGTGCAATGAATGTACAAAAAATGACGCAGAATTTGGTTGACGATAAATCACCAAAATGCTATAATTAACACTTAAACAGCAAACAGGAGTCAATATGTCAGCACTGAACACTTATTTGGATCGTAAAAATTCTTTTGCCAAAATGTTTGGCCAGCGAGCCCTAAGCCTACAAAACGCCACAGATCGTCAACGCATTGCAGACAGCATTGACTCAGAACTCAGTCCTGAAAATCTCACTTGCGATGGCGAGTTGAGCCGCAGTCAAGTTCAGACTCGCTACCGGGCATTAACTGCCGCGGCCAAAGAGTTGAAGCAGTTGGATCCCTCTGTTAAATTTTACGAATTCGCCTAAGGAGTTGAAAATGTTTGCACTAGACAATATTGAATCTGTTCACAACACCGCTGAAGCCGCCGCACAACGAGCTGAAGCAGAATTTCGTGCTCAACACGGTGAGCCTGGCTACTGTGGTTTTGCCTGGGTCACTGTACACGAAAAGGCCAGTACCAAATTGGGCCGTGCGCTGAAAACTGTGGGCTTTACCAAAGCCTACGGCGGTGGTCTCCAACTTTGGAATCCCGGCGGTAGCTTTACACAAAGCATGGACATCAAAGAAACAGGTGCTAGAGCCTATGCTGAAGTGCTTCGTCAACACGGTATTGAAGCATATATGGGCTCCCGAGCCGATTGACCTTTATTCACCGATCTGCTATAATTAACACTTAACAGCAACAAGGAGTTCAAAATGGGTACACACAGTCGAATTGGTGTCATGCACGGTGACACTGTTAAGAGTGTTTACTGTCACTGGGATGGCTACCTGGAGCACAATGGCAGGATCCTGCAAGAGCATTATGGCTCAGATCAATCCCCCAAAGCAAATCATCTTGTAGCCCTGGGCGACATTAGCTCGCTGGGCAAAGAGATTGGTGAGAAGCATCCGTTCAGTCGATTTGACACTGACATATCAGACGAAGCGTATGAGAAACTCTACGGCAACATGACCACTTTTTACGGTCGTGACCGTGATGAACAAGGCGTGGACTTCAAAGTTGCACACACCTTTGCCTCCTTTCTGGATCAGGTTGAGGCCTGTGGTGCAGAGTACTACTACATTCTGCGTGACGGTGTGTGGTACTGTGGTAGCCCCGACAAGGGTAGTAAACTGGTGGCACTCACTGAGGCACTGGCTGAGATCAAGGAGACTGTAGATGCGTAATTTAATAATCGGATTTGTTATTGGACTGGTGGTCAGTGCTGTGGGATTTTCGGGCATTGCTCGAATGTTTGACAAGGGCGTCCAAACCATTCAAGAACAAAGCAAAGAATTGGCCAAATAATTTGGCAAACCAAATTCAAAATATAGTTGACTGCAATTCCGTTTTCAACTATAATTTGGATATACTGGCAATGAGGCTGGTACTTTTTTTCAATTAACTTGTTTTTTCTAGGAGTATTTTTATGTTTAAAGTCGCTGGTATTTCTTCCATCAAAGGTGAAGTTAAAGTTCGTTTTGCAAATGACATGACCCGTGTCAAGGTGCTGGCCAAGAATGGTCATACTGACATTGAGTTGCTGGAGCTGCCTGAAGCTATGGACAAGCCTGCTGTGGTGTCTTATTTGAAGACCACAGAGCTGTACGCCAAGCCCATGTTTGCCGCCGCAATTGATGCGGCCGATGCAAAGTACAACGGCACTAAGACTGTCAAAGTCACCAAAGCTGCCAAGCCAAGTCTCGACGCTATCAAAGCTCGCGCAAAAACTGCTGAAGCTGCTTAATATACGCAGGCTTCGGCCTGCTTATAAAAATGACACATTTTTGCAAGTGTGCCATTTTTATAAATAATAGTTATTGTTGTATGAAGTGGAAAGAAAAGGATTCAAGACGCGAGTTCAAATCTCGCCAGGTCCACCAGCAAGAATACTGTTCGCACCAAATAATCGCGAAAAAAATAGTGGCGTAGTTCCGGACTATGGATCACTAGCAGTATTCTTACTAATGGGCCTGCTCTGGTAATCGATTGGGTCAAGAGTAATGAAATGGACAACTCGTCAACGCTGAAGCCGTAGGGTCGGGGTTTCCTGGCCGAAGAAGCAAAAAAAGTAAATGCAAAAACATCTACAAAAATGGGCACATTCAAAGTAACAGCAGCTAAAGGTTTCCGCTTCGGTGGCACTAAAGTTGCTCAAACTGAGGCAGCATTCGCCTAAATAGCGAAACCCACGAGGTAACTATACCTTGTAACCAAAACTAGTAAAAAGCATCTTCGGGTGCTTTTTTATTGGCTGATCGAGTGTTAGCAGATAAATAATTTAGCCGTTATAATTGACAATTCTTTAAGAATTACATTACAATAGCATTGATTCATCCGAATCACATTTTTTATATAAAGAAGAAAATCATGAAATCAATCGTTATCACAATCGCTGCATTATTTGCGGCAAGTGCTTTCGCAGCAGACGCAGCAAAACCAGCAGCACCTGCCGCGGCACCAGCAAAAACAGAAGCCAAAGCCGAAGTTAAGAAAGATGCTAAGAAAGATGCTAAGAAAGATGCAGCACCAGCCGCACCTGCACCAGCACCTGCCGCAGCACCTGCACCAGCTAAGAAGTAATATTCTTATCTCCTAAAAGCTACCTCACCACGGTAGCTTTTTTTTGTGTCTACTGCGACCGACGCAAATTGGAATAGCAAGTTGAAAAGACTCTAGACAGCAGGTTCGATTCCTGCCGGCCGCGCCCCAAATCAATAAATTAAATTAATCAATAAAGGAAAACCCCGTGAGTAAAGTAACACAGATCCCAAATATAACATTCATGATGCGACAGGGCGACGAAATGCCCCAAGATGGTGGATGCCCGATTGGTGGCGAATTCGTGCCCACTACCACAGATCAACTATTTGAAAATAAACGAGTTGTGATGTTCAGCTTGCCTGGCGCATTTACGCCTACCTGCTCCAGTCAACAACTACCAGGATTCGAATCCATGTATGCGGAATTCAAAGCACAAGGCATTGACGAAATTTATGTGGCTTCGGTCAATGACGGATTCGTAATGAATGCTTGGAAAGATGCGCTGAACATTAAAAATGTTCGAGTTATCCCAGACGGTAACGGCGAACTGGCAGAGTCACTTGGTATGTTAATTGATATGACTGCTATTGGTTTTGGTCGTCGTAGTCGCAGATTTGCCGCGGTCGTTAACAACGGCAGTATTGAGAAGATGTTCGTGGAACCAGAGAGCACACCAGCCAACGGCGATCCCTACGGTGAATCCAGTCCAGAAAATGTCATGCGTTACCTCCAGGGCTAATAAATTTTTAAATTGTAATCGAATTGTAATCTTTCCTAGTTTAAATAAACATACAAACATAAGGAGAGATTCGATGAAAAAACTATTTGCAATTCTACTAGCCGCGACAACATTTGCAGCTCACGCAGACATCACAGGTGCTGGTGCAACATTCCCGTACCCTATATATGCTAAGTGGGCAGAAGCCTACAAGAAAGAAACCAGCATTGGTCTCAACTATCAGTCAATTGGTAGTTCGGGCGGTATCAAACAGATCAATGCCAAGACTGTGACATTTGGTGCCACTGACGCACCTGTTGCAGGCGTTGACCTAGACAAAAACGGCCAAGTTCAATTCCCTGCTATCATTGGCGGTACTGTGCCTATCGTGAACCTGGACGGATTTCAACCCGGCGAACTGCGCATCACTGGGCCAGTACTAGCCGAAGTGTTCATGGGTGATATCACTCGATGGAATGACGCCAAACTAGCAGCATTGAATCCAGGCAAGAAATTGCCCGATCAACCAATCACTGTGGTTCATCGTGCTGACGGTTCAGGTACAACATTCAACTTCACTGACTACTTGGCCACTGTCAGCCCAGAGTGGAGCAAGCGTGTGGGTCGCAATGCTGCTGTCAAGTGGCCCGCCGCAAGCAGCATTGGTGGCAAAGGTAACGAAGGTGTTGCAGCCAATGTGAATCGTGCCAAGGGCAGTATTGGTTATGTAGAGTATGCTTATGTAAAGAAGAACCGGCTGACATTCCTGCAACTGCAAAACAAGAATGGCAAGTTTGTGAGTCCTGATGATTTGACATTTGCAGCAGCAGCCGCAGGTGCTGATTGGTTCAGTGTGCCAGGCATGGGTTTGAGCATTGTGGATCAAAAAGGTGATGCGGTCTGGCCAATAAGCACTGCCAGCTTTATTATCATGTACAAGAATCCAGAAGATAAAAAATCTTCAGCCGAAGTGCTCAAGTTCTTTGACTGGGCATTTAAGAACGGCAAGAAAGATGCTGCCGACCTTGACTATGTGTCATTGCCGGACAGCTTGACCAAGCAAATCCGTGAACGAGTTTGGAGTCAGATAAAATAAAATCGCGTACAAAATAGAGTATGGCTGGAACTCGTAACCAGAACTAAGGGCCGCAAGGCTCTTTTTTATTTGTAACAGAAATGTAATTAAATTGGTTGTAAATATATAATGCAAAAGACTTATCGAAGTATTTTTATCTCTGATGTACATTTGGGTACGAGAGATTGTCAGGCCGGTAAGTTAAACAACTTTCTCAAACATAATACATGTGAAACATTATACCTAGTAGGGGACATACTAGATGTTTGGCGCATACAACAAAATAAATGGCGGTGGAAACAAAGCCATACCAATGTGGTTCGACGCATACTGGGACATGCCAAACGCGGCACCAGAGTAATATATGTGGCCGGCAATCACGATGAATTTTTAAGACCCTTGATGCAGTACGGCATTAACTTTGGTAATGTGGAAGTGGTCAATCAATGTGAACACATAGGCGTAGATACCAAACACTATCTAGTCACTCACGGCGACTTGTTTGATGGTATTACCAGACTGGCACCTTGGATTGCTTTCTTGGGAGACAAAGCCTACGACTTTGTTCTTGGCCTTAACAGCAAGTTCAATTGGATCCGTCATCGTATGGGATTTGGCTATTGGAGTTTGAGTAAATATCTCAAAGGTCGTGTAAAAAAAGCAGTAGACTTTATTTTTCAATTTGAAAAAAATCTAGTAGGCTACTGTAACAAGCGGGGATTTGATGGAGTTATATGTGGGCACATACATCACGCAGAGATTAAAGAAATAGACGGCATAGTCTATATGAATGATGGCGACTGGGTGGAAAGTTGTACAGCACTTGTAGAACATCACACGGGCAGTTGGGAAATTATAACTTGGACCAAGGAGAGTGACGATGTGGATACTGATCCTAATAGCAACACACATAAACGATCCCAGCGATCAACCGGGACGAATAGAGATACAGTTTCCGGAGCAGCAGAGTTGCGAGCAAGCTCTGCGCACTCTAAGGTGGCAATTGAAGTTTAAAAGTTTTAAGGTAGAAGGAAAATGTTTGAAACAGTAAATACTTGTGTAGAAGGTCTACACACATTCAACTAAAAAGGAACGCATACATGGCGACAGAAATAGAAAATTTACAAACACAGATAGACGATATCCGAGCCAAACTTTGTGCAGTGGGCACAATATTAAGTGATTATTGCAAAGTTACACCTAAGGTAGAAATCCCTGCTGGTGCGTTTGTACACATTGACGGTGCAAAAGGTAATGCCAATGATCAAACAGGACATGGCTACAATGCTACGCCAAGTGCTAACTCAGGTGCGCCAACTTATGATGCGGCCACTAAGGCTTGGAATTTTACAGGTAGTAAGACAGCTAACCAAGGATTAAGTTTCAATCCAAATGCCGCTGTGACTGATATTCCAGGTTTAACTCCTGCACAATTTGCCGCAACAGATGCAGGTACAAGAAGTTTAGGTGCCCAAATTACTGCTAACAAGGCTCGTACTTTCTTGACTTGGGTCAAGTTTAATCCGTTTGCCTACACTAATATTAACAGTGGACAGAAACGTTATCAGTATGCGGTGGCATTTGGTCGTGACGAAGTTGGCTATCAGTTTGCTCTGGGTAGTACATATGATTGCAAGCCATTGATCTATACAGGTCGTGAAGTTGCCGCAAACAACACAACTGCGGCTCAGGCTATCCCAGCAGCCGATGAAGCACACAACAATCCACAAGTGTTAACAACTGCTTACCCAAGCCAGTGGATTTTGATGACTGCAACTGTTACTCCAACCACACCAGGTAAAGGTACAACCAGTATCTATATTGATGACGGAGCAGTTACACAGTCGTTTACACCAAACTTGGGAATCAATACTATTAGTAACTTCTTCCAGATTGGACAGTATTGCCCAGTTCCAAATCTACAAGATCCACAGTACACACAGTACTTCATGGGCTTGAATGGTTCAATTGGTACTGTTACAGTTTACAACAGAGTGTTAACACCTGCTGAAATCAAACAGTATTACGATGCTACCAAGGCAAATTATAAGAAGTAATAGTTGCTGACAGATAAAACAGCGCCATGTTGGCGCTGTTTTTATTAATAAATGAACATATGCAAAAAACTATCTTAATCGTTACAGACAATCTATATGACCAAATTAACGGGGTGGTTACGACCTACAAGAATATTGAGGCGTGTGCGGTTCGCGACAACTATCGTGTTGTATATCTTGATCCCGGGCGGTTCCGCTATGTTGATTGCCCTGGCTACAACGAAGTCAAGATTGCCTTTCCCAGGAAGGTGGGCAAGATACTTGAGGAGATCAATCCGGATCATATCCACATCGCCACCGAGGGTCCTGTTGGTCTGCGTGTTAGACAATATCTTGACAAACACAGTTATCGCTATAATACTGCTTACCATACTAAGTTTCCGGAAGGACTTAGAAAACTATTTGGTATTCCTGAAGCCATTACTTGGCCTCTAGTACGCTGGTTCCACAAACATTCAGGCAAGGTTCTGACCACTACAGAGTCGATGGTTCAAGAACTACAAGCACATGGGTTTGATGGAGATATTGTTCCCTGGACTCGTGGTGTTGATCGTGAGATATTCAATCCTGATCAACGCACAAAGACTTTGAGTAATGGCCCGATACTGGTATGTGTTAGTCGGGTCAGCAAGGAAAAGAACTTGGATGATTTTTGTAAATTAGATTATCCCGATGCAATTAAGATTATGGTAGGTGATGGACCATATAGAAAAGACTTAGAAGCAAAGTATCCCGATGTACAATTTGTGGGATTCAAAACAGGAACAGAATTGGCCAAGTACTATGCCATGGCAGATGTGTTTGTATTTCCCAGTCGTTGGGAAACATTTGGCATTGTTATGATTGAAGCCATGGCCTGCGGTACTCCGGTGGCTGCGTATCCATGTCAGGGTCCAGAAGATGTTATCGATGAAGGCGTCACTGGTTGCATGAATGAAAATTTGAAACAGGCAGTGT